>Ga0208250_1000111_pt1 | contig 29301 bp, 22 predicted proteins | sample CryBogCBE18Aug09_FD_184557 | JGI IMG/M metagenome (GOLD analysis project Ga0208250, IMG submission 184557) | Freshwater microbial communities from Crystal Bog, Wisconsin, USA - CBE18Aug09 (SPAdes) (version 2) | ecosystem: Environmental > Aquatic > Freshwater > Lake | place: Crystal Bog... | reverse complement strand
CTTGACGACATTCCTATAGTAAAGCCAGTAGCAAACCTAAAAGGGCGTTTAGCGGGGTTGGCGAAGGGTCGGGCGAAACAGGTCGCCGAGAAGACTGCCGTTCGTAAGGTAAAAGAAGTAACGCAGACGATTAACAAGGCGCAAAGACTACAGGAGAAGGCGACCAGCGTATTAAATGCGGGACGAGCAAAAGCCAAAGAGGTAGGTCTGGCTGTGCCTGAAGCGTCGCCGTTCGAGAACCAATTACAAGAAATGCTGACCGACATGCGTAACGAAATAAAGGAGTTGAAGGCAGCGAAAGAAGTTAAACCGATTGAAAAGCCCGAAACACTCCCCGAGCCAGAGAAGCCCAAGCCAAAGGCGATCCGCAAGAAGCCAGCACCCAAGCCCAAGAAAGAGCCAGAGCCAGAGCCAGACAACGAGTTTATATCGCCTGTTGCTCCGTCGCCCCTTGACCCTTACAGGGGTAGGGGTCCCCAGCCTTACCATAGCAAACAGGCAGAATATGCCGCCCGTGCTGAAGAACGAGAGCATAGAGAAAATCTACAAATGGATTTATTGAGGCGAATGATGGGACGGAATTAAATCTCTCATATAAATAAAACAATGATCGGCGCCATTCGCTTAACAAATGCCTCCGTTGCTACTGAACCCCGCACGTATTTAGCGGGTGATTTTTTGCGTAAGGGAAAGCACCCATATTTCGCCCCTCGTGGTGTTTTTGACTATGAGGCGGCGGCGAAGAAAATGGGCGCTAATCCTTTGCAGTCGCACGGGGTCCCGCAGTTTCCAAAAGCCAATAAGGCGTTCGCAGGTGGTGCCGTTCCCATACCGAGGGCGGGTAAGAATTCATTTAATCCTTACATTCAGGAACTCAATAACCAGACGAAGGCAGACTATGAGAAACTCCTCGCAATCCATGCCTCGACTGATGATGTAGCGAAAGCACTACTCGCCCAGCAGTTCGCCGAGAAAAATCGTATGCAAGACCTTCTCGAAGTGGAAGCCCTTATTTTACAGGGGCTGACCGAGGAAGAGGCGAACGATTACATGCGAGCGCAGAAAATCAAAATCATTACCGAAAGCCCAAACGCCGCCCGTGTTCGCTTCCATCAGGGGCGCAAGAGCATTATACAGGATTTCGCCCGTTCCCGTGGCTATGAGTTGCCGAAGGAAATCGCCACCGAAGCCGGTGTCGTGCCTACGGAGGTTCGCTTCTCTGGTAAGACCGAATTAACGATTAAGCGTCTGGCGGAACTCTTCCAACAGGGCAAACAGGAAGCACTAAAGAAGGCACAGGGTCCCCAGTATCACACCAGCGGAAACCCCATAGTCGCAATGTCTAACGCTCCCGCCTCGTCGTATCGTGCGAATGTATTGCCTAACGTGGACGGAGCAAATGACCGCGGAGGGCTGAGCCATGGAGACTTACCAGAGAGCGAACTTGACCGCCAGCGTCGCATATTTGACCGCAGAACTACTAAATTTGAAGAACTCGGCGAATTTGATTATAACCCCAGCACTCGCACAAAAGCCGAGAAAATGGATCGGCAGATGTCGGCGATTGCTGGACGCTCTCCTCATCATTACGGCACAAGCGGAAGTAATCCGGTCAGTCGTGTAGTTGAGGAAAGCCTAAATAATCGCCTTGATGCGCTACAAGTAACCCCGGTCCGTGCTGGTGCAGGTGGCGGACATCGTGAAGTTCAGCAAACTACCGGCGGCGGATCGGCTGGTTCAGGTTCTCGGCATAAATTGCCCCGTGTTCCCGTTTCCTATGAGGATTTTCGTAAGGGTTACGAGGCGAAGGGGACCGCAGAAAGTCGGCGGGACTATGTGAATAAAGTCGCTAAAGATGTTGTTCCACCTGAAGTATTAGCAAGAATACGGGGCGGAAAGGAAGCAACCAGAGACAGATATAGAGCGATTGAAGAAGCGCTAAATAAATAATCTAATCTCTTGTTAAACAATGGCTCAGCGAATTAACCGCCAGATTATTTTATCTAACTGGTTGCCCGGTTCAGGTTCGCCGACCAATTTCACGCAGGCAATACAGCAACAGATACAAAATGCGAGGGCAGTCCATTTTATCTCTTTTACGATGCCTCAATTCATTACGCCGTTCACGACGACGGATTGTTATTTTTCGTTTTACCAGAGCGACGCACCGACAACGCTAAAGACTATCACAATTGACTATAATCAGTATTTTACAACGATTACCGGTTTCATAGCCTACATGAATGGTCTATTTACTGCAAGCAGTGATGCCCGTATTAGAAATTTACAATTTACACAAGATGATCCTACCGATGGACGGACGACCTTCCGTCTAACCTTAAATGATAGTGGAGGCACCACGGCACCCGCTGGATACGATGGAAACGCTCAAAGTAAATCATACGGCAATTTCTTAATCGGGTTCGCCAAATCATCATATGCATTTGCAAGTTCCACGATTGCCGACGGATTTCCCGCCGTCATCAATCGCACGAACCAGATCCGCCTACAGACGAATTTAACCGCTTCCACGTATTCGGCTAATCGTGATTACAATACAACGTTCGCCGTGCCGTGTAATGTAGACCCTGGGCTACTACTCGCCTTCTCATCGCCGTATCGTATTGAATTCCCCGCAGTGCTGGAGAATATCGCATCAATTACTATTCGTATGGTAGACGACAACGGCGTAGAACTTAATATCCCTTCCAATTGCTACGCTTCTATAGTGCTGGCTGTGGAATGCGACACATAAACGCTAATTACTAAATTATATAAGTCCATTTTATGGACTATTATAAATTTCTATTTCTTGCTGTCCTTTTTCTTGTATGTCTTCGCTGCCGCCTTCATCGCTTCCTTACGGGACATGCTCGGGTGTGCCTTGCAGTATGCCGCCAGATGCGTAAGCCAGGGATTAGCCATTCTATACGATGGCGTTCGTTTTTTATGGAGGCTTGAAAACCGGTAGTTTTTAAGATTTACCGCCCAGGAGCTGGAGGGGTTGCCGAAAAACTCCCGCCACGCCTGAAAATGGAGATGTTGGGGTCAAAAAATGGAGATGTTGTGGAGATGTTGGCGACAACATCTCCATTTCGTTTTATGTGGATTTCCTATAGTATTTTTATTTTTTTTATATATTTTCTTATAAGAATGGAGATGATGGAGATGTTGGGGTCTATACCAGAGAATGACCGCCAAATTTTTTACCGGTTCTTGACCGGTAGTTTTTTTGGGGTCATTTTTGGTGTGGAGTTGGTCCAACATCTCCATCATCTCCATCATCTCCACTCCCTACGGCTACACGATACAAAAACGGGGCGGGACGCTAAAAACATCTCCACAACATCTACACCCAACATCTCCATAACCCAAAAAAACCTGCCGGATCCGCATGAAACCCGTTTTTTCTCGCCATCGGCGAACAAAATTGATTGGCTCCCGGCTCCCCGGCAAAATTTATAACCCCCCGCCGAGCAAAACGCAACCTCCCGGCAAAATTAAAATCGCATCACCGGGTATAAGAATGACCTCCCAACCGACCGAGATGTGCCTCTACACCGAGCCGATTATCTGCGAACAAGTATTTAGCCGTAATGCGCTCGGCTTCCTATGGGCGAAGCGGGACGAGTTGGATCCTGGCGTTTCGTCCATTCTGGACGCACTCTATAAGAACCGCCGTAAAGGAAGCGTAGACGGCTCGGCTCGTATCACATACAGCCTACCAAAGACCGGCGCCGGTAAACTGGGCTTTGGTCGCATGTATGGAAGTAAGGGCGGTATGGAAACGCTGGAGAAGGAATGCCGAGGCACTCTATGCGAACAATTCTATTACGATATTGATGTTAAGAATGCTCACCCTGTTATTCTTGTCCAATTTGCGAAGCGTTATTATAATGTGGATATGGTTGAGGTGGGCAAATATTGCGACAACCGAGACGCCTACCTCGCACAGATTAGCGACAACAGGGACGAAGCGAAAACGGCAATCATTAAGATATTCTATAATGGCGCCAATGAATACCCATTTCTTAAGAAACTGCAAGATGAGATTAAGGGTTTCATAAAGACGCACCTAATGAATGATAAACGCTATTCACAGCTACTCGCGTATGTGAAGAAGCAGGACGGCAACACATACGGAACCTTCCTATCTTACATTCTACATACCGAAGAGCGTCGTATCATGCTCGCAATGCGTTCGGCGCTATTTGCTGAAAACTGGAAAGTTGATGTTCTCGCATACGACGGCGTTATGATCCGCAAAGACCCAAAAAATGTATTTGATGAGAGCCTTCTTCGTCGCACAGAGGAAGCCGTATGTAATAAGACCGGCTATACGATTGAACTCGTTAATAAAAAATTTGAGAGTTACGAGGTCCCTGCAAACGATGGAGAGGTTGATTTCAAAGTATCAAAGGAAATGTATGACGAGCGTAAGGCAGAGTTCGAGGAGAACCATTTCTATTATGCGCCAAGCAACACCATAGCAGAGGTAAACGGCGATAATATCGCATTTTATGAAATCCCACACGCAAAGACGATGTTTATCAAATATGATTTTACGCATTCTAAACTTATTAAAGATAGGACCTCGTTTATTGACTTGTGGCTCCACGACAACAACAGGCGCACAATCACAAACATAGACCAGAAACCGAGCGATGATCCAAATACTTATTCGCCACCGACGATATTCCGTTATACGACCTTTGAGGACGCAGACGACCAAGGCGAGGTTAAACTATTCCTTGACCTTGTGGATATTCTTACAGGTAAACAGAAGCCCCTAGCTGAGTATCTACTCAATTGGACGGCTCACATAATTCAAAAACCATTTGAAAATCCCAAAACTGCAATTATTCTAACAGGTGAGAAGGGGTGCGGTAAAGATACATACGGCGACCTAATCAGCGAATGGATTGTTGGCGAAAAATACTATCACAATTACACCAGCACTACGCAATTTTGGGATAAATACGATTGCGACCGCCTAAACAAATTCTTTATTAAATTAGAGGAGGCATCAGGCGCACTGAACCGGCAACATATCGGCGAAATGAAAGCACGTATCACGGCGCACAATCAAACATTTAACCCCAAGGGCGTAAAATCAATGACTACGAATAACTACAATCGCTTTCTATTTACATCTAATGAGGCGAAGCCGGTCCAGGTGGAAGACGCAGAGCGCCGATTTAACGTTTTCGCCTGTTCGGCGGATCAGGTCGGCAAGCATGAGTATTGGGACGAAATCCGTAATATGCTCTTTTGCCCCCGTGGCGCTGCGGTAATTGGTAAATATCTCGCAACGCTTGATATTTCCAAGTTTGACCCCCGCAAGTTGCCCGAAAATGCGTATCAAAATCATATTATTGAAAGCGAACAGAGCGCCGAAGCGCAATTTATTAAAAATTGGGACGGCGCAGATGCTACGGCGACCGAATTATTTCATCTGTATCAATACTATTGTAGAGATAATGAACTACCCTATGTAAAATCGGCGCAGATGCTGGGACATAGGCTTTGTAAATTTATCCGTGATGGCGTTCTTCAAAAGAAGAAGGTCACGGAAGCTATGGTTTATTTCAAACCTGGAGCACAAGAAGAAATAAAAGCAAAAAAGGCGCAAATCGCAGCGCAGGAGGCGCAGGAGGCGCAAATCGCAGCACAGGAGGAAGCCGTCGCACAAGAAGAACAAAAAAAACGTATGCCGTGGATTAAGCCGACGGCGGCTTAGGGTCTTTCTCCTTCAAATACTTACGCTGTTCCTCGAGCGAATGCCCCATTGCAGCGGCATCTTTTTCCATATCGCCAATATCATATTTTGACGATAAGTAAATGTGGCGCAACATGGAGGAGCCGATTTTCTTGCCGAAAATCTTATTTAGAATACGAGTAATGGCGTTGACGGACGAAAGCGGGGTTCCGTCATAATTGACGAGGAATTTATACTCTGCCGTTTTGGACTTATTGCCCTTAACGAGAGGGTGATGTTTAAGATATGTAGAGATACAATCGGCGAGGGGCTTCTCTGCTGTATTCTCAATGGCTATAACCTGTTGTCCGTATGTCTTTTGTGTCTTGAACTTATTAAATATGAACTTCTGCGGGGTCTTACCGCTCATTACTAAATAATTCTTATCCTTTGGGCTTTCTGCGGTCCATTTGGTGGCGACGAACATATCCATGTAATCTTGATTACGGCGGGGCTGGTGATATGTGTAAAGTGCAAGGATTACATACTTTAACAGCGTCTCATATTGCGCCGCCGTTAGGGTCTTTACGGATCCAAACTCTGCGACCTTTGTATGTAGTTCTTTTAGTTTGGTTTCTACGTCCTTCCACTCAATCCATGCGTCCTTTTGCTTCTCGGTCTTCTTTGCATCATCTGTGTCGCTCTTCAGGTCTTTTGCCTTTCCCATCATTCTCTCGTAGTAATGGGCGTAAGTCTTTTTAAACGTTGGTTTATCTTTCACCATAGATAAAATACTTGTTATAGATGTGAATATCGAGCGCTGGGTCGTTTCTGCATATTCGGCGATCTTCTTTTCAATCTCTTCGGTCTTTTTTAGAAATGTGAGTGTCTTAAATGGTTCCTTATCGTTTAGCATATAGAGCGTCTTAATATAAGCCGATGATGTGCTTTCTGTAACCTTGCGATGTTCTACAATCTGTTTCATAAGATTTAACATAAACTCCGTAACCTTCATAGATGCGGGTAATTCCTGGTTTGAATTGCCGGGCATCGTAATTGTATATCTTTACTTTCGGTATTAATTTTAAACCAAAATAGGATTACAATAGGATTTTTACCATAGATTACAAGATTATTACCTATAAATGTGGTAATCTTATTAAAAATACCATTAATATAGGTAATAAAAAATTTTTTATTACCTATAATAATAGAGATATTATGATTATTACCGATATTATTAGAATATTACCGGTAATAATGTATATTATTGGGATTATTACAATCGCCCTATATAATTTCTTTGTATATATTAAATATGAGCGATATTGTTGATACGCCCCGACAAAGTTATTATTTAGAAAATAGAGATGTGCTATTGCAAAGAGCAAAAGATAGATATAAGCAACACAGAGAAAAATATAAGCAATATAATCACGACTACTACAAACGAAACAAAGACGTTATTAATGCTATTGTTAAAGAACGTAGAAAGCGTAAACCGCAAAAAACAGCACCAGCTCCCAGAATGATAGTAAAAGATAATACCGAGGGCGTTATATTATCTTTTAATTGAATGAAACTATTACAGGATCCAGCACAACAATTTTTATTTGTTGCTTTGGTTTCTCTGGTTTTGCTTCTACTGGTGCGGGTGCTGGCTTTTGGCTTTCTTCAATTTTTTTTTGCTTTGCTAAATATTCACAGCGTAATAAATACTCGGCTTTCTTTTCGACTGCCCGATCGCTCATCATCGCTCTTTTATAATACATCTTCGGCATTTCTACTATTACATTTCATATTCTGGTAGACGCTTCATTATAAGCCTATATTCATGCGAGGGCTTTTTAAAGCAATGAGATCCACGTGTCCCAAAATCATATTTATCTTTTATGTCGGTGTCGCCGTGCGAGTGTTCCTTTCCACAAAACGGACAATCTACCCATAATACATATCCCCCGTGATATTGCGTTATGCGTGTAACAAATGCGACAGGTTCGGGGGGGTTCATCTATTGTAGAAAAGATAAAATAAATTTAATTACTTCTACATTAAACGCGTTCCCCAAACATCTATATCTCTGCGTCTTACTTAAGCATTTCGTGTAACCATCGGGGAGGCTCTGCAGTCGTTCGCATTCTATCGGGGTTAATTTGCGGATCCGGCTATTTGTTAAAACGGATATAGTGGAAGAAGTCATTAGATTTTTCGCCTTTTCACCTACACGACCTCTACGCGTCTTTGAATTTGGAAACGATACGTCAATAGCATCTCCTTCTTTTGCTATTGCGTAACCCTGTGTCGTTGCTTCTCGAACTTTTGCCGTATCGCCGATGATTTCGCAAAATTCAGTTACAAGCGCCAATTTACCGGCAAATGTTGTCGTTAATGCCGATACTTTATTATCATTACGATACTCTATTTTATTTACCCATTCTTCGCCGATTTTATGAGCTCTTATTGATGTCCCTACCTGATATAGTCCAGTCTTTGCGCCAAGTCCGCCGCCGTTTGCTGATAGAGTGCATGCTTTGCCCTCCGTGTCGTAAATTCGGTTTGCCTGCGAGTTTGTATCTCCAAGATGTCCTATAGCATACAAACCGACCCCGCTCGTTGGTGCCTTCTTATCGGTGTCGTAGATACGGAGAGCCTGACCGCCAACACCACACGCATTTTTAGAACCAATATAACCTATTTGATTGAATGCCTCATTTTCTTTTTTTATCGTTGTTATATTCGTCATACCATTCGCACCGGCTCCCTTCCATGATGTAGCTAATAAGCAGTTCGCCTTTTCATCTCCAGTCTTTACGGCTTTCATTACTCGTTTCGCTGTGCTTTTTGTATAAAATTCCTCACCGACGTTCTGCTCTAAAATATCTTTTAATTTGATATTGCGATCTTCTGGTAATCCCTTAACGGCTATATTCGTCCAAAAGTAACGCTTACGACTTTGAGCGGAGACAAGAGCGGCATCTATCATAATCGGCGCAACACCTACCAATTTTGTAATTTCATCTCTATCTTCTTTTTTCATGGACGCTACATTCTCTAATATGAAATAACGGGGCTTTGTCTCTCGTAATATGCGTAGAAATTCATAAAAGAGTTTGCTATGGTCTCCCTTTAATCCCTGCCGGTCTTTCTTTGCGATACTTAAATCAGTGCAGGGACTACCAGCTATTAATAAATCTATATCTCTTACTCCGCTTACATCGCATACATCGCCCAGGGGTGTAATATCGCTATGATTATCGAACGATACGGCGATTGCGTTAATATCAATTTCACTCGCCCCATACCATGAGACCGGGCGATTGCCGAGGGCAACTCGGGCGCAACTGATGCCGTCAAATAGCGATAATACTCGTAAAGGTTTTGTCTCCATCTAATAGATGCAGAGAATACTTTACAGCCAGCCGAGAAACGTAATCTTTGATTATTACGCCGGTATGGTGAAGTTTCGGCTTCCGGTCTTTAATCATAATATCCCTGTTATTTTACACGCAACACCATTTATGAGCGGTGAACCTGTTCTATCTATAAAACTTGAAGCGGACCCAATAGATTATTATTTTGTAGATGATAAAAGTCCTGAAAAGGTGAGCGAACTTTTTCATCGCCTTAAGTAGACGATGCCCTACAAAGTAGTTGCAGTATCTGGCGGTTATAAAGTTAAAAAAGACCAGCCAGGGCGACCCGTGTATTTCTCAAAAAAACCAATTACTAAAGCGATGGCGGAGAAGCAAATGAAAGCCCTTTATATTAGCGAGTTCAAACGTTAGTATTTGTAATGTTTTCTACTCTATGAGCTTGTAAACGTTTATAAATCTCTACTACATTATTGGCGACAGGGAACCCTGACGCTATTGTTTCCCACCATTCGGCAGGGGTATTTTTTCGCACTTCTGGATTAATTGAAAATTGACCCATAAGCGCATATAGCGGATCCTTTTCATTATAGATACGATGGTTCGCATTCTTATAACGGATATAATGGGGTTCTATGGCTCCGTTGAATGTAACCGCTGATTTTATGAGACCTTTCGTTAATAATAAATCAATGATTGCAGATCCTAATGAATGACCGACAGCGTAGAAATTATGTCTCGGGTTGATTGCTTCAAATCGTTTAATAATCTTTTCATCATCTTTGTATCTCTGCGATTTTGATAATTGCCCTAATGGTATTAATCCCCATGTTTGGAAGTCTTTCGGGTCGGTCTTCTTTGTGCCTCGCACTGAAATAATTACATTATTCCCATTTATATAAAATTTTAGTGTTGGGTCATTCTGTAATAAACGAAATGAACCGATTTGTTTCGGCGGATCCATGCTATACGCCGCTTGCGCCATTTTAGAAGCAAGTGCGGAACTCTCAAACATTTAACAGGGTGCTATATTTTTATATTTGAATGACTGGAAAAACTTCAAATAGAACAAAGCCACCGCCACCATTTCCACCATTAAAAGCAACAATAGAACCAGACGTAAAAAATGCCGCACCAGACCCACCACCTCCAGCGCCGAAATTCGTCGCATTTCCGCCAGGATTACCGCCACCAGGTCCCGAAGCATTACCACCCTGACCCCCGCCAATACCTCCGCCAGAGCCTCCGCCTGTTTGTCCCGCTCCGCCTATTACAGAATTTCCCCCACCTACTGCACCTTGTCCGTCTACAGAATTTCCTCCATTCGCAACGGACCCAGTTCCTCCAGTTGTTGCGACTACACCAGTATTTAGAAGTTCGCCACCGGCTCCGCCTCCATATTGTCCGCCATCGCCTCCGCCTCCATATAATCCCGTATCTAAATTATTATAATATCCACCTTTTCCGCCATGTGAAATTATGCCGTAATTAAAACGTGCTATATTAATTGAACTATCTCCGCCGGCTAATCCGTTTTTAGGTGGAAGTGAAAAATCAGGTGAACCAATACCACCATTACCACCAGCGCCGACGACAAAATTAATTATATCGTTATTTTGAGCGAGATATTCCGTTGTAATTACTCCATCACTACTACCGCCACCGCCACCGCCTACGCTTGAATTAGGTATGCTAAATGTCGCACCACCTCCGCCACCGCCACCGCATACGCTAATTCTTACTAAGCTATTTTGAGATGGAGAAGATACTACAAATTGTCCGGAATTCGTGGGCGTTGTATAAAGATAAGTTATTGCTCCACCACCACCGCCACCACCTCCGCCCTCATTTCCGTAAGTTGTCGGGTATAGGTTCGCCGGTCCGCTTGATGCTTGTAGGGGATACAGGGACATTTATAAGAGTAGATATTTTAATTTGTTGCTACGATTAACGGCTTCGCTTTCTCCTCTTCTTTTGGCTTATGATAATCCGGGGTCATATCGCCTACGCCTATACCAAACGACCAATCGCAAAATCCACAATCACTCCGTAGACGGCGATTTATACATGCTTGAACTATTTTATAGCCCAAAAATAATATAGCGGTTACAGATGCTGAAATCCCGCTATATTGTAAAATATTAGTAAAATCCATATCTATATTATAGTATGGAATTTCCAAATATGTTTTAAGTTTAGCGGACAAACTCCACCGAGCCGGCACGAATAGAGAGAACGCCCGAGTGGTGGAGAATGACGTTAATAGTGGCGTTTGCCGCTGTCGCTGTGCCGGTGTATTGGTTACTCGATGCCGCCCAGGACACCGAGGCGGGGCTATTGACGATACGAACCTCCAATTGAGATCCGGCGCTCTCGGCGAGGTTAAGTCCGTCGAGGTCGCTCGCCTGGCTTGTGAGGAATGTCTCGAACGAAGTAACAGGGACGAAGCGGCTGTCGTCCATGGGCGCCGAACCCCACCAATTGCCGTCATAAATGCCGGCGGGTAGTGTGGCGACATTGGGGATAAACGCCGAAGAGCCAGCCGTCGCATAGTTGCCCGTAACCGGTAGAGGACCCGCCCACTCCACCCAGCCCGTAATAAGATCGCCGCCGATGTTATTGAGTTTATAGTTCGCCTTCTTCATCTCCGTAAAAGTATCCCACATCTTCTGGAGTTGGACCTGCGGGTAAGATACGCCATTCGCCAGCACGCGGAACGAGGCAAACGCATGATTGCCGAACTTGGACTTGGACGCAGCGGACGAGGTGAGATCATTCGTGAGGCGTGTCGTAACGGCGACGGACTTGAGGAAGCGCACAGACTGCGCCGTCTGTAGAGCCTTCTCGGTTACAGCCGTGACCGAGCCAGCGTTCACCGAGAAGGGGACGTTAGTATGTAGATCCATACACATCGTAATTCCGGAACCCATATTAACTTCGTTGTCGATGAGTTGGTAGAGTTCGGGCGAGCAACGAACCATGTCGCAACGAGCCTCTACGTTGTTAATCGTTAGTCCGGCGAGATTGCCGTCATACGCACCGCCAGCGTTGTAAGAGTTGACGATACAGGAGTTCAGGTTAGACTGGAGCAGGAACTCAATCTCAATGTTAGACACGTTGCGGAGTGGGAAATACTGCGAGAAACCGGCAAACAGCCAGCCGAGCGGGATTGTGTAGTAGCGACCCGCCGAGCCGTTGTAGTTATTGCCGACGAGCCAGGAGTTCGCCGCCTGACGGGCGTTCTGCTGGCGTGTAGCGTCAAACCATGTGCTTACAAGTGAGTAAGTATTAGAGCCGCCGAACTGGCTGCTCGACTTATAGAGACCCTGCGCCGGTCCGTCCTGCTCGTAGACCTCACGGGGCATCGTTGTCGCAACGAGCGCCGAGAAGACCGAGCCAAAATCCGTAATTGTCTCCACCGCCACGCCACCAATGCGGATCGTGACCTGATTGATTAACTGGGCGACACCATCCTCGAGCGCTGCGTTTGTGGTTGTCTGTCCGCTTACAAACTGGGGTGCAACAGCCCATGAGAGATTGAGTGTAGAGAGATCGGCGTAGTCGCTGCCGACCAAGCGGAGCGTCATAATCTTCGTTCCTGAACCACCCGCCGAGTAGTTGCTCGCGCCCGTGGTTGGTGTGAAAATTGAATTATAGCGAGCCTGGGCGACCGAGGCGTGCGTGAGCTTGTCCTTCATGCGGAGCGCATCGGGGACCACCTGTTGAATTAGCGGGGTCAAAAATGGGTTCGTGGTCGCCATTGTGTTTATAACTTGGGGTTCGGTTTTATTCTGCCGATTTTGATTATCAATAATCTACAGAATATAAATTTTAATGTAATCGCCGGGGTGCTTTGAATGGGAGAGTTACTACTCTTGTTTTAATTGTTGCGGGTTCCCGCTCGGCATAAAATGGAACGGGTCCATAATCGAACGGCTTATGGTAGAGTTCCTCGAATAAGAGTTCCCGTTCGGTTGTTTGTATCAAATTCGCTAAATCCTTTTGTGCGTTTGGCGGGGCAACATTACCCCCTCCGTTCAATTGTGTCGATGTTGGATTTTCAAATATTTTATCGCTTCGTGAAAACTTATTATATTCCTCATCTAATGGGTTCACATGGATCATAGCGTCGGCTATGCCGTTATGTCCGTCGTAGGGACTGGGGGGTAATATTGGCTTGGTGGGGGCTTCTGGGGCTTTGGGGGCATGTGGGGGTGCTGATGTAGAACCAGGGGTCAGCGTTTCATAAATGTAAATCAGCCCCTCGGGGCTTATATTACCATTTGCCGCATCATTTGCGATAAGTTGCGAAACAGGTCGCACCGCCTTCGTTGCCTCATTTACCAGCCCTTGCGCCGATAATCCGGTTCGTGCTTCTGCCTCTGCAAAGGTCGTCGCCTTCTTCTTTGCTTGTTCTAATCCGGCGACCCATTTCGCATAAGGGGCGCCAGTTTTAACAGGACCAACATAAGCGTAAGGCATTGTCTTATTATGGTCTTCGGTATTAATTGGAACTTCATTTTTAGCGGGTGCCGTGGGTTCATCAGGAACAAACGTATAGCGGTCTTGGGTCATTATTGGACTACCATCAAAATTTCTACCGATTACTCTCGCCGGTATTAGTTCATAATGCCCCTTTTTCTCTCTTTCATAAAATGCGTCTACTCTGGCTTGTTGCTCGGGATCCAGTTCGCCAGAAGCAAAAAGTTTATCAAATTCGTCAGTTATAAGATTACGAGACGGGGGGCGCATATCAAATAAGAATTCGCCGCTTCCGTTGGGGTATTGGCGATACTGGGCGTTTACGCCGAATAATTGATTTATAGTTTTAATGCCGTCTCTTATCATATCTGTCGGTGATGATGTGGGTAATCCCTTCGCCGCTAATATTGCTTTTTGAAAATCAATAACCGCCGCTTTCAAATCGTTAAGTCCTACATGTGCTAAAAATTTTAGCGTATGCGTTGCTACTTGCCCTTGCGGTGAAAACTTGATTATTAGCGTTATTGCATTTGATGAAATCTTTACTAATTGTTTTAGTTCCTCTGGTAGTTTAGCGCCTTTAGAAAGAATATCCACAAGGAATAAAATACTCTCACTTAATGACGCATAGCGTTCGGGGTGCTTATAATAATTATCTACCTTGCTCGCTATGTATTTATAAAACTTTGGATCTAAATAATTCATAAGCGCTTCCCATACGCCGTTCCAACTAATATAATGTTTTATCACTGCGTCCCATGGAGCGTATGGATCCGCTGGTCGGTTCATTTAATCAGTGTCGCTATTTTCTTCTTTGGGTTCTGCTGGTTTCAAATATGCTTGAAATTCACGGCGAAACATTTGCTTTTCTGGGCTTCGTAATGCTACAACCATAAAATTATAGTTCTTATCGCCCACGCTTTCCCATAGTTTTAAAAATGCCTTTTCGCTAATCATAGACCCTACCTCTCCCGTAATTCCTTCTCGTTCTTTGATGTTTCTCGCCGCCGCACGAAACAAAATATAGTATTGGATTTGATTACGGAGCGTTGTCGGTAAGCGGTTGAACTTCTGCGTCGTAATCCAGCATGTAACCTTATAATGGCGCAGACGCATAGACAGCGAGTTTAATGCAGAAGTATTTTTAGGCAGACTATCGATTACATCGTCCAAAATCACCAGCACATTAGGCGTATCCTCCCGCCCCTCTTTCTGCAGGTTTGCTTTTTGCTGGTCTATAATACTGAGTAATATTTCGTCGTCGTATTTTTCAAAGACTTCATCTATTCCTTTAGCCTTGCGCCACATATCATCAATATGATACGTTGAACTAATAAGAACAATATAATCAAAGCGTTTGCGATACATTTGTTTTCTGTTTAATAGGTTTACAATCAGGTTTGTTTTACCGCTATTTGTTGGTGCAACGAAAGCGGTGATAGAGTTCATTTTCATTAGGAATTTATCCAGCGGTTTCTTTTCTTCCTCTTTCTCTGTGTGGACTTTGCGTATGGTAAAATCGGGGCGTTTATCCGTCATTGCTTTACCAGTTCATTAGATATTTCTAAATGGGGCGATTGATGCTCTTCCTTTAAAAAATTCCCCTTCAAATATTTATTACGCCATTGAACCATATTTTTCTTCAGGTCGTGCGTATCTCCCCACAGCAGGAACATAGACAGCATTCCAGGCGTAGCGAGATATAATTCGTCGTCGTGTTCCCTTGCTTCTTTCTCTGCTTTGGTTACGTCCTTGCCGTGTCGGCGCCGATACTCGGCTCGTTGCTTATCCGTTGCTGGCGGATCCTTCGTGTAATCGATGTAATCCTCGCCGTCGATATGTTTCCCGCCGAAATCTCTAACATATAGTTTCTTTGTCGCTATATCTTGAAATACGGCTCTCCATTTTTTATATTGGTTATGACTTACTTCCAGACGGACAAACTTTAGCCGTCTGCCTTTTATGGGGACGACCTTCGCCATTATTTTCTAATGTAGTAATAGAAAAAATGGATCCAACAATTGCGACCGACCCACGCTTAAGCCGTTTACCTATTCCTAATATCCTGCGAAGCCCAGGTCTTGAGCTATTTCGCAAATATCATTATCCAGATGGCTACGCTCTTTCATGTTTCAAACCCGAAACGGCAGAAGCACTAAAAACAATATCGCAAGTAATGGTAGAACCAAAACCGAATGCCCTTGAGTGGAAGCCAAAGCCCGCAGACGATGGAAATAACATTAAAGGACCAGCCGAAGGAACTACCCCGGGCGGAATATGCGGGACAGCGGAACAGGCTATTAACCGACTTGAGTAATCGCCTCCGGCAAACGATGGTTACTATTTGTATGGGTTGTAATGATGCCGATAGTGTTCGTAGTGCTTTTGAAAATGTGCTATTCGCTGTTGAAAACTATTGTGATTTTCTAAATAAAAATTTCTGTAGCAAGGAAGAGACAGCCACAGATGCCGACGAAGAACCCCCCGTCACCGAGGAGCAACTCCAGCAGCGACGACGAGACGGAATTCGTCCCGCTTGACGACATTCCTATAGTAAAGCCTGTAGCAAATCTAAAAGGACGTTTAGCAGGGTTGGCGAAGGGAAGGGCGAAACAGGTCGCCGAAAAGACCGCTGTCCGTAAGGTAAAAGAAGTAACCCAGACAATTAACAAGGCTCAAAGACTACAGGAAAAGGCAACAAGCGTATTAAATGCGGGACGAGCAAAAGCGAAAGAGGTCGGTATTGCAGTCCCTGAAGCGTCGCCATTTGAGAACCAATTACAGGAAATGCTGACCGACATGCGTAACGAAATAAAGGAGTTGAAGGCGGCGAAAGAAGTTAAACCAATTGAAAAGCCCGAAACACTCCCCGAGCCAGAGAAGCCCAAGCCGAAGACGATCCGCAAGAAGCCGGCGCCCAAGCCCAAGAAAGAGCCAGAGCCAGAGCCAGACAACGAGTTTATATCGCCTGTTGCTCCGTCGCCCCTTGACCCTTACAGGGGTAGGGGTCCCCAGCCTTACCATAGCAAACAGGCAGAATATGCCGCCCGTGCTGAAGAACGAGAGCATAGAGAAAATCTACAAATGGATTTATTGAGGCGAATGATGGGACGGAATTAAATCTCTCATATAAATAAAACAATGATCGGCGCCATTCGCTTAACAAATGCCTCCGTTGCTACTGAACCCCGCACGTATTTAGCGGGTGATTTTTTGCGTAAGGGAAAGCACCCATATTTCGCCCCTCGTGGTGTTTTTGACTATGAGGCGGCGGCGAAGAAAATGGGCGCTAATCCTTTGCAGTCGCACGGGGTCCCGCAGTTTCCAAAAGCCAATAAGGCGTTCGCAGGTGGTGCCGTTCCCATACCGAGGGCGGGTAAGAATTCATTTAATCCTTACATTCAGGAACTCAATAACCAGACGAAGGCAGACTATGAGAAACTCCTCGCAATCCATGCCTCGACTGATGATGTAGCGAAAGCACTACTCGCCCAGCAGTTCGCCGAGAAAAATCGTATGCAAGACCTTCTCGAAGTGGAAGCCCTTATTTTACAGGGGCTGACCGAGGAAGAGGCGAACGATTACATGCGAGCGCAGAAAATCAAAATCATTACCGAAAGCCCAAACGCCGCCCGTGTTCGCTTCCATCAGGGGCGCAAGAGCATTATACAGGATTTCGCCCGTTCCCGTGGCTATGAGTTGCCGAAGGAAATCGCCACCGAAGCCGGTGTCGTGCCTACGGAGGTTCGCTTCTCTGGTAAGACCGAATTAACGATTAAGCGTCTGGCGGAACTCTTCCAACAGGGCAAACAGGAAGCACTAAAGAAGGCACAGGGTCCCCAGTATCACACCAGCGGAAACCCCATAGTCGCAATGTCTAACGCTCCCGCCTCGTCGTATCGTGCGAATGTATTGCCTAACGTGGACGGAGCAAATGACCGCGGAGGGCTGAGCCATGGAGACTTACCAGAGAGCGAACTTGACCGCCAGCGTCGCATATTTGACCGCAGAACTACTAAATTTGAAGAACTCGGCGAATTTGATTATAACCCCAGCACTCGCACAAAAGCCGAGAAAATGGATCGGCAGATGTCGGCGATTGCTGGACGCTCTCCTCATCATTACGGCACAAGCGGAAGTAATCCGGTCAGTCGTGTAGTTGAGGAAAGCCTAAATAATCGCCTTGATGCGCTACAAGTAACCCCGGTCCGTGCTGGTGCAGGTGGCGGACATCGTGAAGTTCAGCAAACTACCGGCGGCGGATCGGCTGGTTCAGGTTCTCGGCATAAATTGCCCCGTGTTCCCGTTTCCTATGAGGATTTTCGTAAGGGTTACGAGGCGAAGGGGACCGCAGAAAGTCGGCGGGACTATGTGAATAAAGTCGCTAAAGATGTTGTTCCACCTGAAGTATTAGCAAGAATACGGGGCGGAAAGGAAGCAACCAGAGACAGATATAGAGCGATTGAAGAAGCGCTAAATAAATAATCTAATCTCTTGTTAAACAATGGCTCAGCGAATTAACCGCCAGATTATTTTATCTAACTGGTTGCCCGGTTCAGGTTCGCCGACCAATTTCACGCAGGCAATACAGCAACAGATACAAAATGCGAGGGCAGTCCATTTTATCTCTTTTACGATGCCTCAATTCATTACGCCGTTCACGACGACGGATTGTTATTTTTCGTTTTACCAGAGCGACGCACCGACAACGCTAAAGACTATCACAATTGACTATAATCAGTATTTTACAACGATTACCGGTTTCATAGCCTACATGAATGGTCTATTTACTGCAAGCAGTGATGCCCGTATTAGAAATTTACAATTTACACAAGATGATCCTACCGATGGACGGACGACCTTCCGTCTAACCTTAAATGATAGTGGAGGCACCACGGCACCCGCTGGATACGATGGAAACGCTCAAAGTAAATCATACGGCAATTTCTTAATCGGGTTCGCCAAATCATCATATGCATTTGCAAGTTCCACGATTGCCGACGGATTTCCCGCCGTCATCAATCGCACGAACCAGATCCGCCTACAGACGAATTTAACCGCTTCCACGTATTCGGCTAATCGTGATTACAATACAACGTTCGCCGTGCCGTGTAATGTAGACCCTGGGCTACTACTCGCCTTCTCATCGCCGTATCGTATTGAATTCCCCGCAGTGCTGGAGAATATCGCATCAATTACTATTCGTATGGTAGACGACAACGGCGTAGAACTTAATATCCCTTCCAATTGCTACGCTTCTATAGTGCTGGCTGTGGAATGCGACACATAAACGCTAATTACTAAATTATATAAGTCCATTTTATGGACTATTATAAATTTCTATTTCTTGCTGTCCTTTTTCTTGTATGTCTTCGCTGCCGCCTTCATCGCTTCCTTACGGGACATGCTCGGGTGTGCCTTGCAGTATGCCGCCAGATGCGTAAGCCAGGGATTAGCCATTCTATACGATGGCGTTCGTTTTTTATGGAGGCTTGAAAACCGGTAGTTTTTAAGATTTACCGCCCAGGAGCTGGAGGGGTTGCCGAAAAACTCCCGCCACGCCTGAAAATGGAGATGTTGGGGTCAAAAAATGGAGATGTTGTGGAGATGTTGGCGACAACATCTCCATTTCGTTTTATGTGGATTTCCTATAGTATTTTTATTTTTTTTATATATTTTCTTATAAGAATGGAGATGATGGAGATGTTGGGGTCTATACCAGAGAATGACCGCCAAATTTTTTACCGGTTCTTGACCGGTAGTTTTTTTGGGGTCATTTTTGGTGTGGAGTTGGTCCAACATCTCCATCATCTCCATCATCTCCACTCCCTACGGCTACACGATACAAAAACGGGGCGGGACGCTAAAAACATCTCCACAACATCTACACCCAACATCTCCATAACCCAAAAAAACCTGCCGGATCCGCATGAAACCCGTTTTTTCTCGCCATCGGCGAACAAAATTGATTGGCTCCCGGCTCCCCGGCAAAATTTATAACCCCCCGCCGAGCAAAACGCAACCTCCCGGCAAAATTAAAATCGCATCACCGGGTATAAGAATGACCTCCCAACCGACCGAGATGTGCCTCTACACCGAGCCGATTATCTGCGAACAAGTATTTAGCCGTAATGCGCTCGGCTTCCTATGGGCGAAGCGGGACGAGTTGGATCCTGGCGTTTCGTCCATTCTGGACGCACTCTATAAGAACCGCCGTAAAGGAAGCGTAGACGGCTCGGCTCGTATCACATACAGCCTACCAAAGACCGGCGCCGGTAAACTGGGCTTTGGTCGCATGTATGGAAGTAAGGGCGGTATGGAAACGCTGGAGAAGGAATGCCGAGGCACTCTATGCGAACAATTCTATTACGATATTGATGTTAAGAATGCTCACCCTGTTATTCTTGTCCAATTTGCGAAGCGTTATTATAATGTGGATATGGTTGAGGTGGGCAAATATTGCGACAACCGAGACGCCTACCTCGCACAGATTAGCGACAACAGGGACGAAGCGAAAACGGCAATCATTAAGATATTCTATAATGGCGCCAATGAATACCCATTTCTTAAGAAACTGCAAGATGAGATTAAGGGTTTCATAAAGACGCACCTAATGAATGATAAACGCTATTCACAGCTACTCGCGTATGTGAAGAAGCAGGACGGCAACACATACGGAACCTTCCTATCTTACATTCTACATACCGAAGAGCGTCGTATCATGCTCGCAATGCGTTCGGCGCTATTTGCTGAAAACTGGAAAGTTGATGTTCTCGCATACGACGGCGTTATGATCCGCAAAGACCCAAAAAATGTATTTGATGAGAGCCTTCTTCGTCGCACAGAGGAAGCCGTATGTAATAAGACCGGCTATACGATTGAACTCGTTAATAAAAAATTTGAGAGTTACGAGGTCCCTGCAAACGATGGAGAGGTTGATTTCAAAGTATCAAAGGAAATGTATGACGAGCGTAAGGCAGAGTTCGAGGAGAACCATTTCTATTATGCGCCAAGCAACACCATAGCAGAGGTAAACGGCGATAATATCGCATTTTATGAAATCCCACACGCAAAGACGATGTTTATCAAATATGATTTTACGCATTCTAAACTTATTAAAGATAGGACCTCGTTTATTGACTTGTGGCTCCACGACAACAACAGGCGCACAATCACAAACATAGACCAGAAACCGAGCGATGATCCAAATACTTATTCGCCACCGACGATATTCCGTTATACGACCTTTGAGGACGCAGACGACCAAGGCGAGGTTAAACTATTCCTTGACCTTGTGGATATTCTTACAGGTAAACAGAAGCCCCTAGCTGAGTATCTACTCAATTGGACGGCTCACATAATTCAAAAACCATTTGAAAATCCCAAAACTGCAATTATTCTAACAGGTGAGAAGGGGTGCGGTAAAGATACATACGGCGACCTAATCAGCGAATGGATTGTTGGCGAAAAATACTATCACAATTACACCAGCACTACGCAATTTTGGGATAAATACGATTGCGACCGCCTAAACAAATTCTTTATTAAATTAGAGGAGGCATCAGGCGCACTGAACCGGCAACATATCGGCGAAATGAAAGCACGTATCACGGCGCACAATCAAACATTTAACCCCAAGGGCGTAAAATCAATGACTACGAATAACTACAATCGCTTTCTATTTACATCTAATGAGGCGAAGCCGGTCCAGGTGGAAGACGCAGAGCGCCGATTTAACGTTTTCGCCTGTTCGGCGGATCAGGTCGGCAAGCATGAGTATTGGGACGAAATCCGTAATATGCTCTTTTGCCCCCGTGGCGCTGCGGTAATTGGTAAATATCTCGCAACGCTTGATATTTCCAAGTTTGACCCCCGCAAGTTGCCCGAAAATGCGTATCAAAATCATATTATTGAAAGCGAACAGAGCGCCGAAGCGCAATTTATTAAAAATTGGGACGGCGCAGATGCTACGGCGACCGAATTATTTCATCTGTATCAATACTATTGTAGAGATAATGAACTACCCTATGTAAAATCGGCGCAGATGCTGGGACATAGGCTTTGTAAATTTATCCGTGATGGCGTTCTTCAAAAGAAGAAGGTCACGGAAGCTATGGTTTATTTCAAACCTGGAGCACAAGAAGAAATAAAAGCAAAAAAGGCGCAAATCGCAGCGCAGGAGGCGCAGGAGGCGCAAATCGCAGCACAGGAGGAAGCCGTCGCACAAGAAGAACAAAAAAAACGTATGCCGTGGATTAAGCCGACGGCGGCTTAGGGTCTTTCTCCTTCAAATACTTACGCTGTTCCTCGAGCGAATGCCCCATTGCAGCGGCATCTTTTTCCATATCGCCAATATCATATTTTGACGATAAGTAAATGTGGCGCAACATGGAGGAGCCGATTTTCTTGCCGAAAATCTTATTTAGAATACGAGTAATGGCGTTGACGGACGAAAGCGGGGTTCCGTCATAATTGACGAGGAATTTATACTCTGCCGTTTTGGACTTATTGCCCTTAACGAGAGGGTGATGTTTAAGATATGTAGAGATACAATCGGCGAGGGGCTTCTCTGCTGTATTCTCAATGGCTATAACCTGTTGTCCGTATGTCTTTTGTGTCTTGAACTTATTAAATATGAACTTCTGCGGGGTCTTACCGCTCATTACTAAATAATTCTTATCCTTTGGGCTTTCTGCGGTCCATTTGGTGGCGACGAACATATCCATGTAATCTTGATTACGGCGGGGCTGGTGATATGTGTAAAGTGCAAGGATTACATACTTTAACAGCGTCTCATATTGCGCCGCCGTTAGGGTCTTTACGGATCCAAACTCTGCGACCTTTGTATGTAGTTCTTTTAGTTTGGTTTCTACGTCCTTCCACTCAATCCATGCGTCCTTTTGCTTCTCGGTCTTCTTTGCATCATCTGTGTCGCTCTTCAGGTCTTTTGCCTTTCCCATCATTCTCTCGTAGTAATGGGCGTAAGTCTTTTTAAACGTTGGTTTATCTTTCACCATAGATAAAATACTTGTTATAGATGTGAATATCGAGCGCTGGGTCGTTTCTGCATATTCGGCGATCTTCTTTTCAATCTCTTCGGTCTTTTTTAGAAATGTGAGTGTCTTAAATGGTTCCTTATCGTTTAGCATATAGAGCGTCTTAATATAAGCCGATGATGTGCTTTCTGTAACCTTGCGATGTTCTACAATCTGTTTCATAAGATTTAACATAAACTCCGTAACCTTCATAGATGCGGGTAATTCCTGGTTTGAATTGCCGGGCATCGTAATTGTATATCTTTACTTTCGGTATTAATTTTAAACCAAAATAGGATTACAATAGGATTTTTACCATAGATTACAAGATTATTACCTATAAATGTGGTAATCTTATTAAAAATACCATTAATATAGGTAATAAAAAATTTTTTATTACCTATAATAATAGAGATATTATGATTATTACCGATATTATTAGAATATTACCGGTAATAATGTATATTATTGGGATTATTACAATCGCCCTATATAATTTCTTTGTATATATTAAATATGAGCGATATTGTTGATACGCCCCGACAAAGTTATTATTTAGAAAATAGAGATGTGCTATTGCAAAGAGCAAAAGATAGATATAAGCAACACAGAGAAAAATATAAGCAATATAATCACGACTACTACAAACGAAACAAAGACGTTATTAATGCTATTGTTAAAGAACGTAGAAAGCGTAAACCGCAAAAAACAGCACCAGCTCCCAGAATGATAGTAAAAGATAATACCGAGGGCGTTATATTATCTTTTAATTGAATGAAACTATTACAGGATCCAGCACAACAATTTTTATTTGTTGCTTTGGTTTCTCTGGTTTTGCTTCTACTGGTGCGGGTGCTGGCTTTTGGCTTTCTTCAATTTTTTTTTGCTTTGCTAAATATTCACAGCGTAATAAATACTCGGCTTTCTTTTCGACTGCCCGATCGCTCATCATCGCTCTTTTATAATACATCTTCGGCATTTCTACTATTACATTTCATATTCTGGTAGACGCTTCATTATAAGCCTATATTCATGCGAGGGCTTTTTAAAGCAATGAGATCCACGTGTCCCAAAATCATATTTATCTTTTATGTCGGTGTCGCCGTGCGAGTGTTCCTTTCCACAAAACGGACAATCTACCCATAATACATATCCCCCGTGATATTGCGTTATGCGTGTAACAAATGCGACAGGTTCGGGGGGGTTCATCTATTGTAGAAAAGATAAAATAAATTTAATTACTTCTACATTAAACGCGTTCCCCAAACATCTATATCTCTGCGTCTTACTTAAGCATTTCGTGTAACCATCGGGGAGGCTCTGCAGTCGTTCGCATTCTATCGGGGTTAATTTGCGGATCCGGCTATTTGTTAAAACGGATATAGTGGAAGAAGTCATTAGATTTTTCGCCTTTTCACCTACACGACCTCTACGCGTCTTTGAATTTGGAAACGATACGTCAATAGCATCTCCTTCTTTTGCTATTGCGTAACCCTGTGTCGTTGCTTCTCGAACTTTTGCCGTATCGCCGATGATTTCGCAAAATTCAGTTACAAGCGCCAATTTACCGGCAAATGTTGTCGTTAATGCCGATACTTTATTATCATTACGATACTCTATTTTATTTACCCATTCTTCGCCGATTTTATGAGCTCTTATTGATGTCCCTACCTGATATAGTCCAGTCTTTGCGCCAAGTCCGCCGCCGTTTGCTGATAGAGTGCATGCTTTGCCCTCCGTGTCGTAAATTCGGTTTGCCTGCGAGTTTGTATCTCCAAGATGTCCTATAGCATACAAACCGACCCCGCTCGTTGGTGCCTTCTTATCGGTGTCGTAGATACGGAGAGCCTGACCGCCAACACCACACGCATTTTTAGAACCAATATAACCTATTTGATTGAATGCCTCATTTTCTTTTTTTATCGTTGTTATATTCGTCATACCATTCGCACCGGCTCCCTTCCATGATGTAGCTAATAAGCAGTTCGCCTTTTCATCTCCAGTCTTTACGGCTTTCATTACTCGTTTCGCTGTGCTTTTTGTATAAAATTCCTCACCGACGTTCTGCTCTAAAATATCTTTTAATTTGATATTGCGATCTTCTGGTAATCCCTTAACGGCTATATTCGTCCAAAAGTAACGCTTACGACTTTGAGCGGAGACAAGAGCGGCATCTATCATAATCGGCGCAACACCTACCAATTTTGTAATTTCATCTCTATCTTCTTTTTTCATGGACGCTACATTCTCTAATATGAAATAACGGGGCTTTGTCTCTCGTAATATGCGTAGAAATTCATAAAAGAGTTTGCTATGGTCTCCCTTTAATCCCTGCCGGTCTTTCTTTGCGATACTTAAATCAGTGCAGGGACTACCAGCTATTAATAAATCTATATCTCTTACTCCGCTTACATCGCATACATCGCCCAGGGGTGTAATATCGCTATGATTATCGAACGATACGGCGATTGCGTTAATATCAATTTCACTCGCCCCATACCATGAGACCGGGCGATTGCCGAGGGCAACTCGGGCGCAACTGATGCCGTCAAATAGCGATAATACTCGTAAAGGTTTTGTCTCCATCTAATAGATGCAGAGAATACTTTACAGCCAGCCGAGAAACGTAATCTTTGATTATTACGCCGGTATGGTGAAGTTTCGGCTTCCGGTCTTTAATCATAATATCCCTGTTATTTTACACGCAACACCATTTATGAGCGGTGAACCTGTTCTATCTATAAAACTTGAAGCGGACCCAATAGATTATTATTTTGTAGATGATAAAAGTCCTGAAAAGGTGAGCGAACTTTTTCATCGCCTTAAGTAGACGATGCCCTACAAAGTAGTTGCAGTATCTGGCGGTTATAAAGTTAAAAAAGACCAGCCAGGGCGACCCGTGTATTTCTCAAAAAAACCAATTACTAAAGCGATGGCGGAGAAGCAAATGAAAGCCCTTTATATTAGCGAGTTCAAACGTTAGTATTTGTAATGTTTTCTACTCTATGAGCTTGTAAACGTTTATAAATCTCTACTACATTATTGGCGACAGGGAACCCTGACGCTATTGTTTCCCACCATTCGGCAGGGGTATTTTTTCGCACTTCTGGATTAATTGAAAATTGACCCATAAGCGCATATAGCGGATCCTTTTCATTATAGATACGATGGTTCGCATTCTTATAACGGATATAATGGGGTTCTATGGCTCCGTTGAATGTAACCGCTGATTTTATGAGACCTTTCGTTAATAATAAATCAATGATTGCAGATCCTAATGAATGACCGACAGCGTAGAAATTATGTCTCGGGTTGATTGCTTCAAATCGTTTAATAATCTTTTCATCATCTTTGTATCTCTGCGATTTTGATAATTGCCCTAATGGTATTAATCCCCATGTTTGGAAGTCTTTCGGGTCGGTCTTCTTTGTGCCTCGCACTGAAATAATTACATTATTCCCATTTATATAAAATTTTAGTGTTGGGTCATTCTGTAATAAACGAAATGAACCGATTTGTTTCGGCGGATCCATGCTATACGCCGCTTGCGCCATTTTAGAAGCAAGTGCGGAACTCTCAAACATTTAACAGGGTGCTATATTTTTATATTTGAATGACTGGAAAAACTTCAAATAGAACAAAGCCACCGCCACCATTTCCACCATTAAAAGCAACAATAGAACCAGACGTAAAAAATGCCGCACCAGACCCACCACCTCCAGCGCCGAAATTCGTCGCATTTCCGCCAGGATTACCGCCACCAGGTCCCGAAGCATTACCACCCTGACCCCCGCCAATACCTCCGCCAGAGCCTCCGCCTGTTTGTCCCGCTCCGCCTATTACAGAATTTCCCCCACCTACTGCACCTTGTCCGTCTACAGAATTTCCTCCATTCGCAACGGACCCAGTTCCTCCAGTTGTTGCGACTACACCAGTATTTAGAAGTTCGCCACCGGCTCCGCCTCCATATTGTCCGCCATCGCCTCCGCCTCCATATAATCCCGTATCTAAATTATTATAATATCCACCTTTTCCGCCATGTGAAATTATGCCGTAATTAAAACGTGCTATATTAATTGAACTATCTCCGCCGGCTAATCCGTTTTTAGGTGGAAGTGAAAAATCAGGTGAACCAATACCACCATTACCACCAGCGCCGACGACAAAATTAATTATATCGTTATTTTGAGCGAGATATTCCGTTGTAATTACTCCATCACTACTACCGCCACCGCCACCGCCTACGCTTGAATTAGGTATGCTAAATGTCGCACCACCTCCGCCACCGCCACCGCATACGCTAATTCTTACTAAGCTATTTTGAGATGGAGAAGATACTACAAATTGTCCGGAATTCGTGGGCGTTGTATAAAGATAAGTTATTGCTCCACCACCACCGCCACCACCTCCGCCCTCATTTCCGTAAGTTGTCGGGTATAGGTTCGCCGGTCCGCTTGATGCTTGTAGGGGATACAGGGACATTTATAAGAGTAGATATTTTAATTTGTTGCTACGATTAACGGCTTCGCTTTCTCCTCTTCTTTTGGCTTATGATAATCCGGGGTCATATCGCCTACGCCTATACCAAACGACCAATCGCAAAATCCACAATCACTCCGTAGACGGCGATTTATACATGCTTGAACTATTTTATAGCCCAAAAATAATATAGCGGTTACAGATGCTGAAATCCCGCTATATTGTAAAATATTAGTAAAATCCATATCTATATTATAGTATGGAATTTCCAAATATGTTTTAAGTTTAGCGGACAAACTCCACCGAGCCGGCACGAATAGAGAGAACGCCCGAGTGGTGGAGAATGACGTTAATAGTGGCGTTTGCCGCTGTCGCTGTGCCGGTGTATTGGTTACTCGATGCCGCCCAGGACACCGAGGCGGGGCTATTGACGATACGAACCTCCAATTGAGATCCGGCGCTCTCGGCGAGGTTAAGTCCGTCGAGGTCGCTCGCCTGGCTTGTGAGGAATGTCTCGAACGAAGTAACAGGGACGAAGCGGCTGTCGTCCATGGGCGCCGAACCCCACCAATTGCCGTCATAAATGCCGGCGGGTAGTGTGGCGACATTGGGGATAAACGCCGAAGAGCCAGCCGTCGCATAGTTGCCCGTAACCGGTAGAGGACCCGCCCACTCCACCCAGCCCGTAATAAGATCGCCGCCGATGTTATTGAGTTTATAGTTCGCCTTCTTCATCTCCGTAAAAGTATCCCACATCTTCTGGAGTTGGACCTGCGGGTAAGATACGCCATTCGCCAGCACGCGGAACGAGGCAAACGCATGATTGCCGAACTTGGACTTGGACGCAGCGGACGAGGTGAGATCATTCGTGAGGCGTGTCGTAACGGCGACGGACTTGAGGAAGCGCACAGACTGCGCCGTCTGTAGAGCCTTCTCGGTTACAGCCGTGACCGAGCCAGCGTTCACCGAGAAGGGGACGTTAGTATGTAGATCCATACACATCGTAATTCCGGAACCCATATTAACTTCGTTGTCGATGAGTTGGTAGAGTTCGGGCGAGCAACGAACCATGTCGCAACGAGCCTCTACGTTGTTAATCGTTAGTCCGGCGAGATTGCCGTCATACGCACCGCCAGCGTTGTAAGAGTTGACGATACAGGAGTTCAGGTTAGACTGGAGCAGGAACTCAATCTCAATGTTAGACACGTTGCGGAGTGGGAAATACTGCGAGAAACCGGCAAACAGCCAGCCGAGCGGGATTGTGTAGTAGCGACCCGCCGAGCCGTTGTAGTTATTGCCGACGAGCCAGGAGTTCGCCGCCTGACGGGCGTTCTGCTGGCGTGTAGCGTCAAACCATGTGCTTACAAGTGAGTAAGTATTAGAGCCGCCGAACTGGCTGCTCGACTTATAGAGACCCTGCGCCGGTCCGTCCTGCTCGTAGACCTCACGGGGCATCGTTGTCGCAACGAGCGCCGAGAAGACCGAGCCAAAATCCGTAATTGTCTCCACCGCCACGCCACCAATGCGGATCGTGACCTGATTGATTAACTGGGCGACACCATCCTCGAGCGCTGCGTTTGTGGTTGTCTGTCCGCTTACAAACTGGGGTGCAACAGCCCATGAGAGATTGAGTGTAGAGAGATCGGCGTAGTCGCTGCCGACCAAGCGGAGCGTCATAATCTTCGTTCCTGAACCACCCGCCGAGTAGTTGCTCGCGCCCGTGGTTGGTGTGAAAATTGAATTATAGCGAGCCTGGGCGACCGAGGCGTGCGTGAGCTTGTCCTTCATGCGGAGCGCATCGGGGACCACCTGTTGAATTAGCGGGGTCAAAAACGGGTTCGTGGTCGCCATTGTGTTTATAACTTGGGGTTCGGTTTTATTCTGCCGATTTTGATTATCAATAATCTACAGAATATAAATTTTAATGTAATCGCCGGGGCGCTTTGAATGGGAGAGTTACTACTCTTGTTTTAATTGTAGCCGGTTCTCGCTCGGCATAAAACGGAACGGGTCCATAATCGAACGGCTTATGATAGAGTTCTTCAAACAAGAGTTCCCGCTCGGTTGTTTGTATCAAATTCGCTAAATCCTTTTGTGCGTTTGGTGGGGCTACATTGCCTCCGCCGTTCAATTGTGCCGATGTTGGATTTTCAAATATTTTATCGCTTCGTGAAAACTTATTATATTCCTCATCTAATGGGTTCACATGGATCATAGCGTCGGCTATGCCGTTATG
>Ga0208250_1000108_pt1 | contig 29450 bp, 47 predicted proteins | sample CryBogCBE18Aug09_FD_184557 | JGI IMG/M metagenome (GOLD analysis project Ga0208250, IMG submission 184557) | Freshwater microbial communities from Crystal Bog, Wisconsin, USA - CBE18Aug09 (SPAdes) (version 2) | ecosystem: Environmental > Aquatic > Freshwater > Lake | place: Crystal Bog... | reverse complement strand
TCAACGCATTACAAAACGGTTATCCTGTTATTATTGGCTTTGATGTATACAGCAGTTTTGAAAGTGTAAGTGTTGCTAGAACAGGTATGATGCCCTATCCTAACACACGCACAGAGCAATTGTTGGGCGGGCATTGTGTATTATTAGTAGGATATAACAACAGCACACAACGATTCATTGTACGAAACAGTTGGGGGTCAAATTGGGGCGATAAAGGTTACTTTTACATGCCCTACCAAGTAATTCAAAATAGAAGTATGAGTAGTGATTTTTGGATTATCAAATCTGTTAATGACCCAACATAAGGAAATATTATGACATTGCGTATTACAAATTGGACTTTAAACAATTCCGAGCATTTAGCAAAAAGACAAACATTTAAGACAACTGTGCACGAAAGAAGAATGGCTTCACGTAGCGCCCCGAAACTTTCACGCCCTAGGAAACAGAGAGTAACAAATACCCCTAGACCCCGAGCATTATTCAAGGGTGCAGGCAAAAAGTAACAGTTTTCTATAACAGTCGTCTAAGTGTTTGATTTATATGGCCGTAAAACCGTCTATAATCGTTTATAACAGGATTTGACAGGGGGTAGCTATATACGTAGCGACCCCCTAATTTTATCGTCTTACACAGGATATTTGTAAGTCATTGATTTTATTGGAACGTAAGTCATTGATTTTATTGGATATAAAAAAGCCCGCAGAACGCGGGCTTTTTGCTAGAAGAATACTAGACTTTTTATTATTGAACGGTCTCAGTGACAGACTGTTTAGCACGTGCTTTGATAGATTCAATGCTAGGCTTTGCTTTGACTTTTACTTCGCCTTTGCGTGTCTCTTTTTCACGATCTTGAATACTATCATTGATAGTAGCCTGATCCTCAACAGATTGAAATGCAGTATGCGTAAGCATATAACGCAAAGCATCTAGCTTAGACATCTCATTGGGCAACTCGACAAAATCACAGCGAGTAGCGCCACCTTTAGTAAACTGTTTCACGCGACGGGTCATGTCATGAGTGAAACGAACCTTGGCATTGCCGTTATGAACAGTAATACCAACAACTTTAAATAATTGATTCGACATAAAAATAATCCTCTACAAGTTAAGTTAAATTAATCATCAAACAATGTACAGCAATCAACTGTACAATATTATAATAGCAAACTCTCAACCCAATGTCAAGTGTTTTGCTATTAAAATTCTTTAGCATGGGCAAGCAGGCCCGATTAAACGATCAACCCCGTACATAGCCTCAAACAACTTACGTGCAGTAAACGGGCTATCAGCCTGAATGTAAGCACGTGTTATACTATATGGGCTTGAGGCTTGGGTCTTTACTAAAATGTAGTATTGCATTATAATAATCCTTAGATAGTTACAGTGTAGGGTTTGTTATACTTGCCAATTTCAATATTATAATAATAAGCAGTGTCGAAATGATCAACTTGTGCGTCACTATTATCATAATAATCGGCAGACTTAAGCGCATCAAACGCCTCAGTTAAAAAGTCCTTAGCAACTCCCTCATAGTGATCGTGAAACCAGTAAGGGTTTACCTGCTCACGACCCTCAAAATTAATCTTGCCCGACTTTAAAGTTAATACAATAGACATATGATTGCGAACACGCAAACTGCCCTTCATGCCGTACTTTTTAAGAACGGGCTTGAGATTCGCCGCAATCTTCGCTTTCTTTTCTTGATTCATATAAGCCATTTTTCGTACTCCGTTAATTCACTCTATAAAGAATATTGTACAGATATCGTACCCATATGTCAACAACTATAATTCCAATGAAATCAATGACTTAGCAATCCTTACTAAAATACTTGCGGTAAAGTGCTTGGGGGATACCCAATTTCCATGCCCATAAAAAGTCCATTACAATCAATCCTGAAACAAAACTAAGTACATTGTACAACATAATTACTCCTTAGACTTTTTAACTTTTTTAACAGTTTTTTTCTTAGCAACTTTCTTAGCAGGTTTCTTAGCAACTTTCTTTTTAACCGGCTTCTTTGCTGCTACCTTTTTCTTAACAACCTTCTTTTTAGTTGTCTTCTTTGCTGACACCTTTTTCTTAGCAGGTTTCTTTTTAGAAACTGGCTCTGCCTCTAAATCAGCAAATGCTTTGTCTAAAATCGCACGATCTTGCTCATCTAATTCAACAGAAAACACTTCTTCTACATCGCTGGAAAGTTCATCTTCATCTTCAGAGTCACGTTCCTGTGCTTCCATATAAAAAATATGTTGATCCTCTAGATTAGCATGTTCCTGTGCTTCCATATAAAAAATATGTTGATCCTCTAGATTAGCATATTCAAACAAATCTTCAGGAATGTAGTCACGCAATTTTTGTAAACTATCTAAGTATTTGGCATACTCAAACGTATCGGTATCGCCATCTACATAGTCGCCTACAAAACACATACCAGATTCATGAAATTTTGCTTTGACAAAATAACCCTCACTGGTTAAGTATTCATACAACGCAAGTGGCGGGCTCCATGCCGTATCAAAACCAAGTTGTATAGTATTATCATCTATACGGTCATAATATTCAGGGCTTACGTCCCATTTAGTACCCCAGTTAGTAACGTTCCAATCATACCAATTATCATCTTGGTCGTCGGGACGCTTACGCAACATTTGGAAAAGTTCAGTTTCTTCTTCTTTCTTACACTCTTCCATAATCATTTCAATTTTACTTACGTCATCGTGACGTAAAGTAACTGTATTATTACACCAATTTGGCATGTTAAACTCCTAAATAATATTTAAATAAACCTACGACACAAATACTCAATCCTGCAATGTTAGTAATCATCTGTGGTTTATTGCGTACTCGAACACTCCACATCAGATAAAATAATGTTCCCATTATTGCTAACACTAAATTAAGCGGATACAACTCAATAAAAAAACTAGATACAACGTACATTTCCAAAAAACAAATTGTACCTAGCCATTGTAGTTTTGTATTAGTATCCATTAAACCATCTCATAGCGATCATAATTGCGAATAGGGCTGTATTCGTTAGTGTGTTTTTCATCAAACTCTACAGAAATTCCATTTGCTTCCAATGAGTTAATCAATGTACCCAAATCGCAATCTTCCTCAAGATAAACAGTTTTACCTTTTTGATAACTGTAATTACTAATTTGATTAGCAATACCCAGTTTGTTTAATACATCACGTTTAACAGCAGCCCAACCATGCCCAGGATCAGCATAAAATTTAATCTTCATAACAACTCCTATTAACCAATACCATAAGGTCGTACTAAACGAAAATCACGATCAATAACATTGCCGCGACTAAAATTTGTTGCAGGAGCATTCCAACTAGACGCCATTAACAAGTCGCCTACTTTGAATTTTTTAGTAGGTTGTGCAACAATAAAACCTATAGCAATACGCTGATTATCAGTACGATATTCAACGCGCCAATACTTGCGACCATTTGTGTTTACAGTAAAAGTGACATCTTTTGGACAAGATTTGTGATTGTACAATGTCTCAACCAACGCTGTAATGCCATCGTGTAAATCTTGTGTCATAAAAACTCCGTTGTTTCAGTCTATATGTATATAATACAGAAATGGCAACATTAAGTCAAGAAATATAATTCCAACAAAATCAATGACTTACAATAGGTATTAAACATTTGCGGGTTTTTCAGGGACGAAATTATAGTTTTTTTCAAGAATTATAATCTGCTCATCCATAAGATTTAACATTTCTTGGACTTTATCCATTTTCTTATAAAGTTCCTGCATTTGTTTCATTAATTCTGTAACTTGTTCGTTCATAGTTCAACTCCGAAATGTTCTTTAATCTTCTCAATCGCTGTTTCAGTAGTCCAAAGTATATGATTCAAACCACCCCTATCGGTTCTATCACCAAATACTTCATTTGCTTTTCCAATGTAGGCAATCTCGTTGATACATTCCTGCACAATCAACTGGGCGAACTTGACGGGATCCAACTCACCACAGACATAATCTCCGCCATCTTCGATCACGATAGCCTGATCGTAAAGTTTAGCAATTCGTTCGTTCATTCTTTCACTCCGAAATATCCTTTTAGATTAGCAATAATAAATGATTTTGTCAGTATCAATTGACCCGCTTCAGTTACAGGAGAACCATCAATCCAATCACAACATCCTTTGACAATTGACCCAACAAAATCTTCCAACTCATTAGGTTCAAATTCATACCTATAGCACTCTTGCCAACCATATTCTGTGTGTTCACATTGTATAAGGTGGTCTTTAGCTAGTTTTTCAATTCGTTCGTTCATTCTTCAACTCCAAAATGTTCTTCTATGTTTAAATTTACTTCTTGTTGTGATACACGTAAAGCATGTTCTAACACATCTGCTTTTATAGGGTTTTTAATAAGCAATTCTGTAGCAATTTCAGTAAGTGAATCAGTGTTTACCATTAACAATAGGTCTACAATTTTAGTTGTTAATGCATTTTTCATAATTTAAACCCACAAATTTCGAAAGTATTTACCAAAAAGAGTAGTACCATTTTTAATGCGTTTATGATGTTTATCATAACCTTTTTTATCAAACTTTCTAGTATCATTAGGACCATTAACTAGTTGATAATAATCGGCTTTGATGTTTTTATCTCTTTGACCCAGCGGTAACGGTTCACCTAATTTGTTACCATCTTTATCAACTGGCATTAATAATTTATTACTATGACCTGTAAAAAACTGACTATCATTGTCTAAATTAACAATTTGTTCAAACGCCCAAATCATTTCATCTAGTACATAATCCCAACGTTTAAAATGGTTATTGTCAATATCCCATTCATTTTCTTTTTCAGGAGCACTAGTGCTACGCAATTCTTTTGGTACGTCTTTATCGTCAACATTGGGTGCGCCGGATATATTTGTCTTTAATTGTTTAAGCATGGGCAATATGATTAAAGCAAGAGTATGATCCATACTGTAAGTATCATAATAATCAATACGAACTTCTACTTTGCGATCACGCTTACTTTCTATCCATAGGCAAAGGTTAGTTAACCAATTATTATTGCCATGTTTATCTTCACCTAGCCAAGTGCCAAAATTATGTACCCAGTCTGGATAACGTAAAAATCCATATTCGTCTGGTACTTTCTTTACCCAAAAGCAAAGCATTTCAGCAATCTGATAAGGTCCAATCCAATCGTTATAGGGGCCAATATGTACTTTCATAATTACTTACCTTTAAATTCTTTTTTGTTATAATACGAGATTAGCATTTGATTCATTTGCGTAAGCAAATCACCATAATCGTCTTCTACGATAAAACGCACTGGGCAATGCCCCCAACTACGATTTTTATGAAATTCACCCAACCAACGTCTATGATCGGCATTTTCTGGGTCAAAGTACACAAATGGGCGACAAAATGTAGCTAACTTACTCATTATAAAGTTCCTATGTATATAACAACTTTAGTATAATAACAAATTCTATTTTAAAACACAATATGTTTGGGCAATTTTTTGGCACAATAAATATGTTTATGGCTGCACTAACAGACATGATTGTAAATTTTGGGGACGTCATTGAACTTGATTTTAAAAAATATGACTTGCCCAAAATTACTGATATACTATTAAAACACCCGGGCTGGAAATACTATCAACCTCATAAGCCTGGTTACAACCGTTATGGACTAAGTGTAACAAGTTTAGATGGTGGATACAGTGGTGAACCTGATTTAATGAGTTTACGTGAGTATTATCAAAGAACCGGCAAATCATATACTGAAATAGATTTTAAAAAGCGCACAAGCATTGTAGAATTTTTACCAGAACTTAACGAAGTATTAGATTTTTTTGAGCCTGGATTGGGTCGAGTGCATTTTTTACGTTTGGATAAAGGTGGGTTCTTTCCTCCGCATCGTGACAACGGTGCAATAGCAAGTGTAGAGTCATTTAGAATATTAGTTCCTATTTGTAATTTTGGCATTAATGATATGAAATGGATTCAAGATGAAAAAGTATTAAACTTGCAGCTGGGTAGTTTTTATTTTATAAATACTACAAAGGTTCATAGTTTGTTTAGCTTTACAGATAATTGCATAATGCTTGTATTAAACGTTAATTACAATGATGATATTATAAAAAGAATGGTTCGTAGATGTGTTGTCCTTTAAACCCTTTTATAATGATTGGTTAGATTGCTCACAAGTATTTGAGAGTGATTGTCAAAATAACAAACCAGCTATACTAACAACCAATTTACCTAATGAATTTTATCAATCATTAAAATTTGATAATAATAGTTTAAAATCCTATAGAATAGATACTGTATATAAGTTAGCTGAAATGTTAGGCGATAAGCCCGCATTGACTTTTAGCGGAGGCGTTGATAGTCAATGTATGCTACAAGCTTGGAATGAATCAAAATTAGATTTTAAGGTCTATACACTAGTTTTTAAAAATGATTTAAACATACAAGATGTAAACCATGCAAGAAAGTATTGTAAAGTTAATAATATAGAATTAAATGAAATTGAAATTGATGTAGTTAATTTTTTAACCAGAGAAAATTATGATTATGGAATCAAATATAACTCTGCTAGTCCACATTTTAATACTCATTATAAAATGTATGATATTTTAATCGACATGGGGCATACTGGAATATGTTCAGGTGGCAATCCAATAGTACGCAATCAAAATGATTATGGTGTTGCTTTTACAAGAAATACATTAAATTTTATAAACTATGCAAAAATAAATAATTTTCCTTGTCAGGGGAGTTTTTTAAGTTTTACTCCTGAATTGGCTTGGGCTATATGTTTGCTAACTACAGATATAAATGTAGATACTGAATTTGTAAAAACAAAATTAGGAAAAACAGATCAACAAACTAGAGATGATATAGATACTCAAATATATCAAACAAAACTAAAAGGTTATCAATCATCTGGATTTAATATTATACCTCAAGATAAAAAATATACAGGATTTGAGTTAGTTAAAAAATACTTTCAAGAATTAACTGGCGATGGTTGGGAATTTGAAAGACGTTTTAGACATCCTTTAGAAAACACAATTAAACCCAGTCACTGGTGTAAATTAAAATTAGATGATAACTCACTACACACTATACAATCAATTTACACAAACAACCTTAGACCTAGCAATTAATCCTCTACCTGGGTTAGACACTAGTTTAGCTCCTAAAAATTTCATTGATTCTATAACTGTGTTGCTAGCTATCCATAACCCATTATTTAAATGTATCTGAAATGGACCAGTTGTTTGGTTATCACATCGTGCATCGTTATATGGATTTATATGAGTTACTAAAATTTTATATGAAGTTTGTGTAAGTTCCCAATTTTTAACTCTAATTTCTTCTAATTGATGTTGTTCGTTAATCCAATCCATATTAGCCCATATAGGTAAATGTCCATGATCAACATTTGAAGTGTCTTTGGGTTTATTTGGATAATAATTAGGATTTACAGCATTTAATAACGTATGGCTTATATAATTTTTATGCCAACTAGTATCTTCCCAATTACCCTCATAACTATAGATTTTAGGAAATCCATACGTACATAATACATCTACTTCTTGTCCGTTTTGTAAAGTAATGATTAGTGATTCTTTACTATCCCAATATAAATTTTTAGGCCAAGTGGTGTTTGTTCTTTTTCTAATAGTCAACCCTTGTATGGTTTCGCCAGTGAATTTTTCGATATTATCCCAATATAATTCTTTTTCTCCTAAATTATATACAAAAGGTATATTTGGGTATTTGTTACACAATGTTTCGGCATATAGCATACTTCTTTTTAGATGCCCTATATTTCCATTTAGTATTACTAGGTCTACATCAGGTATAGTTTCGTCTATAGGATCAGCAAATTCGGTAAACCCTAAATCTAAATCACTAATTACGTGTACTTTTATCATATTTTCTATTTAATCCCTATGTATAAAGAATGATAAATACTACTATAGTAGGAGCCTTTACACATGGATATTAGAGTTAAATTCGCGGATGCAGCATCAAGAGATGCTTTTGCAAAACGCTTTGATCTTGTAACTAAAGTCGGAGACGATTCATTAGACGTTTCATGGCATTTAATGAACTTTTTAAAAGATAATGCAAATATAACTTGCAGCGTTTTAAATTCAGAAGATCATGACTTTATTGTATCGGGAGATCAAACTGCCATCAGTGCTGTTTCTACTATTAAGCAAGATTTAGGCAAAGGTTTCTACTCAGTAACAACTAACGACGGTTTAGCATTAGCTAAAGTAGTTAAGTCAATTGAATCGCACACTTCTCCATTAAATTACATGGATGCGTCAACAATTACTGGAGTAAATCCTGTTGAAAGTAATGGTCCATTAGACCCACTTTCACCAGCCGGTCAATGGGCAAGAATTCGTATAGCAAGTCGCTATCGTCCATTAATGACATCATTTTCTACACATGAAATGACATATCAATCAGTTCCAGAATTATATGTAATTGATACTGGTATTAATTTTGCTCATAGTGAATTTCAATATCAAGGATTGCAAACAGAAGATTTTTATACATTGCCAAATTTTAATGGCAATTTCAGAGATGATTTAGGTCACGGTACTTCTGTAGCAAGTTGTGCGGTTGGCAAAAACTTAGGTGTTGCTAGTAACTGTAAATTAATTAATATTAAAGTAGGTGGGATATTAGTAGACGGTACAACTTATCACGCCAATCTATTAGATTTAGGTGTAATGATTGATGCATTACTTGCTAGAATAAGTGCTAACCCTAATGTTACAAGAATTGTTAATATGTCTTGGGGTATTCCTCGTAGTGCCTGGTTAGATAGTAAAGTACAATCATTACTTGATGCCGGCGTAACAGTTGTTTGCGCTGTAGGTAACTCAGGAGTAGACGTAGCAGACATTAGTCCAGCAGGAAACGTAAATGTTATTACTGTTGGCTCTATCGACAAATATGATATTCCATCAGGCTTTAACAACATCGCTCCAAGCGATGCTAATATTACAACTGGCAAAGGTGAAGAACTTGACTTGTTTGCACCAGGCGAAAATGTAATGACTGCCCTTAATACAGATGTAAACGGTTATCAAATATTATCAGGTACATCTTTTTCAGCTCCATTAGTAGCGGGTATTGCTACCGAAATTGCATCTACATTTGCTACTATGGTTCCATATACACAGCTAAAAGATATTATTTTATCTACAGCTACAAAAAATGCATTATTGTTTGAAGATGATAAGTTTAGCGAAAATCAAAATAATTTAGCATACTTATTTACATCAGATCCAAACGGTAATTACAAGTCAAATAACATGACTTCATATTTAGGTGTGCAAACAGCAGAAGAACCTATTGTATTTGATTTACACAGTACCGTAGATACATCTATTGTTGAACAATCATTAAATCATTCTGTAGCTTTCTCTATAGAATTTTTAGATCCGCAAGTAGAAAAAGACTATTCGCAATTTATCAAAGTAGATAGTGTAACAGGTATGGTTACAATTGACAATATTACGCTTACATTGCCTGAAACTGATAAGTTAAAAATGGTCGAGTTTAAAGGTGTAGCTACAACTCCTGTTATGAAACTAGAATCAAACGTTCTATTTTTCTTCCATGCAAATCCTTTATACAAAGATACAATGGAATCTGACGTAACGCTTGCATTAACCAATACAAACAGTATTTCTTTTTATGCTATTTGGTCTGGACCTATTAAATAATGTAATGATAAAAACATCACATTATATAGAAGATATTGCATATAATCACTGGGGAAGTCATAAATTAGAAGCTTACATATATGAAAATATATTGAATGATTCCCTATTGGCTTTACTTAAAGAAAATGTAAAAAGCGTTTTAAAAACTTCAACAAATACCTTTTTAACACATAATACCATATTCACCATAAACGGGCAGACTAGAAAAATAGTTTCACACAAACAAAACGCCAGAGAACAACAAGTTGTATTTGATTTAACTTTTCATCCTGAATGGTATTATCAAACAGTAGATACAATTAAAGATTGGGCAATGAATGAACTTTACACTTCTATCAATCCTATTTTTTATAAATTTATAAAAACTATGCAGGATTTAGAACCTTTAAAATCTAATGTAGATTCATATGTTCCAATAAGACAACATATTAATGTACTAAGACCTGATTTGTATTTAGGAATACACAGAGATTCCAGCAATATACATTTTAAAACTAAAAGTGGGGTGCTTGCAAGATTATATAGTTTAACTTTTTATTTGGAAGATCATATTGAAAATTGCGGCGGAGAGTTATACACGTTAGGAGGCTTTGTATATAAACCAAAATTAAATAGTGCAGTTTTGTTCAACGGGCATCAAGTACTGCACGGCGTAACTCAAAATAAAAATGCAGAAACAAGACTTGCATTTACAATAAGATTTGCACATAAAGACGATTTGTTTTTACCTGGCCATCCAAACAGGCATCTATACAAAATGGATCATTTGTGATTCGTGAAATAGATTTTGATAACATATACTTTATATGGAAAAACTTTTTATGGGAACATAGAACAAGTCCTATAGAAAAGGTTAGTGCTATGTTATATCGTGAGGGATATGATTTAAGAAATTTTGATTATGAGCCTACATTTTTTGCATATTATGTAAATGATAATATTGCAGGAGTTAATAGTGGTCATATGTGTTGTGATAATACTTATAGGTCTAGGGGATTATTTGTGTTTCCAGAATATAGGAAAAGAGGAATAGGTAAAGAATTGTTGCTTGCTACTATAGATGAAGGATTTAAAAAACAAGCAAATTTTGTATGGAGCTATCCTAGAAAAGAAAGCTGGAATACATACAACAGTGCGGGATTTACATTATCTAGTAAATGGGAAAGTAGCGAAATGGGAATAAACGCTTACTGTAAAATTGGAGCGGGTGCGCCCTAATACAACTTCAGGCCTTGTGCTGCTCTTCCTCTACCTTTATTTGCTCCCCCTAAAAATTCTGTTTGACTATGACAATTGGGACAAATAAGTCTCATATTGCTAGGGGAATCATCTGATGGATCTCCATTTATGTGATCCACATGTAGCGTAATGGGTTTGCCTTGCCACTTTTCCCCTAAACCGCACACCTCACATTTATATCCTCGATCTTCTGCGAGATATCTTCTTACGGTTGTTCTTTCAATTCTTTTTAAATGACCATCGTACCATTTTTGTTTATGGAGTAAAGATTTATGTTTACCTCGACACTCATTTGAGCAGTACTTACCGCGGTATTGATGCGGGTTATATTCAAAATTATTCTGACAATGTTGACAAGTAGCTTGTGTTGGAATGTACATGGTAGAGTTCCCCTTTACAGTATTTATCTCTACCATGAAAATATTTGGAGCGGATAGTCGGATTCGAACCGACGACACTCACGTTGGCAACGTGATATTCTACCACTGAATTATACCCGCATTAAAGCATCAACTGCGTTATTGTAATTATCTTCATTATCATACATGAAAATAAAAGTATATCTAGTATTAAATGCTGCGGCACAATGCCATACCGCATCTTTTTCAGTTTTACCCATTACACCTATTCTACACATCCATTTATGATGAATGTCGGGAAAAGTATGTATTGTGTTGGTATATGGATCCCTATACTTAAAAAATCCATCTCCCATTGAATAACTAAACATTATATAACGTCCAGCTATATCGTCATCAGCGTGCCAACCTACAAAACCTTTAGGTATATAAGCACTAGTATAATATCTATCTGGTTTCAACATTAGGCTTATTGTATTTTTAAAATACTCACCGGCTTCTGTTTCACCAAATATCTTATTAAAACTATATTTAGTATATGAACTTCTATCCATCAATAAATTATTTAATGTGTCATCAGAAGTAGCATACTCTAAAATATCATCGTAATTGCTACCATCCCAACCTTTAGCATAACTTAACTTATCTTCTATACAATCTTTAGTTAAAAAAGTATTAAGATGATTAAGTATTTCGGCGTTATTTATTGGTATGTTTTTTAGCACTTTTCTCTGACTTTTTATTTTTAAAAATCTTGTCCCAATTATCTTCATATACCTTTCTAGGCACACTTAATGGACGTGGTCTGCTTCCTTTTCCGCTCATATTCTTACCTTTGTGTTATTTATTTCTTAAAAAAGTAATTAATAATTTATTGACAGTTACCACCCATTGGGCCCGGGGTAAATTCATTTAAAATCACTTGACCTAAAACATCACCTTCTAATAAAAGTGTGATAGTTTGTTGATCTGGATTTAATCCATATGGATCAGGAGTATCGTCAAGTGTTATACTTAAATTATTAATCAAATACTCTTTAATTTGTTGTTGCAATATAGGATCCATTTTTTATCTCCGTGTATACTATTTATGACATTGTGTGGCGACCCTGGAGAGATTCGAACTCCCGACAATGAAGGTAGAAGCTTCATGCTCTATCCACTAAGCTACAGGGCCATTTATTGGTGGTAATGATTGGATTCGAACCAACACCGTACTCCGTATGAAGGAGGTGCACAACCATTATGCTACATTACCGAATTTTGCGTAGGGGCGCGAAAAAAATACTTTATCGTTGTCGTTTAATAGCAGGCATACATGCCGCTACCCCTGTCTAAATTAAATTGGCACGCCCGAAAGGATTCGAACCTCCGACCTCAACGTTCGTAGCGTTGCATTCTGTCCAACTGAACTACGGGCGCATAACTATTATATAGAAACACACTAACTCGACCAGCTTATACGTCATAAACCCAACCGTTATACAATATAAAACCCTAACCGATATTAAAGTTAACTTTAATCTCGGTAACCGATATTAAAGTTTAAGTTAATGTGCTTTTATATAATAGAGAAACACACTCAGAGTCGGCTTGCTCCATCACTCGCCTACAACAGGTAAACTGGGGATATCAGTGTGTTTCTCTAAAATATAGAACGGGGCAGGGGACGACCACAACTTCCGTTTCAGACAGCATCCTAGGAATGCTTACGCGGTCATTGGCGGGCCTTGGTCTGCAACCTCACTAAGTCGCTTTGGTTACTTCCCGTTCTACATACTACATGATACAATGATGGGAATCGAACCCACTAACTATCGGTGCGATACCGATCGTGCTACGCTCAATGTATAATTGGTTTACTCTGTTTCGAACCAGTCCAATTATACACCTTGGCACTATCTTTCCATGTCGTCTTCATTGTATCATATAAAAACACACTCAATATTCTTATACGCCCGTGCCTTGCAAGCCGTTAAAATATAAGCGAATGTGTTTTTATATATTATCAATTATACAAAATACTAACATCAATGTCAAGAAGTTTTTGGCGACTCGTATGGGATTCGAACCCATGATCTCTGGCGTGACAAGCCAGCGCATTAGGCCAACTATGCTAACGAGCCTCAATTCTTTTACGTATAACTTCAAAGTCAATTGGAGTATAATCGATCTGTTCAACTGAAACGTTGATATATCGATCATCATCCATAACATGAGCATGAAGATGTCCGTGAATATTATACTTCCATCGAAATTCTAAGTTTTTTGGGTGCAATGGAACATGAGACAATACAAAACTGTTCAATTCCCAAATACCATAAATTTCTTCAAATCCGACATCAATATATTCTTTTGTTTTTAGAATATCGTGATTGCCGCGAATCAAAACTTTCCTACCATTCAATTCTTTAACGATGTGTAAGAACTTTCTGTTCATCACAACGTCACCCAAATGATAAACTTTATCTTCAGGTTTTACTGTTGCATTCCATCTTTTGATCATTTCAACATTCATTTCTTCCGCATTAGCAAAAGGACGTAGCGGAGAACCATCAGGTCTTTTAAATGATGTACAAGTTTTTTCGTGACCAAAATGTGTGTCACCTATCAAAAATGTTTTAGACATACTACCTCCTTTGGTCTTATCTAATATATACTTGGTGCCGCCTGTTGGTATCGCGCCAACCTATTCGGTTCTTCAGACCGGTGCTAATCTATCTCAGCTAAAGCGGCGAAATTGGTGCCCGATAAAGGTAACGCTCCTTTGCCGTACGATTATCAGTCGTATGCTCTACTTTTAAGCTAATCGGGCATATTGGTGGGACCGCAGGGATTCGAACCCTGGACCAATTGGTTAAAAGCCAACTGCTCTACCACTGAGCTACGATCCCGAAATCTGGTACTCGGTACGGGATTCGAACCCGTGTTACCGCCTTGAAAGGGCAGCGTCCTTGGCCTCTAGACGAACCGAGCATAAATTGTTAAAGAACTTCAAATCGAAATACAGTATAGCAAATGTTTAATCAAATGTCAATACCGTGAAATGTTATAGAAGGTATACGTAAGTTACTGTTAAGACATAACTCCATGATTTCTATGAACTTTTTAGTACTTATTGGCCTATGTAAATTTTCTCCAAATTCTGCACTAAATTTTTCTACTTTAACTAACCCTGGTCTTAAATTCATTATATAGGGATTTTTATATAACTTTGAAAAACAATAATTATCTAACTTTCCTTTACCTATAGCATATCTTGATAAAGGATCTTCGACTAATTCTGTTGTGCCGCAAATACTAGAAATATTAATAATTGTTTTATTTTGTCCTTCCCAACAATTAAACATTTCTTCTAGCATATATAATTGGCTATCATCATCTTCAACGTTAGCATTATTAACAAAAATATCACAATCAATTGATTGTTTGATTATTTCTTGTCTTTTGCTTGAATCTGAAATATCAAATCCATTTGATCTGCTAAAGCCAATTACTATATTTGTAGGATCTTTGCGAAAATAACTAAAAATTGCTCTACCTATTCCCCATGTGTGACCAGTTATTGCAATTTTTTTCATTTATATATTTATAAAAGTTGGTTGGGGGTGATGGGATCGAACCACCGAATGGCGGGATCAAAACCCGCTGCCTTACCTCTTGGCGAACCCCCAATCAATTAAATTTATTATACTCTTTTATCAAAAAAATGTCAAGTGCCTCTAATATACACTTGATTCTATATGCTTGGTTGTTACCCGAAAGCAAAATTATCTTATCTTTCAATAAGTTACATTGCTCTACTATTTTATCTTTATCTATAGTCTTATTGCGTATATTAGCCAATATTTCACGATACGTTGGTCCATAATCGCTAATTCCTGAGTTGTACTCAAAACCACTGCGTGTGCTACCTTTATTCTCTAATGCCTCAATAAGCATTTCAACATGCGGTTGCAAATCTTCAAATTTAAATGCCATTATTTTCTCTAGTGTTACCGTAATGAATTACTTTACAATTTTCAATATTAGTTATTTTACGCCAAGGATCAACTATAACACTACCTGCTCCAAATTTAAAATAAAAGTGATTGTTAACAACTTCTACTCCAGTATTAAAATAAGTAACCTCAGGATCATGTGCTAATAAAATAACAGCAGTTGTATTATCTTCTACAATGTCATTTGTTAATGGATCACTATATTTGACTTCTATACCTTCATTTTCGATATAATACGCAATTAATTTACTATAACTACCTATAGTATAAGGCACATAAGGTTTATATGCATGACCATGTATAATAATAGGTAAGTTGTATTCTTTTGACAAATCTATTAATTTTTTTGCTATATTTTTAGCTTGGATATCTCTGCTGTTCATAATAGTATGAAACAAATCATACCCCAAATCTAATTTTTCTGCTAGATAACGTAACGCAATATTATCTCTAGGATGACAAGCACCTGCATCACCTAATCCAGCTGTCATGTACTTAGGACCGGTAATACGTTGAGTAGCATCTTTAAGTGCATCAGTAACAATGTCTACATTTATATTACCGTTTTTTTCAGCAACATCTTGTATCATGTTAACCAAGCTTAATTTTGCACTTATAAACGTGTTATAAAAAATCTTAATACACTCTGCTTCATCCCAAGTACCTATTTTAATTTTTGTATTAGGATTTGCCATTAATGGTTTATAAAAATCTAGTAAAATTTGTGCGTCACCTGTTATACTACCATCTTCAGTTCCTATAATTATAAACTCAGGATTTACCATATCCCATTTAACTGAACCCATAGCGATTAAGTATGGATTATAAATAAATCTACTATTGGTAATACAAGAACGTAACTGTGATCTAACAACGCCAGGAAGCACAGTGCTAATTAAAACTACTAACTGCGATTGATTTGTATATTGATTAATTTCAGTTAATACTTGTTTAACAATAGTATAATCAAAATCTTTTGGTGGCAAGTCTGTAATAGGTTTACTACCATCATATTGTGGATCATGCGGGGTAGGTACTGCTACAAAAATCATATCACGACCTTCAACTGCTTGTTGTATAGAATCTAATAATTGTATTTGTGCTGATGGGTCTTTAACTACATCATATCCAACAACATCATAATGTTGACTCATTACTTCAGCGCAGGGTAAACCTAATTTACCACAGCCTATCATTGCTATTTTCACTTTATATCCTTAGACTTTTCCAAATAATCTATAAACTTTTCAAATTGCGATTTATTAAAATCCTGTAGATAAAGCTGTTCTTTGTTACACAATAACGTTTCTTTATCTTGTAGAACCCACTCAATCTTCCCTTCAGTATTTAGCGAGTCCAAAATATCACATATTTTTTCTAATTGGTTTATTTGTTTAATTAATCTGATAATAGGATTGCTTATGTTATCAAAACTTAAATCAAAATACTTGTCATATGTATTAAATCCTATTTCTTTTAAGTATGTATTTGCTTTTGGTTGACCAAATATCAAAACAGGATGATTATAAAACATGGGCTTAAAGCTTTTTTCACTATAGAATAAACTTGTCCCTAAAAAATCATTGTGTAGTGTTTCACTAACTGTACTAAAAAGTGTTTGCTCATACAATTCATAGGGATTAATAAATGCCCAATTTGTAATAAAATCACTGCGATCCAATACCCACGGTAATGTATCTAAGTAATTATTAAATGCTGATTCGTCAAAATCATCATTAAAGTAATTTTTCCAAAAATCTTTAATAGAATAATTTTTTCCAGGATTATTTGCACTTATTAGTCCACGATCAAACACTTTTGATTGTTTTAATAAAAAAGTAGTTGTTATTCTAAAATCTCTTAATCTACGGTTTAATGATAAAAAATACTTTGCTTTGTTATTTCTAATATTATTAATAGTATCATCTATTGTAAAACTATTACCTTTTTTGTTTATATCAAACCCAAGAAAAGGAATAGTCCACCAATTTAAAGATAGTATATAAAATTTATCATTGATTTTATATTTTTCTCTCCATTCATCGTAACTACAATTTTCTAATATATTACTGCTTATAAAAATTATTTTATGAAATGGAATATTATAATCAATTGCTGATTTTGTTATAAACTCATACCAATTAAAATCGTGATAACTCATTCCCTCCATACAATAATTAAATACCCAATAATGTAAAGGATGTTTTCTTAATTTTTCTAATTCTATTTCATCTAAACAACCAAACACATCAGTTTTAAATGTTCTATAAGTTGTGTTGGCTTGTGGATTAACTGTAAATGTATAAAAGGTATATTTGTTTAATTTTACAATTACTGATTGAAAAACACTTTGCGCTTTTGCAGAAGGAAATAATGATGCAAATTCCTGCCTTTCAACAATTCTATGCATCATTGCTTATTTTATCAAACTAGCAATTTTTTTATAATCTTTTGGATGAACATTGTCATCATTATAATCACATTGCGGAATATCTATAATTAAATCATTGTGATGTTTAGCAACTTTTAATATGTAATTGCGTTGCGCTTTAAATTTCTTTTCGTTTGGAAGAATCCAATATACACGTTCTGCAATAATTTGTTCACGTAACAGTGTAATTGCTTCCTCAGTTTTTAAATTCATTGTATCGTTGCTACCCAAACTGATAACAACTGTATCTGCTACTCTATCGCCCGTTTTATACTCTTTATTAACATAATTGACACTGTTTATACCAATTTTGGCTTCAGTGACGCAGCTTGGCATTGCCTGACCAACACCAACTGCGATAGAATCACCAAGTATAAGACAATCAAACATATTCTAAATATTAATAAAATTGGTGATGATTATGATGATGTCTTTTATGTTCGTGAACAACTTGACCTTGAATATTTAAAATTTTAAATGCATCACCTTCAAGTGTGTCTAACGATGCCATTGCTTCTTCGTATGTTTGAAAGAACACATCTGAAACACTTAAATTACCATTGTCCCATTTATGCGCTCTTACTTTAAAATTTCTGCTCATTTTATACTCCTGTAAAATATTTGATCCAAATTTCTCTTGTTTTGTTTGTGTATTTAGTTAAGTTATATTGATTCCACATAACGTTAATTTTATCAAAATTATATGTTCTTTCTAATACACGTGCCATACTTTCTGTACTATTAGGATCAGCATTAAAGAGTGTTGCACTCCAAGGAATTTCACTAGATCCTACAATAGGAATTCCCTGACTTATTAAATCTGCACTTACGATGTTAAATGTCTCTGAAAAATTACATTGCATTCCTATATCCATTTTAGCGCAAATTTTTAAAAATTCTTCTCTAGGTGTCCAATTATACATAATCAATTTATGATCACTATCTGCTAAATGCTGGAACATACTCTTTAGATTCGCTAATACTGGACTAGCATTGCCCTCAATTCTATCGCCATTAATATGAAATCTTAATTGTTTGCCCATATTATTAGCAAACTTAAGTGCTGCTATTGCTTGTAGCAAATGATTTTTTAATGGTCTTACTGCACCAAAACACGCAATATCTATCCAATGTTTGTTTTTATCTAATACTTTTTTCTCATAATTTTGAGGATAAAAATTTGGTAAGTAAAACACTTTTTCTTCTATTTCTTTATTAGATAAGCCTGATTTATTTTTCAAAAATAATCTAACTTCTTCTAACATTCTTGGTGCATTACATGATATACTTATTTGAGGATATGTGATATAATCACCCATCCAATCTAGTGCCATGCCTTCCATTGCCATAAATGGCATTTCACTGTGTATGCGAATAATCCATTTTACATTAGGATGCAATTTAGTTAATATATTGAATTTGCCTGGTACTACCCAAAGTGCTTCAATGATAACGTGTGTAGGTTTATGTTTAGTAACTAATCTATCTATGCAGTTGTTGTCAATGGCTATTTCTAATACTGATTCAATGCCTGAATCATTTAGCATATCATCTACAAAACTTGCTGAGTTGAATAAGCCTGTGCTTAAACCTTTAGGACTATGTTTATAAGGATCATAGTCTTCTTTTCTTTTAAGAATGAATAATATTTTTTTTGGCATGAGTTCTCTGTAATATATCAACGAACACTGTTATTTATAAATTGTTTTGTTACAGAAAATTAAATTTATATTACAGATTTTTAATGGGCCCGCTTACCATATACGGGGACAAGATAACGTTTTGTCGGCTCTAAAAATCACGCCCTTAATAGTTCATTAAGAGTTTATTCTAATTGATAAATCGTTTAGAACTTTACACGCAAGCCAGTACCAACTACACTGTTAGATGTATTGTAACCAGTTGCATATAGACCATCTTTATACTGACTGTAGGCTACACCAGCATAAGCATCTACTTTCTTTGTAAAGCGTAAGTCTAACAAAGCTGAACTTGTATAAACTTTGCCTTCTTTAGTTGTACCATATGCTTTTAGATCCTGATCATAAAATCCAACAGCAAGATTCAACTTCTTAGCTAAGTTTACATCTCCACCTACCCACATTACATTTACCTTTTGATCGGCTCCTGTATAACTTGTTACAACTGAAGGATAACCTTCGTAACTTGTAACACCTGACATATTATCAGATGCTGCGCCTAATTTATAGGTTTCGTAGCCTGCTTTTACGTTTAAATCATTAGTAACTGCATAGCGACCGGCAATCATATATGATTTGATATCATATGCTGTGCCAGCTAATGTTCCAAGTGTTGCACCTGAACCTGCTTTGATAGCATCAGTATTGTGCTGATAAGCAGCATCAACTGAAAGCTTGCCAACTGTTACACCACCGTTGAATGCATAAGCACTTCCGGTTGAAGCAACAGCACTGTTACTAAATTTATATAGTGCGCCATAGCTAATACCATGTGTAGTATTTGAATAGCGAACGCTATTGTCACTACGCATAACATCGCTTACACCACCGCCACCACCGATTGTGCCACTAAAGCCAATTGGTGAGAACACTTGTGAAGCAAATAATGGGTCATTAGCGACAACGATATCGTATTCAGGAAGGTATACACGTCCTAATTTGATTGTTCCTAATTTCTCATCACTCAATCCAACAAATGCTGTACGGTTGAATAATTGACCATCTAATGATGTATTGACAGACACGCTTGAACCAGAGCCACTACCTGCGTTTTGAGCAAGTGCTTTGGCACCATTGTTCAATTCACCACTTGGTAAGTTAAAACCACTTTCCACAGTGAAAATTGCTTTAGTTGTATCAGTTACTTTGTAAGAACCTGATAAACCAACACGTGAATCACTTTCACCACCGTTGAAAATACCACTAGCACTGTGGGCTACTGATGTTTTTGTTGCGCTGAAAGGGCTGACTGAAGCAGGAAAACTTGAACTAAAACTATATGAATGTTGAACAGTGCCTACGCCGCTGTCTAAAATTCCATAAAGACTTACATCTAATTTTTCATCTGCTAATGCTACACTACTAGTTAGCAATAAAGCTAAGGTCGCGATTATAGACTTTTTCATTTATATTTTTCTCCTTAATTGACAAACTGTTAAAATTACAGCCTGCGATTTATTTAGCAGGCATAATTGTGTAATAACATTAATTATTTGTTACAAAACAACTTTTGTTGTTTTCTTACAACATTGCTGATAATGGGAATATCTCAGCGATAACTTTTGCGCACTCTTTGGCTATTTCCATATGTTCTAATTGTGTGCCATTTGCGCTACGTAATTGAATATAATGTATCCAACTACGCAATGTACCAGCCATATACAAACGACTTACTGTTAGACCTTCTGGTAATACACTACGTGCTTGTTCTTTAGCAATGCCTTTACTAATTGCCCAACTATATGTCTCGTTAGCCAATCTAATAATTTCACGTTGTTTCATATCCCATTGATCTTGTAAATCTTGATCATCAGTAACAATACTGTTCTGGCGATTTTTTGGGTCTTGTAGTCTAGCGCCACGTGTTACAAAAGTTAATTCTTTTGTTGGATCAGCATAACGCTGACTAAACTCTTGAAAACTAAAACTACGATGACGTAATATCTGTCTAGCAATGTCACGTGTAGTTTCAATTTCTAACGTAGCATGGCACATTTCTAATGGTGACCAATGCTGATTATCAATCAAATACTTAATTAACTTTTCTGCTGTTTCTTTATTATACTGATTATTTGGATTACTTACTCTAGCACAAAATGCTACTAGATCAGTTGGGGTTTCAATACCCTCAATTACTGGTTTGCTATAACTTACTAATTTTACTTTCACCTATTCAACATCCTCTATAAAATTATCTGCCGCATTTTCCCAAGTCAAATGCTTAACGCTAGTATACACATCATTTCGATTTAAAGCAAAACATTTGTTCACCGCATTTGTTAAACTCATGCCCATATAACCATTCAAGCCATTGGTAATTTGATCTCTTGGACCAGTAACAAAGTAAGCAGCTACAGGTGTGCCACAAGCCATTGCTTCAAGTATAACATTGCCAAATGTATCTGTTTTACTTGGAAATACAAACACATCAGCACTACGGTAAAAGTTTGCTAGTTCATTTCCAAATTTATATCCTACAAATTCTACATCAGGATATTTTCTTTTGAGTCTCTTTTTGTCTGGTCCATTACCCACTACTCTTAGCTTGATCTTTCCAATCATACCAACTTGTAAATTTATCGGATTCATTCAACGAGCCTTCCGCCACACCTTCGTTTAATTGATCATCACTGAATTCTATGTGATCGTAGGCGCTCCATGGTTTACCAGTACGACCGTCAACAATTTCGTCATTAGGACCATAATCAGAGTGTTCATAGTACTCGTGACTAACTAAATCAACCCCATCAAACTCGGCGTTGTAGTCAATATAATACTTCCTAACTTTACCATCAGGACAATGCACGCCACGGCCTAATATTTTTTCTACGGCTACTTGTGCGTCAATAATCTTTTTCATTGGGCTACCGCCCTTTCTTGCTATATCTGCTAAAAGACTAAGATCCTGTGTATACCAAGCCCTTGCCAAGGCATGTAGCCACCCCATGCCATCGTCACCATTACCACCTGTACTAGGTGCAAGTTCGTTTAGTGAGCCTTCCGCCACACCTTGCTGTTTACCGCGAACAAAATAATACACATCAACGTCTCTGTTGGCGGCATTTAGTTTTTTGGCGTAATCTTCTGCCTCTTGATCATTATTGAATGTTTTTACTACTTCGGTTTCGTGGTCTCTTTCGCCATTTGGATACAATGTAGTATCTTGGCGATAAACGATCCATGACATAGTAGAGCCTTCCGCCACACCTTGCTCGTTTGATTCTATTAAGTTGATGTAATCTCTAAGCGATTTATTTGTCATAGTAGTTCCTATATTCTTATGTCGTATTTATCTTTGCGTGTATGTTAATAGGTTTCTCCGTCATTTCTGCTCAAACCAAGGGATACAAAGTTCTCCTCTTAGTATTTGATCGCTACGGACAGGTCGCACTGTCACAGGCTGAAATTGATCTCCTACTAACTGAATAATAATCCAATCACCATCGTGTGTTTCACACAGGGCGGTACAACTTTCGACCCAGTCACCGGTATTACTGTACCAAATATCATCAATCATTTTAATTTCAGCGTGATGTATGTGTCCACAAATAATACCATCTGCTTTACGCTTAACACAGTATTCGGTTATGAGGTTTTCAAAATCACTCATAAAGCTTACTGCTTCTTTGGTTTTACTTTTTAGATACTTACTTAGACTCCAATAATTGTACCCAAATAGTTTTCGAAAATAGTTTACAATGTGGTTAAGTGTAAGTAGTTTGTCATATATCCAATCGCCCAAATGATATAAAAATTTAAGTTTATTGGCGATTGCTGTGTCAAACATATCACCATGTACAACCAAGTATTGTTTACCGTCAATGCCATTATACATAACACTGTTAGTTAATTCTATGTCACCAAACGATTTAATAAAGGGCAATATCTTGCGTAAGACTTCATCGTGATTGCCCACAACATATGTTACATTTGTGCCACGTTTGGCTGCTGTAAGTATTCTACGTAGTACGTTACTATGACTTTGTGGCCAATAATAACTACGCTCAAGTCTCCAGCCATCAATAATGTCGCCTACTAGGAAAAGATTTTCACAAGTATTATTTTTTAAAAAGTCACAAAGCAATTCAGCTTTACAGCCTTTAGTACCCAAATGTATGTCTGAAATAAAGATTGATTTATAGGTTTTCATGTTAGTATTTAATTACTAATATGTTACAGTCTTATTGCAGCATGTTTTTTGGAGGAGTAAATATTTTAATATCGTTTCGTGAATCATAAATTGCAGTTGTAATATATTCATAATCTTCAGGTGACAAATAAGTTCTATAAAAACTTAGTGCTTGTGCTACCATAACACCTGCTATGGCTTCAGGTGGATACATTTCTAATAATTCAGCAGATAATTCTGCATAAGCATCATAAACATCCTGCAATTCGTAGTCAGTACTCATTTATTTCTCGTAAGTTGGGGTTTCAAAATCTTTTGGAACAGACCCTATTATTTTAGGTATAGTTTTCCATTCACTTACTGGATGAAATTTGTCTGGGAACCATACAGAAGGTGTTAGTTCTCTGTATTGCAAATACTCTTTAAGAGTTTCATCGTCAATTATAATTCTAAATTCATAACTCATTCCATTCTCCACAATGATTTTTTAGTGTCTTGTTTGTCTGGATTTGTTACAAGTACTTTGTGTATATCTAATGGATCCAAACCTTCTGTGCGTGCTTTTCTTACAATTGAAATCACATCATTAGTATACAATAATTCTTTGATTGAATCAACAGTTAATCCACTATCGTTTACAAATTTTTCCACCGTGATTCTTCCATCTAATACTTCATTACTTGATCGGTATTTTAATTGACTTTCTATATTATCAGGTAATTTATCGGAACACACTTGTATTTCGCCATCGTTGTCGTTTATAAGCATTACCCATCTATTACCAGATATTTTATGTGTTATAAAAATAACAGTATAATACCATAAGTGGAAATGCCTATAAAAACTTGTACTACGTTTCCATGTAATACACCAATGATGTATAGGTTTACCGTAATGTGTACACGCTTTTTGGTCTAATGGAATTACCATAAACCATTCAGTATCATCTTTGATTATAATACTATTAAATTCAGTTGTCATATAATATGGTCACCCGGGGTGGATTTTAACCACCGACCTCCTGCCCCCTTGGCAGGCGCACTAAACGCTGTGCTACCGGGGTACAAGTATTTATAAATGTAAACCATTTAATTATTAAACCAAACAGTTATGATCTGTTTTGTTCCACTAATAATTGGTAAGCTAGCGTGTTCAGTTGATAGGTTTGCACTTTTATGTTCATACCCATAATAGAAAAATAACATACTACCTTGCATTGGTTTAACCTTTATGTTTAGTCTAGTAAACATCGTTTCGCCACCTATAAAGTCATCATTTAAATAAATGATAGCAGTGGCTATTCTATCAACAGGTTTGTCAAAATAGTCAACATGACTTAAATATTGTTGCCCTGTAGAATATTTTTGTATTTGTATAGGTTCAGACTTATTAAAATCAACATTGGGCATTAATTCAATTAATTTAGGTACAACATAACTTTTTACATGATTAAATTGCCCATTTATATCTCTATACGTATAACTATCTCTGACATTTTGTATTTTATCGGGGCGATTTATTTGAGATTTTTCGAATACTAGATCACTGTTAATTATATTTGTACATTGATCAACACTTAACACATTATGTAACAAAACAATTCTAGGTGCTATTGATAGTATTTCTTTCATAAATTTGGTGGGCCCTCAGGGATTCGAACCCTGAACCAATGGATTATGAGTCCACTGCTCTAACCGTTGAGCTAAAGGCCCTTATTTTCCTTCAATAATGTATATAACTTCCTCAAAGAGTTCTTTATAATTTTTACTACGAATACTATCTAACTTAGTCAAATATTCGTGACCTTCTATATAACTTCCTTCAGGTGTAGTTTCTGTACACATCACTAATTGAAATTCTTTTTTAACTTTATTTGCCTTATCATCAGAAAATTGTTTCATGCGATTATATGCAGTATCACAAATTAATTTTCTTTTTTCTAATGACAATGTATTAATTGATAAAAAGTTAGGACCTTTTAATACGGTTATATCAACATTTGTGTTTGGATATCGTGTAAATACCCAGTTATAAAAATCTGCAAAATGTAAACTATTCATCCAAGACAGTGTATAATTAAATCCAAATGATATGCGACCATCATATTTTTTACGAAACTCCATATAACGATCAATGTTAGATTCTACCTCAGTAAAAACTGCATTGGTTCTTAAATACTCAAATGTATTGTCTATACCATCAATACTAAAATTTATACTAAAGCCAAACTTATCAATATACTTTTCAATTTTTGGTAGATACTTAGTTCCATTTGTTGCAACAACAATGTGTGTTTGATTAGCATATGGTTGTTCATAAAGCCAATCTAAAAATTCTAAAATAGATACACCAATTAATGGTTCGCCACCATATAATTCTAATCGTAACTTTTTGAAATTTGAGTTAGCTAAAGTGCTTTTAATAAATGCAATTTTACTATCGGTATATGTTTGTAACTTTACCCAAGACTTGGTATCTTCATGAGGTCTTAGTAAATTGTAATCTTTAATCCATTGTGTGCTATTAGCAGGACCGCATGTTACACATTTTAAATTACAAACGTTATCAAAGAATACGCCAAATACTAATTGATCTGGGTCATTAAAATTTTCTTTATGGCTAGGTATTCCAGCTAAGTCTTGATCGATACAATGCTTACAATTTGTTTCTACATCAAGATTATTAATTTTACTTTGATACTCGTCCCATGAATCAGCACTAACATGTGTGCCATACCAACAACATGGTCGATATGGAGCTGACATATTGTTGTTAATATGAACTGCTTTTGTAAGTGCTAAACAATTTTTATATGGTTCTAAATTCATTTGTAATGGTGCGAGTGGCCGGACTCGAACCGGCACGAAAAATTCGTCAGATTTTAAGTCTGATGCGGCTACCAATTACGCCACACTCGCATTTTTTATTAAGCCTTAATATTTATATTACCACCTGTGTTTTGATAATCTTTCGATTCGCCATTTTGATCATACATTTGAAATGAGTACTGAACAATACTAGTTTGATGTGAACCATCATCGTAGTTGTATGTAGTATCAATTTCTTGTACTGCCTTACCTGTTGGCTGCACGCCAACTACTCTATGACTTTCGGATACACTTTGTATTGCGTGTAAATTATCACTCATAACTGTATTTCCTTTCTAACTCATCGGTTGCAAATTTATCAAAACAGAAAAATGAATTTTTACGAATAGGAGTATTTTTACTTACTACTCGATGTAGTAACGTAACATCTACTAAATATGCCTTACCGTATTCCATAATTGGTGTAGTGTACACTTCTGAATCTTTTTCTTCTTTAAGTTCCCAAACTGCATCACTATCATTTAATGGAATATGTATTCTATAAAATTTATGTTTCTGATGCCATTCTACATTATAAGGAGCTTTAAGTAAAGAAAAACGGAATCTAAAAATTCTGTTAACATAGTTACCAAAAAAATCATTGATTATATTAAAAGAAGTGTCTTTCCATTCAGTTGCATTATAATCTTCTGCTGAAAAAGGAAAGTCATCACGTTGCTCACTTGCAGGTTTAGTATAATCCCAACGATTAATTATTGATTCAGGACCTAATTCATTTTCAGGTCTTTCTTTTTGCATAAACCATTGCTTGTATGCTGTTAAATTAAGTTCATGATAATTATTATCAGGAAATGTAGTATTAGTAACAATTTCAAATTGATTATTTAAAAAATCTAAAATCTGATTTGGAACAACACACAACTCTGCAAATGGTTTATAGCGCATACAGGTATTTATCTACGTAAGTGGTACCCGGTGACGGGATCGAACCGCCGACATTCGCCGTGTAAAGGCGCTACTCTACCTCTGAGTTAACCGGGCAAATACTTGGTAGCGGGAGACGGATTTGCACCGCCGATCTTCAGGTTATGAGCCTGACGAGTTGCTGCTTCTCTATCCCGCAACATAAACAAATGTAGTGTCTCACTGTTCATGAGTCGGGAATTCCAGCCCTCTGACATATGATAGATCGTACTTGCCACCCTAATCATACACTACAAAACTGGTCGGAGTGCAAGGATTCGAACCTTATACTCTAAATTGGTCTCCCTAGAAAGATTTGAACTTTCACCGCATGGTCCCAAACCATGTACGCTACCAGGTTACGCCATAGAGAGTTTTTTCTTCCACTCTTTAATGTAAGAGTATACTTTATCTTCCACTAAATGTCTATATCTACTATGCCAATATTGATGATGATTTGGGCATAAAGGTATCAAGTTTGATGGATCATTATTTGTTTTATCTTCATCTAAATGATGTGCTTCAACAATATTTGATTCCCCACATACTACACACTCTTTTTTATGATAAAGAAAACAGGTGCTTTGGTAAGCATCTTGTTTCCAGTTACCGTTGCCCTCACCACTTTTAAAAAATGTATTAGCACATCCTTTTGAACAGGTGCCTTTTGATGTTTTAAAATTTTTAATTGGCTTACTACAAACTTCACAATGCTTTAAATTTTTTGGGTTTAGATAACAACCACCTTCGTGATTTGATATATTGCTAACCCCAATATCTCTCTCACAAAATTTACAGTTTACTTTTCTATTATGTAAATTTTTAAAATTGTGAAATAATTCTGTTCTACGAAAATTTAAATGCGATCGTAAAGCCTTTTCTGACTTATAACTTTTTCCATTCTTTGGACTTGTGTAAGTACCGTCCTGATTTTTATAAACTGATAGATCCATTTTAGTGTCCTCTTAGTTTATTTATACGAGATAATCTCAAATGCGTATCTAATACCAGACTGTGCTACACTCCGAATGTTTCTACGCCAACGATATAACCAAAGGCTTTATCCTGACTGTATGCTTTACTTATTTCTTCATGTACTACCACATGATTATTTGGATCCAATTGACTGTATTCTTTTGCCCATTCATGTACACGACTTAGTACAGGTTTACCTGCACTGGTTATTAGTAGATAATTGTAGTCGAGTATTTTTCTAGAAACAATTACTACATCATACTTGTCAGGTTTTAGCCATTCTGGTATAGCAGGATTTTGTTTCCACTCGCACTCAAAATTTCTACATACAGGTGGACGGCTTGGATAGATGGTACATCCGCCACCTAAAAAAGCACAAGGCTTTCCATGATGGAATTTTACTCCGTATGCTGAACCTTCTAAATATCCTTGGCAACATTTTGTGCAACCATCACAGGGTCTAGAATAAGTTTTTACTGTAATCATAATTAAGGATTAACACTAATGGCCACTCTAGGAACACCTTCTATCAAACCATCTACTTGGTGATAGTTTGATACATTAAGGCTGTGCCATTTTTTTAGTGGCAGTATTTCTGATTGTAAAAGTTTTTTATCGTCTTGCCAACCATCAAAAACTGATGTGACTATATTGTCTCCACCTAGATCTATCAAATAATTGTAGGCTATATCTCTGCCAATATCTTTGTGTAGCCTAGTTCCTAGATACAATATTTGATAATTTGCCTTAATTTTAAAATCAAATAGTGTTTGCAAATAATTGTGTAATTCGGGAGATACATCTCTACGCTGAAAAACACCTTTAGCTCTATTATCTACTCCGGCAGAAGTAGCCCTAAATGGTTTGTTTATAATAACATCTATAGGTTCAATTAATTCTTCTGGAACCGGAGGCAAGTCTAAGAATTTAATTTGCATATATCTTTGGAGCGGGACACGAGAATCGAACTCGTAACTGAAGTTTGGAAGACTGCCGTTTTACCACTAAACTAGTCCCGCGAAATTAGTGTCTAGCTACCTACACCACATAGGCCCTAGAC
>Ga0208250_1000105_pt1 | contig 29915 bp, 28 predicted proteins | sample CryBogCBE18Aug09_FD_184557 | JGI IMG/M metagenome (GOLD analysis project Ga0208250, IMG submission 184557) | Freshwater microbial communities from Crystal Bog, Wisconsin, USA - CBE18Aug09 (SPAdes) (version 2) | ecosystem: Environmental > Aquatic > Freshwater > Lake | place: Crystal Bog... | reverse complement strand
TTTAGACATGTAGAACAGAGTCGTGTTCTCTGCTCTGAGGGCAAACCCGCTTTGCTTAGCAAGCCTGCGAAGAACTTGCCAGTCACTTTGACCTGCCTGTACAACAGTATCTCTTACTCGTGGATCACGCTGAGTAACGGCGGTAAAGCCGTGCTTTGCACAGATTCGGGTAACTACCTGATCTGAAGTTAAGTTCTTATAGATAGATTGATCTGTATCTTTAAACACCCAGCTAGCCCCGATACATACCACGTCAGTGTTTCCGCCCTGCATGCCGTTGTTCTGATAGGCGTGGTTTATATAGCCATACCAAGTAGTCTTACTTTTATCACCGCCAGTGATAGTAAAGATAACAGGATCTCCTCCAGCAAGGGCACTTCTTTTAAGAAGTGGGGTGCCTTTAAAATGGAGAACTAACCTATCGTGGGACTCCATGTCTTGATGTAGCTCAGCGCCGACCAAGATAAGGTCCATATCAGGAGCCTTAGGAAAGGCTACTGTAAAAGAACTTCCTGCCGTATCCGCTATCCAGGCAAAAGTTTTAAAGGTATTAACAAGATTAGTTTCCATAAGGGATCCTAATTACAGTTCCAGGAACAATATCAAATGGATCTAATATCTCCGGGTTAATGTCTGTGATTTCCCACCAAAACTTAGTACCAATATTAAACCTGTTAGCAACCAAGGAAAGCTCATCTGACGCTTTCCATACGTAAGTAATATACTTGATATTTATTCCAGAGGGAAAAGACCTGTACACAGAGATCTTAGGCTCATTTGTTACAGGATCAATAGTCTGAGATAGTGGTCCGTCGTAGTACCTAGATACGCGTTCTATCATAGTGTGCCTCCAGTAGGCTTACCAGTACCTGTAGTGTTTGAAGTGGTTGTAGAGGTCAAGCTAGAAGCAAGACCGCCTTTAGCACTATATAGGTCATTAAAGCTGGTTCCTGCTGCTTTATCTGTCCATACTGCAGGGTAACGATTAAAGGATATATCTACTACGCTGAACATAGGAATCATGTCAAGGGTAAATACTCTATGGTATACGGTGATAGATGCTACCGATCCAAAGTAACGTAGATTATCGTTTAGATATAGCCAGCAAGGGGTAGCCGTTGTATAGCCAAAGTCTGAGGTTGGTCCCTTATAAGAATTACCAAACAACAAAGAGTTCTCAATAGGATCGCCATTTATAACACGATAAAGGTATTCAATATCGTATTCAGTACCTCTTTTTAGAATGCCCTGAATAGCATTGTTGCTAATCTCATACCCGTATTGTTTTGTTAAAGAAGGTAGATTTGCCGGTCCTTTAGGAGTTGAATAGTCTCTTAAGTACTGCATATCAGGAATACGATTAAAGTACAGTTCAATATTTACTTGCTGGTTTCCTGCTAGCAAGTTTGCAGGATCCTTAGATCCCAAGGTAAAATCAATTTGATTATTAGAAGATGTACTGTACTGGATAGCCGTTGGATTGTACATAAACCTAAAGCCCCAAAGCTTACTCCCTGTATTTCCAGCAGTCCCCAAAGCAAGGTTATCTGGGTTTGTATTTAAAGAAGCAGCGGTATTTACGTCCTGTATAAGCCTGCCAAGACCTTGAGTTCTTGGGCTTTCTCCCGTATACCCAATAAGCATATTTCCAATAGGGCTGGTGTAGTTTGGGCTGTAGAATGCGGCAGGGTCGCTAATTATAGGGGCCCCAGCAGCAGCAGATTGATCTGCGTATGTAATCATTCTTTGACCAAATGAAACATCTCTTGCATCAATGTGTGGAGGAGGATTGTATCTTTCCTCGTCAGTAGGTGCTACTGTAGGGGTGTAATCTCCCCCCGCATTTGTTGATGTGGTCCCTGCCCCACAGTTAGCTAGCACAGCTAATCTAGCTTTTGAATACCATGCTGTTAGCTTTGGCCCATAGTTGGTGCTTCCGCCTTTTGTGCTTTCTACCCTGGCCTCAGTAAAGGTATCTAGCTGTTTAATAGATGTGCCGTTTAAATTAGAGGCATAAACAATAACTTTATATTTACCACTATATGCAGTAGCGGCGGTACTGCTTGCAGGAATGCCCTGGATATAAAAACCTAACCAAGAAGGAGCATTAAGACCGGTAGCAAGCCCACAAAAATCATAGATCGCAGAGCCAATAAGAGGCCAACCACCAATAGTGAATGTTCCTGTTAGTTTTAATCTAAGAGCATCTGGCTCAGCGGGGGTAATTCTTCTATCACTTACGTTAAAATAAGGTACGGTTGTATCTGCAGCTGACGGAATCTGTGTAGCACTGTTAGTATCTAACCAGCCTGTGTTGTTAGAAGCGTTGTAATTATTAATGATCTTACCGCTAAAAGTAACGCCCGGGTTCATAGTGAACCCAGCAGCTTTTGGAGAGACAGATAGTTTAAAAGTATCTCCATTGTTGTTTATAGGGCACATGTAGGTATACTTTGCAACAAGAGGATCAACATACTTTTTTACTGCTGGGTTGCCAGGATTTATCTTTCCAATGTAATTATATGCAGGTTTTCCTACACCAGTATCACCATAGCTTCCATTAGGCCATAGCTCTCCACTAACCGCGCAAGTAATTGTGAAGTTGTCCACAATGTTTAAGTTTCCTAAAACTGTGCCTGTAGTGCCGCTATTAATCATGATGTCTGTAATGTTTGTCTGACCGTGATCTTTAGAACCTAACCAGTATACGGTTGGGTTTTGCGGTACACCGCTAGTTGGAGTAAAGGTTCCTGCACCGTATGGGGCTGCAGAGGTGTCCTTAACAACCATATAAAATCTAACATTGTACACAACTGAAAAGTCAGGCTCAATTGTAGTTGTGTGTGGGGTTTTATTTAACGTGTCTCCTGTTCTATAAACTCCGTTATTTTCTAAATAATCGCCAACAAGGTTAGGCCATAGCTCAGTATTCTCATAGCTTTGTGCGGCTGAATCAGTGATGTCTTCAGCAAGGGCGGCCTTATTCCAGTCAATGTATGACGATACAGTATATACATACTCATATGTAAGACTCATTATAATCCACTTCCAATACTACTTAATGCATAAGGGCTCTTAGATAGTTCTGCCTTTAACCTGTTAGCAACTACATGCACAAGACGTTCAGTCTCAGGAACTGAAGCGTTTTGAATAGTAACAGACATGCTTAGGTTAATATTAGCAGACGAAGATCCAGAGCTGCTCAAAGATCCAAGGTTAACCGTAGAGGCTGGGCCTCCACGACCTACAGTCCCTACGTTCATTCCATTGCTAGGCCCACCATAGCCTGGAATATGTGTACCCCACGGTGAGTGATCCACAGCCTTTAGTACAGAAGCTGTGTCATCTCCCTTTGTAAGAGCAGATAGGATAGCTCCGTATCTTCCATTTTTAAGAGTTTGAATTGTAGCTGTGTATCCTTGATCCCAGTTAAGGTAGGACTTGACGCCTTCCTTGTTCATATTGGTAGCGCCATTGGCTGGTTGGGTTGTATTAAGTGGGTTGTAGTGGGCTGAGTTGTGCCACTGCCCGCCTTCCCAAGCAGCCCAAGTTGTGAGGGCAGCAATGTTCTGCTTAGTAAGCGGCTTTCCAAGCTTAGTAAGCAAGGTCTTAGCCCACTGCTGTGAGCTTCCTGTTCCTAGAATAACTCCAGGAGTAACAGATGTTTTACCCTTAACAAAGGAAAGGGCTTTTCCATTGCCAAGGTTGTGAGCAACAGTGTTTCCAAACATATTGATAGCAGAGCTACTAGAAGAACTTCCTAGTGAAGCAATGCTTGATGTTATATCTGAGCTGGACAACCCACTTAGATCTCCCACAAGAGCCGCATAGCTTGAGCCCTTATTAGTAATATAGTTAGCGTGACCGGCTTTTGATGAGGATTGGTTAGCTGAGGTAGTTTGGGAGGTGGCGTTTGTGGCTGTGCCTGCACCCATAACATACTGAGTACTGTTTACTTTCTTACCATTTTGTAATACTTCAAAGTGAAGGTGAGGTCCGGTAGAGTGTCCGGTAGATCCAGACTTAGCAATAACATCTCCAGCCGTTACTTTTTGCCCACGGGTAGTTGAGATGCTTTGTAGGTGAGCGTAGCGGGTTGCTGTACCATCATTGTGAGTTACCTGAACCCAGTTACCGTAGCCATTAGCTTCGTTTCCAATAATAGATACAACACCGTCTTTAAAAGACTTAATAGGAGTACCTAAATTAACACCGAAGTCTGTTCCTGGATGTCCGTTATGTCCGTATTGTTGTGTAATAGGTGTGCCTTGAGGAACAGGAAGAATACCGTTAGTGGAGGATGGTGCTGGGCCGCCTGTACCAAACCCACCATAGTTACGAGGCCCACCCACTGCAACGATGGCATCCTCTGCTACAGGTAGCGCATCTGCTGCAAGCCACCCACCAATACGAGAAAGGATGCTCTTTCCAGCAGTACGAAGTGCGGCGCTTCCACCGGCTTTTTCTAAAAGTTTTGGAGCATATTTACTTACTGCTTTATAAGCAAGGTAGTCTTTACCAATACTTGCTGCTGTACTTCCTAGGCTGCTTATTGTGCCGCCAACCCCGCCCGTATTAGGGAAGGTTTGTAGCGCTCCTTTGAGCGTCATAAAGGCTTCAGTAACAGGGCCAAGAACATTAAGTAGGTCAGCAAACCCGCTTGTTAGATCGGCATTAGTCCTTTGAGCAACGTTATACCCGCCCACAAGACCTTGCTCTGTAGATTGAAGTATCTTAGCCTGCGCAGAAGATGCGCGGAAGTTAGAACGAATAGGGCTGCTCTCATCTACACCCATAAGGTTAAGCATTTGGTTTGGATCTTTACTCTTCATAGCGCTGCTAAATGCAGAGGCAGAAGAGGCAGAAGCTCTGGCTACAATACCAGATTGAATCAAAGCAATAAGATTAGGATCGCCATTTGCGATCGTTGAGATATCAGCATAGCCTTTACTGCTGGTATTGTATACCGTAGCGGCTTGCTCTTTAGTGATCTTACGGCCACCGTACATGAAGTTATAGACCTGATTAATAATCTGGTCCATAGGCTTTAGGTTGCCCTTAGAGTCACGAATGTTTACGCCCATGCGTAAGAAGTTCATGCCGTTCATTGCGCCAGCAGCACCCGCGGCCTGCTGGTTTGACATGCCAGACATAGCGCTCATGCCAGCAAGCTGACCCATAATAGTCTGAGAGCTTGCAGAGTTGGCAGAGTATCCGCTGTAGAACAAAGCTTGAGCAGCTAACGTGCCGCCCATAGCGCTTGTAGCTCCGCCACCAATAGCAGCGTTAGATTGTGTGATTGCTTGGCGAGAAGACATGCCGCTAAGTCCAGCAAAGGAATCAGCCGCAATTCTTTGTGTGACAGCTGCCATAGTGCTCGGTGTTGCGTTATACGCAAACCATCCAGCAAACATAGCTGCGCCGGCTACTGCTTGTCCTTTAGTAACTGAGGCTAAACCAAGGCGGCCTGAGCCAGGCTTATCTTTAGCCATGCCCTTTGTAGCGTTCTCTGTTTCTTTAAGGGTGTCTAACCACTTCTTAGAGATAACGTCTACATACTTCTCGACCTCTTTGAACAGGCGAAGCATCTCTTTGGGGAAATCCTCAAAGAGAGCCTTGCCATTAACACTAGGTAGTTTTGCCCCATCAGAGGAGATACCTAAATTGTCGCTCAGTTAAATCACCGCCTTGGTCTATTCCTAAACTTTTCTAACCACATAAGTCGTTCTCTATTATTTAGAGAACGTATATCTTCTAAAGTCCACCCTGGAAAACCTATTGAGATGTACTCATAGGCTTCCATCAAGAGTGGGTAGTCAATCTCGTTCTTAAAACAAGCCCGCTAAAGTTAGCGGAAGCGGTACCTCCGTGCCGCAAGACTGACATTCTTTCTTGATATCTCCGAGTTGTGGTCCAGGATTTCGACTTGTGATCTCACTGAGCAAAGCCCTACGGTCCTTAAGACCTAGGTTTCTAACTACGGCTTGGTCAATGACCTCTACGCCGTTAATAGACTTAACACAGTTCTTTAGCAGAATTGTATCCAATTCAGCTGAGGTTTTGTCAGTAGAGTTAATCATTTCTTTTTGAGTGGTTCCTGTAGGAAGTACTACGGACACCTCTCCGATATTGCACTTTACCGTGAACTGACGGTCACCTTCAAGTGCCTTTACCTTTACATCCTTGTCCAGATCAATATCAAAGACCTGCTCAAGACCGCATGATCCACACGCGGCTGGGCCGACCTGCACCTCTGAACCAAAAGTTATCTTACGGATAGCCAAGAGAATCATCTCTCGGTCTCCAGCGTAGAGGGCGTCTAAGAGATCCTTAGTAGCCGGCTCATCGCCAATCTTAACTGTGGCCCTATCTAAGATAGTTAATAGAGCCTTGCCGATATTGCCCACCTTTGCAACAGCTTCCTCATCAGCACCTGTAAGCTCACGAACCTCGGCAGTGGAGATAAGTCCACTGAAAGGATCATAGAGCCCACCAGGTAATGCAACCTCTGGAGAAGGAGGCAACTTTATTTCCGGCTTTACGGCCGCAACAGTTGCCTCCTGCTCAGACATTGCTTTCTGCGCAAGCTTGTTCATTAGCGCAGGATCTTGTTCCGCAGTTATAGTCGTTGTATTAGTCATATTGTTTTCCTTATATGTTAGTTATTAGCCGTTAGAGATTGCTGGGGCTGTTCCTGCTAATGTGTAGTTAGTTGCGTACGATACGTCCCAACCTTCATGGACGATTGTCATCTCTTCAACCATGAGGCTGTTTGAACCAGCATCTAGGCCAGAGTATGACAAGCTTGTGATCCATGCACGGTAGATACGGAATCGTAGCGAGGTGTGCTGATCAACAGGTGTAGGTGCAACTGTACCTGTTGCAGCACCGTTTAGGTTAATTGTCTGTCCATTTGTAGCCTGTGGGTTTGGATGGCTAAGAACCTGGATATCAATGTTGCAACGGAATCCTCCGCCTACGCCAGAAGCAGCACCTGTAGAGGTAGGTGTTCCTGTAGTAAGAACTGAGAATAGTCGCTTCATCCAAAGAGCGTTGTCGCCTTGTCCCAACATGACACCCTTAGAGAGGGTGATTGGGGTGAAAGCAGACTGTCCTGGAATCTGGTGGACGTTGGTGTTATATCCACCTTCACGGTAAGCAATAGCTTCTGTAGCTACGCTTAGACCGGAAACAGATACAAACCCCATCTTTCCAAAGTTTGTTCCATAAGTAGCGACCTCTGAACCGCTCTCTGTAGGAGTAAAGGTCACTAAGAACTTAAAGTTACGTACTGGATCAGTAAGTAAGCTGCTAAGTGAATTAGTTACTGGTGTTGTCATTTTTATCTATCTCCTTACGCCGAGGCGCTTCCGGTTAGCTGTGACAAGGTGATCACAACGAACTCTGCTGGGTATTGTAGGGCAACTCCAATTTGGATATTAACAATACCGGCTTGGATATCGCTAAAGCTTGTTGTTGTTGCATCACACTTAACGTAGTAGGCCTGTGAAGGAGAGCTACCGCGTAGTCCTCCGCTGTTCCAGTAGTTAAATAGGAACGAACCTAAAACGGTCTGTAGCTTGTTCCATAGAATGGAATCATTGTTCTCAAATACAGCGAACTGAGAAAGGTTGTTCATCTGCTTTTCGATGTAGATAAGAGAACGACGGATGTTGATATAACGGTTATTTGGGCTACCGTCCAAAGTACGTCCACCCATGATTACAATTCCTGCACCAGGTGCCTGACGAATTGTGTTAACAGGGTCAATAGAGGTGTTCAAAGCATCGAGCTCAGCATTGGTAAAGCTGTGCTCTGTAGAGACTGCAAGAGCAATCTTGTTGAGCAAACCAGCTGGAGTCTTTGCTGGACCACGTGAAGCATCTGTTGCTAGATATTGTCCAACAACTGCAGCTCCTGGAGCCTGAAGACGGGTTGCACCCTGGATCTTAGTTGGATCTGGGATGTTAATCCATGGCCAGTAAGCAGCCGCAATGTTGCCTGAAGTAGCGCCTGCAGCCAAGAGAGCTGTAGATGTAACGGCACCCTGTGCCAAAGCAGCGTTTGCAATCTGGGAAGGTGTGTCAACTACTACAAAGCAGTCAGTACGTCCTGCAGCGTAGATCATTGCGTCTGCGTGCATCTGATAGGTGTCAGCTGCCAAGGTGCGATATGGAGCATCTGCTGCATATAGAACCAGCGCGTTGTTAACGCTATCAAAGTTAGACCAACCATTCTTGTAGTCTAGAACTACCGGTGTTGTACCGTCTAGGCCACCAGAGAAGCTTGTAGCTGTGGTTGCTGATGTAGTAGGCGCATAGATAGCTGTTCCATTAGTTACTGTGTTGTTTGATGCCAAAGCTGCAGTAACGATTGATGAGTAAGAGTTGATTACTGCAATGAAGTAGTTGCTATCTGAAGCAGTCATGCTTAAGTCAGAGTAACGCTCTACTGTAGAAGTAGAAGACTGTCCGTTTTGTACTACTGTGTAGAAAATGGAGAGGTTAAAGCGACCTGTTGAACCAGATGGGCTAGCCAAAACAGAATAGCTGCTTGACCAAGTTCCTTCATTCTTTGCTGTCAAAACGATAGCGTTGTTTGAAGGTGTGGTTGTTACAACTGTCGCTGTACCTGAAGCTGAAGATACTGAGCGATCTGTTGTTGCGCTTGTAACTGTGAACTGGCTGCTAGATGCAGTAGCAATAGCAACACCTGTCAAGTTAAAGGCTGAGCTGTAAGTACCTGTAGCTGTTGAGCTTGAACCAGTAGCTGTGCTTGTAACTGTAAAGCTTGTGTTAGTTACAACACCTGTGATGGTGTATGTACCGTTAAAGCCTGAGGTTGTAGCACCAGTAATGGTGATTGACTGGCCGCTTGAAAGACCAGTTGTTGAAGCTGTAGCGTATGTAACAGCTGTACCTGTTGCAGTAATGCCAGTAATTGTTACTGAACCGTTAAGCCCTGTAACAGATACTGTCTGGCCTGCTGAGTAGGTGTTGGTAGCTGTGTAAGTGATTGTTCCAGCAGATGCTGCTGCTGCGGTAACAGTAGCGGTTGTTGTGGTAGAAGTACCAGAACCGTCTGTAAGTGTTACTGCGCCTTTAGCTGCTGTAGAACTGACTACACGGTTTACATACAACGATGTGCCATGGTTGGCAAAGAAGTTGTATACAGCCCATGTAGCTGGGTAAGAGTCATTAAGTCCACCAAATGTCTTTGTGAACTGTGTCCATGTGGTTACAAGAGTTGGGACTCCTGCAGGACCTGAAGGGAACGTTCCAGAAAAACCACCGATAGCGGTTGCTGTGTCAACCACAGAAACCGATTGCTGCAATGGTACTTCTTGGATATAGACTCCTGGGCGATTGTATGTTGCCATTAGGGGTTACTCCTTAGTTAGTTTGTTTTCTTTAAGTTGCGGTGTTATTTCTAGATCGTAAACGGAATTGACTGGAATGTCGTAGTGATGTTAGGTGCGTGTGTTACTTGGTAAGCTTGTACTAGCTGATCTACAAGTAGCTCAGAGCTAATACGTATATTATAGACGTTACTGAACAGGCGTTTCTCCGATTCAATAAAGTCCCTTTTTGAGAACCCCAGGACATCCACCCTACGGTTGGTACCGTCTTGGGGGATGGGAAGTTGCCCAAACCTTAATGGTAGTCTACCAGGATTAAAGAGGGCCGCAATCAACTGGCGGTCATGTCGTGGTTGACGGGCCCAGGTAGATACCTGATAGATCAGATCTACTGGGATAGGGTAGTTAATTCTATTAATGTTAGTAGTATCTACTCCCTCAGGGGTGTAGGTCAAAGGAACGTATCCACGATGAGCACGTGTTGGGTCCTCAGAAACCCCCACGAGATCAATAGTTATATATGGGTAGGACTGCTGACGGATTTCCTTATCAGGCTGTCCATAGTAAACCCCTACAGGCCGTGCTGAATTTCCGCTATCAGCAACAGTAATTCCTGTGAGCAAAGTCTTAAGGGCTTCATCTTCATTTAAGATAAATGGCATTAGATCATTCCCATCGCAAAAGTACTTAAGGCAGGAGAAAGCTGCTCGCTTGGAGTCCCGTAGTTAAGCTTGCGCATCTGATCCTCAAGCTCTTTAGGCATAGCGATAGTAGGCCCCCCATTTACATGGACGACCTCGAGTTGATTTACAAAGTGATCTGGCCAGCCAAATGATGCGGCGTGGCTGCGTAGAAGCTGCGTAAACATACCTAATGCGCTTACTTCACCGAAAACTAATACGGCTTTAAGGTAATCCTCTATAGTGAATTTATCAGCCATTTTTAGGAAGTTTCTTCGAGAGTACATATCCAGTAGCAATTAAAAGAGCCGCTTTATTAAAACCCTTATGCTTTTTCTCTGGAAGCAAGTTGCATACTCCGCGAATAAACTCCACTTTATCGGCGTCGGTCTCATACCGATTCATCCGATCATATAGACTAATCATAATTCCTCCATAGGAAGACGCAAGGTAAAGCAGCAGGGTTCCGGATAAATCCGGCGTCAAGGTCAAGGATAAAGGAAAAGCCCCCTTGTGGGGGGCTTAACTATTACTTCTTTTTAGCTGGTGCCTTCTTAGTCGTCTTCTTGACCTTCTTGGCTAGCTTGGCATCATTCTTTTCATCCTGAGCCTCAAACTTCTTCTTCTGAGCTGGGGTCATACCCTTCTCAAACTTTGAATCTTTATGAGCCATTTACTTGCCCTTCTTAGTAGTAGGCTTACCAGCCTTCTTCTTGCAGGCGCCCTTGCAGTTAGGCTTTGAACAGCCGCATCCACATGCTTTGCACATATTAATCACCACTTCCCTTTTTACTATGGTATTTTTTGGTTGCTTTAACGCCGGCACCGATGGTGACGGCTCCGGCAAGCTTGGTTAGGTCATAGGTCTTACCACCTGGGTGGTGGACTTTTACGTCTTTGCCGTGCTTGTCTACAATGTGTGTCTTACCGTCTGCCTTAAACTTGGCAGCGGCTTTCTTCTTTTCTACCGCCTTTGGGCGTGCTTTACTTTTTGGCACCCTTTACCTTCTTCAAATTAGGATTCTTAGCCTTCGCCTTAGCCGAAGCCTTGCGAGAGGATGAAGCTAGTATAGCACCGGCTGCCTCCTTGGAGACACCTTCTTTTGCTGCAATTTTATTCTGTGCGGCCTTAAAGCCTGGGTGTTCTTTTGCCATCTCTATTCCTACCCTACGTTATAGATTGTTAAGTTAGCTGACGGGGAAGCTGGACGGGTTGGGTTTGTACCCGCTGCTGTAGCAAGAAGGGACATTCCTGATGCGCCAGACCACCAATGAAATTGAATGTAGTCATTTGGCAACACAGAAATTGGAGACTCAATGTTTGCTAAAACCTGTGAGCCCTGCGCACTGGCTGTGGTAAAGGTAAAAGCAGAGGCCGGAACTTGAACGCCGTTTTTAGAGAACCAAGTTGTGATGTGATAATCACTTGTACCGCCAGTGAAGTTAAACTGACCTAAAAAGTTAAGGTTGTATGTTCCTGGGTTTGCAAAAACAATCTTACTTTTATCCGATGAGTTAAGGGTCATGCCCTTGCTTATATTGGTTGTGTCCCAAGTAATAAGGTTATCTGTGGTGGTTCCTCCGCTAGTTTGGCTTGTGCTTAAAGCAAAGTTGCCGTAGTAAAGAATGGCTGCGGGAACTAGAGGAGTGTTTAGACGGATGCTCACTTTAATACCGCCAGTACAGATACGCTGGATGAAGCAGATGAAATTGCATAAACTGGCTCATTAACATTTAGGTTGTCAATAGACACAGAAGTTCCTGGCAATAAGGTAAGCCCGTATGAAGACGAGGTTACTGAAGAAGAACCAATATACACTGTAGCTACAAGGTCTACATTTTGAATGTTAATGGACATGCTATTCCATGTAGGATAGTTTTCTCCATTAACTGTTACTGTTGGATCTGAAGGGGTAACAGAGACGGCGGTTGAGCTATTTAAAGCTACAACGCTGTGTGATAGTGACATAGGGTTTCCTTACGCTGTTGTTGGGTCAAAAGCACTGTAGTTGGCGTAATGCTGGAATTGACTGTCGTTGACAAGCTCTTCCGCATTTACCTGGTTACATTGTACACGCAAAAGGGTGTAATTGTTTTGAATAATGCCTTCTGGAAGTACCCGAACAGGGGTAAAAACTTCGTTCCTAAATACAATACGATCCCGTAGGTAGGCATCTGGGTTGATTTCTACGTTGCCTAGCTCTGGGATATTGTTGTAGTTGGCACCATAGAAGTTGAGCTTACTCTCAATAACATCGACATTTATGACGATAGTTAGCTGGTCAGCGTTATAAAAACCGCGGTCACTCTGGATGGTTACACCCTGCTCTAGGTGGGCATTGATTACCGGAATAGTAAGAGGGTTCTTCCATACACGTCCTGTGCCTGAGTCGCTACCTACATCGTAGATAGGGTCTACTACGGTATTGACGGAGTCAAACTGCCACCATTCTATGGTGGTTCCTACAGTCTTTACAAGCTCAACTGTAGAGCCTGAGATGATAGATGCATGCTCAGACTGGATGCTAAAACGCCCTTGTCGGTTCTCTCCGCGCATAGGAGCTCCTTAGATCTGGTTAGGTAGTGCAAATGTGTTGCTAGCCTCATCATAGTACGACCCGACCAATACAGACGCGACACCTTCTGTGTCAATCTTATCGGTAATGTCTATAGCTTTAGGCTCACTCAAAAAGATAGCTGCTAGACGATCGTCGGTATGTAGGATGTCTACAACCTCATTGTCTAGGACAAAAGCAATCTTTCTTCCTGTCATTGGTTGATTATCCATTTGTTTCTCCCTGATCCTCTAGGTATGATACTCGTACTTGCTCCCACTTGTGTAGTGGGCAAAACGCATTAGGCAACTTTACCTTTGCTGACATAAAGCATCCGCATTCCTTACAGTTTCCTGTAGGAAGCAGCTCTGGGCAAGCCTTACAGATTGCAAAGCGTTCCTCTGCAACATCTGTCTGTACACGGCCTAGATTTTTGTTGAATAGGTCCCAAGGCCTAGCCGGCCTATCGTATGGTGTGCTCATATTAGAATCCTTGTGCTGAGAAGTTATCTACTGTAGTCCCTTGTGCATTAGGGCTATACGCCTTAACTATACCATAACTTGTGCCGGCAACTCCAGTTGAGTTAGTTCCTGAGATAGCGGTCAAATAGTTGTAGCTTGCATCGTAGGCTGTGGCGGTATACGAGGTAATTGAGTTGGCAGCGCTTACCCGTATAGATTTAACTTCAGCAGTAGTTGAGGTAGTGTTTAAGATGCTGTAGACCTGACTTCCAGCAGCTGAGTAGATTGTTTGAAGGTAATAGTTAGTAGTTGTGCTTGTACAGGTTTGGCAACCGGTAGCGTTTCCACCACCAGAAGAGTTAGACGGGCAGCCACAGTTTGGGTATGTTCCAGTACCTGCTACAGAGGCATAAGGCCCGCTTGGGCAACCGCTAGGGTAGGTAGGGGTGGTGGTAGTGCTGTGGGTACAGATGTGGTTAGCGTTGGGGGTACCATCACCAGCATTACAGCTGTAAGTAGTGCCGGTTGTACCCACTGTAAAGCAAGAGGAAATAGATCCTGAACCACTAGGTGTAGGTCCGTTGACTGTTCCACCAGAGCACACATAGCATGTACCTCCACCGCTTCCTACACCGCCATTGCCACAAGTATAGCTACAAACCGCACCTGTAGCGTCGGTGGTACAGGTGCCAGTAGATAAGCAGCTATTGCTTGGATTAGAAACGTCAGCAGCATTACAGTAACGGGTTGATACTGTGGCAGATACAGCTGTAGCGCTTCCAGCATATGTATATGTGGTTGTACCGGAAGTCGCTGTTGCGTTATATGTACTTGTAGTAGTTATGGGTGCACAGGTAGTACAAGAAGAACAATAGTTGCTACAGTTACAGGTGTAAGTAGAGGTTGAGGTATCACTATAAGAAATAGCGCCCCACCAAGAACCAGAGGCAGTAGACCAAAAAGCAATACCTGTTCCAGGAGTAACCCCAGAAGCATTAGAGTTTCCTAGGTAAACAATGGCATTAGCATCACCGATATCAACTACTGCTAAAGCCCCAGCGTTTAATGAAGAAGTTCCATTAGAGGAAGCTGCTGCCGCACCGTTAGCAGCCCAGACACCAAACCTAGCTACCCAAGATTGACCTGTGTCAGCAGTGCCTAAACTACCAGAAGTAGTGCGAGTAAAGGTATCTGTAACTAGTCCGATAAACCACTGTCTCCAGGTACCGGCAATTTTAACCCAACCAGAGGTTACAGAGTGCCAAGATCCTGACACTTTGACTAGAGCAGCACCTGCAGTATGCCAAGCACCGCTTACTTTAATTTGCCCAGCCATTATACGTAAACCAGCCAGACATCCCCATCTGCCCCTTGACCTGAAGTTGGAGATGAGGTAGAAGTCCAAATATTACGAACAACACCTGATGAGGTAGAGGCTGTGGAGACTGTACCGTTTGTTGTAGAAACGAAGGCTGATGAAGGAGTTTGCCAAGCAGGAAGTCCACTTACAACAGTAAGGACTTGACCAGAGCTTCCAATAGGAAGGCGGGTATTTCCGCTGTTGTAGTAGTGAAGGTCACCGTTTGTAGTAAGGGTGCTAGCAAGAAGATAGTTTGGAAGGGTAGTCCATTGAGGAGCACTTGCGCCAATTGTAAGGTACTGTCCAGAAGTTCCTATAGATAGCGTAGTGTATGTTCCTGCACCAGTAGAATAAAGAAGTTGATAAGCGGCTGTAAAGGCAGACTTAGGGATAGCAGCACCGCCTATGCCTGAAGCAGAAGAAATACTCCCCACTAAGCTGGCGTAATCTGCGCTGTTTACATAAAGAACATTGTTAGTTCCTACTTTAGGAGTACCTGTCTGGTCAATGTTAAAGCCTAAGCTATTTGATGCAGAGTATGTCTCCATAAGGTTAAGAGATCCGGCCCCCATTCTGAGGGTAAGACCGACGTTGCTGGCAGAGGTAACAGTGCTTCCACCAGTCTTAAGAACATACGGAGCATTAGATACGCCGTTAACTAGGCCAGCTTCAATGTTAAGAAGCCTATCACCAATGGTGTTCCAGTTAGTTGTGGCTGTAGACCACGTACCTGAAAAGGTAGAGGTAAGGGGATTGGTAGTTAGGGCTGTACCCAAAGCGGTTTCAAGAGCTACAATTTCTTGCTGTAGAGAGTTAATGTTGTCAGCAGCTACTGTGCTTACAAGATCAACCTCAGCAGTATAGCTTCGTACCTGGTTAGGGTATCCATTTGGGTTAGTTGCCACTTATATCTCCTTAAATCAATCCCCTCACAATACCTGAAAATTAAGCCGGTGTCTGCCCCATTGGGTTCTGGATATTCAAATAGCTAGGTGGTTCTGGCCATTTAATGTCTGTAGGAAAGCCTTCCTGTTGTGGAACATCCAGCAAAGCCTGACGAAATGCAGCTATCTCAGCCTGTTGTTCTGGCGTATATGTTGGCCAACGAAGAGGGTTAGAAACAATGGAATCAAGCCTCTGCAATAGATGGCCTCTTGTTGCTCGGTAAATCTCAGCTAGCTGCTCATTAGTTGGTGGTGGTGGCGGGGTGTACTCTGCGATAGCACCTGCCGCACCGCTCATGATCTGATCATAGACCCACTGACCAGTTTCTGCTACGTCGTCTTTGTCAGCAATATAGCCTACTGTTTCTATAACCCCATTCATAGTTAGGTCTACTGTGCACTGGAAGCGCTGATCAGAGCCTTCCATTAGACGCATTACATCTCTTACATTACTTAGCGGGTTGTTATCCATTTTATTCTCCTATGCGATTCTTACTACAAAAGCTTGGGTTGGGGAGGATCCCCTTGATACCCAGGTGCCTGATAAAGTTGTGCCGCCGTAGCCACCATCCATTATACACGGTTGAGTGTAGGTCGCTTGTACGCCCAGTCCATCTGTTATAGTGGAGTAAACCCCACCATTGGTTGTTATTCCAGACCAGCTTGGGCTACTAATTAAATTAGGTCCTGAGTAATAACGGCTCCAACCGTCTAACGGAAGCGGGTTAGTTTTTCCGTTATAGGTTCTGGTATCACATAATAGGTAGGTTCCTATTGCATAATTAGTGGCGCTTGGGGAGGTATTAGTATCAATACTTTTGTATCTAGCGTTAGTCTGGGTAGTGCCATCTTGGTAATAGATATAGTTTGCGTCAATAGTGGTGGTCATGCGACCCTCCTAAATACTTGATAGAAGTATTCTTGGTCAATATACTCCCCATCACCGCACCAACCTGAGGCTCTCCAGGTACCTGGCATAGCATAGTAGTTGGTATTAGTAGGTCCAAAGTTAGATACCGAGGAAACCGAGGTAATAAATCCAGTTACAGTTGTTGTATTAGGTGCGCTTACATATGTGCCGTAAGTTCCATTTGTATATGGCCAGTACCATGTAGGCCAAGGAATAAGGTACCCAGCAGTACCGTTTACGTTTACTGTATCGTTAATATATGATTGTGGGGTTTTAGGGTTTACCTGCATAGTCATAACATATGACCCTACATCATACCCCAACCACCAATAACCACCTACAGTAATATAGTTAGGTCTAGAGGTGTACGCATTTCCAGAAGAAGTAGTTACAGTTGTACCAGTAATAGTTACAGTCATGCTACCCTCTCCAAAAGTAAAAAGTTACCATAATATTGATAGAGACCTGTGTTTAAAGCTTGCCCCCTATATTTCCAAGTACCGGCACATGGTCCAGTGCCTTGAGCGTTAAACATATAAAAGTTTTGAGACCCAGTGTAGGCGTTAGCTGCTTGAGTACTGTTTACATATGGATACATAGTTCCTGAGCTAGCGGAAAGTGAAAATGCCCCTAAAGATTTGTTTAATCCAAATGCCCAAGCGCCTGACGCAATAAATCCTCCACCAGCAGAGAACACAGTATTAGCAAAAGCTAGGTATCCCACGTTATAGGTGGTGGCTGTTTCAGAGCTATTAGTATCTGGAACCAGCTGCGATGCCGTGTTAGCTCCGTTAAAGGCAGAGCCGTCAACAAAGGTAATATTTGTACCGTCAATAGTAGTAGTCATGTGTTATCCCTTAAGTTCTTTTACTTGCTCCTCAAGAGCGGCAATCTTTGTAGACTGCTCTTTAATGGCCTCAATGAGTAGCGCAACCATGTTTGGATACGATACAGATAGCATACCATCATCTTCGTTCTCTGAAACCAATTCAGGGGCTACCTTGATAACTTCTTGGGCAATAACGCCCATCTCACGGTCTGGGCGTCCTTCCTTAATGTAGGTATAGCCATTAAGGGCCTCTACCTTTGTAAGGGCATCATCAATCTTTACAATGTCTTTCTTAAGACGCTCATCAGAAGATACTGTTATGTAACCAGTGAATGTAACTTGACCAGAGGTTCCACCTGATATGGTAAGGGAACTTGCTGTGTCATTGCGTATACCTCCACGAGCTGAGATAACTGCTTCAGTGTATAGGGATGGCCCACCGCTTACATAAATTCCATTATTAAATGTTACGTAGCTTGACGCATAAATAGTCGGGTTAGCTGCCCCAAAGTTAATGTTGCCACTTGTAAGTGTTAGGTTTCCAGAAGCTAAAGTTGTACCGCCGTTAAAGTTCTGACCATTATCAGATTGTAGCAATCCGCTAGATAGGTTGATATAGAATGGGCGAAGGGTATTCCACGATGCGCTAGCTGGGGCTGTGTTAGCTGCACTGATAAGGTTGTAATAGTTAGAGCCATCATTACGTAGAATAATAGTTTGGGCAGATGTACCGTTGTTTGCGGCGTGTAGGTGAATCTGGTCCCCACCGTTTGCTACGGTCAAAAGGCCGGCGCTAATCAAGGTAGCTCCTGCATTTAAGCTAGTAAGTGTTCCAAGGCTGGTTAGAGAGGAAGAAGTTACTCCTGAGGCTAAAGTAGATCCTGTAACACTGCTTGCAGAAACAGACCCCGCAGAACCATCAATGCTTACACCTGTCAGCGTCTGGGAAGCCGAAGCGCGATTAAGTGCTATGGCAGTAGTACCTATGTAATGAGTTGAGTTGCCTAAAACAGCTGAAGGAATAGTTCCAGATAAGTTACCAGCAGTTAAACTGGTTAAGTTGGCACCAGATACAGCACCAAATGATGCTGACCAAGTACCTGAAGTGACTGTGCCTGTAGTAGTAAGAGAAGAGGAGCCAGCAATAGGCGAATAGGTAGATGCAGCAGTACCTGTAGTTAGGTAGGTGCTGGAGTCTAAAGAGCCATCACCTTTAACAAACTGGCTAGATGTGCCAGAGGTAGTAACAAACTTAGTAGCCGTTAGGTTACCTTGGTAATCCATCTTAGCAAGGGTTGTTCCCTGAGCAGTCTGCCATTGAGTTATATCTGCAATACCCGATACAGCAGTTACAGAACCGCCAGAGGTATATGTATCTGTAAGGGCGCTTGGAGCAGTCGCTGTAAACTGCGTTGCAGAAGCAGCAGTAACAGTAGCGGCGGTTAAGTTAAACCCAGTACCTGCCGTTGCTCCAGAGTTACCTGTAGAAACAATACCTGTAATAGTTACTACGGCTCCAGCAACTAACTGAGCAGAATAACCCGTTGTATAAGTAACTGATGTAGTTCCGTTGGCTGTTGCGGTAGTTATACCTGTAGTAGCTTGTGAACCACCAGTTGCTTTAATGATTACAGCTACAGCGTTGCTGTTATAGCCTCCTGCAAGAACCATACCGCCAGTACTATTTGTGTTATTTACCGCGGCATTCCATTTAACGCTTGCTAACTGGCTGCCATAAGCGGAGCTTGTAAACTGTGCTGCGTTAGCTGTTGCTCCTATCACGTTGAAGGTGTTGTTAAGTGTCATACCGCCACCAGAGCTTATAGAAGCTATAGATATTCCTGATGAGTTTTGCCACTCTTGTAAGTTTGTTACTTGTGAAGAAAGAGATTGAACAACAATTGGGACTGTGTAAATTGTTGAACTTTGAACAGTTAGCGTTCCGCTTAATCTAGCACTTCCTTGAGCAGTAGATGTACCTGAAGCAGTGAATGTTGCTGCTGCGTTATATACGGTGTAGGTCCAAGCTCCTGATGAACCGCCCGTTGAGCTAACAGGAAATGTTCCATTAAAATAGGTAGGTGTAAAGTTTATAGTAGTGACTGACATACCAACCGCAATGGGGTTGATTGGTGAGGCTATACTAAGGGTAAATGTAGCAACCGTTGTAGAAGAAGCAGAGGCTGAGGTGTGAGCAAGGGTACCTCCACCAGTAGCTGGTGTGGTACCAATGTAACTTTGTCCAGCGGCGTTAACCCCACCCAGTACTGTGCTTGAAGAGTTCTGGTATTGAACTAGGTTGCCTGTTTGAGAAGCTGCACCCTTAATTGTGGCAACTACGCCTGTAGAAAGGCCGCTATTAAGAGCCAAGCTGTAGTTAGCAGTTACTGCTCCAGCTAGGGTGGTTGCTCCTGCTGAGGATACTGTTAGATAGCTTGAGCTATTTATCTGTACATCTAATGGGTTTACAGTTGTTCCGTTTGGAGCGTTGATAACCAAAGGCGCAACGCTTGTAGAAGATGGGGCCAGGGTAATAGCGTTAGTAAAGGTATTTGCTACACCAAGGCGGGGAACCACTGTTGTATCGATTGCTAGAGTACCTGTGGTGGTAATAGGTCCACCTGTAAGACCTGTGCTTGTAGCAATATTAGTTACGGTACCTGATCCACCTGATGTAACGGTAGCCCATGAAGCGGTTGTTCCATCTGTAGTTAAATACTTTCCAGAATTACCTGTTTGAGAAGGTAGGCTAACTGGAGCAGCAGCCCATTTAAGACCTGCGCTTTGAGTAGAGTCTGCAGTAAGAATGTAGCCGTCTGTAGTAGTGGGTACGTTTACAAAAGCAGTAGTACCAGTTCCTACATAAATGCCGCCTTTAGTTGTAGCGGTAAGTCCTGTACCACCATTAACCACTGAAAGTGCATTGGTAAGTGTAAGAGTTGGTATTGTTACGCCGCCAGTAAAAGTGGTACCTGCAATAGCAGCATACGTATTAGATGCAGAGGTTTGAGTTAGGTAGGTAGATGCTGCAGAAGTTAAGGTTAAATACAGAGCCGATGCTTGGGCAGGAGTAAGAAGCCCATTGATCTGAGACTGTACGTTACCTGTAAGACCGGTAAGGTATTGAATCTGGGCATTAGTTACTGACCCGATAGATGCTGATGCAAGGGTAGCGGAGCCAAGGACGGTAGTGTTACCGTCAATGACCTCGTTACCCGTTACATTTAGTGAGCTAACTACAAGGGGTTGACCGTAATTGTGATTGAGCGTGTTTAGCGCCACGGTAAATCCTCCTTAAGCTTGAGCCTCTTGCCAGGATAGACGTGCATTGATTGTATTGGCTGTTACACCAGTACCTGAGAGGTTACGGATACAGATGGTTACGACGTCTGGGCCGTCTGGATAGATGTTACTTCCGTCTGTAGAGCCAGTTGTAGTTGTTCCGCCAGCGTAAATAGCGTTACCTAGAGTCTTAACCTGAGCCAAGGTGTTAGAACCTACGTTAGAGTCATTAGCCAGTACGTTGAGGAAGTATGAGAAGATGGACTCACCACCTGAGATTGTGGTGTTAGCTGCGTGATACATAACCTGTGAAAGGCTAGATCCACCAACATTTTGCCAGGTATTTCCGGTAGATGTGCTGAGCTTACCATTTAATACAACTTCAATCATGAACAAACCTGGGCTACCAGCAGAAGAGGTAACAGATGCAAGAACGTCCATCTGATATAGAGCAAGTTGCATACGGTTAATCAATTCACGCTGACCAAGAGTTCCAACCACACCATTATCTACAGAAGGTGCTACACGCAAGCTAAGTACTGGATAACGAGTAGTTGTGCTTCGTGGTACGTTAATAGCAGTGTTCTGCTGAGTCTGGAAGATGTATGACTTATCATCATCAAACTTACCGTCCATGATTACGGATGAGCCCCAGTGGCTGGTTCCAGTAGCTACTTGACGTGAATACAAGCGCACTGAGATAGGCGCAGTAGCCGCATATGTGAAGGTGGTTGCTGCAGAACCTCCGCCAGTTGCACCTGTGGTTGGGTTAATAACCACGTTAGTAAGGCCACGAGTTAAGCCGGTAAACGATGTAGCAGTTTTTCCTGTATATGAAATGTACTCAATGTTTTTATTAGAAACACCTGATTGAGCAAGGAAGATAGTTCCTGATGATGGAAACGCTGCTGTGCTTGCCACAGACATTGAGGTATCTGTTGAGTTAACTGTTGCTGTAATAGTTGTGCGAGGAGTATCGCTAGATGCTTCATAGCGAGCAGGTAGGTTACCTGAACGCATATAGGCAGCAGTTGTAACGTTAGCGTGGGTCATTCTATGAACATAGATAACCTGTCCACGCTCATCTTTAATACCAAAACGAATAGCTCCAGCACCGTACCATGCATAGTCAATGTAGAACATCTGCATCCTGGACAGGTTAAGAGTAACTCCGGAAGGGCCTGTGCCATCAAGCTTATCAATGTTAAATGAGCTGCTTGGTACACGAAGCTCTGTCACCTTACTGATAATTCCACCGGAGGCAATAGATGGCCCGCGGTACTCTGGGAAGATGTAGAGCTGGGTATCACTAACGATAGATTCTACGGAATAGGTGATGCCACGAATAACAATCTTATCTCCAGGTGTTAGCTGGCTAGAGAAGGCTGTATTAGTTCCTGTAACTGTCTGAGAACCAAAAGTAGTTGAGATGTTGCCTGAGATCTGGTTAGTAGAGTCACGACGTACTGCGTTAAAGTTTTGACCATCAAACTCAAAGAAGAAGCCGTTTTGGTCATCAAACATACCCAAACGAATTTGAGCGCCGTACCATGAGGTTGGCGCAATGCTGATTGGCCATCCTGGAGCCGGTGTAGTAGCAGGTACTGATGTTGAAGTATAAGTAAATGAAAGAGGTGTTGGAACAGACGTTACTGTCCAAGTTCCATTATAAGCAGGGTCTGTAGCTCCAGACACTACAACCTGGGCTCCCACACCTAAGAAGTGCTCGTAGTGAGTTGTAACTGTTACTACGTTAGAAACAGCGGTTACAGAGTCCACAGTAAATACTGGCTTCATCATAGAACCAGTAGAGAACTGAATACCTTTACCCGACTGGTAACGGAAGTACTTACGTGTTTGACGAATAACGCGTGAGCCAGGAGCAGAAACACCTGTTGTAAACTTTACTCCGCCATCAAATGGACGGTGAATAGATTGTGTTCCAGCACGTGGTGTTAAAGAGTTAGATACTGCAGTGATGGTACCTGTTGGAGTATCTAGTACAGTAAATGTAAAAGTAGTTGTTGTAGGGGTTGTTGCAACTTCCCAAGCACCGTTAGGTGGGTTAGTTGTAGCTGTTGTTCCGTATACGTAAATCAAATCTCCAGGAACAAGACCGTGAGCGTTTGTTGTAGTCACTGATACAGTATTTCCTGTATTAGTAAATGCCGCACCAGCAGTAGTAGATACTGGAATTGGGGAAGAAGAATAATCAGATGCTGAATAAATAAAGGTCTTTGTAGCATCTAAAATTGAACCGTTTGTAAGGATTGTGTTACGAGCGTAGTAGGTAAAGGTATCGTTAGTTACTGTGGTTGTAGAAACAGATTTGACCATAAACCAGCCATTAGCATATGGGTCTAGAGTATCTTGGATAAAGAACTTCTGGCCAACTACAAGGCCATGTGCGGCTGTAGTAACAGCGGTAACTAAACGGGAAGAACCGGTGCCTGTGAGAGAAACAATAGGGTTTGTTCCACCAGCAGGTTGGGCCACTGGGTTCTGGATATCGTAGTACTGGGTAGGCTTGTTGTTGACAAGAGATAGGACTTCCCACTTAGTAGGCTGGGTTCCATATTCAAAGTCGGTATCCATCAAAGCCTGTGGTTCAGATACACGCATTTTCTGAACAGGGTCAAGCATTGACTCTTCTGGATAGAACTTTTCGTTGTACTCATCAATGATGAACTGGAGCTTGTCTCCTACGTTCATAGCGGTGGTGTTGTAGTTCAAAACAATTGTGGTCAGCTCATTGTTGCTTGCATCAATGGTTGCTGTATAGGTAGTGGCTACGAGGCTAGGATCAGAGAAGTTGTAGATTACCTGGTTAGTTGAGACGTTGGTAATAAGAACCATACGCTCTCTGGCAACGTACTTTGGGATGGTGATGGTACGGGTAGACGGAGTAAAGGTGTATCCGTTTTCAAACAGTACTTTTCTTGCCATGTTTAGTCTTCCTTCGTTATATTCCTAGCAGTACGTCTACTGCGTTAAATGGGTAGCTCTTATGGATTGTATTGATGTTAGGTCCTAGCATAACTCTACCATCAAAAGTGGATCCAGCGGGCGGCACCTGACTAAAAGCGATGTATCCATCACTATCTAGTATGAATCCGTCATATGGTAGCAGGGAAAGCCAGGTTTGTTCAGGGTAACTTGGGGTCTGCATTACACCGTTTAGGGTGATCATTAGCTTATATGGGTTGTAAAGGGTTTGCTGGATACCTTGGAACTTAGGGGCAAACCTGCTAGTGCGGCCATCAAAGACATATCGCAAGCTATCAAGTGGGATAATATCTGGAAGGTAAGGCAAGCTTGCCAATACCAGATCATCCACATACTTCTTGCTAGCTGCATCCGTAGTGGCTGTAGGAACAGCAGGGACGGTTACGTGACCTGTAAAGGTAGGGCTAGCGGTACGGGCAATGGCGGTTGAGATATATGGTTCCGCAATTGGGGTAGCCTGCCAGGTACCAATGCTTACGTTGCCCAAAGTAGAGATATTTAGTGGTACGCCAGAGTACTGTGCAAAGGTAATAATATCTGTGCCTACCTTGATAGCTCCGCTAGGGCTGGTAGACGTTCCAGAGGTAGAGACCACATATGAGGCGTTAGCGTAGTAGGTGCCGTTAGTTACAAATACGTAGGCACCAGGCTTAATTACACCGGTGTTTCCATCACCGTTAAAGTCTGAGGCACGGGTCAAAACCCACTTAGCATCTCCGGCACCGGCAGCAGTTACAACGTATACGCCGTTCTGCTTTTGATCTGTTTGATCTTTAATAATTACTCGGCTGTTTACCGGGGCTAAGATGCCATCAAGGGTAAGAGCTCCATTTACGGCTGCTGTAAGGGTTGCCCCAATACCCAAGCCTCCAGATGAGTCGGAGGTTCCGTTTGCGTATACCGCATTAAGGTTACTTCCCGTAGTTCCTAGGTATACCTGGGCTTTAATAATAATACCAGCAGCTACGTTATCTACATACTGCTTGTTAGCCGCCTGATTAGATAGCGTTGGGTAAGGTACGGTAACGGTTGAGTTGTAGGACGTAGGTATGTTTACGTTCAGCGAGCTAGAAGAACCATCTGTAGTGGAGCCTACGTTAACTACGCTGATACCGCCTGAGGCGTTACCAGTAGCAAGGTTTACAGTCTTGGTTACTCCGCTAGCGGTAGGGTTAGTGGAGTAGTTATGGGTGATAGCGCCTGAAGGGGTTCCACCAATGGTTAAGCTTGTAGCAGCCCCAGCAAAATTAACTGTTGTAGCTAAGGTATTATAAAGATTAACATAGTTAAGATTACCTACAATAGTAGGGGCATTTAGAGTCAATACAGAGGTAGGATCATTAGATCCAAGAGACATGGCAGTAACTGCCCCACCAAAGTTAATAGTTGTAGCAAATGTATTAAATAGGTTAAGGGTAGTCGTACCTGCCAAGATAGAGGTATAGACTGTTCCAGAAGTAGATGGAAGATAGGCAGTAGTATCAATAGCCCAGGTTCCCGTACCTGTGCGCTTTAGATTACCAATACCTGAACTAATTGCCGCAATAGCGGTAAGGTCGGCGCTGATTGGTTGGTAAGAAGAAAGCTGAGAGCTAGCGGCTTTAGCATTAAGCTGGGTTTGAATAGAGGATGTGACTCCCGCCACATAATTAAGCTCAGTACCTGTAGTAGTAATAGCTGTTGTGTCGTTTATTTTAGGAGAAGTGAGGGTTTTGTTTGTAAGGGTCTGTGTACCGGTAAGGGTAGTTACTACTGATGTATCAATAGCGATAGTTACCGGAGATGAACCTGTAAACGATGTGCCTGTAAGACCTGTGCCAATAGTCAAAGCATTGGTGGTACTTGCTGCAACAGTTCCAGAACTACCCAAAGATATTAACGTACCGTTAACTGTAAGTGAGCTGTTTGTAAGGGCGGAGTTAGGAATATTTGTAAAGGTATTTGAAGATCCAGACATGCTCTTATTTGTAAGAGTTTGAGCCGTAGTTTTATCTACAGTTGTCGTCGTATCAATCGCAATAGTTACTGCGCCAGAACCATCAAATGATGTTCCTGAAAGACCGGTACCTATTGTTAGTGGGTTGGTTGTAGAAGCCTTAATAGTAATAGGAGTAGAGCCGTCAAAGTTAACTCCGTTAATAGCACGAGCAGTAGCAAGCTTAGTTGCTGTACTGGCGTTACCTGTTAGTGCGCCCACAAAAGTTGTAGAAGTTAAAGAAGAAAACCCAGAAAGAGTAGTTGTTGTGCTTCCAAGAGCTACCGGTGTAGATCCAAGAGTTAAGGAAGGATTAAGAAGCTTAGAGTTATCAATAGAGCCCGCTAACATGGTGTTAGTTACGGTTCCGGTATCTGTTGTATAAACTCCATTAGTAACGGTGGTAGCGTTACCTGTTAATGATCCAACAAAAGAGGTAGCTGTTACAGAGGTCAGCCCAGATAAAGTAAGGGAGGTTCCACCAAGAGAAGTTGATGTAGTACCTAAGGTTATGTTTGAATATGTAAGACCAGCATTAGGTATTGTAGCCACTGTGCCAACAACACCCGTTGAGGTGTTGGTTAGGTATCCGGCTGTAGCAAATGGTAGGGTTACATTACCGGTATGAGTACCAGAGGTATTTCCGGTTACGTTACCGGTTACGTTACCTGTAATATTTCCAACAAAATTTGTAGAAGTTACAGATGAAAGTCCCGTAATAGTGGTGTTGGTTGCACCTAAAGTAAGTGCTGTACTACCTAATGTGGTTGAGGAATAGACCAGCTTAGCATTTGTAATGGAACCCGCAAGCATGGTATTAGTAACTGTGCCTGTATCTGTTGTGTAGACGCCGTTAGTAACGGTAGTGGCATTGCCAGTTAATGCTCCAATAAAGCTAGTGGATGTAACAGAAGTTAATCCGCCTAGTGTAGTAGAGCTAGAACCCAAAGAAATTGAGGTAGATCCAACAGTTAAACTGGAGTACGTAAGACCAGAATTAGGAATAGTAGCTACTGAGCCAATAGTTCCATTAGATGTGGTTGTTACGTAGCCAGCAGTTGTAAGAGGAAGCTTTACGGTTCCTGTAAAAGTAGGGCTTGCCTTAGGAGCAAGCAAGGCTTCAGCAGCCAAAGCTCTAGAGTTCTCAGTGTTTACAATTCCAAGGGCATAAGTTTCAGCAACACCGATAGCTTCATTTTTAGCGTTAGCAATGTTGACGTTACGGTCAGATACTTCTTGAGCAATCTTTGTATCTGTATAGGCTTGTGCGTTAGCCTGCGCCGTATTGGCGTAGCCTTGGGCTACCCCAATTCCATAACCTACACCACCATTAATAGCATCATTCATGGCCTGCTTGTTCATTACATCGTCAAGATCTGTTGCGTAGAACGAGCTCTTAATTCTGTTAGTGCCCATATAAAGAGCGCCGGTCATGGTTCCACCGGATAGGCTAAGCTTTGTGCCAATCAAAGATGTTAGGGTTGCTGCGATACTCGCATCATTGTTAATTGCGGTATCAATTTTAGCAAGAGTATTGAGAGTAGATGGGGCTGTTGAAACAAGTGCAGCCACTGCCGCAGACACGGCTGTGTTTAGGTCATTGGCATCGGTTAATGCGACCCATCCGCCACTGCCTGTATTGTAATGGATCCTACCGGCTGAGGTGTTAAAGTATATGTGGCCACTGCCAAGAGATGTTGGATCCGCAGATAGTTGTTGAAGAACAAGGTTAGAAACCGGTACGCCAGTAAAATCTACTGCGGTATAAAATTTACGTGTCATGATAAGTACGCCACCCCTGCTAGTGCTGTAGTAAACGTTATAGTAAGGTTATTTGCGTCTACATATGTAATGTCACCTTCGCAGGTGTTGCCTGATGTATCTTTTACCATAACGTTTGGGTTAAAGTTAAGACCATGAAATATAGTCCAGGTAGTAGACGCAGAAGCTTGCGTATACTTAAAAGACACGTTTCCTGTAGCACTGCCTGAAGAAGACAGTGTTAGTACTGTCTGTTGAGGCTCAACTACGGTTACTACTGCAGGGCTGCATGTGCAGGTTCCAGTACATGTGCAAGTAGAGGGTGTAGAAGTAGACGCCTGGGAATCTGAAGGCGCTATAGGGGCAGGAGACCAGACGTTTGTCACATTGACACCTGTGGAGATGTAAAGACTTTACCTGTTACATATGTTCTTACAAGACCATTTTGGTCTGTAAGCTGAAGATCCCAATATGACGTCTTAGGCAGGGCTTCAGTTACGCTTGCAGGTAGGGTTAGAAGAAGCAAGGTAGGATAGGCACTGCCTGTAGCAGTCACCTTTGAGATAGAGAAGGTTCCCAACAACACCGGTCCAACCTGTGAAAATTCAGAGTTCTGATAAAGACGAATCTGAGCTTCAGGCGTGTAGTTGGTTAGATCCATGTTGAAGCCGTACTCCATGGAGAAGTCGTCTCCAGAGTACATTGTAAGATCCATTTCCATAACGCTTGATGGAAGAGTCTGATCTCCATAGGTAGGGAGAGGAAGGTATACGCGTTGTGGGATAGACCAGTCGTCAATCTCCTGAGGACGGTATACAGGAACATAGCGGTTTGTAAGACGGCTAATACGACGCAAAGTCTGAACCTCAATACGATACATACCTACGTTTAGCATCTTACATAGCTCTACATATTGCTCTTTACGCTGCATCATAATCTCTGTAAGTTGACGGTAGCGCTCAGAGCGAGGAATACTTACGCCATCTGGGGAGATGATATCAATGTCAAATGAGGCGTCGTTAGCAAGAGTATAAAGAGATAGAGTAGATGCCAAGATAACTACAGGATACTCTTCGATAGGTGGCAAGAAAGCAAGTTGAGTAACGTGAGCACCACTAAGAAGAGTCTCAGTTTGGGTGTGCTGTGTAAAGGCAGTGTTAATGTAGTATGCAATCTCAGTATCTGTAAAGTAGCGGTAAGCCTGACCAGATACTGTAATGGTTGAATTATTTAAAGGAATGTTTGCTGATGGGAAGCTAAGTACTCCGCCGCCCTCTTCAACGGTGCAAATAGAGGACTGGTCTACAGTTGAGGCAGATACTGTGGCCACTGCCGTAGCCGCGGTTACTGCGGTTCCTCCTGTAGAGCTTGTAATAGTAAAGTGTGTAGATGTGGCAGACGCAACAATTGCGTTAGTTAGATTAAAAGCGGCTGTAGATAGTCCGGTAATGGTCACGGTCCTACCAGCGGTTATAGGGTTGCTTGATGTGTAGGTGTATGTGATGGTTCCGTTGGCATAGGAAGCTGCGGAAACTGTAGCCACAATAGAAGGGCTGTACACAGATACGACAAGGGTAGCTCCCTGCACAGGAGCCTGAGAAAGCTGGTAGCGGTAAGTTACGCCATCGCCTGTAAAGGTGTCTACAAACGACCTGGCAGTATCACCGATCTCTGCTCGTAATCTATCAGATAAAGCTTGTAGTGTGGCCACTGATCCTCCATAAAGGCTATGTGCTAATCATCTAATAAAACCCTTGATTAGTCAAGGTAAAAAAAGGCTCATCCCGACAGGAGGGCGGTTGTCGGGATGAGCGGACTGTAGAGGAATCTATGTCCTCTTACAAACGATTAGAGACGTAACCCTTTTCTTCAAGGTGGTTAGCCAAGGCTTTAGACACCTTGTACTTCTTTCCCGCCTCAAATGAATAATATTGTCCTGCACCGAATGTCATCATGTCTAGGTTCTCTAGAACACGGATAACGACCTGGTCATCAGCGAGAGATACTCCTACGCTTTCCACTTCGTCAATTACTGTGGGTGCAGCTGGGTTTACAGTTAAGTCTGTAACTTCTACTTCATCCTTGTACGCCTTGGCTTGTGTAGCCATGGTGATCTCTGTTGCACGCTGGGCTTGCTGCTCAGCCACTGCCTTGAGTTGTTCTTCACGTTGACGTCCTGTAACGTCAGATACTTTTGCTTTTGACACGATTTTTATTCTCCTGTTAGATTAGTTGGGGTGGGGGAGACAGGGCTACTGCCTCCCCCGGTATTGAATTAGTTGGTTTCTGCGATAACTACAGACTGATCGGTGATAAGACCGAGGCCGTAGATTGCGTACCAAGCAAGTGCGTGCTCACGACCGAAGTCGAGGATTCCGCCATCGCGGAGCTCAACTGGGAGTGAGATTGCGTGACCGAATGCGTTATCTCCAATGAAGATAGCTGAGTAGCGGTCAGATGAACCGTTACCGGTAGCTGTTACTGGAGTTGTGTAACCTCCGCCAGTTGGGTATGAGATTGATCCTGGAGCCACTGCTGTATCGGTTGTGTAGTTAGTACCAGCACCGTTTGTGACCTTAGAGATCTGAGTTGTCTCGATGAAGACTGTGTCGTACAAGCGACCGATTTCACCAAGCATGAAGTTACCTGGAGCTGCGTACTTCGTTACTTCAATGAACTCTGAGTTGTCGCGGAGACGACGGCTCTGGTGAGGGTGAACGAATGCAACGTAGGTCTCGCCAAGCCTTGGGATATTCTTGGTTGCGAGGGTCTCGACTGCGTCCTTAACGGTAC
>Ga0208250_1000104_pt1 | contig 29967 bp, 48 predicted proteins | sample CryBogCBE18Aug09_FD_184557 | JGI IMG/M metagenome (GOLD analysis project Ga0208250, IMG submission 184557) | Freshwater microbial communities from Crystal Bog, Wisconsin, USA - CBE18Aug09 (SPAdes) (version 2) | ecosystem: Environmental > Aquatic > Freshwater > Lake | place: Crystal Bog... | reverse complement strand
TACTTGGCGACATTGATGATGCTGATTCAACATCTCGTTGGGCTGCAGAATACCCTGCAGAATTTTCTATTCCCGTATCTGACGGTGGAGTTACAGGCACAAGAGATTTTCTTGCTGACCTAAGACAAACGTCGGGAGCTAATGCAGAACTACATTTTCATGACGGTAACCACGGCTGGACAAGACATGGCGATTATCTTGCAAAGAAAGCTCCAGCATTCCTAGAATTCATTACGCCTGATTCACTCTATGAATATAAAAAGCATGGCATTCACTGGCACGAATATAACGAGCCTCCTGTGAAACGTTATGGTGATATGTATGGTCATCATGGTGAGTCCATTTCCAAACACTCTGGAGAATCAGTACGTAATGACGTAAACAACTGGGGGGTATCCCTAGTACGTGGACATTCTCATCGTATGGGTGCCTATTATCAAACATACAACATCACGGGGCAAGAGCTTCGTGGGTATGAGATAGGTCATCTTTGCGACGAGGACAAGATGGATTATTCCATCCAAAAGAATTGGCAGGCAGGATTTGCAGTGGCACACGTTGTCAATGATTATCCACATATGCAGCTAATTCAAATTCATGACTACACTTGTGTAGTTGACGGTAAAATTTTTACCGCATAACCTATAAGGAGAAATAAATGAACGCAAAGCGTAAGGCTCTTGTAGAGCACTATGTATATGCAACAGCTGCAGCAGCAGTGGCAATTTGGCAGGGTGGAAATCACGATGTCAAGAAGGTAGCATGGGCAGCACTCGTTGGTGTACTTGGTCCAGTTTTGAAGGCTACCATTGATCACTTCAACGCACCAGCAAAGTAAGTAATATATACAACTAAATAATGCTGAATTGTAAAAAATGTACAGGACGAGTATTCGTTGACAGAGTTTATTCCCAGAACCTGCGGGTTGAATTGTTCTGTGTAATGTGTGGGAAAAGATGGATGGTCAAGAGAGATAATAGGTTTGGTTCATGGGTAGCAAGACAAGAGGAAATTCTGCAACACGGTTACGGTATTTCTATCTAAACGATAAGTTGCATAAAGTTTTGCGTCGCTCACGTGCCGAGGACCTAGTTGTCGCTTGGGATTACCAGTTGGGTAAGCGTGTTGCTTATAGTTTGGCTGATGTCAACAAAAATAAACAATACGCTTACTCCATCAAAGAGGTATGCAAGTTAATAGGAAAGCATGAAGATACTATTAAGTGGCATTTGTATAGAGGTGATTTAAGATTCCCTCAAAGAATTTATTCTCTTAATGGTAAGAAAACTCCAGGGAAGTACTTTTGGAGCGAAGATAATATTAGAGAGATGCATGATTTTTTTAAGACGGTTCATAGAGGTAGACCACGCAACGATGGCGGGATTACCCCAGGAGACATGCCGTCTAGAGCAGAATTAGAAGCAATGATGAAACAAGAAAACATTTTATATGTTAAAAATAGCGATGGGGAATTTGTCCCAGTTTGGAAAGCACCAGAATGGTAAATAAGTCTGACAAAGATGCTAAGCATGTCTTGCATCAAGCGCTTCGTGTGTTGGAATTCACAATGGAGTTGGCTGTACAAAAGCAGGATATTGATGCTATGATAGGCATATCAGATCGTTTGATGATGTTGTATCAGCATTTATCGGACGGGACCAATGCCAAAAAGTTCAGACCAGGATTTGCTTTTGCAGATAAGGAAGAAAAGGTAGAAGATGAATCAGACTAATGTCAAGGTTGAATTACAATTCACCAAGAATCTAGGTAACTATGAAAGCCTACGCATTGGTATTGGTATTGAAGATTTTAAGCGTGACGGTGAAACTACTGATGAAGCTACAGATAGAGTTTATGCTTTTGTTGAGAAAAAGCTAATGGATAAAGTTCACGAGATTGAAGAAGAGCTAAAGGGTAAGAAATGACAAAGGATGAAGCAAAGTTAGCCTACGGATTAGTTGGGCTCTACTGTGCTTTATACAAAGAGCATTATAAGAAGCCTGCAGTAGTAAATAAGTACAGAGAAAAGTGGGCTATGCAAGACGTCATTGATAGTGTAGGATATGACAGAGCAAAGGTCCTCCTAGAGTATTACTTTAAGATTACAAAGAGTGGTCATCCACTAACTTGGTTCTTTTATAATTTTGAAAAGCTTGACCTTACATTGCAACAGACTGAAGAAGATAAGTCCCGCAGGGAATTGATTAGAGCTAGAACCAAGGATATGGTTCAGGAAAGAGACAATGAATACTGAGTCAGCCGTAATCACAGCAATATGTACCAACAAGGATATCGCAACAGTCCTTGCTGAAAATATTGACGAAGTATTTACTTCTCATAGAGATGTGTGGGAAGGATTAAAGTCTTACTATTTAAAGTTTAAAGCCGTGCCTGACGTTTCAGTTCTTACTGATAAGTTTAAAGATTTTGAACCCGCAAGTGTCAAGGGTGAGACAGCTTATTATCTTAACGAACTTAAAAATGAATACCTAGCAAGTAGAGTTAGAAACTTGCTATTGTCTTCGGGGGCAAGTCTTAAAACAGAAGCATCCTCTAGAGTTATTCAGCAAATGCAAGCTGAACTTAATACACTCGGAAAGCTTACAGCAAATGTACGAGACGTTGACCTTACAGATTTTAAGTTAGCAGAACAACACTTTGAAGCAGTTAAAAATCGTTCTGATGCTATGGGCGGTAGCCCAGGAATCATGACAGGCTTTAAGGCTATTGATTATGCATATCCCACAGGAATGGCTCCAGGACACCTTATCGTTATGATTGGTTGGCCAGGTAGGGGTAAGACATGGTTCTCCTCTTATTTGGCCTGCAAAGCTTGGGAACAGGGATTTAAACCTATGATCATATCCCTTGAAATGACCCCAGAGAATATGCGTGACCGTATCTATACTATGATGGGGTCGGGATTGTTCAAGGCTTCAGACTTCTCTAGAGGTAATATTGATATAGAGCAATTTGATGATTGGGGTACAAAGAAGTTTGCCAATAAGAACCAATTCATCCTTGTATCAAATGAAGGCACAGGTCAAGTTACACCGAATACGGTGCAAGCAAAGATTGACCAACATAAGCCTGATATTGTGATTCTTGATTATCACCAGTTGTTTAATGATTCATCTGGTGCAAAATCTGAAGTAGAACGTAACCGTAATATTTCTCGTGACTTCAAGTTGTTGGCAGTTCGCAATAATATTCCTATCATTGATATTACTGCTGCAACTATGGATGATGTGTCTGACCAAGATGCCCCGCCATTGTTGTCACAAGTTGCTTGGTCAAAGGCAATTGAATATGATGCTGATATGGCTATTGCAGTCCATAAGCAACCTGATTCAAATGTTATGGAAATTATAAGTCGCAAGAACCGTCACGGTACTGAGTTCGGGTTCTATTTGGACTGGGATTTGAACCGAGGCGTTATTACAGAGCTGTATGACAAGGGTATAGCGTAATTTATGTAATCACTGTCTAACTTGATATAATTATCAAGAAAGATTGGTGATCATGTACCCAAGAAAAATACATGACTTCTGGATGAATGGGATTATCAAAGATGATTCTATCTTTCAGAGCTCAAGGGAGAACTATGAGAGACTTTTGGTCCAGCAGATGCGAGACAAAGGTTACGTTCCTGTCCTTGACATGCAGCCTCAGTTTAATGTAAAATATAACGAGAGCAAGGATCACTACTCTTTCAACCTTGTAATGTACGGAATTTACATTGGTAAATCCAAAGCATTAAAGTATGAAGGGTTCTCTGGTCAGAGTTTAATACCTAAAGGAAAATAAATGACGGATGCATATGCTAAAGCGGACCTCCGCTCTATTCTGCAATCCTGCGGTATTGAAATTGTATCTGAAACAGGCACAGACTTTTTGTGTCTATGCCCATTCCACCATAATACAGACTCGCCAGCTTTTGCTGTAAGTTATTCAAAAGGCCTTTATATTTGTTATAATCAGAACTGTGATTCGTCTGGCACAGTACTTGATCTTGTTAAGACATTAACTAATCGCAATGATTTTGAAGCTATGCGCTTTATATCAGCAAACAAGCTTTCGCCAGCGGAGATACTTGAAGAAGAACTCAAGGACTTGCTAGATGACAAGCCAGAGTTTGTGGAGTTCCCGCAAGCAACGTTGGATAAGCTTAATACAAATTTGGAGCAAAACCCAAAAGCACAAGAATACTTTTTATCAAGAAAGATTAATCAAGAAGCTGGTCGTCACTTTAACTTAGGTTATTCAGATACTCAGGGTATGGTTACCGTACCTCTGCATTCTCCAGACGGAATTCCTGTAGGCGTAATTGGTCGTTCAATAGAAGGTAAATCTTTTAAGAATAGCCCTAACCTGCCACGCAACAAGACCATGTTTAATTTGCATAGAGCAAAGCGACAAGGTGGAACCATTATAGTCGTAGAGTCTAGTTTTGATGCTATTCGTTTATGGCAGGCGGGATTTCCAAATGCTGTTGCCACACTAGGTGGTAGCATATCAGATACTAATATTCAACATTTAAATAAGTATGCATCTACAATTATTATAATGACAGACAACGACTCCGCTGGGCGGGCGTTGGGAAATACAATAGCTAATAAACTAAGGAATAAAAATATTTTGTGGGCTAGATATGACCACAAGACTGTATATCCTCACATGGCAAAAGATGTGGGCGATCTCACAGATGAAGAAATAAAAACATGCGTAAAAAATGCGATTCCGCACTTTGAGTACGCAAATATATGATATACTGAAGAAACAGGGCATCAAACAGCCCTTACACTAAGGAGAAATAAATATGGGTATCGTAACAGGTTTGTCAGCAATGACAAAGCAAATGGAAAACAAAGCTGCATCAGGTGATGCACAAAAGGGAAGATGGCTACAGCTTAAAGATGGCCAATCACTAAAAATCCGCTTCATGCAAGAAATTGATCCAGACTCAAAGAATTATATTCAAGAGGCTGGCTTGGCTTTCATTGCGGTAGAGCACACAAATCCAAAGGATTACAAGCGTAAGGCACTTTGCACAATTGAAGACCAGGGTCGTTGCTTCGGATGCGAACAGCATCGTCGTGACCCAAAGGCTGGTTGGAAGGGTCGTTCACGATTCTACGCAAATGTCCTTGTTGATGATGGTTCGGAAGACCCATACATCGCAATCTTTTCTCAGGGTGCAGGTCCAAAGTCTGCAACTCCAGAGATTATCAACTATGCAGGCGAGACAGGCAGTATTTCCAACTTGACTTGGAAGTTAAAGCGTACTGGCACTGCAACTGATACTAACTACTCTATCATTCCACTTCCAACTGCAGATGTTCCTCCAGTTGATTTGGAAAAGTATGAATTGTTTGACCTCCAGAAGTCAGCAGTTCGTGATGTTCCTTACGAGGAGCAAGAGAATTTCTACTTGGGAATCACCTCAGATTCTTCAGAAGAGTCTCTTCAATCAACATCATCAGCGGTAGAGTGGTAAGAATCTAAACAATGAAATTTGCCCACCTTCACGTTCATTCGCATTACTCGCTTATGGATGGCCTCAACACGCCTCATGAGCTTCTTGAAGCTGCAAAGAAGGCTGGGCAAAAATCATTAGCAATAACTGACCATGGAACATTGTCATCTCACAGAGATATGCAAATCGCCGCTAAAGAATTAGGCATGAAGCCTATACTCGGTCTAGAAGCTTATATCTCGGCTACAGACCGTTTTGATAAAAGAGCAGTGGCAAAACGAGATGACAATACTTCCTTGTACAACCACATCATCCTGCTAGCTAAGGATGATTTGGGATTAAAGAATTTGCAAAAGCTATCTCAGATTGCATGGACAGAAGGATACTATCACAAGCCCCGCATTGATATTGATGCACTTTGGGAGTTTGGTGACGGTATAATTGTAGTATCAGGATGTATGAATGGTCTTATCTCTAAAGCAATTGAGCGGGGAGATAACGATAAGGCAAGAGAATATGTCAAGATGTTCAAGAACCGTTTTGGCAAAGACTTTTATATTGAAGTTCAAGCACATAATCCTGAGAGTTTAAACACAGCTCTGCTTGCATTAGCAGATGAATTTGGGGTGAAGCCAGTTGCTACGGGAGATTGTCATTTTGCAAAGAAAGAGGAGAGGGATCTGGAAGAACTCCTCCTTATATTATCAACTAAGCCCACGCAGAACAAAGATGCGGACTATACTAGTGGTCGTTCCTATAGGAATGTTATTGACCGCTTTGACCACTTATATCCTGACCGCCCAATTAGTTTCGCCGATATTAATGTTTATATCCAGTCGTATGATGAAATCAAGGCGGATTTTGAGAATGCAGGCATTACCAGAACAGATATCTACGAGTCATCAATAGAAATTTCCGATAAGGTTGAGGCATATGACTTTCACGAAAACCTTGACCTGCTCCCAGTACCAAAAAAGAATGCATTAAAAACACTCAAAGAAATGTGTGACAAGTCTCTAGTAGAAATGGGATTAGACAATGAGACATACAGAGAACGGCTCCAAGAAGAACTTCAAGTCATCGCTGATAAAAATTTTGCTAGTTACTTCCTTGTTGTTGGCGATATGGTGGGTTGGGCAAAAGAAAACCAAATCATGGTTGGCCCAGGACGAGGATCCGCTGCTGGATCTTTAGTTTGTTATCTATTGGGTATTACTGATGTAGACCCAATTAAGTTTGACCTTTTGTTTTTCCGATTTATTAACCCTGAACGTAATGACTTTCCAGATATTGATACAGACTTTATGGACCGTCGTCGTGGTGAAGTAAAAGATTATCTGAAGAAGAAGTTTAAGCACGTTGCATCTATCTCAACTTATACTTACTTTAAAGATAAGGGTGTTATTCGTGACGTAGCTCGTGCCTTCTTGGTACCACTTGGTGAAGTAAATAAAGCCTTAAAAGGCGTTGAAACATTTGAAGAGTGGGAAGTTTCACCAAGCACTGCAGAGTTCAGAGATAAGTATCCAGAAGTTACAAAGTATGCTTCAATGTTGCGTGGTAAGATTCGTGGTAATGGTATGCATGCTGCGGGTGTTGTTGTAGCTAAAGATGACATCAGCAAGTATGTTCCAATTGAAACTCGCAAAGACCCAGATGATTCTGTATCAGGTCGTATCCCAGTAGTTGCATACGATATGGAACAAACTGCTGAACTTGGACTTATCAAGCTTGACGTACTTGGACTTAAAACTTTATCAGTTATTGATGATGCATTAAAGACGATTAAACATATCAGTAAAAAAACAATTAATCTTAAAGACATTAAACTTGATGACCCGAAAGTATATGAAATGCTTTCAAGTGGTTTTACAAAGGGCGTCTTTCAGGCAGAAGCAACTCCATATACCAATCTCCTCATGAAGATGGGCGTAAGCACATTTGAAGACCTTGCAGCATCTAACGCACTTGTTCGTCCAGGCGCTATGAATACTGTGGGTGGATCATATATTCGTCGTAAGAAAGGCGAAGAAATGGTTACTTACGCTCATCCAATCATGTATGAGTTTACGGAAAGAACATATGGTGTTATCATATACCAAGAGCAGGTTATGCAAGCCTGCGTTTATCTTGGCGGTATGACCTGGGCGGATGCAGATAAAGTCCGTAAGATTATCGGTAAGAAGAAAGATGCGAGTGAATTTGATGCTTACAAAGACCAGTTTATTCAAGGTGCGAGCAAGCATATTACAAGCGAGGATGCAAACAAATTATGGCATGACTTTGAAGCTCATGCGGGTTATTCCTTTAACCGTTCTCACGCTATTGCTTACTCTATGCTGTCTTATTACACTGCTTGGCTTAAATGCTATTACCCTCTTGAGTTTATGTTTGCCATTCTCAAGAATGAAAAAGACAAGGATGCCAGGACGGATTATTTACTTGAGGCTAAGCGGTTGGGCATTAAAGTATTACTCCCGCATATCAACGAATCTGAGCTAGACTTCAGCATTCAGGGCAATTCAATTCGCTTTGGTTTGTCAAACATTAAGTATATTTCTGACAACATTGGTAACAAGATTATGAATCTTCGTCCATTTAAATCATACTCAGACTTTACAGAGAAGGCGGGAGTCAAGGGTAGCGGTATCAATTCAAGAGCTATAGACTCTCTTAATACAATTGGTGCTGCAGCATTTCCAGACAATCCCCGCAAGGGCACAGAGAATGAAAAGCTGTATGAGTATCTAGGCATTCCTAAATTTGATACAGGCAAGCTAAGCCCCGCTATTAAGGCTCAGGTTAATCCGCTTGAAGATTTCCTAGAAGAGGGCTGTTTCGTCCTTCTAGCCATGGTTAAATCCATTAAAAAGGGTCCTACATGGGCACGTATAGAACTTGTTGATGACACAGGTTCGGTGGGAATCTTCCATGAGGTCAATACAAAGATTGAACCAGGAATGATGTATTTCTTCTTAGTAGGAGATAACCGTATTCACAAGTACGTAACAATTGATGAAGTTGTTGAAAAGACTGACGATCCATTTGTTCAATGGCTTTACAAAGATAAACTAAAGATTGATGACGGAAAGATGCTTGTACTTGATTTTACACATTACAAGACAAAGGCAAATAAGATGATGGCTCATATTATTTTGTCTGATGCAGACAAGAATCTTGAGCGAGTAATTGCATTTCCTAAGCTATATGCCAAAGCTCTAGGAAAGATGCAGCCAGGAAAGATTTGTGACCCCGCAATTTCCAAAATGGAAGACGGAACGTTATATGTAAAGGAGGTAGGTTAATGGAAGATAATGATTTGTCAAATGTAAATATATCTATTGAACAAATTCTTGCAGCTATAATAAACCATTTTGGTACTATAGAGATTACAACAGAGGAATTGTTGAGTAATTATTCAAACAAGAATCTTGCTGTAACGCAGGATCCCGAGACAGCCAAGCTTAGATTTGAGCTTGCTGATAACCAAACAGAAACCGAATAAATAGTGTATAATATAAGTATATGGCTCAGTCCTACATACTTAAAGGTACGGAGAACGAGTTCCTGTTAGTAATTAGAGCAGAGGACGAAAAAGCAATCTATAACATAATAGATTTATTAGTGACCAGTCGTAATGAACAGATTAAAGAGTTAGCAATAGAGTTAGAGAAGAGTTTACATGATAACGGAAGAGATTCTAGCAAAGCTAGACCCAAAAACAAGAGCAAGACTACAACTAGCAACAACAGTAAGCGTAGAAAAACAAAAGACGCCTAGCATTGGCTTAACAATGGGACTCAAAGGCGGATTAGGCTTTGGTCGCCAAATCCTTATCTGGGGAAATAAGTCTGCTGGTAAATCTTCATTCTGCTTACAAATGATTGGTCAAGCTCAAAAAGAAGGCAAGACTTGTGCTTGGATTGATGCAGAAGCATCGTATGACCCAGCTTGGGCTGCCAGATTAGGCGTAGATTCAGAAAAGCTAATTTATTCACCCGCTAAATCTATCAATGACATGGTAGATGTTGCACAGCAACTTATGGAGGCGGGAGTAGATATTATTGTTGTAGATTCTATCTCAGCATTACTTCCTGCCATTTACTTTGAGAAAGATAGTTCCGATCTAAAGAAATTGGAAGATACCAAGCAGATTGGTGCTGAAGCAAAGGATATGACACATGCAGTCAAAATGCTTAACTATGCAAACAAAAATACGCTACTCGTTCTTATCTCTCAACAGAGAAACCAGTTTGGATCTATGCATGCAAGCCATATCCCAACAGGAGGAATGGCTGTTAAGTTTTTCTCCAGCACCGTTATCAAGCTCTGGGCATCAGAAGCTGATGCAAATGCTATTAAGTCTGGAATCCAAGTTGGTGACAAAATTATTGAACAAAAGGTGGGAAGGCCAGTCAACTGGATTATTGACTACAACAAAACTGGACCAATGGGGTTATCGGGTCAGTATGACTTCTATTTTCAAGGCGATAAAGTTGGAGTTGATGCTGTCGGAGAAATCCTAGATACTGCAGAAATGATGGGTATTGTGCAAAAAGGCGGTGCTTGGTACACTGTTAATGAAGAAAGATTCCAGGGTCGTGCAAAGGCTGTAGAGTACCTTAGAGACAACCCTAAAGTAGCGGATAAGATTAAGGAAGAGATATATGACAAGTCTTGAAAATTTTCTTAAAGGCAATAAAAAAGTAGAGCCACCATTGCAATCAATGGAGCCAGCCAGCGGTTCTTTTGCATGCCAAAATAAAGAATGCAACGAAGTTGTTTATGAAGGTTATGTTGATAGAGCACACAATAAGTTGAAGTGGATTTGCAGTCAAGGACATGATTCAGCGGTAAGCATCTAATGTCAGAGCGTGGAGAAATAAAACGTGACGGAGCTAAAGGACAGAAAAATTCTGGTCGTGGCGATTACCAAAAGGGAGACGCTCAGTGGCATAATTTTGTGGTTGATTATAAAGAGTATGAGAAGTCAATCTCTATATCAAAAGCTATTTGGGCTAAAATTTGTACAGACACTTTTAAGGTGGATAGGAATAAGAGCCCAGTTCTCAAGCTCATACTTGGTGGAGAAGGCTCTAAAACTAGACTTGCAGTAATTGAATGGGCATTGTTAGAACAATTGATAGAGTGTTGGGAGACACATAATGATTGAAGATCAAGACTTAGACGAGTTTCAAATTTGGTTTAGTAATGGTGTAGAGCGTGGTTGGATTACTCCACCATTTTGTGCTACTCATGATGGAATACCTTCAATTTCTGAAGAGGAAGAAGAAGAATGGGAAGCAGGCGGAGACCCATGTCAGTTTGTAGTTAGGATTCTTGAATGACAGAAAAACCAGTTATTGAATTAATCAGCGAACTAACAGAGTTCAATGATATGAAGACATATATGAGTGACCCAGACCTTGACTATGCTCTTGACTTGATTATTAAGCTTATTGCTAAGCCTGATGTGCCTTCATCCAAAATTCCCGACCTTATTGTTAAAATGCAGGCTTTGTCTGCTAAGTTTGCAATGATGTCACGCTACTACACCACCTTTGAAAAAGGCGGGGAGAATTCTAAGAAGAAGAACGTATATTACACTGCTGAAGAAGCAATAGACAAGCTTGTTGCAGCATTGAAATATTCAATGAAAGGTAATTATTAGAACACTTGAGTGTGTGATATAATAAACATATGAAACCACACAACAAGCTTCCAGAACCAGAAATTGGTCAAATTTTTGAAGGTTGGACTGTTATAGAAATTGGTCAGTGGCAGTCAAAAACCCCTAACTCGTTCTATAAGTCAGAGCATTATTGTGGAAATACAAGAAAATTTACAGCATCTCAATTATGGTCTAAAAAATTTAAGCCTTGTAAAAAATGTGAAGCAAGGGTTGCATATAGAAAAAACCATAAAGATATAATTTTAAACAATATTTATAGGCAATATAAATGGAGTGCCAAAAAAAGAGGTCATTCATTTAATTTATCTAAAGAGGAATTTAATAAAATTGTTTTTATGAATTGTTCGTATTGCGGTGATGAGCCAAATCAGAAAAGAAGCATAACTGAAAAATTAAGAAGTGTTCACCATAAAGATGAATATATTTTAATTAATGGAATTGATAGAATTGATAATTCTATAGGTTATGAATTTAAAAATTGTACCCCATGTTGTTTTGTTTGTAATAAAGCTAAAAGCACCATGACTATAAAAGAATGGAATGATATGGTTTTAAAATGGAGTAGAATGGCAAAGATAAATGGGTAGAGAACTAATAGCAAACCTAAAGTTTCAGAAGATTTCAGACCCAGATGGATTTGATCCGATTAAGTTTGGTGAAATGTATGAGAAGGCAGTCTTAGAAGGGAAGAGACCAAATGAATTTACACAAAAGAAAACTTTTAGTCCTAGTAGTGTTGGTTATGGTAATGGTAACTGCCCTAGATATTGGTTCATTGCTTTTACTGGTGCTGAGTTTGAAAATGAAACTGATAGTATGGGTGTCATTAATATGGATAACGGTACGTATGTCCATGATCGCATTCAGAAAGTCATGGCTAAAATCCCAATCTTCAAAGCAAATGAAACAGAAGTTACCCACAATGATCCACCAATTAGAGGATTTGCAGACACTTTTATAGAGTGGAACGGCAAAGAGGTTGTAGGAGAAATCAAGTCTGCTAAGCAGGAAATTTTTGACATTCGCAAAGCAGAAATGCAGGGATTGCCATACCATAAGATTCAGCTTCTAACATACATGAAGATTCGTGGTGCAGAGCAAGGTTTCTTCTTCTATGAAAATAAGAATGATAATTCATTTTTGATTATTCCGATTAACATGGATGAACGCAACACTAAACTTATTAACGGTGTCTGGGATTGGATGCGTAAAGTTTATGCTGCATACGAAGCTGGAACTTTGCCAGAGAGAACTTTTACTAAGTCACAGTGGGCCTGTAAAGGTTGTCCTGTGAAGACTGTTTGCTGGAAGGACATGAAGGAAGAAGAAGGCGAAGTCTACATAGAACCTTTGGTGCTTGAAAAATGATATGTGCTTATGAAAATTGTCAGGGCGTAAAAGAGTTTGAGCCAAAGACCCACAACCAAAAGTATTGCTCTGATGAGTGCTGCCGAATTGCTACTAATCAAAAGCTAAAAGAAGCCTATTATGAAAAGAAAGCACGTTTGGCGGGGGCCAAGAGAATTTGCAAGAACAAAGGTTGCAATGTTGTATTAAGTAGATACAATGATGGTAAAATTTGTGATAAATGTGTCAGTGCAGAAAAAGAAAAAGAGAGAAAAAATTTGCTGGAAATGGTAAAAATTGTCTCTCGCTAAACTTGTAAAACCAAAAGCTCATAAAGTATTAGGCATAGACGCTAGTACAAACAGCATTGCTTTTTGCTTGATGAATGAAAAGGTTCCTGTAAAATGGGGCGAAATAACATTTGATGGAGCTGACGTTTATGAAAGAATTCTTGACGCCAAAAGAAAGATTAGATCATTTAAAAGAGAGCTTGACACAGACTTTGTTGTTATTGAAGCAGCCATTTCTGTTAAGTCAGTTGCAACGGGAATGAAGATGGCATACGTATTTGGTGCTATAATGGGAGAGTTACTTAGTGATAATGTGGAGGTTGTTGAGGTTCATCCGATAACTTGGCAATCATATTTAGGAAATAAAAATTTCACTAAGGCTGAGAAAGAGGCGATTAGACTTGAATTCCCAGGAAAATCAGATAACTGGATCAAAGGAAAAATCCGTGAGCGAAGGAAGCAACGGACAATTGACTTTGTGGGAAATCTGGGCATCAAAACTGAGTCCGATAACGTCGCTGATGCGGCAGGAATAGCGTGGTATGCAGTAAATGAAATTATATGATTCTAAAGAGTGGTGCTACAAGAGATATGTAGTAGAAAAGAAAAAGATTGTGGACATGGCTATGGAAGCCAAGTGCTCACATATGACTATCCAAAGATCCCTAGAAAGATTTGGATTTATTAAAAAGCCTAGAAAGTGGACAAAATAATGCCGTATTCAGATCCCGCAAATAAGCCATGGACTGCTGAAAAGATTAAAGAAATCAATCCAAGCACTGTGCTGGATGTTGGGGCAGGAGCAGGAGTTTACCTAGACATAATCCGTGAACAGCTTGGTAATGGTGTAGTGGTGGTAGCCCTAGAAGTTTGGGAGCCTAATATATCTAAGTTTAATTTAGATAAAAGATATGACAAAGTTATAAATGAAGATGTTAGAAAAGTTGAAAACTTTGACTACGACCTAGTTATTTTTGGAGATGTTCTTGAGCATATGTCAGAAGCAGATGCGGTTGAGCTTTGGGATAGAGTATCCAAGCAGGCAAGAGCAGCAATAATTTCAATTCCAATTATTCACTATCATCAAGATGCACACGAAGGCAACCCTTATGAGATCCACGTTGAAGAGGACTGGAGCCCAGAAAGAGTTAAGAATGCTTTCAGCCATATTGTTGAATCAAAGGAATTTGAAGTAACTGGAGTTTATGTCGCAAGGTTTCAAGATGTTGTTAACTCATAAAGTATTTCATCTTAAAGATGCTGTTGAAAGAGAACAATACGCTTCAAATATAAATAACTATTTACAGAGTCATTCCAAAGAATTAGATATGGATGCTGTAAAAATTTCTAATGATGAAGAGCTTAACAAGTTTATTAAAGATAATCCAGACTTTAATTTAGATCCAAATGGTTACAATCTTGATAATATTCAAGGTTGGCGTTATGGAGAAATTGGAGTTTGGGCTAGTAATTTCTTGGCATGGAAAGAGTTCTTGACAACGCAATCTGATTCTGTTATTCTTATGGAAGACGATATATTGTTTGAAGAAGACTTTATACCACTATTGAAAGAGTATATGAATGAATTGCCTGAGAACTGGGATGCATTTTTCTTTGCAGTCCCGCCAGGACAGTTTCATAAGTATAACTCAGGCTTAGATGTAGGGGCAAATATATGCAGAGTCTATCAAGACCATTGGATGCTTTGTTACGTGCTTAGTAAAAAGGGTGCAGAAAAAGCTATTCAAACTGTGGCGGGAGGCGTAAGGTTACCGTTGGATTGGTTCTTTTTCAGACAGAATCATATATTTAACTCATATGCAATTAAGCCACAAACTAGAACAGCAGTATCAGGTTCTCCAACTGAAACTACATTTCAGACACAGAGTAGAAAGATTATGAAGCTTGATTCCTAAAATCATCTGGCAAACTTATAAAGACCCACGTGGTAATCTACAGCCATATATGCATGAGGCAATTAATACTTGGATTATGAAGAATCCAGGATATGAGTATAGATACATGGATGATGCTCAGTCTGCACAATTTATAAAAGAAGAATATGGCGACGAGGTTTATAATCTTTTTATTAATCTCCCAGTTGGTGTAATGCGTGGTGACATGTGGCGCTATTTAGTAATTTATAAGTACGGCGGGATTTATGCAGATCTTGATACGCTTTGCTTACAGCCAATAGCAAGTTGGCTAAAGAGTGATAAAAGATTTATAGTTTGTCCAGAACACCAAGACCATTTTTGCCAATGGACATTTGCTGCAGAAGCTGGTCATCCAATACTTAAATCAGTAATTGATCTTATGATTTCAAGATTGAAAAATGCAGATTATGATATGCCACATTTCGTTCATTATTTGACTGGTCCAGGCGTATGGACTTCTGGCATATGCGACTACTTGGGTATTTATAATAATGATCCATACGGTAGAGCAAGCCATAAAGACGGCGGGGAAGGTTTAACTGTTGATATGGAAGCCTTTAATGAAACTGACGTAGCTAAGAAAAACGGATTTTATTGTTATGCAGGGGATCAATGGAGAATATTCCACTGGGAAGCTGTAAGACATATTTACGGTAGCCAAAACTGGAATCATGGATATGTTAAATGGATTGAAGATGAAAAGGTGAAAGGTAGCAGAGATGAAGCTTAGACCAGTATACCCAGATGGTGAAGGTTTTAACTGTAAAGACCTGTATATGCATTCTTTGAATGCCCCCGCAGGTAGTGAAATTTGGACTGCATGCCACAAAATAGCACAGCTTCTAATAGAGAAGAATATTTCTTATGGAAATTCAGCCATTGAACCAGTTAGAATTTTTGCTACATCTGACAATGTAGAGCAATTAAAGGTCAGAATTGACGATAAGATTAACAGAGTAAAGAACAATCAGGGCTTTGCTGGAGACAATGATATTGATGATTTGATTGGTTATTTAATCTTACTTAAAATTGCCATTGACAAGAACGGGTCTGAGGGAGTATAATTAAGTATGCCAACTTATGAATACAATTGTGTTGAATGTGAGACAAAAGAAGAGATCACTCGCTCTTTTAGCGATGAAGAAGTAGTTCCACCATGCCCATCATGCGGTTATAAAATGGTAAGAGTTTTTAATTCATTCGGCATCCAATTTAAGGGTGGCGGATTTTACAGTACAGGCGGGTAACTTGAAAGAAAATAGACCGTGGGGATTTTATAGAATCCTAGACGAATCAAATAACTACAAAGTTAAATATTTATATGTAGACCCTAAGCAAAAGCTTTCGTATCAAAGCCATACAAAAAGAGCTGAGCATTGGTTTATAGTATCTGGCATAGCTGAAGTTACGATAAATGATCAAAAGATGATTGTTGGCCCAGGCGATACTATTGATATAGCAATCGGAGATAAGCACAGAATTGAATCTGGTGAAAATCCTGTAGAATTTATTGAAGTTCAAACAGGAACATATTTTGGCGAAGATGATATCACACGTTATGAGGATGCTTATGGCAGAGAATGAAGTAGCACTAGCTGGTCAATTTGATCAAATGAATAAGGTTATTGAAGAACTGCTCAAGGGAAATTCTCCTGCACAGATTGCTAGATCCTTGGAGCTTACCCGTGCACAAGTAGAAAATTATATTGATGCTTGGAAGGGCTTCGTTCATGACAATAAAGCTGTTCGTGACCGTGCCAGGGAAGCTTTGGCTGGAGCAGATGAGCATTACAACATGCTTATCAAAGAAGCTTGGGTAACATTAAATCAAGCAGATGCACAAGATTCTCCAAATGTTAAAGCACAAGTTATTAAGCTTATTGCTGATATTGAAGCAAAGCGTATTGATATGCTTAACAAGGCGGGAGTCCTAGAAGATAATTCTATGGCTGATCAAATCCTAGAATCAGAAAGAAAGCAAGAGATACTTATTGGTATTCTAAGAGATGTTACTTCATCTTGTGATCATTGTAAATGGGAAGTATCAAAGAGGTTAGGTCAAGTTACTGGTCAAGTAGAGGCCGTTGTTGTAAATGACTGATTTTGATGTCTTTTTAGATGCTCTTGAGGGTGATGAATTTGACGAAAAGCCAGCACCACTTGAAGAGTTTGTAACAAGCAAAAATTATTTAGGTCTACCACCATTGTCTGAATATCAATATCAGATGATTCGTGCTTCCACTCAAATCTATAAGCGTGAGACACTTCACAAAGTTTACGGTGAAGTAGAAGGTGAAAAGATTTGGAAGCAAACTTGTTCTGAAGTTATTCTTCAACTTGGCAAAGGTTCTGGAAAAGACTATACATCTACTATTGCTTGTGCATATATGGTGCACTTGCTTCTATGTCTTGCAGATCCCGCCAGATATTATGGCAAGCCACCAGGCGATGCTATTGATATTATTAACATTGCTATCAACGCAATCCAGGCAAACCGAGTATTCTTCAAGGGTTTTAATCAGCGTATTGAAAAATCACCTTGGTTTCAAGGTAAGTACATTGCCAAGGCAAATATGGTTGAGTTTGATAAATCAGTTACAGTTCACTCAGGTCACTCAGAGCGTGAAGCATGGGAAGGCTATAACGTTCTCGTGGTTATCCTTGATGAAATTTCAGGCTTTGAACTTGAATCAACATCTGGACATGACCAAGCAAAAACAGCATCAGCTATTTATAAGATGTATCGTGCATCCGTAAACTCCCGTTTCCCAGACTTCGGCAAAGTAATTCTTCTTTCATTTCCACGTTTTAAGAATGACTATATTCAGCAGAAGTATAACGAGGCGGTAGCTGAAAAAGAAACCGTTATTAGACACCACAAGTTTAAGGTAGATCCAGATTTGCCTGATGGTACTGAAGGAAATGAATTTGAGATGGAATGGGAAGAAGACCATATTATCTCGTATAAAGTACCTAGAATGTATGCTTTGAAAAGACCTACATGGGAAATTAACCCTACCAGAACTATTGATGATTTTACTATTGACTTTTATACAGACCCTACAGACGCATTGTCACGCTTTGCCTGTATGCCACCAGACGCTACAGATGCGTTCTTTAAGAATCGTGCAGTAATTGAAAAAGCATTTAGTAATCCAAAGTTAAATGTAGATTCATATGGTAGATTTGATGATGATTTTAAGCCTAAAGAAGATGTTAAGTACTTTATGCACGTTGACTTGGCACAAAAGCATGACCATTGTGCCGTAGCCTTAGCTCACGTAGATGGCTGGGTAACCATGAAGATTGGCGATCAATATAAGCAAGCAGCGCCAAGAGTTATAGTAGATGCGGTTAGATATTGGACCCCTACAGCATCAAAATCAGTTGATTTTACAGAGGTAAAAGATTACATAACAAGTGTTCGGGATAAAGGCTTTAACCTCAAGCTAGTAACATTTGACCGTTGGAACTCGCACGACATGATGCAACAGCTTGGAGTGCACGGGATTAAGACTGAGATCCTATCAGTAGCAAAGAAGCATTATGAAGATATGTCTCTATGTTTAACTGAAGAAAGATTACATGGACCTAAGATTCAGATTTTGATTGATGAGTTGCTACAACTTCGTATCATGAAGGATAAAGTAGACCACCCAAGAAAAGGCTCTAAAGACTTGTCTGATGCGGTTTGTGGTGCAGTATTTAATTCAATATCACTGACCCCGCCAGACCAAGATAAAGAAGTTGAAATCTATACTTATTCTGGGGTATTTGCAGATGAACTTGCACAATTAAAGGCGGAATCAGATGCAAGATTAAAGAACACTATTCGTATTCCAGATAAGAAAGTTATGCCTGCAGACATTAGAGATTTTTTTGATGACGATGATAGCGAATATCGCAACATGGTTGACAACTTCAAAATACTATAGTAGAATAACGACAACAACAAACAAGGGATAATAAATGTTAGCAAACGGAACTATCAAGACTATTGAAGATGAAGACGATATTTATATTAGTTTAACTGCACTATGTGAGTATTTCACAAGGTCTGCAGTAAATATGAGAAATGAAATTGATGCAGCAGATACAAAGCATAAGCGTTATGCTGCGGGACTTTATGATATGATGCATACTCTTGCAGAAGAAATGGTTGAGCTTGGAAAGTTTGAAGCACAACGTCGTATGATTAATAATCCAGATGACTTGTTAAAGATGATTGACAAGAACCCTTTTGGTAAGGTAGAATAACATAAGCATTCCCCGCTAGCACAATTGGTAGTTGCAATTCGCTGTTAACGAATAGGTTCCAGGTCCGAATCCTGGGCGGGGAGCCAGCAAATTATTAAACAACTAACAGAAAGAGTATAATTATGAATATGATGGCGGAAAAGACAGAGGAAATAATTGATGATAAACAGTTTGTACTTGGTCCTAGCAACCGTTGCGATTCTTGTTCTGCTGAAGCGTTAGTTTGGGTTAAAGGTGTGGCGGGAGAACTTATGTTCTGTGGTCACCATTATGCAAAGAATGAAAAAGCATTAAAAGATTTCGCATATGAGATCGTTGATGAAAGAGAAAAGTTAATAGAAAACAAATTAATTGGTGAAGCACACGCCTAATAAATCGGGAGCAATAGCTCAGTTGGTCAGTAGCCCCAAACTCATAATTTGGTCGTCGTAGGTTCAAGTCCTACTTGCTCCACTAATTCCCGTTCGTCCAATTGGCAGGACAATGGCCTTTGAAGCCATGAATCGTGGTCCGAATCCACGGCGGGAAGCATTGCGGGATAGAGCAGTTCGGAAGCTCGGGAGCCTCATAAGCTCTAGGTCGTGGGTTCAAATCCCACTCCCGCAACCAAGCACTAATGGCCCAACGGTAGAGGCGCTAGTCTTAGGAACTAGTTGTTGTAGGTTCAAATCCTACTTGGTGCACGAGGCTACAGGTGACACACCTTAGGTATGGATATAGTTACACATAACCAAGTAACCCGTGAGATGAGTTCTGCGGGAGACTCTTAGGGCAGCGTCATTCGGTGCTGGAATAATTCACCTGTAGTCCTCTTGCGGATGTTGCATATTGGTAGTGCCTCTGCCTTCCAAGCAGAAGGGGTGGGTTCAATTCCCATCATCCGCTCCAAGCCTTGTTAGCTCAGTGGTAGAGCACCCGCCTTGTAAGCGGAAGGTCTTCAGTTCAAATCTGAAACGAGGCTCTGTTAATGTATAATTAGTTTATAATGACTGATGCACACGATCAAAATATGACATTGCATATTCTGGCACATATTCCAGAACATGACCCACGTGAATCCGATCCAAATTATAAATATTTTCTTCAAGCCAAGAAAAAAATCAAGGCAGCAGGACTTTGGAAATGTGTGATTAATGATGATTTATGTGGCGGGGAACCAGAATTACACCATACACACGTAGAGTTTAGCCAAATACCAAATGCTGATATAAAGAAAATAGAAGCTTATTTTGGCTTAAATTTTAAAGATGATGCTGAATTCCAACAATGGCTAGAAAGTCCAGGAAATCTTGAAGTATTGTGTACAAATCATCATAGAACCCATTATGGAATTCATGCCCTTCCCCACGCTTTATGGGAGACCATGAGATTTAGAAAAAATGGAACTCTACCCGCAGCGGAAATTGTAAAGGGCCCCGCTAAAATGAAGTCTCGTAAGATCAATGATATAATTAAACCTGGAGGTAATAACAATGGCAATAGCAACACAAGTAGTAACTCTTAATTCATCAACCCCAACTTTGATTAGTATTCCAGTAGCATCAGAAACTCCATATGAGCATAATGCTGCCACAACTATTCAAAATATAGACGGGGCAATCACAGTATTTATTGGTAATTCAACGGTATCTTCTACATCATATGGATTTGCTTTGACTTATGGACAAGCAGTAGCATTTGATCTTAACCCAGATGACCAGCTTTATGCAATAGCTGCATCAGGATCTCCTAAAGTCGCAGTATTGGCTGTAGAGTCCTAAGATGGCAAAACCAAATAAAAAGAAAAGCATAAGACTAAATGTAAAAACATTGGTTGCTTCAGTATCTAAGGTTATAAAGAAGAAATAAAATGCCATATCATATTGAACGTGAAGGTAACAAATATAAAGTCGTAGTAGATGCGACTGGTAAAGTTGTTGGCACACACCCTTCAAAAGTTCAAGCACAAGCACAGCTTGGAGCATTATATGCAAATGTACCTGACGTAAAAAAAGAACGTGGAACAATTGCAGGAGAATCATCAGCAAATTCTGGTCGCATAAGCGGGGGAGTGGGCTGGAAAATTGAGTTTAATACTGCTGATTGTCAACATGGATGGTCAGTAATTAAGGTTGGAACAGGACAATCAATAGGTTGTTTCTTTAAAGAAGAAGACGCAAAAGCGGCATTGGAGGCATTAGCAGTGACAGAACCAGTTGTAAAAGCAGAAGGTGGATACAAGCCAACTTCAGGAATGAAGTCTGCAGCAGCAAAAGCAATTAAATGGAAACAAGAAGGCAAAGCTAATGGGGCAGGAACCAATGTTGGTTGGACCCGTGCACATCAAATTGTAAATGGTGAATCATTGTCTCTTGACACTGTTAAACGTATGTATTCATTCTTCTCCCGTCACGAAGTTGATAAGCAAGGAAAAGAATGGGATAAACCATCACATGGTAAAGTTATGTGGTATGCATGGGGCGGGGATGCAGGATATTCTTGGTCACGTGCCATTGTAGAAAGAGCAAATAAAGTTGAAAAAGGTGAGGCATCATGGGATGGTGTATTTTCTCCAATAAAGATAGAAAAAAATTATTCACGTAAGTGCATGACTTGCGGATGCGATGACCTTGGAAATGATCATCATTACATTTCAGATACAGAAAAGTGCATGTATTGTATGAGCAAAGGTCAAGGACCTTGCTGGGATGGATATGCATATGCGGGAACAAAAGAACAAGATGGAAAGACAGTTCCTAATTGCATACCAGTAAAGAAAGAAGATTCTGACAATGATGTTGATGAAGTCTCTCATCAAACAAGAGAACAATTAACTAAAGATGATGCGTCAGGTCAAGTAAACCAAAATAAACAAGAAGGTATTGGTTCTTTAAGTTTTTGGGATGGTTCATTTGCCCCAGTAATTGGGGGAAGACAGTCTGGAAGCTGGATGTCAACCTACAATTCCCCGCCACAAAATGACGGGAAGCAAACAGTAGGCTACGGTAATCATAGCGATCCAAAAGGTCGCAGTAACCAATAAAATCTGATATAATATATTTAGCCCTCGCCGATAGGGAGTGCCAATCTAACTAACTCGCTGAAAAGGAGCAAGTAAAAATGACACATCTAGTATATAAAGACCCATTCTCACATATCCAATCTATCTTCAATGACCCGTTCTTTCTAGGGTTTGGAGATCAATTTGTAAGATGGGAAACAAATAAGAAGACAACATCTTCATTCCCCCCATATAACGTAAAGAAAGTTGACGAAGACAATTATGTTGTTGAGTTGGCGGTTGCGGGGTATGACCGTGAAGATATTGATGTAACAGTAGATAAAGACACATTGATTATCAAGAGTGAACGTGAAAATGATGAAAAATCAGAGTATATCCACAAGGGTATTGCTGGTCGCAATTTCACACAAACCTTTACACTTGGTGAGTATATGATTGTTAAATCTGCTTCTCTTGATAATGGATTGCTTACCGTTAAAATTGAACGGGAGCTTCCAGAGTCTGCAAAGCCTAGACAAATCAAGATCAAGTAAGGTATAATTAAAGGACCCCGCTCGTTTTGGGCGGGGTTTCTAACAAAGGATAAATATGGGAAGCAAGCATAACCAAGAAAAGATTAAGAAAGCCCTAGAAATTCGTATCAAGAATATGGAACCAGGCACAAAGAAGCCAGGCTCAATGAACAAAAAGAAGACGGGATACGCCAAAGTATCAAAATAATGTATAATTAGATATATGAGCAAAATAATCAATCATATATCTTTTTATGTAGACAAGTATCCAGCCAGAATGTCTGGGTATATGTCAGCCATTATCTTAAATGTTTCGCATATGTGGGCAAGTTTTCCGATTGGATTGTTTATTCCAGTTGCAATGTTGCTTATTATGATGGGCGAGGGGTCTCAAAGAAAAGAAGATGAAAAGACTTTGAAAGCTCTATACACCGAAAACGATGTTCATAAACCAGATGCTGATATATTGTTAGATATGGTGGCAGAATTGCACAAGAAAGAGAGCAAATAATGGCAAGTAATGAAGATTTAATTAATGAATTAAAAGTTCTTAAATCAATGGTTGTAAAGATGTATGCACAAACACACGGTTACCACTGGAACGTAGAAGGTGCGGGATTCCCACAGTATCACAAATTCTTTCTTAAAATTTATGAAGATGTTTATGAGTCCATTGACCCTATTGCAGAAAATATTCGCAAGCTTGGAGCTAAAGCCCCATTTGGTCTAAAGTCATGGATGTCTACAAGCCCAGAGTTTGAGATTAATGATTCAGAAGATCTAAATGCCCGACAGATGATTCAAGAGCTAGTAAACTCCAATGTAGTCGTACTGGCACAATTGAATAAAGTATATGATATCTCTAATGAATTAGATTATCAAGGCATTTGCAATTTTATCGCAGGACGCCAAGAACAACACAGATTCTGGCAATGGCAGTTGACAAGCACTCTAAAGCCTACTATAATGTAATTATGCAAGCCCCACTTGCAGCCCGCAAAAGCTACTGGAAACGGTAGCTTTTGTATTTACCCCTGTAGCTCAGTGGAAAAGAGCGTTGGACTTCTAAGCCAAGCGTCGCTGGTTCAATTCCAGCCAGGGGTGCGTTTATTTTTATTGAGTGTATAATAAGATATGAGGAAAGGTTAAGCCATTGGAATACGATCCTTTTGATGAAGAGCATCAAGCAATTATGGAATACTTAATTGCAGAAGGTGCAGCGATTCTTGAGGGTATGGACGAAAATGGTGAGCCAGTTTACAAGTTTGACATGGAAGTTTTGGAAGAAGTAATGCCAGAACTCCACGCAGCAATGCAGGACGATATGGATCAAGTTTTGGTTGATTTGTATCAAAAAGGCTTAATTGAAGTATCTTATGATGAGAATCTAAATGCTTTAATGTCTATATCAGAGCAAGGTAAAGTTGCTTTGGCAGAGGCAGGATTTGATTTAGATGACATTGAAGATGAATTCTAATCTAACAAAGGTGGTGATTTAAATATGGATAATAACCAACAAGGTAAGGAAGGTGGAGTACAGCAACCTACCGCAGCAGCTACTGTAGCTGAGGCAGCAGGCCCAGAGGCTCCGCTAGTTTCCGATACTAAGACTGATCTCGGAGTTAACGCTCCAAGCACTATCAACGTCTCAAGCCCTTTCACGGGGCGTGATGTTTCAATGACCACTCCACAATATGCTGGAGGAAATATCACGACAACAGAGGTAGGGTCAAAGTAAATGGAACTCGTACTTAAAAGAGAATTTTCAGATGAGAAGCGTAAGGAATTGGCAGACAAAGGTCATGCTATGCCAGACGGTTCTTTTCCAATTGAAAATATCACTGATTTGCATAACGCAATTCAGTCTGTAGGTCGCTCAACAAATTATGCTGCAGCAAAAAAGCACATAATTCAACGTGCAAAAGACCTAGAAGCAACCAATATACTTCCAGAAGACTGGAAGGTTAAAAAGTTTATTGATGATGTTAAGGATGCTTTTATTAAGGCAATTGGTACATCTTCTTCAGTAGACCAAGAGCGGGACGAAAGAACCGTAGAAAATTACGTCAGACAGTCTGGTAATGTTAATACACCACCAGTCAATGTTGGCGATTATACGATTGGAGGTAACAATATGTCAAATAACACAACAGAGCCAGATCCAAAAGGCGACATTGCAGTACAGAAGGATATTTCTGTATCACAACCAGCATCAGCAGATTTGGTAAATCAAGAGACTCGTCCAGTTGGCGATGTCACAGTATCAGAAGCTCCTAACAATGATTCACTTGCAGACGTTTCATCAAACGGTGCAGGAGTTTACAAAGCAGGAATGGTTTGCCCAGATTGCAACGAAGCTGTTGCACACAAGTGTGCAGTAGATAAGGCTGACGATGCAGATGAAGATGATAAGGTTGAGAAGGCTGCAGCTGCAGATGAGGTCACAGAAGATAACGCTGATGACGAAGCTGTAACAAAGTCAGATGAGCCAGTTCAGAAGTCTGTAGGTTCACCAATTTGGAAGGGTGCATTCGCACCTCTCAAGTAAATTATATATACGTATATATGTATACAAGGACGGGAAACCGTCCTTGTGTATTTAGAAAGGAAATCATGAGAGTAATAGTTTTTGGAACCAAAGACTGGATGGATTATAACGATTTAATGCGTCAAGTAACCCTATTAATTGAAGATAATAAGCATTTTTATCCAGATGATAAGGAATATGTATTTGTTCATAAAGGTATGCAGGGTGCAGAAAATATGATCACAGAATACATTGGCAAGACCGAGCGATTCTTGCGTCAAAAAGGTTACAAAATCAAAGAAGAATTAGTTAGAGATAAGTCTTCATTCTCAGATGTAACTATGATTGAATCAGACGTAAGTATAGCTTTGGTTTTCGGGGACTCCCCACGAAATAGGCAGTGCATGAAGGTCATGGATGCTATGGAAATTCCTTATAGATATTTTGTAAAATAGGCTTGACATAGCCTATCTAAAACTGATACAATATAATAGCCCTACTAACAAAGGAAAATAATGACAAGTATACAACCGCTAGGTAGTATAATTTTGGTTGAAAAAATTGAAGAGACAGAGATGAAGACCGCATCTGGTCTGGTTCTTACTGCTACTGCAATGGAACAAGAGCTATCACGTGGAACAGTAATTAAATTGGGCGACGGGATCAGAGATTCCCAAGGCAATATTCACCCATTTAATATTCAAGTTGGCGATGTAGTTTACTTTAATGATATGCATTTAACAGATGTCACAGATAGTGACGCTAAGAAGTACGGCTTCTTGGCTTACAGCAACATTTATGGAAAGGTTTCAAATGCCTAAGATTTCATTGGATTACGAAGCAGCACACAAGTTTGTAGAAAAAAACAAGTCTCAAGGATTCTTTTGGGACGGGTGGACCATTATAAAGTGGTCACCAAGCAACAACGGCTTTATGCAACCTAACGGTATGTTTAGAAATAATAAATGGGGATACTCCAATCGCTATAATCTAACTTCCAGCGGGACATGGGAGATTAGCGATAAGTATGCCAAACTTATTTGATCCCATTGGTATAGGTATTGATGAACAAGACCTAAAGTGGTACCATCTTGCTGCGTGTAAAAACATGCCTATCAATTGGTTTTATGATGACTATGAAGCTGATAAAGAATTGGCAAAGCAAGTTGATCAAATTTGTATGCATTGTCCTGTTATAAGACAATGCCATATTGAAGGTATTGAAAAGAAAGAAAAGGGTGTAAGAGCTGGAGTTTATCTTGATCTTGGCAGACCAGATAAGCAACACAATGAACACAAAGATCCTGAAACATGGAAGAAATTGAAGAAGCTTCATGGCAAGCATTAAATATACAGTAGAGATGGCTAAAAAAATACGGGAGATTAAAGTTCCTGTAAAAGGCTTGAAGATGGAAATTAGGGCTAGACCTAATTACCTTGCTATTACTATATTTGAGGATAATGTCATGGAGTATAACGAATCCCAAAGAATGCAATTGATGGAGTACTTACTTCTAGTAAGAAAACTGATTATGGCATATGGGACGCCATGTGAAATAGAAGGGATAAAATACACCAATGAAAAACAATGATGGGGAAGATACCGTAGAATACGTATACATTCCAGATGAGGGTGTTTACGGAACTATTGTAAGATATGGTGCTTGGTCATCTTTGATTGAATACTACGAAGGTGGTATCGGATATACCATTGAAGTACCTAATGATGAATACATAGTCGTAGATGAGATAGGAGTGGGCTATGTAGACGAAGGCCTAGACTACATAAATGAAGAGGAAAACGATTTATAATGCTATGTTATTCATGTTCTAAGCAGAAAGACCAGCTTCATCCCTGCCAATCCGCTATACTGGAAGGTGTGAGCTTGTTCATGTGCCAGACTTGTATTGATGACAAGTTTGAGCCTAGGTGGGTCATTATTTTGGCGGGACGACAAAAAGGTTCTGAGTTTGTAAGAGATTACATTATCAAGCATCGTTATGTTGGAAGACCAATTTCAGCGGAGGAAATAATTGCTTAAAGTAACAGATGATGTAAAAGAATTTCAGGCTGAAGATGAATGTGTAGTTTATTTCACAGCTGCTTGGTGTAGTCCATGTAGAGCTTTAAAGCCACATTATGGCAAGGTATCAGTAATGGATCCTGAAACTAACTATTATCTTGTAGATGTTGACAAGATTGATCCTTCTATTGTAGAATATTATAATATTAAGAGTATCCCTCAGATTTTTGTCATGCAAAAAGGCGAAATTACTGAGCGTATTGAATCACGTACAGCAGAATCTATTTTGGAGGAGTTGGGTAAATGACAACTATCGTAGCAGTCTGTAAAAATGGTAATGTTACTATGGGTGCAGACTCTCAAGTTACAGATGGCTCACGTCCAAATCGTCACTCAAAGATGGAAAAGATTACAAAGAATAATGGTTGGTTAATTGCAGGTAGTGGTGATTCAACGCCATGCGATATCTTACAGCACATCTTTATTCCACCAGTGCCTACAATTAAAGAACGTGAGAACCTTTACAAATTTATGATTACTAAGTTTATTCCTGCAATGCAAGACTGCCTAGAGGAAAATAACTGGAAACCTGATCAAAATGACAAGGACTCTGGTTTTAGTATGCTATTTGCGTTTGATGGAGAAGTATTTGATATTGGAAATGATTTTAGTGTATTGCTGAATAGCGACGGCATATACGGAGTTGGTAATGGTTCTCAATTCGCTATTGGTGCGTTGTACGCTGGTGCAAGTGTAGAGAAGGCTCTTGAAATTGCAGCTAACAATGATATTTATACATCTGGACCATTTCAGATTGTAAAACAACAAAAGCAAGTAAGGAAAAACTGAGAATATCCTGATACGCTTGACCAAAGCGTACTATTAAGATACAATAGAGTATTCGTGCCGTTAGGGTACGATAATCCTGTACAGGGATTCAAACGACGTATACGAGAGGTATAAATGAACGTAAGAAAGAAAGTTAGTCTTGTAGTGATTAGTGCTTTGACATTTGCTGGCTTGTCCAATGTGTCTGCACACGCTGCAACATACGCACAAGTTGACGTAACTAACGCAGTATCTCATACTGCTAGTACTTCAACTGCTGGTGGTACTGCTAACGCCATTGGAGACGGATTGCATTTTGTAACCGTAACTATTACAGCGGGTTCTGCAGATTCCGCTTATGTTGTCACATCTTCGGGTTCGGGACAACTATGGGGTTCAGCCACAGCAAGCAGCGGAACAGTAACAAATCAGAATAACACAAATTCAACAGGAGGATTTGCTTGGTCTAAGGGTTCAAGCATTGCTTCTGGTACTGCATTTGCTGGGACTGAAACACTTACAGTAACCGCATACTCAAATGTTTCTGGAAACCAAGTGATCTCAATTAACCCAGTTAATTCATCATCTTCGGCTTTGACAGAAGTTATTACATGGGGTTCAGCGCCAGTATTTAGTGCTGCAAACTCATCTTCATATTACATTGAGTCAACAACTGCAACAGCAGCTTCAACAGTTGCTGCATCACCTTCGGTTGATGCAACTGCAGCTACACCACAGAGTGCTATCGGAACTGTTTCTGAAGCAGGTGCAATCAAGGTAACTTTGAAGGACAACGAGGCAACACCACAGCCATTGAATGGTAAGACAATCACTGCAATCGTTTCTGGACCTGCTCTTGTTGCTGGACAAGCAACAGCTGGTGCATCATTTGGAACTGCTGCAGGCGTGGCAACCGCCGTTACAGACGGAAGCGGAAATGCTGCTTTTGAGGTATTGTCAGGTGGACTTGCTGGTACATCAACAATTACTTTGTCATACACAGATGCAAATGGAGTAGTTAATACTATTGCTACAAAGACAGTTGTTTTTTACAATACAACTCCTTCATCTTTCAAGGTGAAGCAGAACCTATATGTAGGACAAGCTGGACAAGCATTGGGTGTAAATAACTCAAACTCAAACAACACAGCAACAGTTGCGGGTACTCCTGCAATTGAATTGTCAGCGTTTGATGCAGCTGGAAACATTGTTGGTGGACTTACATCAAATGGTGTATTTACAGCAACATCATCAAACACAAATGTATTGACAGGTACAGTTAACGTAGTAGAAGATAACGGAACTGGTGCAAACGCACTTGGTACAGGCGACTATATTGTTCAGCCAGTATTCGCAGCTAATGCAGTTTCAGGCTCTTCTGCAACATTGACCGTAACTTGGACATCAAATGCGACTGGTTTGAAAGTAACTTCTGCACCAGTAACATTTACAGTTGGCTCATCAACAATTGTTTCACTCGTTGCTACTGGAGATAAGACTTCATACAACATGGGTGATAAGGCAACATTGATCCTAACAGCTCGTGATTCATCAGGAAATCCAATTGCAGATGGCAATTACAAGATTTTCTCTGCTGCAAACACAGCATTCGGTGGCTTCACCACCAGTGCAGGTATCACAACAGCATTGTTTGGATACGGTACTGTAGGTTCATCATACACAACAGGTACTTATGTACAGTTTGTAAATGGACAGGCTACAAGCTCTTACTTTGCACCAGTTTATGCTGGTACATTTAGTGCTAATGCTACTTTGACTAGTGACGCTTCTATTGCAACTGCTTTGCAGGGCAAGGCACTTAGCTATTCAACTACTATCGTAAATCCACAATCTGTTGTAAACGATAGCACAACCGTAGCAGCTCAAGCTGCTGCAACCGCTGCACAAACCTCTGCTGATAATGCTAACACAGCATCAACATTGGCTTTGGGTGCAGTACAAGCACTGTCTAATACAGTTGCAGCCTTTATTGCTTCTATCACAAAGCAGTTGGCTTCACTTGCAGCAGTGGTCGCTAAGATTCAGAAGAAGCTTGGCGTTAAGTAATTAACTTAC
>Ga0208250_1000101_pt1 | contig 30741 bp, 47 predicted proteins | sample CryBogCBE18Aug09_FD_184557 | JGI IMG/M metagenome (GOLD analysis project Ga0208250, IMG submission 184557) | Freshwater microbial communities from Crystal Bog, Wisconsin, USA - CBE18Aug09 (SPAdes) (version 2) | ecosystem: Environmental > Aquatic > Freshwater > Lake | place: Crystal Bog... | reverse complement strand
TAATGTGATCAGCACCAGCAAAAACTTTATAAAATTGGAGGGCATTCCACCCTCCTGGCAGGTTTGAGCCACGCAGATTCCGGCTTCGAATTTCCCTATTCCCTTACGGGCGCTCTTGCATAGTTCACAGTATGAGGGCCTTAACTCCCTATGCAAGCTTCTTTGGTCCACTGCACTATTGCCCGCTAGTCTTGACCAGACCGGTATTCGCCATTATATGGACGTCGGGCTAGCAGGCTCAAAATTGGCACCACTGTTAGGTTTGGAATAAATATCCGTATGAAACAATGTAAACACTGCAACACTGAATTCAAACCTAAACGAGTTGGAACTAATCAATTATTTTGTTCTCGCACTTGTTATATTGCAGATCTTAAACCAGTTGTAAACAAGTGTATTAACTGCGGGAACGATACTAAAACAAAATTCTGTTCTCGTTCGTGCAGTGCGTCGTATAATAATACTATTAAACCTAAGCGTCGAGCAAAATCTAAACCTCCTAAAAAAGAACGTGTAACACGCACTCCTGAAGAAGCTTATAAACGTAAACGGGCAATCTACAATGAAGCAAATGCCCGGTATATGTCTCGACGAAAATTTCAAACTCCTGCTGATGAAGATATTAAATCCTTACAAGAGTTTTATGCTAATTGTCCTGTAGGCTACGAAGTAGACCATATTATTCCAATAAGCAAAGGTGGCCTTCATTCGTTATCGAATTTACAATATCTAACAAAATCAGAAAATCGTAAAAAGTCTAACAAATTGTAGTAAATGGCACGGGTGCAGGGAGTCAAACCCCGGCCCTCAGTTTTGGAGACTGATGTGCTGTCGTAACACTTCACCCGCATATAACTTGGTGCTACCTGAGGGATTCGAACCCCCGACCTTCGCGTTCGTAGCGCGGTGCTCTATCCAGCTGAGCTAAGGCAGCGTTATGATTGTTGATATGCTTGTAATTTACCAAACCTATTAATGGTTTTGAGAATAAAATCTTTTAATCTGTTCTGTCCACCATAGGCAACAAAAATATCCGATTCTGTTAGACCCGGAACTTCTGATTCTACGTATTCAAAGAATGCGCGCCAATCGTTCTTTTCTAATGCATTCTTAAGGATGAAAAAGCCATCTGCGCCTACTAGGTCGTAGATTGCGTAATCGATTACTGATTTCTGTTTAGCAGTGACCTTTGGTTTTTCTGTACCAGGGTCGGCAGTCAATGTCGAAACATCGAGTGGCATGAAATCTGCATCAGTCAAACTGTTTGCCCATTCCGACAAGCGTTTTACCGCCAGTGGAGTATCATACGCAGTGTGCTCAACAATATCATATAGTCGAATAGTATCACCTGCTCTTTTATAGATAATGATGATTTTCCCTCTAACAATATGATAATGCCAATACCCAGATAACGGAGTACTACCACTAAAAGCATAATCACTAGAAACAGGCTCGTTGTCTAGTTTTGCTTGGCAAAATTGAGCAAATTTAGTCGGCAACGAAAATCGGTTACCTTGAATATAATTAGAATAACTATCAAGGAAACGTTTAGTTGCTGCAAACTTAGCAGGAGGAGCAATTACTTCATCTAATCTCATGATTGTTTTTCAGCATATACTTTTGGCATATCGATCAACATACCGTTGATCATTACAACGACATTTTCATTAACAACCGATTGACCGCTTACTGACTCGAGTAAGTTTTTAAGACGGCAGCGTTCGTTAAACTCGTAGATCTTACGACGTTTCTCATCGCTAATCGTGTGTTCCATAAAATTGTCCTTGTTAAAAACAATATTTAGTGGAATTGCACCCTGATCTCGTTAGCTGCAAAGCCTGAGAAGGCATTTATCGGATTTTCCAGCAGCGTTCAGTACTCTATGAATACATCGGATACATTAATGGGAGGTCTCGTATACAATCCCAATAGGTGCAACACTCAATTACTTGGCTGCGGACGTATCAGCGGCCGGAGCAGCTTCAGTAGTTGCATCGGTCGGGACATCAGTTGCAGCAGCTTCAGTAGCGGTGTCAGTTGCAGAAGCAGCTGGCGCATTCGAAGAGCAAGCAGCAGTAGCAACGGCAAGAGCTGCAACGGCAGCAAAAGTAACAATCTTATTCATTTTAAAATCCTTTGTCTGTGTTTATGTTGATCATTTCAACGTGTGTATAATACAATAGCTGTTTTTGTTTGTCAACTATTAAAATTGGTAGACAATCTCGGATTCGAACCGAGGACCTGCGGATTAAGAGTCCGACGCTCTAACCTACTGAGCTAATTGTCCATGTAAACTGGTGGGAAGGTGTGGTATCGATCCACCCCCGGTTAAAGATCAGATTTACAGTCTGACTGCTAGAGCCACTAGCTTTACCTTCCCTTAGAAAAACACACTTATCACCGCGTCTCGAGCGGGCCTTCTGCTATGCATCCAGAAAATGTGTTTATCTAAAACGTTTACCAAATATAAAATTACCAAATTTTTTCCTGCGTTTTTTAGCAGACATTGTACCTCGATTAATTGTTTGAGGTGACCATTGCGATCTATCATGTTTATCATGTAATGTTGCAAGAGATGATGCATATTCTGTACGCTTCATCATGTTTCTATGTGATGCCTTAGCTGTTCGTTTATACATTGTATTCTCCTGAAAATTTAAAATATAGGTTAGCCTTTTGTATCTTTGAGAGCGAGATATGTTGTCCGGCATTTCGGACTGACCCGCTCTCCGTTGTTTTTACTCTCCGCGTTAACGCCACGGATTTCATCCCATACGCCGCCCGTTTAAGTTTGTTTATAGTGGTTACTTGCAGCCTCGTTCCGCATATCCACTTGTATCAATAAAAAACCCCGGAAGTGTTAACTCCGGGGTACCTTAGTTTTGATTTTGAAGTTACCTTCTACATCAAACCTGCGTACCCCCATCACCTTGTGTAGGGACATTGCGATTATATGATAGCGCACTAATCGAATGCCATGCAGAGGTCATACCTCCGACGCCTTCTTTAGCTAATCTATCAAATTCTCGTATTGTCTTAAACATGTGAACTTAAACTTCCTTTGTTAATTACTGTAACGCAATTGTACTTTATTTAGTCGATGCTGTCAAGTACTATTTTTATTTAGTAAACTTGTCTGCATCTGCTAACTTATGCACCAATTATATGTTTATTTATCCCTTGTGTCAACACCTAATTTTAACTTTGGCATTTTTTCTTTGTGATGACATTTTATGCATTCCCAATCATTGTTTTTCCAGTTCGGAGCAACGTGCCCGCCGCATTTTGAACATTTAGGGAATTCATTCATAAATTTACTGCCTCTAATACTACTTAGTAAATACTCGCAAGAAGGATACAAAAATGAGAGTAGCAGCTACACTTTCGGGTCAACCGAGATTCACCAAAGAGTTTGATGTGTTTTTAGAAAACCTACAAGACTACGACGAAGTTGATTGGTTCGTATATTTGTGGAACAATTTTGAAGAATCAGAACGAGTTCCACCGTTTATGCTTGATCCCAATAATTGGAACGAAGAAACTATGCGAGACAAGTTTGAAGCAAACTTGCCTGCTAATCATCGAGTTGTATATTTTGGGCTGCATGAAATTCCGCCCTATGAAGTTACTAGACCATTGAACACAACTCCGTGGACACATGCACCAGGAGTATGGTATATGCATCTTGGATTAAAAGCTGTAACTGAAATCAGAGAGCAATATGAGCAAGAACATGGAAAATATGACCTTGTTGTTCGAGCCCGCCCTGATGTTATGATTTATCCTAGGCTAAGTCTTGCTGAAGTCAACGATTATATAAAGCAGAATCCAAAGACCTTAATCATGAGTGCAAATCATCGACTAGGACTACAAGGGCGCGGAGTTTCGGAATTGATGTTTGTTGCCAACAGCGACACGATGTCTACAGTATGCAAAATGTTCGATCACTTGTTTGAATACAATGATGCAGGTGTGCCGTACCATCCTGAAACATTAACAGCACATCACTTAACTGTTAATGGTATCGACACACCTATGACTAATTTTGAAATGAATTTTAGAACTCTTAAACAGCCTGACGGAACGTTAGACTGGGGACGCTGGAATTAATTTTTGAATTTTTCCAACATAATCACTGCAAATTCCAAAACAATTATTGGGAAGATTGGTAAAATTAGGATCATTCCATTCGGGCATAACTGAAACACTGTTTGTGGTCAATTCTTTTCCGGGGTAGGTCCAAATAAATCGGTGACTGGTAATAACAAAGTCATCTTCTTGATGCCAAAAATAGTTAAGTTCAGTGTTCGTTAACCATTTCAATGCATTTAGATTCTTAGCATGAATCCACAACCCCGGCTTGTGTAGAAATTCTGCTGTGGTATGATAATCTGGATTATCGTGTCCTAGATAAAAATATCCGTGATTGTCTACTCTTAGATCAATTTCACAATCATACCCTAATGACAACGCTCGACAGATTTGAACTGGAGCATTTTCAATAGTGTTATCTGGACCATTAATGAGTCCACGGTGTGCAATAAGTTTCATCTATGGTCCTTTGCCCAATGGAATCCGACATCAACTAGTGTTGGATAGATTCCGCAATAATTTTTCAAATAGACACCCAGCATTTCGTCTGCGTGTGCAATGTTTACATTGTCATTGACGTACATTGGTTCAATGTTATCAAACAATGCACAATATTTTTCCATATGTGCCGGAGGGCCGTAGGCCATAAGATCACACACTGCGCCGCGGTCAATGCCGTCTACTGGCCGATCCGGAGTTACTAGATTATCCGAGGTCAGCGTAATATCATCGAGATACATATCTAGGCGTAGTCGCACTATAACATCGTATTGCGCAGGGTCCTCAATTAGATCCCAACCTTTTTTGACCATGTACCATTGATCTCGCATTCTTTCTACAAAGAAAGTACCACACTCGATTGCAAATGCATTTACTTTGAACACATCATCGAGCCGTGTGCTAGACCAAATATCTACAGGTGGAAAACGATTGGCATAAAACTCATAATGGTCTTCAACATGAACTTTAAGTGGATTAAATGTACTAATCAATCCATCAAGATCCAACGGCATAGGTTCTGCCCAATCAGCAGTACCTTTTGCTCTTCCGGGATTGTCTACAGACCAAGTGCTGAGATAAACATCTACATCGTAGCGATCCAATAGTTGCTTCTTAATACTTTCATAGGCAATTTTGTAGGTTCTTGCGTGGCCAGTTAATAACAGTGCAACTTTCATTGACCTTCCTCGTCGACTAGATACTTGTCTCCGGGCAGACTTGGAGTTTTGATGCATACAACGTAGCAGTCCTCTAGAAATTCTGCATCCGAAATATCGTTGGGCTCCATTATAAAAATTTCACCTTCATTGATTTCTTGACCTTGTAGAATCATCTTGCCTTTGACTAGTAGGTTATATTCAGTTCCGATCTTGTGATAATGGTGCGCCCATTTTTCATTCTTGGCGTGAAATAAAAATCCTACTTCAAAATCCTCTGTTTTGAGCACAGTTGGTTCAAAGTTTCCAATAAACCATCCGCGCCAAAAGTCTTTTATATTGGCCTTTTTCATAAATCGTAATCGTCCCAGCTTACTGAATTGAATCCCTCATTGGTAACGACGTTGACAGCGATTGCCCTGTCAATGTCAGTGGTTTGTAACTTGTCATTAACAAGAACACGGCGACCACCGCCAACGCCCATTACTAACTGATTCCATGCTAGACCAAACTGTCTTAGCTGCCGTTCAGTAATCTCACGAGTACTTTCTTTTCGAGCAGTGACTAATATGATAGTATGCCCTTGACTGTCCCATTCGTTGATCTTTTCCACAACGCCGGGCAGTATCTCTGCTTCTTGTGCATACACATCACTGATAGTGTGTTGATGCTTGAGCAATGTTCCGTCGATGTCTAGGAAAAGTGTTTTAGGTTTATCTGTGCTAAATTCTTTGATCTTGCCCTTATACTTGGCAACATCTTCCGGAGTGCCCAGTGGAACAAACAAATGATTTGCAATATGGAACGGAAGGATAACATCTTCGTCATCTAGGTAATTGAATGTCTCGCTGACGTAGCATTCCGGAGAACCATTCACTCTAAAATTATCTAGTAATGCAGTCGCACTTTCTACAAAGTCATTACCATGTGCCCAATAGTGGAAACCAATAAGAGCATGATTCGATACTGCCTTTTTTTCTACAAGTTCGATAACAACACCGTCTTCGATAACTGCAAAACTGTTTTTGGGATCTTTGTTGTTATAAAGCACAACAGCAGCATCAGGCTGCTTATCTTCTAGGAATTTTAGAAAATCATTTGGATCCCAGTTAATAAGCTGATCGCAGTTGTAAACTACCAGTGGATCATCATTATCGATCAGCGATCGAGCAGCTAGAACAGTTTCGGTAGCACCGCTGGTCATTGCTGACAATCTAATTTCTACACTTTCTGGTCGAAGTTGTTTGAGCAATGCGGTCAATTTTGTGTTATCTGCAGGATCTTTAAAATCTCTGGTGATAAAAATAAAGCGCCCCGGAACATCGAAACTGTTTACGCTGTGTTCGATTAATGTCTTGCCCAGTACATTAATTAATGGTTTAGGATCTGTAATTCCTATCTTTTGAAATCGGCTACCAGCGCCAGCCATTGGAATGATTATGTTCATGTTATACAAATACCGTTGTTGTGTTTATGTTCAGAATTGATTCTTTGATTTCGTCATTGTAAGACCCGCCTCGCAGGACTACTATAGGACTGTCGATTTCTGCTAGACAGCTAGGGGATTTAATCAAACAATCAGTTCCGTACAATCTTTTACCCTGTTTCTGGGTATCATTATCAAGTATACACACTACCTGCGATTCTGTCAATCCCATGTTTAAAAGGCATTGAGAAAAGATATGTCCGCCAAATAGATAAAACTCTTTATCGCCGATTTTATCATTTATTGCTGCAACATCCGCTGTTAATTGTGTGATATAATCTTCGAATAGATGACGTACATAGGTAAAATCAAAGTCAACTACGGCTGTGTGGTCAACTTTCTCGGCTTTTACAAAAACAGAATGGTCACCTACAATTTGATCAACGACCTTAAATCCTGTTTTAGAAAGCAGATAGGTTAGCACATTTACGTCGACATAAAATGTGTGTTCAAAGCTAAGAGTGTTTGTAAATCCATTGGCCAACCAATAGTGCATGTTGGGAATGGAAATATAATGGAAGTCACCAACATCTAGCAAAGAATTTACTTTGTTAAGAAAGGAAATAGGATCATAAACATGTTCAAAGCAATGTGAATGCACAATAGTATCAAACTTTGAGTCAAATGTATAATTTTCAAAATATCCATTAATCAATTCTACCCGCGGATCACTTAGACCTGTCTGCGGACTAGGTTCGATAATGGTCCATTTAAAATCATTATCATGTTTGACAAAATTTGCAGCAAGGCTACCACTGGCTCCGCCGATTTCTAAAATTCTAGAAAATTTATCTCGTTGGATAAAATCTGCAAATGTTTGATGATGGTCCTGCCATGTCTTCCCAATAGTACCTGGATTATGATAATTTTTGTAGATTAGATCCGGATCTAACATTTCAACCAGTTGAACATGGTTGCTAGGAGAAGTCCCCCATGTCATATCTTCAAAAATATCTTCGCTGCGGTCTGTAGTAACGCAGGACATTGATATTGGGAAATTCTTGAATGTATAAAGGATTTCTGTTGGTTCTGCGCCCGTTAACGCACATTTTGTTCTAGTAATTTTATTCATTTTGTCCTGTGTAATCTCTGGTGTCAATAAATACGCATATAATTATTTATTACACACTTAACTGAAGGAAATTTAATGACTGGCATTTCTTTTATTGTTGTAACTTCGGGCAGCAATGATAACGGCCTTAATGAAGTAATTGATAGCATAGAAGTGTTATCGATTCCAGAATATGAAGTCATAGTTGTCGGAGGTCTCACAACCACACTTGATAGAAAAAATACGATCCATGTACCATTTGATGAAGCTGCTACTCCCAAGACTTGGTTAACTAGAAAAAAGAATCTCGGCGTACAAAACAGCAAATATGACGTAGTGGTGATTATGCACGATTATTATGTGTTTGATGCCAACTGGTATATTGAATTTGAAAAATTTGGTTTAGATTGGGACATCTGTGTACACCAAAGTTTGCATTGTGCAGAACAAGGTAGTATTCGAGCAAATGGATGGCGTCCTGGAATTATTCCAGGATATCCTGAAATTCCATACTGCATGACCATCCCCTGGGACATTGATTGTTTCATTCCTTATATGGGAATTCAAGGAGCATATTGGGTTGCCAAACGGCAGCTGATGATCGATGAACCACTTAACGAAACTAGATTTATGGGAGAAGACGACGATACTGAATGGAGCGAAAGGGTTGTGCCGTGTTATATGGGACAAAAGCCTGAACAGGTAGGCTATAAGATTGTCGCTAACCCAAACTGTATTGTGAGGTTTAACAAAATTAAGGGAACATACCCTGGAAATCCAGATTGGGCTGCAATAGAGAAATCGTTAGATTGGTTGTGGGACCAAATTAGAAAAGGTTATCGACGACCGGGAGTTTATTACTACGAAAACTCGGTAGGTAAGGTAATTTTAAATCAATCTCCGATTGCAAATGTCTCTTAAACATTATATAATACAGGATCAATAAGGATAATAATGACAACACATAGTTTCTCAACAATGGGCACTTTTGGTGACACCATTTACAGCCTATGCTTGGTTAAATTGCTGGGCGGAGGAGACTTGTACGTAAAACTTAATGCGTTAGACAAGTTTGCTCAAGAAAATTTCGGATGGCGCGATGCCGGACCTGCAAAAGGTCGTTACACTCAAAAAGACTATGATGCTATTGAGCCACTGCTTCGAGCACAAGATTATCTGCAAACTGTAAAAGTTTGGGAAGGTGAATCTGTAAAATTTGAGTCAATGCATGATCATTGGAAATTCCATCTTATCAAAGGATGGCAAGGAAATCAAACTGAGTGTTATGCAATGACACAGGGTTTAGACATTCATGATCCTGCAATCCGCAATAAATTGTTGCTCGAACCTTGGCTAACTCCGGTTGAACCTATCAAAATTCCAGGTAAGCCGATTGTGGTCAATCGCACAGTTAGATATCTATACGGTGCACCTAGTGACGAATGGTCTAATTGGACGTCAAATGGCCTAGGTGAATATGCAGTGTTTGTAGGATCCAAAGAAGAACACGCAGACTTTGAACAACTGTTCGGCGTTAAGATTGAATATTATGAAACAAAAGATCTGCTAGAATTAGCTCAGGTCATTCAAGGATGCGAGCAATTTATCGGAAACCAAAGCGTTGCACTAAGCATTGCAATCGGACTAGGTAAATCGTATCAATGCGAAGTTCGTAAGGACTACGAAAATACTAAAACACCGCACGGCTATGGTGATACGTGGTTTCCGCGCATCAATGGCTCATATTTTTAAGGACATAGCATGTACGCACTAATTTCACTTCATGATGAAAAATACCAACCACTAGGTGATCTAACCTGGGACCAAAATAAATTAGTTTACGCACAGCAGCACGGATACGCTGCTCATCTAAAGACAGATAATTTTATTGGAGATATCAAAGCAATTGGATTTGAAAAGATTCATTTTGCCAAGCAGATTCTTGAGGAGCATCCGGAATACGAATGGATTTGGTGGACTGGCACAGATACCATGATCACCAACTTCTCAACTCGTATTGAAGATCGTATTAACAACGCTTACCATTTTATCGTATGCGTGGATATTAATGGAATTAACGCAGATAGTTTTCTAGTTCGCAACACTCCTGAAGGACGCGGGTTTTTAGACGACGTCCTTGCAATTCAAGATCAAGCAATGCAGCATTGGGATACAGAACAGTGGGCAATGGCTAATCTACTAGGATTTCCTGGAACTTCGTTGCCCGGCTGGCCTTATGGTGATGAACTACAAATTACTAACAAATACAAAGATATTGTCAAGCTAATGCCCCAGCGTTACATGAATAGTTTCAATTACATGCTATATACCCAGTACACGGTAACCCGCGATAAGTTGGACTTTGATGGTAACTGGCAACTAGGAGATTGGTTAATCCACTGGCCTGCAACTCCGTTAGACTACAGAATTCAGTTGGCAAATTATTATAAAGAGTATATAATCAAGTGATGAAAAAGATTTTAGAAGATATTAAAAATTATATCGAAGAACAACAAGAAAATAAAAATTGGGTAGCAGGCAAGGATTTTGTAAATTATGCCGGTCCTTATTTTAGCTCAGACGAATATGTAGCCGCAGCAGAAACATTGCTCAACGGTTGGCTAGTAATGGGCAATAAAAGTCTACAATTCGAACGTAAGTTTCCTAGATATTTCGGAAAGAAGCACGGAGTTCTAACGAACTCAGGTAGTTCAGCTAACCTGCTTATGATGGCAGCAATGACCAGCAAAAGAGGATATAATTTTCCTAAAGGCACTAAGGTATTGATGCCGATTGCAGGATTTCCAACTACATTGAATCCAACATTGCAGGTCGGGTTTGAGCCAGTGTTTGTTGACATCGAACTAGAAACACTTAACTTGGATCTAGATCATGTCGAGAAAGTACTAGCAGCAGACCCAGACATTAAGATTATTACGTTTGCTCATGTGTTAGGCAATTGTCCTGATATGGATCGTCTAATGGAATTAGTCAACAAATATAATCTTGTACTGTTGGAAGATTGCTGCGATGCCTTGGGCAGCACATATGACGGCAAGCCATTGGGCAGCTTCGGCGAAATGGCAAGTTGTAGTTTTTATCCAGCGCATCATATGACAATGGGAGAAGGCGGATTTGTTTCTTGTAACTCAGATGAGCAAGAAGTAATTGTTCGCAGTTTCCGAGAATGGGGACGCGGATGTTATTGCGTTGGTCCGGAAGCTAATAAGCTGAAGTGCGGAACTTGTAAAGTTCGTTTCTCAAATTGGATTCCTACAATGCCCGATGAAATTTTTGATCACAAATATGTGTATGATGAAATCGGCTACAATTTGAAACCAATTGAAATTCAAAGTGCGATGGGTCTTAAGCAGTTAGAAAAGCTAGATGAGATTCATGCATTGCGTCGTCGCAATTATCAATTATTATTCAACATCTACGAAAAGTACGAGAATTATTTCTACTTGCCGCGAGCAAGAGATAAGAGTGATCCAAGTTGGTTCGCATTTCCGTTAACTATTCGAGAGGATGCTCCTTTTACACGCACAGATATTGTGAATTATCTAGAAGATAATTTAATCCAAACTCGTCCGTATTTTGCGGGCAATATCATGCTTCAACCTGCTTACAGCCATTTAATGGATCCGAAGGATGCAAGGGACAATTTCCCTAATGCAACATTGACAATGACTAATACATTCTTTCATGGAACTAGTCCTGTTATCACTCCTGAGCAGATTGCTTACATTGGTGAACAGGTTGATAATTTTATAGGAACTCTAAATGAAAAGTCTAAGTAAGGTATCGTCAAAAATCGACGGGCAACCGATGTTTAAGTATTTGGACAAGGCCCGAGCACTTGAAGCACAAGGTCGTCATTTAATCCATATGGAACTTGGTGAACCCGACTTTGATACTCCTAAGAATGTTACATTTGCTGCAATCAAAGCATTGGCCGCAGGTGATACGCACTATGAAAGCAGCTTTGGTATGCTTGATTTTAGGGAAGCAATACGCAACGCAACTGAACGTAGTCGCGGTTTTAAGCCAGACCTAAATCAAGTCTTAGTAACACCCGGGGCAAACATTGCTATCTATTACGCAATTTTCTGTTTGGTTGATCCGGGCTGCGAAGTAATTGTTCCTGATCCAGGATTTCCTACGTATTACAGCAACATCAAAATGTGTGGTGCTGTGCCGGTAAGAGTTCCTTTGAAAGAAGAAAATCAATTCCGTATGAATCCGGACGATATCGAAGCAGCGATCACTTCAAAGACTCGATTGATTATTATCAACAGTCCGCAGAATCCTACTGGAAGTGTTCTTACCACAGATGAAATTAAACGCATCTATGAGATTGCTAAAAAGCACGACATCTACATTTACAGTGATGAAATCTATGCCAGAATGAATTATGATCCAGTTGGATTTAGTAGTCCTAGCATCTACGATCATTGTAAGGAGCACGTAATTCTCAGTAACGGATTTAGTAAAGCATTTGCAATGACCGGGTGGCGTTTAGGAACTGTAATTGCTCCAGCCGCAGTTATCGAACGAATGGCTGCACTTCTGCAAACAACTTCTAGTTGTGTAAGCCCGTTCCTGCAACGTGCAGGCATTGAAGCAATTACAGGAAGTCAGGAAGCTGTAAACAATATGATGGCAGAATATCAGCAGCGTCGAGATTTGCTTGTCGACGGACTGAATCGAATCAAAGGTGTTACTTGTGTAAAACCCGGAGGCGCATTCTATGTGTTTCCTAATATTAAAGGAACTGGCAAGACCAGTGACCAGATTGTAGAAATTCTTCTAGATGCAGGTGTTGTTACTTTGCCAGGGCATTGTTTCGGTGAGCACGGCGAAGGATATCTACGTATGGTCTATGCAAATAGCCGCGAAAATATTCAAACAGCGTTAGACAGAATGCAGAAAGCGTTAGGTACAAAATGAGAGTATGTGATTGGATCGCCAATTATCTAAAATCAATTGGAGTGGAACGTGTTCATGGTCTTATGGGCGGAGGAGCAAGCGGGCTTAATGACGGATTCATTAAGCAAGGCATGCCTTACATCTGCTATCATCATGAACAAGGTGCAGGTCATGCTGCTACTGCTGAAAGCAAATACACTGGAAAACTTGCGGTAGTAAATCCTACAACAGGTTGTGCAGGAACCAACTGTGCTACCAGCGTTTTGAATGCTTGGCAAGACGGAGTTCCTGTACTTTTCTTAAGCGGAAATGTTAGACTTAACACCTGTAGCTCTTGGATCAACGAAACCAGGGGTATTAACATTCGCAAGTATGGTATTCAAGAACATGATGTTGTTAGTACGTATAGTTCTATGACAAAAATGGCCAAGTTTATCACTGATCCTCGCGATGTTGCTGCTACCATAGAAGAAGCAGTGCATGTTGCAACAAGTGGCCGTCCTGGCCCTGTATGGATTGATATTCCGGGCGATATTCAGACAGCGCCGATGCCCAAAGAATTTCGCCACTATGAACGATTCGAAACATTCCGCACTTTTCAACTTTCAAGAATTAAAGAAAACATTGAGAAATCAACTCGGCCAGTTGTGCTAGCGGGCTACGGAATCCGTCAAAGCGGAACTGTTGATAGTTTTGTCAAGTTTGTTGAAAAGTATCAAATTCCGTATGTTAGTACATATGGTGCAAGAGACTATACCGCAGACAGCCATCCTTTGAGTATCGGCGCTGTGGGAATTAAAGGATCCAGAGCAGGTAATTTTGCACTGCAAAATGCAGATTTACTGCTAATACTGGGCAGTAGTTTAAATGCCAGCGTAATCGGTTACGATCCGGATCAATTTAGCCCCAAAAGTTTTAAGATTTTAGTTGATTTAGACGAAAATGAGCTCAGAAAGCGAATCGTTGATATCGACCTCGAATACAATATTAGCTTAGATGAATTTTTTAGAGGTATGCTACGATGACTAGACTAGAATGGATTGATAAATGCAATCACTGGAAAGAACTTTGGCCAGTTAAAAATGAACAGCCTGTAACAGACGAAACAAGTTCTATTAATATCTATTCTGTGCTAGATGCTGTTAATCAATATAGTGAATCGACGGATGTTCTAATGGGCGATGCAGGTAGCATTAGCTACGCAGGACCTGTTGCACTCAATGCCAAAGAAGGGCAGAGATTCGTGTTCAGTCCTGCACAGGCAGATATGGGTTGGTCGTTGCCTGCTAGTATCGGTGTTGCTCTAGCAGGCGCCAAGCAGGTTATTGCAATCACAGGCGACGGTAGCTTTATGTGTAATATGCAAGAACTAGCAGTGATTAAACAACACAACCTTAATATCAAGTTGGTGATTCTAAACAATGATGGTTATCTAAGCATTAAGAACACTCAGTCGAAATATTTCGAAGGGCGGGTGTTTGGAACAGGATCGGAAACTGGTCTTACATTTCCAGACTTTAAGTTGCTTGTTGAATCATTCGGCTTACCTCATGTTCGTATTTCTAACATTAATGATCTACATAAACAATTGCCCGCAATACTGTCAATTCAAAGTCCAGCAGTAATAGAAGTCATTTGTACTCCTGATCAAGAAATACTTCCTGCACAGGCATTGAAAGATGGTAAGCAATGCGGACTACATGACATGACTCCGTTCCTAAGTGACGAAGTACTTGCCAGCGAAATGATCGTAGACATTAAATGAAAATAGCAGTCCTAGGTGCAAACGGGTTCTTAGGTCGCTATATTACACAACATCTAGTAACCGGTGGATATACAGTATTGCCGGTTACTCGATCAATAATGGATCTATCCGACTACGCAACTGTTACTCAATGGTTAAAAGATAATGAACCCTACGCTGTGATAAATTGTGCCACAGCTGGTGGCAAACAACGCATGGGCGATGCAGTATTAGATGATGTTCATAATAACATAAATGTCTTTTTGAATTTCTTTAATAACAGTGAATACTTTGTAAAGTTTATAAACATAGGGTCGGGTTCTGAATTTGACATTGCTACAAATATCGATCGGGCCAGCGAGACTGCATTATTAACTGCGTTTCCCAAAGACAGTTACGGTTACAGTAAAAATGTAATTGCACGTATGTCATTGACTCATCCAAAATTCTACACACTTCGACTATTTGGATGTTTCGATAAAACTGATCCAGATTTTAGATTGTTTAAGAAATTCTTAAACGGTGAGATTACGGAAATAGCAGACAGACAATTTGACTATTTTAGTGCTCGTGATTTGTGTACCGTAATTGAATACTACTTAAATAACCATGTACTTTATCGAGATGTTAATTGTGTCTACAGGGATAAACTGTATCTTAGTGAAATACTTGGAAAGTTTAAGCCTGTGACAGTTACTTCGATAAACACACTAAATTATACCGGCGACGGTACTTTGCTGTCTGGTTTTAATTTAAATCTCAACGGCTTAGACAAATCAATTAGGGACTATCAATGACAGTATATGATTGCTGTATGTTTTTAAATGAAAACGATTTATTTGAAATTCGTTTGAATACTCATTGGGATTTTGTAGACAAGTTCATTGTCATCGAAGCCGGTGAAACACATACAGGTTTAAAGAAAACACTAAAGTTCGATCACGAACGTTTCAAGCCTTATGCTTCTAAAATTGAATATAGATCATTTGACTGCTTCGAGGAAGAAATGGCCAAATATCCCGAACTGCTAGATCAAACAGCTCTTGCAGATAAAGGACCAAGAATGGTATCGGAAGATTGGACTAGAGATCATTTTCAGTTCAATTACATCTTCAAAGTTTTACAAGACCTAGGCGCGCAAGACGACGACATTGCGTATGTTAGTTGCCTAGACGAATTAATTAAACCCGCAGCATTTGCTACTGCATTAACGGTTTTTGAAGATAAGACCGCAACATTTATTCACGGGCTTCGTCCGGCTTTTGGATTTCATTATTACTTGTATGCCTACAAATTTAATCTTCTTCACAAGCACTGGGCAGAACATTATGCAGGATTGATTACCGAAGTAGGAAATTTCAAAAAAATTCTACCTGCTACAATTCGTGAACATAGTATTGCTACACATACAAATGTACCGGATGCAGGTTGGCATTTTACATTCCTAGATGGAACAGACGGTGAAATGGTACTAGAGAAGCAACGCAGTTGGGCACACTCCAAAGATGTCTATGACGGTCAGAAGGTAAAGTTCAATCATACCACGACTGAAGAGGCACTAGAAAGATTTTTTCACGACTACCGTGTAGAAATGGTAGAGATCGCAGAAGAGACTCATCCCAAGTATATTGTAGATAATTTAGATCGTCTACAAAATTTTATCTATAGAAATGACTAATATGAAGAAAATTGTTTATGTAACCGGATGCCTAGGATTTATTGGCCTCCACGTAACTCGCAAATGCTTAGACCTAGGTTGGTATGTGATCGGCGTAGACAAAATGACGTACGCCAGTAACGAGAATTTCCTTGAGGAATTTGAAAAGAATCCAAATTTCAAATTCATTAATTCGGATATCAACGATCTAGATAGATTGCACGATTGTGATTATATCATTAACACCGCAGCAGAAACGCACGTCGACAACAGCATTGCCAGCAGTGATGTTTTTGTAAAGAGCAATATTAACGGTGTACATCACTTGTTAAAGTTGATCAATGAGAAGAATCGATTTAAGATGCCGGTGTTGCTGCATTTTAGCACAGACGAAGTCTATGGTGATATTGTCGAAGGCGCACATACAGAAACAGATCTGCTAAAGCCTAGCAACCCTTACAGTGCAACAAAAGCAGCAGCAGACATGCTTATCTTAGCATGGGCTAGAACATACAACTTACCTTATGTAATTGTACGTCCTACTAACAATTACGGAATTGGACAGTATGTTGAAAAGCTAATTCCCAAGTCAGTTAAATATCTCAGCATCGGCCGCAAGATTGATTTACACGATAACGGTAAGCCACGTCGAACTTGGTTACACGCAGACGATACTGCAAATGCGGTAACTACGATCATTAACAGTGGAGTTGTAAATGAGATTTTTAACATCTCAGGCAACTATGAAACGGATAACTTAACCGTAGTCCGTAAGCTGTTAGAACAATACGGAATTGATACCAACAATCTCGACGAATATACCCATATGTTAACTCGTCCAGGTCAGGATGTTCGTTATGCAATTGATGATAGCAAACTAAAGGCATTGGGTTGGCAGCCGCAAGCAGACTTTGATGTAGAGCTTGCAAAGATAGTAGATTACTATAAAAATAATTTTGTTTGGTAATGAAAAACGGAGCAATTGCTCCGTTTTTCATGTTAGTGGAAATAAATTATTTTCTACAAAGTTTCGGGCTTCTTCTTCAGTAAATCCCAATGTTTGTAAAACTCTCGGCGTATGTGGATTTTTTCGTTGCTGTGTGCAATAGAAATTTTGTTCATACTCAAAATCTACAGCAGTAGTTTCAGGACGTAAATCTGCTAGATAATAGTCTAGTGTTTCTAAACCTAATGTACAGAACTTTTCTAGTTCTTCAATTCCTACAGCGCCAATAGCAACAATGTCTTCACTAAAGATAGGCTTTGCCCATTCCGGCAATTCCCGTCGTTTGTTCCACTCTAGATCAGCGGTTCGTTCGTGAAACCATTTGCACAGCGGTCCATTTCTATAGACAGGACTGAAGTCATGAAACGCACCACTAACTTTGTTTAGTCCGGCAACAATATCAAATCCATAAATTGGACTGCCATTTTCAAGATGCGGAAACACAGTTACATGCAACAACCATAACTTGTGAGTTTCTCTAGCATCAACTACACTGATGTGTGCTCTGCGATAAATGTTAGAAGTAAAGACCCAGTCACGTACATTATCTCTGATTTCTGCTTGATCTAATTTACCTGTTATATCAAACCGATTGAATATCGCATTTTTAACTGAATCGCATTGCTCAAATATCGCCATCATACTCTTTCATAATTCTGATAGCCCAGTCAAAGGCGTTATTTGCTTCCTCACCAAGGCTGTCGTCTAACTTTGCTCGCATCTTATTGATAAGCTCTACACGATCTTCAAACTCTAAACTACGGTGGGGAGCATCGATCATTTTCTTGATCATTTGGCCGCCGTGCAAGTCGCCCATGTGCCAAGTGTACAAATGAGCAAGAACCTTTCCTGGTTCGAGATCTAAAATGTATTGACGGTATTCTGCAACTGATGTTTTAATAGATCCTTGACATCTCATTGCCTTGAAATCTTCATATAACCAATAAGCACGGTCGATGCCATTGAGGTCATCCATGACCCCTTCTGCTCGGGCTTTGGCCTCAATGGCTCCATAAAAAATCATTTTGTTGTAAGTGAAATCTGCCCATAAATGTAGAGGCATTTTATTATCAAAGACAGCCTTCATAAAAGCTGTCGATTCCGCTTCAGTATGCTTATCTTTGGTTAAGTCGCGAAGGCTCATTCTGCTTCGACTTTAGAAATTAACGGAAAGCCATTGTGACGAGCAAGGCTAGTAGTTTCGCCACATTTTTGTTCTGCAATTTCGAAGTTATAAACTCCGGCTACTGCACTACCATCATTATGAACTTTCATTGTAAGGTCTGTAGCAACCGCTTCGGAATGTTTGAAAATTTGCATCAGTACCGCAACAACAAACTGCATAGGTGTAGAATCATCGTTGTAAAATACAACTTTGTACTTACCTGGTTCAAGAGTTACGTTATCGAGAGTTTCTTTAATTTCAGTGATAGTGTCAGCCATGTAATGTCCTATATGTTAGTGTATGGTAGTGCGGGAAAGTCCCACACTACCGAGATTAATTATCTAATTGCGATTTTACGCGGTTTCATTGTATCTGGAATATTACGTTCCAGTTTAACAATTAACAACCCGTCCTTTAGTTCGACACGATCAACCTCAAGGTACTGTCCTAGAGTAAAGCTACGTTCAAAGTTACGAGCAGCAAGACCTCGATGCAGATACTCTGGAGCATCTACTTCTTCAATCTTTGTTCCTTTGATCTGAAGTTGATTATTTTCGAGGGTGACTTCAATTTCGTCGCGACTAAATCCGGCTACAGCAATTTGAACTTCGTAAAGATCTTCACTGTGCTTTAGTACGTTGTACGGTGGATAGTTAGTTGCAAGCTGATTAGCAAAACGATGTTCAAAATCGTTAAAAATTGAGTCAAACCCTACAAGTGTTCTAGCGAGGGCATTGGTGTCAAAACGAGTTAGTTGATTCATTGTGTTTCTCCTTCATAAGCAAGAATCATTTTAATGTAAGACCCATATGGCATCTTACAAATATATTTATACACGATTTTCGATCATATGTCAATTTAAATCCATTTCAGTACAAATAAAGATTCGACTTCAGGATCGATTTTAATCATTCCTACGCCTACATTGCGGTATTTTCCATGAATGCAAGTTTCTAACCAAGTTTGAAACTCGCGCCCTTCGTCAGTTAATCGCAGCGTGTGACCTTTGTTAATTTCTACATTTTCATATACATCCGATATTAGATATACATGATTTTCAAAAGGCATTTTAGTTATCTTCATGACTTGACCACCTTATAGTAAACATCAAATGATCGACGGCATTTTTAAAATATAAATTCGGATAATGCAACATCCAACGACCGTCCTTACCATCACCTAATGTATCATTTAACCATGTAAACACTTCATTAGGAAATGGTACTCCGGTATTAAATTCGACAACGTGATATTCAACATTCAATTGTAGTCTCGTCATAATTTTAGCATTGCCCACATTGCTGTTTTACTTAAATCACTCTCAAACTCGGGATATAACTCATCGAGTTTATCTGTGTCAACCTCAATATAGCCACGCTCTTTTTTAGAATCGATTTTGTTTCCTATGCCCCATACAGAATCTTTGAGTATTTTAGTTTGTAGTTTTTTGCCTCTACGTCCCCAAAATACCACATAGCTTGCATCGTTCATATATGTTTCTGTACCAAGAGGTATGACACCCCATACTTTATCACTAGTACCTTCTCGACACCATCCGATAAATTTGTACTTCATGTCATACCTCGAAAGTGAATCCAGGATTGAAAATCTCTGCATTGTGCTCGTAGCCTGCATAACCACGCGGGTTAGCAAGAACGCGAGTTTCGCCTATTGTGTAATCCACAGGATCATGCATATGACCGTGTACCCAATATTTGATCTGCGTATTGTCCATGATCAACTCTTCAAGATGATTATGGTATCCACCATTCAAATGATAATCCTCTTTGTACTTAGGATTGACACTCAATGCAGAAGGAGCGTGGTGAGTTACAACCACAACTTTATCATCCTGATGATCTGCAAGAAAGCTCTTCAATTGCTGCACAGAATAATTGTACTCACGAATAGCATCATGCACAGTAAACCTGCTAGTCCAGTATCCATTTTTTTGATGGCTATGTTCAAACTTAATTAAACGAAAATCGTTCAAACCATTCTGAACATATTCCATAGTCAACGGATTACCACCGTGCATGTTAGTCCACATGGTAGCGCCCCAGAAATGAACCCCATTAAGTTCGACAGATTCATTTTCGAGGTAATGAACATTATCCGGCAGAATCTTCTCTAGCGTTTCGTGCTCGGTGTCAAAGTATCCATGATAGTATTCATGGTTGCCGCAGATGTAGATAACCTTCCAATACTTGCGAAATTCCTCATTGACAAATCTCTTGTAACGATCCGCAAGGAATACATTACGTCCGGTATTTTCAGCAAGACGAATGTGCCCGATCTCTAACGTGTCTCCGGCGACAATCAGAACATCGCCGCCGGGCAGCTCAATATCTTGTACATTGATATGTAGATCCGAAACCAATCCAACTTTCATTTTATTTCCTATCTAAATAATCGCCGTATTTCAGCAAAAACATTGTGCGCTTGGGTTCATTAAAAAAATCTAAACACATGCGATGTTCATAGTTATTTCCGTTAGAATCTCTATAATGTTGCTCGCGTGTAGTAAACCCTAGTACATTTTTTGCACGCTCCCTGAACCGAAGAGTTTTAGGGTAGTCTTTATCAAGCTGTGCATACAAAAGATACCATTTATGCATGGGCATTTTAATGGCTTTCCAAGACTTATCCATTAGATTCTAGAACGTCCTAACTTACGCATTACATTCTGCACACCAATAGCCTGGCGCTTTGCGTCCTCTAGTGCGTTGTGCTTTGCAGACTGCGGCATGTCAGCATCAGCAAGATCGAACAACGTTCGTGTATCTCGACAATCCCAAAACTTCCAAGGAACAGTTCGCTTCATTTGAGCAAGCAAATCTTCGATAATGATAATATCAAAAACTGCACCGTGTGACCAAACCTTGTCGCATCCCCAGGCAAACTTATGGAACTTGTCCATTGCTTGGTCTAGAGGAAGTCGATCATCATCACTGAATGCTTCTAACATAATCTCAGGATCTTGCTTTCCCCACCAGTCCAAAGTATCCTCATTGATTTCGCGTCCTAGTTCGGACTGTGCATCGATATCAATTCTAAAATACATTTCATCAAAGATCTCGTCAGTGAACGGATCAAACGTAACTGCACCTAGCGTAAGGATCACAGCCCGAGGACTAGTAGCCATAGTTTCAAGGTCGAACATTAAATGCTTTGCCATAAATTAATTTCCTTTATTCACTATTATAGCAGTTAACGGTGTTGAAGTCAACTTAATACTTCAACTCCATCGAACTTCAAAAGCAAAAATGTTACCAGCGGATGATCTGCGGGCTCAAATTCTATGTGATGCACTGATCCATAGCTTTTAAATGGATAAAATTTTACACCGGATGCTTTTAATGCCTTGTTCACCTCACGTAAGTGTTCCCACGGAACTTTAATCTTCGTCTTCGTTGCCATGTTATTCCTCTAACGCAGTAAGTTCTGCACAGTTGTCATCATCGATACGTAACATACATCTCTTGAATTTTATGCTGCCTTTGGTATGTTCGTTGTCAGGAGTTTCTTTAGTGCTCCATGGAATTTGAGCACTAACATGATTAACGTAAAACGTAGTTCCTTGGGTCTTGATGACCCACATAGGAATAGTTTCGTCTTCGAGATGCTTCTTGTTAAAATGAAACACAAGGTTCTTACAAACATGTTCAATCATGCTGCTTCTCCTTGGCGAGCAGCAGACCATTGCTGTGCAGACAGTACTTTAGCGTCTGCAAGTAGCAGTAGCATAGCAGTAGCTTGTTTCCGCGCTGTAATCAGCTTATAAACAGTGTGTCCGCCTAGATTGCTTTTAACTTCTGCAGTGTGTTTTGCTTTAAGTTCTCTAATGTTATTTGAGAGGTCGTTGTATTCCTTCTTCCATTCTGCACGGAAGGCAAGGTAAGTTTCGCGATTGGTAAAATTAAATTCGTTCATGATTGTATCTCCTTAAATGAACTGTTCGTCTAGAATGCTGTATGATTTTTGTGGCTTGTAAGTGTACAGGCTATGCTTGAAAAAGTATGGATGCCTGTGCGCTAGCGGCTCAGTGGTCAAGCTAGTATATCCCCGATCATCGTCTGGTTCATAAAATTTATGATAGCGGATGTTTAGTTGGGATAACTCTGCTGAAACTTTGTTCAGTGAGTGCTCTGATTTGACACCTATTAGAATAAGGTGACTTGTGGATTCAGGCTTGCCTAAATCGCGCCCTGCTTCTAGTGCAGAATGCGCAGCTTGAACGATTTGTTGTTCAATAGGGAGATCTGTTCTGATGAACGTGTATACATAATTCGGAGTTTCAGTAATCTATGCCATTTTTATTTCCTTTCAAAAGTTAGTGCTTTTCACACCGTGATGCCCGTACCCCAATACGTCTAATGGGTTCACTAGTAAATCCTAGCTATACCTGTTGCACTGAAATTCAGTGTTGCCGGACTGTAGTAATATTTATTCGGTACTAATTGTCACTGACATTTTTTGGTAATCTTTATTTAAAACGGTCTTTTTAGCATCACACACCCTGCAAAGAGTTTGAACGTTATCTTTGCTATCACTACCGCCTTCAACTTTTCGTTCAGTATGATCACCGATTAAAGTAGATCTCATTGCTCTGATTTTATGTAGTTCGTCGTCCCAAACTTGCTCATCAAACCAAGGATCATCTTTCGGAGTATATCCACACCAATTACAACACCATTCTCTAGCAAAGGAATGCGGTCTATCGACTCTGCCCATGCCCCCGTATTCTCTTTGTTGTATTTGATGTTCTCTACAAAGATGTTTATCACCCGGACCTTTAAATGTTGTGATCGGATTGTTACATCCTTCTAGGATACATACTTTCTCATTTGTGCGTTGTTCTTTGATTTGAGATAAAGACTTTCTCAAATCATCTTCGGGTTTTCGAATCGACCCCTTCATTATAGAAGATCTGCTGAAGGAACAATCCAGGGAGGATTCCTAAAATTAGGAAGAGCGCCTGTAAAGTTTTTTCGAAGCTGTGCTAAGAAGAAAACCTGAGTCCTTTTCTCTTCAGTAGGGTAGTTAATCCCCCAAAGGGTACCGTCCGGATTGGGCTTGTTTAGTCTCCACCATTCTTGATAGCTTAACTTAGCCTTATGTGAAAGGTAAATTACATCAATGTCTTGACCGTTAAAGGCTTTCCTAATACTATCGGTGATTCCTTTAATATACTGATCGTCTACTGTAATTTTTGCATTATTGCAAAGGTTGAAAAAGTCATAAAGCAACCAACTTTCTTTAGGTTGAACTGGCCGACTGCTATTGCACATAGATTTAAAATATTTACAAAAATTTTCAGTTACAGACAAATCATAAGTAAGATTTGTCAACTCCTTCAAACGAGTAAGTGCACCGGGTTCTTTAATATCTCCAAATTTTTCGTTTGTAGCAAACATCTTTGCATTTTCTAATGCTTGTTGTTTTTTCTCATTCAGTATCCAATCTGGATTAGTACTCCCGTCAGTGCGAACACCAAAAACTTTTTGATGAAACTTATCGATGTCATCTAAGGGTTTCTTCCCCTCGCCGTTAAGAGTAATGAAGCATTGACGCATATCACTCTTCATAGTACTTGGATAAACTACAACAGGAATTCGAATATTATTTAGATTAGATTCGCCTAGAACGTGCTTTGCAATCATCAACAAAACGATGGCAGTATGCTGCCCATCCCAGCAAACATATTTTCCAGGACACGCCGGTTCTTCATAGACACAAATAGGCATTACTAGAATTTGCCAAAAATGATCTAAAATGTTAATGGCATGCTTAAAATCTAACATTCTTTGCAATGTAACATCGATCATAATTTTATCTAATGAGGTCGATTGCGCCCTACAAAGAGAAATATTAGACCAATTATGCACTGTAGGATTCATCAGTTTAAAATTTTTGATAGAATCCTCTAGCAGATATTTCTTATTTTCATCTGCCAAATGTTCCGACAATCTTGTTGTAAGATCGACATAATGACTTTGACTTTTGTGAAACTGATTATTTACTACATCAGCATAACAGGTCACTGTTCTAGGTTTAGTTATAAGCTGGTGTGACGTAAGTTGCATTGTCATAATTCTAACCTTTCAAGGATGGGATGCTCAAAGAGCATCCCAAACACTGTAGCTCTTTTCCTTGATCTTAACCAGCATGGCTTGGACACCGCGCTCGTTGTCAAACATGAAACGCTGTCCATCATTTTCGATGCGCTTAAGATCAGTGGTATTGAAACGAACCTGGCGCCAATCCCAATCTTCGTCGCCTTCGTCGTCCTTTTCCCAAACCTTGTAGCTGATGTGGATCTTACCGTTGAGAGGGTTACCACGCCATTCTTGATCACTGATCTCTTCCTGGCTAACAGCTTCGCCGTCAATGCTAAGATGCACAGTGTACTTGCATTCGTCGCTGTACTCGGGCTTGGCGTTCAGCAGTCGCATAGCATCCTGCGGAGCTTCATTGTAGCGATTCATTTCTTCAACAAGTGCCTTAAGCATGTCGAAGTTAAAGGAGCTAAACGTGCCAGCAATCTGCACAATGCGTTCAATGTGCGTCTTGTTGTCAAGTCGATCTTCGCAGTATTCACGAATGAAGTCTGAATCAAGGCCCTTGAAGTCGATCATGTAAAAGATACGACCCGGACGGTTACGCATGTGGCTGTCAATACGCCACTTGTCATTGCAGGTAAGGATAAACAGCTTCTTGGAAGGAAATACACCGTCAAGCAGTGTCAGCATCTGTTCCTGATCATCCTTGTCGTAGACCTTTTCAAACTCGTCAAAAAGCACAAGACAGGGCTGTTCAATCTTCTGGATAAGACTATTAAAGTTATCGCCGACCCAAGGCTGGTTAATAACAATAGTAGGAACACCATTCTTGGCAGCTTCGACTACAAGATTCTTAGCAAGCAGACTCTTGCCCGAACCCTTTTCGCCGTTGAGCAGCACACCGGTACTTGCATCACGAGACATAAAAGTAGAATAAATTCGATCAGTGTGACGAACAGTATCGCCATAGAGCTTAGTGCCAATTTCAAAATCTTCAATCTGCTCTAGATAAAGATTCTTAAACATATCCTCCTTGATCACATAGTTGCCCGCAGGCAGCGTTTCGTGGAGGTCCATGGCTTCCTTCGAGGAAACACGGAAAGTATTGCCCGACTTCATGTAGTATGTCATTGCATAATCCTTAGTGTGTGTTGCTAATGTGTGTATTATATAGGGGTAGCTATTAAAAGTCTACCCCTATATTAGTCATTTAAAAAGATTGTGCTGCGATCATACCGATCATAGCCAGCGTCAATCCGAGGATCATAGTACCTGCTGTGCGTGTTACGATTTCAATGCTATTAGACATTTTAGTTTCCTTTCTGTGTGTAAGTGGCTTATTTTAAAGCCACCGGGCTATTTAGTCAACTAAAATGTTGCACTGCAAAAAAAATACTAAATCTTAGCATTTTTTCGAACTTCGTCAAAAGTGTATTCCTTGACGAGCTTGCCGTTTTCATACACAGTTTCAAGAATGTCGGTAGCACTATTAAACGCAAGATAAGTTGGATCAATAGTAACAAGTTCTTGGCCCAGAGAACCATCCTTGTTCATTTTTTTCAAAGCGACCAGCTTGAGTCGGCCTTTCTTGCTCTGCTTGCCCTTGTCAGTGATCGGGTCCTTGAACACATCAATCCATTCACCGTTAACAAGTGCAGCCGAACACTTCATAGCAAACTTCTGGTCATCACGATTGACGATCTGGAGCAATGCACCGCCCTGACCAAACACCACGTTGTCAGCACTGTAGCCAGCAAGCGTAATAGTGTAGAGAATGCTGCGGATCGAAGCGTGGTTGATGCCGTCACCCTGAAGGACCCGAACATTGTTCAGAACCTTGTAGCCCTTGTCATTGACGGTGTGACCAAAGTACTTGTCAAGAATCTGCAAGCACTGCTTGACAATCACAGCCGGATCACCCGAGTCAGGGCGAACAACAAGAGTAGCACCACTATCAAGCACATCCTGCTTGAGTTCCGTGCCCCACAGTTCGCAAGCCTTGAAGATGTCATAGCTGTCCGACACTGCCGAAACAATGCCACCGGGCTTGCCATTCTTCTTGACCATGTTGCGATAGCTGTCAACTTCGTGTTCACGGCCCCAACTAGTTACAGTGCTGTGTTCCATAGCGGGCACTGAAAAACCAGCCATATCAGCGTTATAATAGCGGCGAGCGAAAAGCAGCGCCTCCACGGTATCAGTGCCCATAAAGTTGACAAGGTGCGCGGCTCCCCCGATTCCAGCAGATTCGAGGCTACTGACGCCGCGAGCGCCAAAGTCATGAAGCTTAAAATCAATAGTGCTCGGATCACCAGTCTTCTCCAGATATTCAAGAATCAACTTCTTGTTTTCATAGCTGTTGGTAGCAACAGTAGTCGGATACCAAATTGCACGAAGCAGAGCAGTTTCAAGGAAGCTGGTCAGCCAGTAGCAGTTGGGATCGGTGTTCTCAATCGTAGCGAGAACATTCTTGACGGGAACGATAGTACCCTCAGGCACTGCACGAATACGCACAGGGAGATAACCGTCATGTTCACGCAGAATGTATTCCCAACCTTCACGATTGAAAGGTTCACCGTGTGCAAGGATAATAGCTTCGGCTTCGTCAATCATTTCTTGCGTGATCGGAGCACAAAGATATTCCTTGATGAATGCCTGCAAGCCGAAGAACACTGTCTCGTCATAAATGCCACCACGACTTTCAATGTAGCTGTAAATGCCAGTCGTGTTAGGCGGGTATTGTAGGTACATCGAGTACTTGTATGAATCTGCGTTCAAGCAAATGTTGTGTCGTGTCATAATAAAACTCCTTTATTAATATAGTGCGTTAGCGTCTATCGCCTTTGCGTTGCTAGTATAACAAATCCGTAGTGATCTGTCAACTTTTATGTTTGCAATTATCAAAATGCCACCTCGGCATAACCATCATTGCTCCTACTTTGCCACAATGTGGACAAGTAACCGGTTTTGTTTTTTCTTCCCGTAACTGCTGTTTTCTTTCATCAGTTAACGGAGTTGTATTCTTTTTCTTCCCAGTAAGTCTGGCACTTTGGGCAAGTTTTCGCTCATCTGTCCAAGCATAGTTTCCGTTTTCTTTTCTAGTTTGGTTACGTTTAGCGATATATTCTTCCGGAATAGTTTTTCCTGCCCAAGTACCTACTTTTCCTTTATTACTCTGTCCAATCTTTTCTTTTGTCTCGTCACTTAACCAAGGACCGTTTTGTTTTCTACTTTCTGTTCTCGCTTTGATGTGTTCTGCACTTTGCTTTTTTCCTTTAGCTGCAAGAGACTTTTTCATTTTAGCAACTTCGTCAGTAGATACTCTGTGTGCGTGTGCAATTCTTAACTGTTCATAAACCCGACCTGTTACACGATACCTCTGCATAGTTAGGTTAGAACACGCCATTTTATATACTGCGTGTACCATTCCTGAATTAGGATATATCTTAGCCAATATACGATGTGCAATAAAATGTTCTCTTGCAGTAAATGCTACTAAGTTATTCGGTTCATCAGTTCCTCCAAAACTTCTGGGAACTATATGGTGTACCTCTTTATACCCTTGCGGAATTCCTTTACTTCTTCTAGTTTCTATCAAAGACTTATATAATTTTGCGTAATCCATAAATACCTCATACTGATTAATATGACAGTATTTATACAGTGTTTACATTTTAATTCGTTCTTTAGTGGTGAGCCAGAACACGAGTTGATCGACTTCTTCGTCATTCAGGTACCATTCTTTGTCGCCATTTGCATATTCAACAGCAGGTCCATCTTCGCGATGACGTTTATCATTCAGGTACCAATACTTGTCGCCATCTGCATATTCAACAGCAGGTCCATCTTCGCGATGGAGCAGTCCATTCAGGTACCATTCTTTGCTGCGATTTGCACGTTCAGTCATTTCAGGTTGCATCACGCAATCCCCGTTAAAATATTCTTCAAATGTTCTTGGTCAGCCCACTTTTTCTCCTGATCAATCCTGATCTTGAGGTAATTTCTAATAGTGTCACGTTCTGCCCAAATAAAATCTTCATATCGTCGCAGATACTTAGAGCATCCATCACAACCATACACAAATGTTTGGCCGATGAAATCAAAATGCCCTACACTATCACATCCATGATGATGTTTAACTGGGAAGGCCCCTTCTACTGTTTCTTCCGGAATAAGAGCATCTTCATCATATTCATGTGCATATCGTGAATCAACTGCATAATGCTGTACACCGCACTGACATTCTACATAAACGCCTCCGTATGCACGTTCTTGTGCATCCCAGAACATTTCGCTCACAGTATTGTCAGAAGGCAGTGTGTATTGCATTATTTGATTCCTAAAGTCAAATTCAGTGCCCGCGTATGCAATTCGGCAATCTGTTCAATTGCATCACTACCAGCCAGCGCCTTAAATGCAGCAGCATGGAACTGTTCTTCTGGCAGTGCAATATCAAGAAAATATTTGATATCAGCAGATGTGCCTTTGTGCTCTGCAATAATATGGAATCGATCAGCTGCTAGCTTTTCACCGTGATACAGGATAGCGGCAGCAGACTTAATGTCTTCGAGCGCAGTGTACATAGTATCCCAATAGATAGACGGAGTGTCTACATCTTGCAGAGTACCAAGTCCACGCTCGGCCAGCAATTCTTCAAGAATAAAAGCGTGTTTCTTTTCATCACGTCCGGTGTCGGAAAAAATTCGTCCTGCAAGGTTATCGCGGCGCCCATCATTGAACCGCAGATTAAAAGACAGGTTATCATGATAGCCGCCGATTTCAGTGCCGTGCAGTTTGATCAGCCAGCGGTTCATTGCCGCTTCATCTGCAAGTAAACGTTCCCACCAAGCTAGTGTGCGATCACTAAGTTCCATTATGCAAACTCCACAAGAGTAACAGTGCAGCCTTTGGCAGCAACGCGAACAGCAAAATCTTCAAGCATGGAAATAATGCGGTCAGCATTGCCACCTGCAAGACCCATTCCGATATAGGGAAATCCTAGACGAACACCGTCGCTGACTAAATCCTCAATCTTCTTCAAGATAACATAGAATGCTTCATATTCAAAATGATCAACAGTACGCGGCATAAAATTAACCTGCGTATAAGCATTAATAATGATGAATTGCTTGTCAGTGCCTGCGTAACTAAAATTCCCTAATCGAGCAACGGGCCTGGGCCACATTTTTGCAGCTTCAGTATCGGCATCATAGGCGATAGGATAGCGTTCACGAATCTCTCGAGCAATACCCGAGCCCATGGTATTATGACAGTTGCAGCCGTGGACAATGATATCAAATTCGCCCGCTTCCGCCATATCAATTAAGTTTCCTTTACTACGCTTCAGCATCGCGGATCTCCTTATCCCACTTAGTAAACGTAGTATACTTTTCTCCTGCCTGGCGAGCAATATCTACTTTCTCCGTTATGCTGAAATTTTTATCAACAAAGAAATTCATTGCTGCTTGAACGTCGCCGATTTCTTCAACGAATTTTTTACGAAGGTCGCCTGTCCAATGATTAGTGTCACCTTCTGAACCGATTAATTTGCCGCAAACTTCGCCCAGCTCATTGAGTTCTTCGATCAGCTTCGAAAGTCCGTTCCAATCGTCAGAACCGATGCAGTAGGGTTTAGTCATTTTCGATATACCTTTTGATAACAGCAAGACGCTCAAGCATCTTGTCTGCATTGCGTGGGCCCATGACATTCTTCAATGCATCGGCCATGATCTCTAGACGATCAATCACATCATCAACTTCTTCACGTGTAGGCTTAGTCATCATGTTCTCCTACGGTATCTACAATGTGAATAAGATGCGGAGCGGTAGAAGCCGATAATGCTCGATTATATTGTGCAGTAATTGCTTCAAGGTCGTTTGAAGTCTGACGCACATTGTAATCTGTCTTAGTTTCGTCGGTCCAACGACGCAGTTCATAGCGCATATTATTAACCCTTCATTTTCTTCATTGCATCGTAAATCTGCGGATGCACTGTAAGTTGATCTTGGCTATAGCAGCGCAGATAATGTTCCCGCCAATTGTAAGAAGGTTCACTTTCACCCGGGACATAAAAGTCTGCGGGTGCTCGTCGCATCTGGCGGGCAAGTTCTACAACCCAATCATCGCGGTCGATACGCTTAAGATGGCAATAAGCGTTACTAACACCAACCCAACCCTCGCGAACCAGTTCGCCAGCATAGAGGAAAACTTCTGTATCATCTAGTGTCTGGCGTGTAGGACCGTAAGTAATGTGCTGCGTAGTAATCTTAGTCTTGCGTGAAAATACCGGCATTGTTATTCCTCCATCCAGCTAAAAGTGGCGCCGCCGATATCCGCTGTACATTTGGTAATCCAAATGCCATCATCGAATACTAAATCACCAGCGACACTG
>Ga0208250_1000094_pt1 | contig 32020 bp, 51 predicted proteins | sample CryBogCBE18Aug09_FD_184557 | JGI IMG/M metagenome (GOLD analysis project Ga0208250, IMG submission 184557) | Freshwater microbial communities from Crystal Bog, Wisconsin, USA - CBE18Aug09 (SPAdes) (version 2) | ecosystem: Environmental > Aquatic > Freshwater > Lake | place: Crystal Bog... | reverse complement strand
TCTCCAAAGTTTAGAATGGTATGTCCGAGTCCAAGTCATCAAAACCCGATCTATTAACGGCAGGTTTTGAATTAGTTTGGGCAGGTTTATTATTGTCGGTTTTCTCCCCTCCGAGCAAGCGGATCGTATCAGCCTTAACGTGGGTTGAGGTTTTTTCGACACCATTCTTGTCCGTATATTTTTGAGTTACAAGCGAACCTTGGATAAAAACCATTTTCCCAGATTTTATGTATTTCTCAGCAATTTCGGCTAATTTACCAAAGCAAGTGACGTTATGCCACTCGGTTTTAGTCATCATTTCCCCAGACTTATCCCTCCACTTTTCGGAGGTTGCAACTGAGAAATTGGCAACTAGGTCTCCAGATGGCATGGCTCTGATCTGGGGATCTTTCCCGACATTACCGATAACTTGAATTTGATTGAACATTTGATTCCTTTTCTATTGCGTCTGCTAAAAGTTTAAATTGCACCGATGTAAAAAGATTAGACCAATGCAAAATTTCATGTTTGCCTAAATACTCATAAGCAATTGTTAAAAAATACCACTCTAAATGCCTGAGTTCGTAGTAATTTAATTTACTTGTGTCCATTTTTTGTCTGCCAAAATTGAAGTAAGTTTTTAAACATTAACCAACCTTTTTCTAATTCCTCCTGAGTCCATTTGTGGAGGACAACAAGGCCAGGGTTGGTGCGAGATACAAAAGCATTGGCGCACTCGGCATGGGGCAGTCCAAGGCCAACTCGGTATGCTGCAAGTTGCATCAAGTGTTCGTCATACCCAACAATTTTGTCTCCAACGTCAAATTCCTTGGTTTTAACGTCAATCACAACCCCTCGATCCGTCTTAGTGTGTAAGTCGGTTTTGCCTCCAAATCCGTCCTCATGGGCAAAAGACATTTCAGGAATCCAAATCTGGGAAGCATAGTTTTCACGCATAAGATCGTCAAAAGACTGGACGTGCTCCTGGTGCGCCCCATAACCTCTACCCTCATAGAATCCTTGAATTGACGCATGGATCTCAGTCCCTCGGTTAGCAGCCTCCTTGCCCTCCTCTTTAGAATCGGACATGATCCTAGCAATCCATTCCTCCTCGGTCTCCTCCGCACGTTTGGGAAGGGTTAGTGCAGCCATAAGCACCTGACGTTGTAACCAGACGTTTAATGCAGGCTTGGCAGCGACATTGAGAATGGTTGTGACGGATGGGACAAGATTCATTGTCCGAGCGTCTCTGAGCGTTGTATTGCGCTCTTTACCGTTCTTACCAATAACGGTGTACATTGGATTGCCCTGGCGGTCATACCAATGTTGTGACTCGGATGCTCTGGTTTTGTTTTGTGTTGTCATGCTAATCCCCCTAATTTTGATTTCAATAAGTCTTTTGCTTTGATCGTAGCTACTTTGTACGTTTCATTGTTTACGCAATATTTGTATGCAGCCTTAAAAGCCTTTTCAAGTTCGTCAAGGTTTTGGCAATCTCCAATTGCAGTAATCAAGTCGGCAGCTACTGACTCGTTAAATGCAGGTGCCTGGACAACTGTTTTAGGCTTGGACGCTGAATTACCATCGTCATCTTCTGGTGCGATACCGCAAGCAGCCATCAAAGAATATCTACGAGCGTAAGTCAATGCTGAACCGTACCCTTGAGGGTCTTGTTTAGACGCAGGAACGTGTAAAACTCCGCACTCGATAGTTTCCCCCGACTCATGCAAGAAAACCGTTTCTACGCTTACTCCAGTAGCGTCCTCATACAATTTCTGCATCATGCCAATACCGTTGTTGTTCAGAGCGTCAATGACTGCCTCTACACAAGCTGCAAGGTCGGCATAACGTGATTTGAAGTGTGGATTGGTGGAAGTTTTGAGCGCAGGCCCAAATTCCCTTTGTGATTTTACAAATGCCGTAGCAATCAATTTACCGCCTGAATTTGTTGGTTTATCAGTCATACTTGTGCCCCAGTTAAATATCCAATAATAAAAATAAAAATAATGATGCAACCGTAAACAACGATTTTGTCTTCTTTATCCATTATTTGTACTCCTTAATGGGTGGATACTTAGCATCAAGTTCAAGTCCACGAATAAACTTGATTAGTTCAGCCTGGGAGTTGATTTTGTGTCCTGTATAGTCATGGACAAGGTTTAAGACCGATTTGATACCGTCTTGGTATCCGTCTTTGTAGTGATCCAAATTGTCTTTGGAAGGGATAATGTTATGTTCCATCTTCAGTTTTCCTTAGTTAAAAATGACGTACAGGTTTGTAGCGTCTGAGTTTATTGTAAGGCTATTTTGACAAAAAAGGAACAATTTATAAAATATTTTTAATTAATTTGAATATTTGTCAGTTTTAACTTACAATTACCAAATGGAAAAAGAAACGGCAATCAGATTAGCAGGCAGCGCAAGTAAACTGGCTAGACTCCTTGGAGTCAGTCGGCAGAGCGTATTTGCTTGGAAGACTCTGCCTGAAGGTAGGGTTTGGCAATTAAAAGTATTGCGTCCAGATTGGTTTGACGAAATAAAAAGATTTTGATGTAGAATAATTTGAAACACGGCTAGGGTAGCTCCCGAAAAGACGATTCTTCACCGTCCTGCCGATTGTGTTTTAGTGAAGTCAACCGATGAAGTAAGGTTAAACAATGGCAACATTAACGCTTAAAAAAGCCAAAACTATTGGCGAAATTCCCCTCTTAAATCTTGATGGCAAATTTGTCGTTATGCGACAGTCTCGCCATGTAAAATCATTTCGGTTTACCTGCTACATGGACACGCATGAACAAGCTATGCGTGAAGCTAATAGGCTAACCAAAGTTAACCAAACAGAGCGTTATCTTGTGCTTCAAGTACAAGGTTGGGCTGATTTGGAGGCATGATGCACTATTACAAATTTAATATTGCTGATTATCGGAAAGATACTGGGCATTTAAATACTATTGAGCATGGTATTTACCGTCAGCTTATTGATTGGTATTACTTGGACGAAAAACCAATTCCGCATGAAACCCAAGTGGTTATAAGACGGTTACGTTTGGGTTCTGACGAGGAAAAATATTTAGAAATAATCCTTAAAGAATTCTTTAAAAATACGTCCAAAGGGTATATACATACAAGAATTGAAGTTGATATTCATGGTTATCAGGAAAATTCTAATAAAAATAGGACTAACGGAAAGCTCGGTGGCAGGCCTAAGAAAACCCAGTCGGTTATTTCTGGGTTATCAAATGAAAGCGAATCAAAAGGCAACCATAAACCACTAACCACTAACCATAAACCAAATAAAGAAATACAAGCACCATTCGGTGTATCTGATGATGTTTGGGAATCTTTTGTTAAACAAAGAAAGTTATCCAGGGCAACGGTTACTGATACAGTTATTAATTCAATTGACAAAGAAGCTCAAAAAGCAGGTTGGACACTTGAGCAGGCATTGTCGGAAATTGTCGCAAGAGGCTGGAGAGGATTTAAGGCTGAATGGGTTAAAGACAAAACGTTAACTCCTGCTGCAACTAAAAAACAAGAATTTATTTCTGGATTGACCAGGGGTTTAATGGGAGGTGATAAAAATGTCAAACTTATTGATCTTTAATCCTACAAGTTCAGATGATGGTTTGGATTACATATTTGGGAAGATGATGGCTATTTATGGTCAATCATTTGTGCGTAACTGGCAGGACATTGATCCAGGTTTAATGCGACAAGTTTGGACTGAAGAACTTGGGGAATTTCTAAAATCTAAGGAAATATTAGATCACGCATTAAAAAGCATGGATGGTGATTTTCCTCCGTCTGCAATTAAATTTAGACAACTTTGCAAAAGTTCCCAGGATATTTATGATTTGGAGACCAGAGGCGGAGTTGATAAACTTGCCAAACGACTTGGATTAGAGGCATGGGACGAGATGAAACATTGGCCTCAATACAAAAATTGGGTTATCAAAGAAGCTGAATTAAGAGGTGTATTATGATTAAAACAATATGGCAGCGAGTACCCAGACATTGTGAAGTGCTCGGAATATGCCAGGCAAGAAATTGTGCAGGTTGTCCACACAAAGACCCTTTTGAAGATGCAATTGTCAGCAGAGAAGTTTTAAAATTAACCACTAACATAGGAGCAAAAGCAAAACCAGAAATGAGAGCTTGGATATTTGAAAAAGATTAATCAACAACTAAGGAAAATTAAAGATGAAAACTCAAAATATGATGATATTTGAATATTTGGTTAAAGGAAAATCGTTGACTGCGATGGACGCTTTAAAACTATTTGGTTGCTTTAGACTTGCAGCAAGAATTGCAGAGCTTAAAACAACAGGTATTGAAATAGTTTCTTCAAGGAAACAAGTCAAAAACCAATTTGGCAAAGACGTAATTGTTGCAGTTTACTCATTAAAGGCTTAACCATGAAATACTTACTCATAACACTCTTGGCCCTAGCTGGGTGCTCAACTCCCAAACTAGAAACTCCAACACAATACACTTATACATCTCCCCCAGTTGTGCCAGTCAAAGTTGATCCACAAGCGCAACAAATGTCTAGGTCTGAAGTGGTGTCTGCTACGATCCAATGCGAACAGGATGGTCTCAGAGCAGTTCCAATCATGTCTAAGCGCATAATTTCAGGCATGATGAGCGACATTGTGATCGACATCCAATGTTTACCCAAACGCAACATTTTTGATGTGAAATTCTAATGAACGCAAAAAAAGCAAAAGCACTCAGAAAGTCATTGAAGGAAAACAACATTGACATTTTAGATAACTCCTATTACACCGATTTGAGACAAATTGGAGGACAGATTCAACTCAAAAAAGAATCAGGCCGATCAATGTACCAAATGATAAAGAAGTCAATGTATGACTACGGACAAAAGAATATTCATTCTAAGCCACTCTGAGGCCAGGCAAAGAGCTAAAGACTTTGTTGGAATTGCTCCCGAGGGATGGGTTGTGGAGTTCAAACCTGCAACTCGAACTTTGGAACAAAACGCAAAACTTTGGGCATCTTTGTCTGACATATCAAAACAAGTTGTCTGGCATGGACGCAAGCTAACCTCTGAGGAATGGAAGTTTGTGTTCTCCAGCGCAATTAAAAAACAAGAAGTTGTACCTAATATTGACGGAACTGGGTTTGTAGTTCTTGGTCAATCGACTTCTAAAATGACAAAAGCAGAAATGTCCGAACTTTTAGAATTGATTTTTGCTTTTGGTGCTGAACATAATGTTAAATTTGAGAACCAATATGCCGAGACCTAAAACTGAATTAACTGGATCAAACACTACAATTTATGTGAGATTGACTGCAAAACAAAAAGAAATGTTTAAAGATATTGGAGGCGCAGATTGGCTAAGAAACTATCTTCAGAGACAAATCAGGTCTGAAGAAATTGGTTTAGGTTTACCCACTTTAAAGGATAAATATGATTCAAGTACCGTATAACACAGGTAAAGTAAAGATTGGATGCAAATTTAATCCTGAAATTAATTATTGCAATCCAGATCAAGACTGGATACAAAAATTATTACTTAGTTTTAAAATATGAACTGGGAGGTTAACAAGGCATTCCAGGATGTTGGATTTAGGCAATTTTCCTTGTTTCTGGCCTAACTAGTTAAACAACCAAATGGACTCCCAATGACTAAATGTAAGGTTTGCAGGTCTGAATTTGTAAAAAGAAACATGAGTCACAAGACTTGCAGTCCAGAATGCGCTTTAACCTGGCTACATCAGTCCAAGGCAAAGACAAAAGCAAAGGTTGACAGGTTGGACAGGATAGAGACTAAAAAAGCCTTGGAGAAGCTAAAAACTCGGTCGGATTGGATCAAAGATGTTCAAGTGGTATTTAACCAATACATTAGACTCCGAGACCAATTTGAACCTTGTATATCTTGTTTGAGACACCATCAAGGCCAATATCACGCTGGACACTATCTGAGTACAGGGGCTAGACCAAATTTAAGGTTTGACGAACAAAACGTCCATAAACAATGTCAACCTTGCAATACTCATTTATCAGGAAATTTAATAAATTATCGGATAAACCTTATAAAAAAGATTGGATTGGATGGGGTTTTGCGACTTGAAAACGACTTTGAGCCTAAAAAATACCTTATTGAAGAACTAAAAGAAATTGTCCAAATTTATCAAAAAAAGGTTAAAATGCTAAAAACGGTTGATTGACAACCTAAATTTTGTGATAATCCGATTTATTTAAGGGGATTCCCATGCCAAATTATCAAGGTGTAGCAACGGACGAAGCCAATCTAACGTATCTCAATTTCTTTAATGATGCGTTTTTGCCGATTAAAAGTGTTTACAACACAACGGCTACATTAAGTCCTGCAGCAGTTGGCGCAGCTACAACCGCAGAGCAAACTTTTACTGTACCTGGTGTTTTAGTTGGTGACGTAGTGTTCATTAACAAACCAACCGCACAAGCAGGTCTTGGAATAGTAGGCGCAAGAGTTTCAGCAGCTAATACAGTTGCAATCACATTTGCAAACGTCACAGTAGCATCAATTACCCCAACTGCATCCGAAGTCTATCGGATCGGTGGACACCGTTAACCCCAAGGAGATAAAAATGGCCAAAATGGAAAAAATGGAATATGAGTCAGACGCAGCAAAAGACAAAATGGGAAAGACTGGTTTAAAAGACCCAGGCCACTTACAAGTCGCTGCGAACTACGCAACAGAGTGCAGAGATGGCACAAAGCCTTATATTCGTCCTCCAATGGGGCCAGTAAAAGAGCCAAATCTAACAAACGGAGTTCCAATGCTCCCACAAAAGAATATCAATTCTGGTAACAGATAATGGCAACCAAGGTCGCTAAAAAGGTTGAAGTTCTATCTATGCCAAGCCGAGACATGGCTCAAGAGAAGAAATGGCAAGCTGAGAGCGATCTTAGGACGCTCCAAGCTGCCAGGGAGATTGAGGCAAGTAGGACTAGATTGGCTGCAGCAAAGAGATGCGCTGACGATCAAATGAAGGCTTTATCTCGCATAAAGATGAAAAAATGACAATGGGTAATTCAAAAGCCATTGGTGTTGCTTATTCTGATCAAAACATTCAGGGAGCAGATATTGTTTCTGCTAACAATGTCATTGCGACTGGTCAGATAGGTTATGCTGCAGGGAATTACACGCAAGTCACTCAGTCTAGCGTTAAAACTAATGGTGTAACTTGTAATACTCCATCTGGTTCAATCATTACTGCCAACTCGCAACTCGCTCCAGGGGCGCAAGCGGTATTTACAGTAAGTTGTTCGGCAGTAAGCGCAAAAGATACAGTTATTGCAAGTGTCGCAAGTGGTGGAACACTTGGAGCTTATAACGTATTTATTGCAGCAATTACAAATGGGCAGTTTACTGTTGTGATTAAAAACTCAACAAACAATGCTTATTCAGAGGCAGTCACAATTAATTATGCAATTCTCCACACGCAAGGATAATCATGTTAAAGAAATCAGCCTCAAAGAAAGCATTTAAAGAGAACGTAAAAACAGAAATTAAAGAAAGCCGTCCAGTTAAGCAAGCGGTTGCAATCAGTTACGCTGTTAAGCGAGAGTCTGAAAAAAAGAAAAAGAAATGAAGCACGATAAGCCAATTCCCCACAAGACAGTTGGTAAGGGTAAGACCTATAACCCAACAAATAAGGGCGCAGGGATGACGGCAAAGGGTCGGGCTGAATACAACGAGAAAAACGGATCACACTTAAAACCGCCTGCTCCAAATCCGAAAACAAAGAAAGATGAGGGGCGCAAGGCCAGTTTTTGTGCACGCATGGAAGGTGTTGTAAAAAACGCAAAAGGGCCTGCTGAAAGGGCTAAAGCGTCATTAAAGAACTGGAAGTGCTAATGAAACCTGGACTTTATGCGAATATCCATAAAAAGCAAGAACGGATAAAAAAAGAAAAGGCCGAGGGTAAGCCAGTTGAAAAGATGAGGCCAGTTGGGTCAAAGGGTGCTCCAACTGAAAAGGCATTCAAGGAGTCTGCAAAGACTGCTATGCCTGCAAAACCAAAAAAGAAGAAGTGAGTAGGTCTAACGTCACAATAGACATTGATGACGAAACAAGCGAAGTAACGATTCATATTCTTGGAGAAGGACTAGCTTTACAGGTTGCACACGACTGGGTAACACTTCTTAGGCAACATGGATTTGACGTAGACATTGAACAACAACCGCAAACGATAAACTAAAATGCCCTCAATAGCTGATCTTTACTCTACGATTGACAGTTACAAACGCAGGGCAGCGGACGTTCTCAGCGATCCACAAAACAGTCTTATGCAAATGCTTGGCTATGCCAATGACAGGGCCAGACAATACAACGAATCACTTGCACAAGCATCCAAAGAAAGGGGTTATGGCCCTAAGACGCAAGAATTAGCGCAAGCAATGGCAGAGTCTTACAACCCAGTTGGGATGACTACCTGGCATGGTAGTCCACACACATTCAACAAATTTGACATGAGCAAGATTGGAACTGGTGAAGGGGCGCAGGCCTACGGTCATGGGCTTTATTTAGCTGAAAACCCTGAAGTCGCAAAAGAATATAAAGAGGCTTTATCTACTTATAAAACAACATTAAACGGAGAACCTTTAAATCCATCACATCCATTATTTTCAGAGGGGATGTCAATTGCTGCTAATGGATATAAAAAAGCCTTAAAACAAGCGGAAGACGCTTTAAAAAGTGGCTTTGTAAACCCTGAATATGCACAAAAACAAATTGACAATATTAAATCCCTAAAAGGCGCAAAGATTGAGCAATCAAAACAAGGCAATCTTTACAAAGTAGACCTACCAGACGAACACATAGCAAAAATGCTTGATTATGATAAATCATGGAAACAACAACCTAAAAATGTACAAGATGCAATAAATATAGATAGTTTATTAAAATATTACAACACAGAAGATTTACCAGCATCTCAAGTTTTTTTTCATGCGAATCAAAATATGACTCCTGAAAATTTCTCTAAATTTTTATATAACAAAGGAATTCCAGGAATTAAATATTTAGACGAACAAAGCCGAGCAGCTGGGGAAGGAACTAGGAATTTTGTTATTTTTGACCCAAATCTAGCAAAAATAGAGGAAAGAAACTCAATTCCAATACCTCAAGACCCACACGCACCTAATTACTTAGAAGATGTTCATAAGGCATTAAGTAATAAATTTGAATATCCTAGAGAACAAGCCTTTAAGGTTGCTCAAGAAAATGCTGCATTGCCAGTTTCTGAGGGTGGTTTAGGTTTGCCTAAAGACAACACTCCAGAAATGAGAGCAAAAGCAATGGGTTATGAAACACCTATGTATCATGGAACAAATGAAGACATTGAGGCTTTTAATACAAAAGGGAAAGGAAAAACTGCTGGTGCTGGTGCTTTTTTTACAACAAATCCAACAACGGCAGAAACTTATGTTTCATCTTCAGGTGGTGGGAATATTTTGCCTGTTATGGTTAAGAAGAATGATTTATTAAATGTAAATGCTAGAGGCAAAAATTGGTCTGATATATATACTAATCAATTAGGCGCAAAATCAGGCAAAATTAAATATAGCCCTCAAGAATTAGGATTGGATTTAAATTCAGCAACAACCACAGATGAATTAGGAATGATTGCTGCTGATTTAGGTAAAAAAGGCATTGAAATTAAAAATGTTAAAGATTTAGGCCCTAATAGTCATGTAATGAGAGCTAAAGAATATTTGCTTAATAAGTATGGAATTGTCCCAGATGAAACATGGTCAAATGTAACTGGTAAACAATTTGACGAATCTCAAAAAGCAATGAAAAAGTTTTATGAGTCACAAAAAAGTGATATTGTTGCTTTGCAAGATCCATCAATGATTAGGTCAAAGTTTGCTGCTTTTGATCCAAAACAAATGGGTAATCCAGATTTATTGGCAGGAGTTGTACCTTTAAGTTTGGGTGGAGCAGCCCTTGGAACAAGTAACGATGACGTACATTCTCCTAATTACCTAGAAAACCTCCACAAACAATTAGCTCAAAAACCAATAGACGTAACAGACGTTCATGCACCAAATTACTTAGAAGACATACATAATCAACTGGCAAACCAACAATAAATTTGCAATCTGTCAGAATAGTATTACAATCTGACACTATGAAGAAAACAGTTAAATCACACCCCAACCGAACAGGCAGACCCACTCTTTACAAAGAGCAATATGCCCAAGAACTCATAGATTATTTTAATCAGCCTGCATACTCAGAGAAAACAGTCATTCTCCCAAATGGAGTAGAACGGACTGAAAGATTATCTAATTTATTCCCAACACTAACCCGATTTGCTGCCAGTAGAGGTGTCACAAGAGACACTTTACACGAATGGGCTAACGCAAAAGATGAGAACGAAAGACTTAAACATCCTGAGTTTTCCGACGCATATAAGGTTGCAAGGCAGTTACAAGAGTCTGTTTTAGTTGAAGGTGCTACTGCAGGGGTCTTTAACGCACAGTTTTCAATCTTTACCGCAAAAAACATTTTAGGTTGGAGAGACAAGACCGAACAAGAGATTACAGGTGCAGCAGGTGGGCCACTTCTTATGCAAGTAGCAACCGACAATGACGCTTAAGTACACAAAGAAACAGATTGAGGCCATGAAGTTGATGAGTGGAGACCCCACTTACGTCATGCTATTTGGTGGGTCAAGGTCGGGGAAGACTTTCATCACAATCAGGCAGATAGTAACTAGGGCGATCAAAGCAGGTGGATCAAGGCACACAATTCTCAGGTTTAGGTTTAATCACGTTGTCAACTCGGTGGTTTACGATACATTCCCAAAGGTGATGAAGATTTGCTATCCAACGGTCAATTACAAGTTAGATAAGACGCATTGGTTTGCGAAGCTGGACAATGGATCAGAGATTTGGTTTGGTGGATTAGACGATAAGGAAAGGACGGAGAAGATTCTAGGTATGGAGTTCAGCACAATCTACTTGAATGAGTCCAGCCAAATAGCTTGGGGTTCGGTGGGGATTGCAATGACTCGACTGGCTCAGAAAGTCAATCAGCAAATCATGGTGGATAAAAAGATTGAGATGAAGCCACTTAAGCCAAGGATGTTCTTTGACTGCAACCCACCAGATAAGAACCATTGGACGTACAAGTTATTTGTGCAGCGCAGAGACCCAGAGACAGGAACCAACCTTTACACTCCCGAGGATTACGCATACTTTCAAATCAATCCTAAAGACAATGTGGATAACTTGTCGGACGGATACTTAAAGACTTTGGAAGGATTGTCAGCCAGGCTCAGAAAACGATTCCTTGAAGGAGAGTTTACAGATGCTAATCCTAACCAATTGTTTACTGACTTGTACTTTGATCGTTGGCGCACTCAAGAGGAAGACTTACCTGAGTTTGTTCGAGTGGTCGTTGGAGTTGACCCTAGTGGAGCAGGAGACTCTGACAATGCTGACAATGATGCAATTGGTATTGTTGTAGGAGCTTTGGGGACGGATGGGAACGCATACTTACTTGAGGACTGCACAGTCAAAGCAGGGCCTGCAACCTGGGGCAAAGTGGCAACAAGTGCATACGACAGGCACAACGCAGACATATTGGTGGGTGAGAATAATTATGGTGGTGCAATGGTTGAAATGGTTATTCAAGCGTCTAGGCCAAGAACTAACTACAAGTCAGTCCTTGCCACTCGATCAAAGATGGTCAGGGCAGAGCCGTTTGCTCCACTTTACGAACAGGGAAAAATCAGGCACGTTGGAAGGTTCGCAGATCTAGAGGAAGAACTTGGAGGATTTAGCACCAATGGTTACAATGGATCTAAGTCCCCAAACAGAGCAGACGCTTGGATTTGGGTGCTAACCGAACTGTTTCCTGCAATTTTGCGATCAAAAGTTGAGAAAAAATCACAAAACGCACCGAAAAAACAGTTTAATTCTAATAATTCACCTGGATTTTGGATGTAAACATGGCAACAAACACCGAAGACGAAATTATCCGCAGAGCGCACGACAACTTCAAACATTGTTTGGACTGGGAGCAAGCCTCCAGGCAAAGTTTTAGGGAGGACATGAGGTTCTTATTTGCCGACTCGGACAACCAGGATCAGTGGGAGCCTGCGGTCAAGGCCAGGCGTAGGCTAAATACTCAACCCATGATTACAATCAACAAGGTGCATACGCATTGGCTGCACGTTGTTAATAATTTAAAAGAAAACAAACCGTCTGTTAGCGTACATCCAACAGGAAATGAGGGAACTTATGAAGCTGCTGAAATATTTGAAGGATTGGTTCGTCACATTGAGTACATATCTAACGCAAAAACTGCGTACGATATGGCAGCGGAGCAACAAGTAGGTGGTGGAATAGGATATTGGACGGTCACAACTGCCTACGCAGATGATTCCACATTTGATCAAGAGATATACATTCGGGAAGTACCAGACGCAATGAGCGTTTATCTTGATCCACACATTAAGAAAAGGGACGGTTCAGACGCTCGGTTTGGGTTTATCTATGAAGATATGCCAAGAGAAGTGTTTGAAATGAAGTACCCAGGGGAATCAGTTCCAATGGCTTATTCAGGTGGGGCGCAATCCTGGGTGACGAAAGATGTTGTCCGTTTGGCTACTTATTACGAACGTGAAAATAAAAAGGAATGGCTATATTCAATTCCTAATGAAGACGGATCAATGAAGTTTGAGCGTCAATCAGACATGACTAAAGAAGAAGTCAAGATGCTGAATGAGGCTATCCGAATGGGTGCGGACATCGAGCGCAGACGCATTGACAAGAATGTTATCCACAAGTATTTAATCGGTGGGAATAAGATTTTGGAGAAAGGAATTTGGGCAGGGAAGTACGTCCCAATTGTTCGAGTGCCTGGGGAGGAAATGCAGATCGAGGGCAAATTAGACCGTAAAGGTTTGGTTCGTTACATGAAGGACGCACAAAGAGCGTACAACTACAACGCTTCAGCAGCCTTGGAATATGGTGCTCTACAGTCAAAATCACCGTATTTAGCCCCAGTTGAGGCAATAGAAGGATTAGAAAACTACTGGGCAACGGCAAATACTGAGAATCACGCTTACTTAGCTTACAACCATGCGGACGAGAACGGCAACCCTATTCCTGCTCCAGCAAGGTCTCAGCCTCCCTCCTCTGCTCCAGTTTACATGGAAGGAATGCAAGTCGCTGAAAATGAAATGATGATGACTTCAGGTCAGTACCAACAGACGTTTGGGGCGCAAGGTCAAGAACTCTCAGGGGTTGCAATTGGCAAACGTCAATATCAAGGGGAGAGGGTAACTTACCACTTCCAAGACAATCAAAACATGGCTATTGCGTTCACAGGTAAGATTTTGATTGATCTAATTCCTAAGATATACGACACAAAACGGACTATTAGAATTTTGGGAGAGGATGGCACAGAACAAGAGGTAATGATTGACCCAACTCTTAAAACGGCCTACAAACAAATGGAGAACAAGGAGGAGGCCAAAGTATCCACAATCTTTAATCCGTCCGTTGGTTCTTATGATGTAGTTGCAGAATCTGGTTCTAACTATGAAACTAGAAGACAAGAAGCATTTGCTGCAATGTCTCAAATGATTGGTCAACAACCGCAACTTGCACAGGTTATCGGTGATCTGTACATGGGTTCGGCTGACTTCCCTAATGCGGATAAGTTGCAGGAACGAATGAGAAACTGGATTCCTCCAGCTATCCTGGGGACTGGGCCAAGCGAACAAGAGCAGGCTTTAATGCAACAACTCCAACAGTCTCAGCAAGTTATTGCTGCTCTGACTCAACAGGTTCAAGACAGGAAAGTAGATCAAGTCATGGAGAAACAACGACTTGATATGGACGCTCTCAACCATTTGGCTATCAGATTGGAGAAAGAGCGAGACAGTTTAATTAGTGCATTCAAGGCTGAGACCGAAAGATTGAAGACACTTATTAAGGATGTGAACCCTACGCAACTGGGGGGAATTACTGACAAGATGGTTGGAGAGATCGAACAAGCCAAAAATCCTGCTCAAGACATTAACCCCGATTACATAGACCCCTCACAATATTTGCAAAATGCTATCCCAACCATTACAGGATGAAAATGGAAACTACAGTTGAACAAACCGTAACTGAAGGAAATAACCAGGCTGACGTAACCAATGCCCCTCAGCAAACTCCCGAGCAAAAAGCTCCAGAGGCCAAAGACAACTCTTACCATGATTTACCCGAATGGGCTAGAAAACGGATGGGTGAACTAGCTGCAGCTAAGAATTCTGCTGCCGAACAACTCGCTGCACTTAAGGCACAAATGCAAAGTCAGCCAGAGCCTCAACAACAATATCAACCTCAAAATACTCAAAATATTGAGGAATTGGCTACTCAAATAGCTAACCAAAGGGTTCAAGAGCAGACATTCTTAAACAGAATGAATGAGATTGAAAAGAATGCCAAGGCTGAATTTGGTCAGGAATATGATCGATCAGTTCAGAATTTACAGTTGGCTGGTGTTGGTGGGAATGACTTTTTACACGCTTTGGCTGAAGTTCCAAACCCTGAGAAAGTAATCACTTACCTTGGGAAGTCTGAGAATGTGAATGACGCAATCAGGATTTCTCAACTCAGTCCAATGCAACTCGGGATTGAATTGACCAAGTTATCGACCAAGGCAGCCAAGGAATTGTCCAAGCAAAAGTCTAGCGCACCTGCTCCAGTTGGGGAAGTGACTGGGGGTTCGTCTGCTCCAACAGGTGCAGGGGCTGAACCTCCCATGAGCGATACCGAAGCCTGGGTTGCATGGAGACGGGCAACTGCACGAAAAAAGCGTTGATAAATTAGATTTTTAGCATTAGAATGGTGTACAGGCAGAAGCGAGCCGTAAATCGTTGTGTTGGGCCGTAAAAGATAGTCTCCAGAGGCCAGGGGAAATTAGGAGTTTACCGAAAGGTAAGCAATTCATTTCTTTATTCGTCAAAGGAGGTAGTTCAACATGACTACTAGCAATTCACTTCTTACGATAAGTCAGATCACAAATGAAGCGGTCAGACTTTTCACTCAATCTAATGCTTTTCTAAGAACAGTTTCCCGCCAGTATGACGATCAGTTTGCTCGTACAGGTGCGAAAATCGGTTCAACTTTGCGTATTCGTTTACCCAACGATTACACAGTATCAACTGGGCCTGCAATTACTCCTCAAGGTACTAACGAACAGAATACATCTTTGACTGTGGCAACACAAGCAAACGTACCTGTTTCTTTCGGTACTGCTGAGAAAACATTGTCACTCGATGACTTCTCCGAGCGTATTCTCGCTCCTGCGGTCAACCGTTTGGCAGCGTATGTTGCAGCAGACTTGATGAACGTAGCATCTCAATCAGCCAACATTTCACCAAACTTCTCAAGCGGTACAACCTTGGTAAGTCCAAATGCAACAACTTGGCTAACTGCAGGTTCTTCTTTAGATCAAAACTTGGCTCCAAGAATGGAACGCAAGATTATTCTTGATCCAGTTACTCAAGCTCGTACTGTTTCATCTTTGGCAGGTTTGTTCAATCCTCAAGTTAAAATTGCTGAGAACTATGAAACTGGTGTTATTACCAGAGACACTCTCGGATTTGACTGGATGTACGATCAAACTACTCTAGTTCACACAGTTGGTTCATTCTCAAGTGGTACTGTTAATGGTGCAAGCCAAACAGGTACAACATTGACTGTGAATGCAATTACTGGAACTTTGAACCAGGGTGACATCATCACAATCGCAGGTGTATACGCAATTAACCGTTTGACTGGTAACTCACAAGGTCAACTACGTCAATTCGTTGTTACTGCAAACGTAGCATCTGGCGCAACAAGTATTCCAATTTACCCTGCTATTACTCCTGCTCCAGCAGCGTTTAATACAGTAACTGCATCTCCTGCAAACTCTGCAGCGATCAGTTTGGTAATGGCTGCTTCTACAAGCTATCGTCAAAACATAGCTTATTTCCCAGAGGCTTTCACTTTAGCAACTGCTGACTTAGAAATGCCTACTGCTGGTGTTGTTCAGGCTGCTCGTGCACAGTTCGATGGAATTTCTTTAAGAATGATTGAGGCTTATGATGTAATGTCTGACTCCTTGATTACTCGTATGGATATTCTGTACGGATACGCTGCGATCCGTCCTGAGTGGTCTTGTATTGTTCCTGACATTGTCTAATGCCAATTGAACAATACTACAGGGGGAAGTTGGTTTCCCCTGTTTACACTTTTGTAGAGTTTCCCAAGTGGGTTACTGACTCACTTGGGGAGCAGCATCTTGTTCAGACACCTGAAGAAGAAGCACAAGTTTTAATCGTTCCAGAGATAAAAGAAACTAAGAGGGGCAGACCAAAAAATGACTCAACCGCTGCCGACAACTCCCTCTGATCTAATCACTCAAGCGTTAAAAATAGCAAACGTCATTGGTGTTGGTCAGACTCCGAATGCAACTGACACCAATGATTGTTTCAATCAATTAAATATGATGTTGGCGCAATGGCAGCGCAGACGTTATATGGTTTATAACCTGGTAACTATTTCTAAGGTTGCTACAGGCCAAGTATCCTACACAATAGGAACTGGTGGTGACTTCAATATCACTCGTCCAGTTAAACTCGAATCAGCGTTCTTTAGAATGCAATACGGTTCACCATTGCCAGTTGACTATCCCTTGGAAGTCTTGAGGGCAAATGAGGATTACAACAGGATTTCAATTAAAAACCTGAACGCATTCCCTCAGTATATTTATTACAACACAGGTTATCCACTCGGCACGATTTACGTCTGGCCTGTACCTAATAATCAATATCAAATCTTTTTGACTGTAATGACTCAGTTGGAAGGATTTCAGACAATCAATGATGTTGTGACAATGCCTCCTGAGTATCTGGCTGCAATGCAATGGAACTTGTCCAGAATCATTTGTGTGATGTATGGCTTACCAATCACTCCCGAGTTGACTGGGTATGCCGAAGCATCTATGAGAATTATTGAAGAAGTTAACTCTCAGATTCCTTTGTTACACATGCCAGTTGCTCTTAGGGGTAAGTCTGGTGCTTACAATATTTACGGAGACTTCTACGTTGGAAGTGCAGGATAATGGCAAAGGCAGCACTTGTCACAGGCGCATACCAAGCAAAGAGTGTCATTGCAGGGGCGCAAAGGTGTATTAATCTTTATTTAGAAAAGAATCCAGATACATCGGTTTTTCCTTTTACGCATTATCCAACCCCAGGACTTACTTTACAAAGTTCAGTTTCTCAAAATCAATGGAGAGGGCTATATTTTGCAAGTAATAATATCCTTTATGGGGTTTGTGGCAATACTTTCTATTCAATTAGTTCTAATGGTACTTGTACTGTTATTGGGACTTTGGTTTCATCTATTGGAACTGTTTCAATGGTTGATAACGAAGTCGATCTTTTGGTGGTTGATGGGACTACTGTTGGGTATGATTACAATTTTGCATCAAACACATTCACACAATTACCTTCGAATTCAACAACAACTTTTTATGGATCAAATCAGGTCAATTATGTAGACGGATACTTTATTTGTAATCGTCCAGGCACAAACCAATGGTATATATCTTTAATTGATTCGGTAACTTTTGATCCAACTTATTATGCTGCAAAGGCTGGGTACTCTGATTTACTGGTCGGGATAGGGGTTTCTCGCAGATACATTTATTTATTTGGTGAAGTAACTACAGAGATTTGGTACAACGCAGGGAATCCAACATTTCCTTTTCAGATTCTTCCAGGATCGTTTATTCAGTATGGTTGTGCAGCTACTAACTCAATTGCTCAAATGGACGGTGAAGTGTACTGGGTTGCACAAAGTCCTCAAGGCCAAGCGTTTATTTGTAGGACTCAAAACTTTGGTGCAGCGCAAATTAGTACATTGGCTATTGATGCAGAATTGCAAACTTATTCAACTTTGTCAGATGCTATTGGATACACATATCAAGTTAACGGTCATTTCTTTTATGTAGTTATATTTCCAAGTGCTAATAAGACTTGGGTTTATGATTTATCAAATAATCAATGGAACGAATGGTTATGGACTGATACCAATGGGCAATTTAATCGTCATCGGTCTAATTGCTTTGCTTTTGCTTATGGTGAATTGTTTGTTGGTGATTGGCAAAATGGTAATTTATACACATTAGACCAAAGTAATTACACAGACAATGGGGAACCAATTGTAAGAACAAGAAGTTTCTACCATGCTGAAGACGATAATTCAGACAGGATCAGATACAAACAATTCATTGCTGAAATGGAATCAGGCAATGGGCCTGCAACAGTTTATCTTTCTTGTTCGGATGACAGGGGCAAGACTTACGGTAATCCAGTTGGTCAAACAATGGGCACGACTGGGGAGTATTTAACTTCAATTTCTTGGTGGCGGTTGGGAATGGCTAGAGATAGGGTATTTCAACTTAGTTGGAGTGATCCAATTAAAACGGCATTGTCGGGGGCATTCGTTGACGCAATGCCTAATAGAAAATGACAACAGGCTATTTAGCTTCCCATCCTCCATCCATAAATATCCCATTTATTAATCCAGATGGGACAGTAAATCAAACTTGGTTATTATTTATTCTTTCTGTTTTTCAAAGAACAGGAGGGAATACAAGTCCGACTTATACACTTGCACAACTTGAACAATTAGTTATTATTGGTTTGAGTGTAGTTAAGGCAAACGGATTTAATGGAATAGTTACAACTGGTCAAAACTCAACTTTAACAATTGAAACAACAGTTACAGGAATAGTTAAGGGTGATGGGACTGCATTATCTGCAGCTACTGCGGGGATTGATTACGGAACAGTAAGTTCGGTAGGAGTAACTGTTCCATCTTCTTTGTTGTCGGTCACTCCAAGCACAATTACTTCATCAGGTACTTTTGCAATTAGTCTGACAACTCAAGCATCCAATACTTTATTGGCGGGGCCTATAACTGGGGTTGGAACTGTTCCAACTTTCAGGGGATTGGTTTCTACCGATATTCCTGCTTTAAATTATGTAAGTACATTAACAACGCAAGGAGCCAACCAGATACTCGCAGGGCCGTCTAGTGGTATTGGTGCTCCTCCTACTTTTAGGTCTCTTACAACTGCTGATATTCCTGCTCTGCCTTATGGGACTGGGACTGTTTCATCTGTTGGAATGACAGTTCCCGCTGCTTTGTTGTCTGTGGCTCCGTCCACAATCACGACTTCAGGAACATTTGCACTCAGTTTAACGACTCAAACATCTGCACAGATATTTGCGTCTCCAATTTCTACGGTTGGAACTCCAAGTTTTAGATCATTGGTTACAAGTGACATACCTGCGCTAAATTATGTAAGTAGCACAACAACCCAAGCAGCGCACCAAGTTTTAGCAGGCCCGATAACTGGGACTGCTGCACCAACATTCAGGTCTTTGGTTTCTACGGACATCCCTGCACTTCCATACGGAACTGGTACTGTTACTTCAGTAGCATTGGCTTTGCCAAGCATTATGTCGGTCTCAGGGTCTCCAGTTACAACAACTGGTACATTGACAGGGACTTTAACGACTCAGGTTGCCAACAGTTTATTCGCAGGCCCTATTAGTGGTGTTGGAGCAACTCCTACGTTCAGAGCGTTGACTACTGCGGATTTAGCAGGCTTAGGGGTTGGAACGGTCACAAGTGTAGGAATGACAGTTCCATCTATTTTGTCTGTAACTCCATCCACTATCACAACATCTGGGTCTTTTGCTTTAAGTCTGACAACAGAATCGGCTAATCAGATATTTGCAGGGCCGAGTTCAGGCGCAGCAGCAACCCCAACATTCAGGTCTTTAACGTCTGCTGACATCCCTGCTTTGCCTTACGGAACTGGAACAGTTACAAGTGTGGGGCTTTCATTACCTAGTATATTTAACGTAACTGGCAGTCCAGTCACAACTTCTGGGACTTTAAGTGCAACACTTGCAACAGAAACTGCTAATTATGTATTCGCAGGGCCAACGTCAGGAGCAGCCTCTGCTCCTAGCTTTAGGGCTTTGGTTTCTACAGATATTCCAGCATTGTCTTATCAATCGGTGGCTGCACCAACAACGGTTACAACTGCCACTTATTCAATATCTACAACCGATCTTTGGGTAATTAACAATTACGCTGGTTCTTTAACTTTGACTTTGCCAACGGCCTCTAGTTATTCGGGTAGAGTGTTAAATATTCAAAATTACCAGGCTTTTACGGTTGTTTCGGCAAGTTCAAACGTGGTTCAAATTGATGGGTCAGCAACAAATACTTCTATTTTGTTGGCTAGTTCAGGAGATAGGTGTACTTTGGTTTCTAATGGTACAAACTGGGTAATGACAGATTACACTCCAAACAACATACTTTTACTGAATTGACAATGAAAGAATTTATAACTCGGGTAATGAGGGATGATAGGGTTTGGGAATGGGTTCGGATAGATGAGATACAAAAGGAAAATTTCAGTTATGTAGATAATGAAATTTATTACACAAATGATCATGGATTTGTGAATTTTCGCAAAGTAACTCCAACAATGTATGACGTTCATATTTGTATGTTGAAGGGGGCAAAAGAAGTGGATTCTTTCTTTTTAGACTCTTTAGAAAAAATGAGAGCAAAAGGTGCTGAAAAGTTCCTTGGAACTATTGGTGATTGGAACCGTCCTGCGTTAAAATTGGCACTTAGATGCGGTTTTAAGGAGGAAGGTCGAATAAGTAAGGCTTACCAAAGAGACGGAATTTATCGGTCAATGGTAATGATGGGGAGAACATAATGGCTTTTATTGCAAATGCGGTCAGAGATATTACAGGTGCTAATCAGCAAGCTGATGCTATAAAGTCGGCTGCAGCAACTCAAGCTACTGCCGCAAATAATGCTGCTGCATTGCAAAATGCACAATTTCAACAAACCCAAGCAAATCTTTCCCCTTATGCGTCAATTGGTACGGCAGCATTGCCTCAATTGCTTCAATCTTTAGGTTATCAGGGCCAGTATGGTGCAAATGGCAATTTAACAGGACTTTCTGGGCAGGGTTTTCAGTTTAATCCTTCTAATTTAGCACAAACTCCAGGGTATCAATTTACCTTACAACAAGGTTTAAATGCAGTAAATAACGCAACGTCAGCAACTGGTCAAACAGGTTCAGGGGCGCAGGCTAAGGGTTTGGCTAACTATGCTACTGGATTAGCACAAAATACTTACAATCAGCAGTATCAAAACGCATTGACTACTTACCAACAAAATGCAAGTATTTTGGGCAGTTTGTTGAGTACAGGACAGAATGCTGCTGCAGGGATTGGCAGTATGGGTATGCAAAACGCTCAATCCGTTGGTAACACTTTAATGAGTGGAGCAAATGCAACTGCTGCAGGTCAAGTCGCTGCGGGTAGCTCTCAGACCAACGCTCTCAATTCTTTGATGGGCCTGGGAATGGGTGGTGCGGGAATTTATGCGCTTGGTAAACAATCAGGAATGAATGGTGCAATATCAAGTGGAGCGTCAAGTTTATATAACAGTATTTCTGGATTGTTTTCAAATCCTGCATTAACTGGAATAGGCGGAATTGGTGGTGCAGGATCAACTGATCTTGTAGGCACCGCTGCAACTGTGAGTACTTAAAGGAATAATATGCCAATAGATGCTTCAATAATTCCTAGAGAAATAAAACCTGTTAATTTCGGTACTCTAGGTGACACCGCAAATTTAATAATGAATTTTCAAAGAGGTCAACAGGCTTTGGAGACTGGTGGACTGCAACTTCAAAAGCTCCAGCAAGAAATGGATTTGAACAAAGCATCCTCAAAAGCCATTCAAGCCAATACAGACGAAAATGGTAATGTTGATATTCCATCTGTAATTAAAATGTTGTCCAAGTCTCCAGAGGCTGCAACTAATCTTGCACCAACAATTACAAGTTTGTTGGGCCAACAAGGTGTACAAAACGAAAATGTAGCAAAACAACTTGGTAACCTAGTTCAAAAGAACACGATTGCTGGTCAACGGCTTGGAGCAATGACTGCCAGGATTGAAAAGGGTGAAGATATAACTCCTGCTGAACACATCAAGGAAATGTCTAATCTTATTGCTCAAGGTGTTTTAACTCCTAATGAGGCACTTCTTCATTTGAGGATGGCTCCAACTCCAACAGGTGATAAAGTAAAAGATCAAAAAGCGTACAACGATTTTATTAAGTCTGAGAATTTTGCAACTCAATCAACTGCTAATCAAATAAACGCATTATTTGGAACATTGCAACCAGGTGCTCCAGGCCAACCTGCAGCTATTTATAATCCGATCACTAAGACGCTTGAACCTGTTCAGTACGGTAATCCTCAGCAACCTGCCAATCCTAATGTTCCTGCTCAACCTGGTATGCCTACTCAACCTGCTATGCCTGGTCAATCTGGAATGTATAGCTCTGGACAAATAGGACAAATAGGACAAACTCAAGATGCAATTGCTCCACAGTTAATGTTCCCAGTTCGTCAACCTGGCACTAACTACGCTCAATTACCAAATGAGGCCACAAAGACTACTGAGGGCGGTCAGTATGTTAGCGGATTGATTGACAGAAAGAAAAACCTGGTTACTGATCGCAGAAACTTGGATGAAATGCTCAAACAAGTTGAAAAGGTTAAGGAAGAAACTCCTAGAGTGCCAGGGACTAATCCAGTCAGCAATGCACTCAATGCAACAATAAGAAAAGCAAGCGTTGCAACTGCCGATCCACAATATCAACAGTTGTCCAAAGATATTGCCAATATGCAGATTTCTAATTTAAAGGCTGCAGGTGGTTCGATGGATACGGTTGCAGGACAACAACTTCAGGCTCATGCAAACGGAACTGAAGTTTATGATCCAGACGTACTCTTAAACATTGGCAGACGAGCCAAGGCAGATATGAAGAACCTTGATTTGCAAACGGACGCTGCAACCAAGTTTATTCAGCGTTATGGCCCAAATAACATGGACACATTTAAAAAGATTTGGGGTGATAACGCAGACAGTAAACTCTTTGAAATGATGACTCATTACGAAGATAAAACAATGACTCCCGAACAAAAGAAAATGAAACGTGATGAGTTGGCTGGAATAACTCCAGATATGTCTCCTGCAAAGAAAAAAGAATTACTTAAAGAGTTCCAAGACAAAAACAATGTAATACAAAAACTCGTAAATACAGGTGGTCTCTAATGGGAACATTCGCTGATTTCTTGGGAGATATTGAGGCTGAAAAACCTCAAAGTCAATCTGCTATTACTGATCAGATACTTAATAATTTAAAAGTTACTGAGTCAGGAAAAGACCCTTATGCAGTCAATAAAAAGACTAAGGCTTTGGGTGCTTATCAGTTTCTACCTGAAACAGTTCAAATGTTGCATAAACAAGGGATTGAATTTAATCCTTTTAATGAGCAAGAATCAAGACAAGCAGCAAAGACTTATCTTGAGCAATTAACTGCTAAAAATGGTGGTGACATTAAAAAGGCTTTGGCGCAATATGGTGGATTTGTCAAAGAGAATCCAGATACTTACGTCAATAAAGTATTAAAAGTAAAAGGAGTTACACAAAACGCTCCAGTTCAAGCTCAAGAACCTGCCAAATCAGATTTTTCTAACTTCTTAGAGGATGTTTCTGAACCTACAAAACAACCTGAAGTTGCTCCTGCTCCTATTGTTCAAAAGGCTCAACCTACAACTCAACCTGCTCCTCGTCAAATGAACGTAGGGGAGAAGATGTATCAAGACAGAATTAGTGCTCTTAAGAATTTGGGCATTGGTTTATCTTCCCTTGCGGACGTAACGGTTGGTGGTGTTATTCCTGCCGTAGCTGGTGCGACAACTTACCCATTGGCTAGAGTTTTACGCTCTCCAGAGGAAGCTCAAGCAATTACCAATCAAGTAACCTCGGCATTAGAAAAACCATTTGGTAAGGCTTTAGGAGTTACTGAAACACCTGCATACAAGGGTGAAGCGTCCAGACGATTAATGGATTTGGTTGGTGAAAGTCTTGGAGAAGGAGCAAAAGCAATATCTGAAAAGACAGGCATTCCAACTGGTGACGTTCAAAGTTATATTAATTCTTTGATGTTGGCTGCAGGTAAGCCAGTTTCAGAGGCTGCAGGTAAAGTTGGTGGGGCAGCAGTAAAAGCAGGCCAACAGTTTGCTCAGGATTTAAAAGAAGTTACTGCAACTCCAATGAAGACTGAGATTGTTCAACCTGAAGCAGTTGCTGCAGGTTCAGCAGGGGCAGCAAAATCAACCACAAATCCTTACTCTAAGTTTACTGGACAAGAAACTGGTACAGGTGCGGAATTTCCAATGGTGAAGTTGTCGAATATTTCAAAGGATGTTTCACCTAAAGAACAACAGACCAGAGCGCAAATTGCAACTGAGATTCTCGGTAATAAGGATGCGGTTCGATCTGGTGTAGTTACAGGAAACGAAGACACTTTAAGAAATGAGCATACTGAGGCTAAATCTGCCAATCAAACTCCAAAAGCACAAGTTCTCAGAGAACAGATTGCTAATGAACAAAATGCTTTATCTAATTATGCTCAAAAGAGAATTGAGAATACTGGCGCAAGTCCGACTTTAACGTCTGATTACGAAAGAGGCCAGGCCATCAATGATGCGTTCGCAGGTGATCAAGGATTAACAGGTTTCTTTAAAACTGAAAAGAATAGGCTTTATGATGAAGCCAGGGCAAAGGTTGGAGAAAATCCAATAAAAACAAATAATGTTGACAACTTATTAAGTAATGAACAATTCAGGGCAGGGCTTGGATTAAAAGGGAACGAAGGAGTTGCAGCAAGTGCCGAAAAACTTATCAATCTAGCTAAAACAATGGGCTTTGAAGACGAGTTTGGCAACAAGTATGCTCCTAATACTATAGGGGCTTGGGATGCAGTCAGAAAGTCTTTAAATGCAGATTGGACTCCAAGTAATGCGTCTGTGATTCGTAAGATTAATAACGCAATTGATAATGATATTGCAGGTGCTGGAGGCCAAGAGTTATTTAAAAAGGCCGATCAACTTCACCAAGCTGAAAAAACTTTATTTGGTTCAAAAGGAATCAAATCAATATTTGGAGATATTGATCCAAACGGAGTTCAAAAGGGAACACCATTTGAGCAAATACCTGCCAAATTAAACAAAATTCCTAAAGATGAATGGGTACATATATTTGATACTGCTGACAAGATTTCAAAAGGTGTTTTGAATGGTCCAATTGAAAAAGAAACTGGTTTACCCAAGTGGACTATTGAAGTCCCAGAGGAAGTAAGGCAAAATGCTGAAAGAGCAAAAGCTGAGATTAAAGGTGCAATTGCTAGAGAAGTTTACGAAAATGGCTCTAAGAGACTTGGTGTTTGGAATCAAAAAGACGTAAATTCAATTTTGAATGCAAGGTCTGAAAAGATTAAACACGCATTTGATCCAGAGGAAGTAAAGGCATTTCACACTTTGAACATTGGCAGTCAGATCATGCCTGGAATACATGGATATGAAGGCGCAGGGCAACAGGTTCAAAGACTTGGAATAATTGCAAGCAACGCTCCAAAGATAGGCGCAACAACAGGCGCAAGCATTGGAGGTGCATTTGCAGGGCCAACAGGTGCTGCAGTTGGTGGATATGTTGGTCAAAGAGTAGGTACTGCCTATGAGCAAAGTTCACTTGAAAAGGCTTTGAATAAAGCAGCGACTGAAACACAAAAAGAGATGAAAAAGAATGCTCAAAAAGCTAATATTTTAAATCTCAGAGATAATAAAAAGGATTGATATGTCATACGGAATACTTCCCAACGGTAAGCAACAATTTATTGATTCCAATGGTAATCCATTGGCAGGTGGTAAAGTTTATTATTACATTCCATCAACTACAACATTCAAGAACACTTACCAAGATGATGCAGGATCTAGTTTAAACACTAACCCAATTGTTTTAGACGCTAATGGTCAATGTATAGCTTACGGTACAGGTTCTTATCGTCAACAAGTGTTTGATGTAAATAATAATTTAATTTGGGATCAACAAGTTGATTCTCCATTAAGTGCAAAAAGTATTAATTTTTATACACAAAGTTTTACTTCTGATGGTACAACATTATCTTTTACTCTTTCTTATGCACCTTTTTCAATAAATTCTATTGAATTATCTATAAATGGAGTAACTCAAATTCCTGGAACAAATTTTAATCTTTCAGGAACTACCATTACATTAACAAGTGCTGCACCTATTACTTCAATAATTGCAATTCAATATCAAGTAATTACAAATTAAAAAATGTCAAATAAAAAAATCTCAGCATTAAGTTCAGCATCAACTCCGCTGACTGGATCTGAAATTGTGCCTATTAATCAATCAAGTGTTACTGATAGTGTTTCAGTTGCTAATTTAACTGCTGGACGAGCAATTTCTGCTGCTTCTTTAGCTTTAACTTCTTTTCCATTGCCTACAACAAGCGGTGGTACTGGACTAGCGTCATTTACTGCTAATGGTGTTGTGTATGCTAGTAGTACAAGTGCTTTAGCAACTTCATCAGCTTTTACTTTTGATGGTACCAATGTGGGATTTACAGGAAACTTAGTTCCTGGCACATCTGGTAAAGGGATTGACTTTTCTATTGTACCAGGCACAAGCACAAGTAAGTTGTTTGCTGACTATGAAGAAGGAAATTGGACGCCAAGCCTTGGTGGCACCGCAACTTACACAATTCAATCTGCACGATATATCAAATCTGGAAGATTAGTTTTTGTTTACGGAAAAATTATTGTTAATGTAATTGGAACTGGAAGTACACAACAAATATCAGGATTGCCGTATATTGCAAATAATCCAACAAGCGTTCCATCAGGTAGCGGATCTTGTAGTTATTGGTCTAACATTGCTACGTCAGTATCGTCCATAACACCAATTGTACCTGGAAATACATCAACTATTCTTTTTACAACTACAACAACTGCAACTGCAACATCAAATTATGCAACAGCAGTATTTCAAAGTGGCGCTCGGATTGACTTTTGCGCAACCTACGAAGCTCAATAAAGGAAAATTATGTCATTGACTAAAGCAACATATTCCATGATTCAAGGTGCCCCTGTCAATGTGCAGGATTTTGGCGCAAAGGGTGATGGATCAACAAACGATAGCCCTGCAATTCAAGCAGCTTACGACTACTTGATGACTGTTGGCGGTGGAACAATGTATATTCCTGGTACTGCTAATGGATATAAGTTAAATACTCCGTTAAATTTTACTGGGAAAAGCATTTATGCAAATTCATTTTCTCCAATTCATATTGTTGGCGAAGGTTCCACAGATATTCCAGACAGCGGAAACATTTACCGAACCACATTGTTGGCGAACACAGGCGTTGGAACAACATGTATTGACATAGTTGGTCACGAAAACGTGCAAATTCGCAACATTAAAATTGATGCTTTTAATACAACAATCTGCACTACACCATCAAGGATTGGTATTCTTGCTGGTCGAGACACTGGAACAGGCGCTTTTGGTAAAGAACAAAACCATGTATTTTATGGTTTGTCAATTTTTTTACCTACCACAAATGATGCAGCCAATCCTTCAATTGCGTTGTACAACGTGGCAACAGAAATTGGTTTGTATGAGAATTGCTCATTTTTTGCAGATTTGCCGCATGGTCTTGTTGCAAACAATAACACTTCTGCTGTTAATTACAATGTATCGTCAGCATTTGTAACTTTGAACAATGGCCCCGCATCTTGTTCAGTAAATACATACATTGATTGTATATTCTCATCAAAATCGGCACTTGTTGGTAGTCGAGTAATCCCAGTCCTACAACTTGATTCCTGCTATTCAGTCAATCTGGATAACTGCTATTTTGGAGATACTGGAACAACTGCAACTGCATCCGCACCAGTTATAAAACTGACAGGTGGCACACTAAAAAATATAAATTTCAATAATTTTGTAAATGAAGCGAGTGGAAATTTGTTTGGAGGTTCTGTGCAAAATATGCGCTATTGCAAATTTTACGGACATTCAAACGCATTTAATGCGGCATATTCACTTGCAAACTTGTCTGTGGGAAATTTTATATTTAACGATTTTAATATTAGCGAATCAGATTCAGCGACTGGAAGCTACAACGCATACAATTTAACGCTTGGTTTAGGCAGTACCTTCTATGGAAACAACAACAAATTTAATCTTTGTGTTCATGGGAGCTTCCAAGCAACATATGCCGCAGGAGCTATAACAGGTGCATATAGAAATTTTTGGGAGTTTATTGGTCTTAGTGGATACCCAACACAGAACATTACTTTTACATCTGGTACTGCTGGTAGTGATGTTTGGATAATGAACGGCAACCAGATGACTGGATTGTTGCTCAACGATGGAAAAACTAAAACACAAAAAACTGCCACGATCAACACAACACCAGCAACAATTGCATCAATTGAACAATCTGCAGCAATGGCTTTAGTTCAGGTGTCTAACAATGTTGGTGGAAACACAGGGGTGTTTTTACTTGCGTGGCAGTATACAGGAAACACCGTCACAATTATTTCTTCAAACGACAGCACTGGTTTGACTTACACGTTTTCAAAAAGTACAAACTCAAATGATCTTGTTGCTTCTGTTGCTTCTGGAAGTGCAACAGCTTTTATTACTTTACTTATTTAACTTTGGAAGAAAATCATGGCTCTTGAAAAATTTACTTCTGTCGATCTGATTGAAGTCCTTGAAAACGGCACACTTCAAGTTCGCACCAAGACCGCTATTAAAGAAAATGGCGTTGAAATTAGTAGCAATTTCCATCGCCACGTTGTCGTGCCTGGTGATGACTATAGCCAAGAGGATGCAAAAGTACAATCAGTTTGTGCTTTGATACATACTCCTGAAGTTATTGCTGCTTACAAAGAGGCTCAAAATGCAAACATTAATCCAACTGCTTAAATCTAAAACTGTTCTATTTGCTTTGTTTTTGGCAGTATTGTCAATATTACAAGGCTATGTAAATTTATTGCCTTTATCTCCAACAGATCAAATGTTTGTAGGTATTGCAATATCTGTTGTCGTGACTTTGCTTAGAATAGTCACAACTCAGCCCATTTCTGAAAAATAAACAGGTAGTAAATCATGCCAGAAATAGACCCAAACATTACAAAAGACGCAGTAAAAGAAGCCTTGAAAGAATGGCTTAATGAACAGTTTGCTGCATTTGGTAAGTGGACTTTAACTGGTTTGCTTTCTGCTGCATTTGTAGGAATGGTTTATCTTTGGCTTGCAGGGCATGGTTTTTCTATTAATAAGTAGGAGAAAATCATAGACCCTTTTACTTTAGCAATGATGGCTTTGGGCGCAGTAAAGTCAGGTGTTGCATTTTACAAGGAAGCTAAGTCGGTTGGTAAAGAGGCCGTTGGTGTTATTACTGAAATTGCGGACGGTCTGGGTTCTTTTTTTGAACATCAGGAAAAGGCTATTGCTCATGCTAAAGAAATTGAGAAAAATCCGCCTAAAAACAAAAGTCTTCAAGCAATTGCACTTGATAACGTCCTTAGAAGAAAACGACTTGAACAAGCAGAATACGATCTTAGACAAATGCTTATTTATGAGTCTCCTCCCGAACTCCAGGATTTGTGGACTCAGTTCCAGGCCGAACGAACAAAGTTAATGGCAGACAAAGTTAATTTTGATAAAGCTCAAAAAAAAAGGATGAACGAGAGGCCAGAGAACGCAAAGAGGCCAAAGATGTATTTCAATTCAGACTGGTGGTATGCGCTGCAATACTTGTCTTTGCACTCACTTGCATAGGTTTGATGTATTACATTGACCAGGATTACAAAAAAAGTCTTGTCGGAGATCCTGCAATTATTCGTTTTAAAGAAAAGTTTGAGATTAATTCAAAAGAAATTGAATGTTTAAAGATTTTTCACGAAACTGGTTACTTACCTAAATACTGTTCTTAAGGGGTTTACATGGATTGGTTAAAAAGCATTGCACCTACGATATTTACTGCTATTGGTGGGCCTCTGGGTGGTCTAGCATACGAAGCGGTTAGTAAAGTTTTGGGAGTCTCTCAAGATGACGCTAAAAAAATGCTCGATGAGGGAAAGTTATCGTCTGATCAAATAGCGCAAGTTAAGGTTGCAGAGCTTGAACTAAAGAAAACTGAGGAACAATTAGGTCTTAATTTTGAACAATTAGCGGTTGAAGACCGAGCGTCTGCTAGAAATATGCAAATGAACACGCATTCATTTTTAGTTCCAACCCTTGCGTTGATCATTGTTTCTAGTTTTATTGCGACTATCTTTGGAACTTTGATGGGTTACTCGCATATTGAGTCGGCTATGGCAGGGACGCTTGTAGGTTATTTGTCAGCCAAGGCCGAACAAGTAGTGGCTTTTTACTTTGGTAGTAGCGCAGGAAGTCAGAAAAAGGATGAAATGCTGCACAACTCAACACCAATAAAATGAACTATTCTAAAGACGGATTAAAGTTAACTGAACAATTTGAAGGTTGTAAGCTCCAGGCTTACCCAGACCCTGCAACTGGTGGAGCACCTTGGACAATTGGTTATGGTCACACAGGTGCAGACGTATTCCCTAGTCTTTTAATTACACAAGAAGAAGCCGAGAAACTGCTCTTACAGGACGTTCAAAAGGCAGTTGATCACGTGAATAGCAAACTTAAAATTGAGGTCACACAGGGCGAATTTGACGCATTGGTGGACTTTGCTTTTAATTGTGGTTGTCGTAATTTGGATAACTCAACCCTGCTTAAGAAAGTAAATGACGGAGACCATGAAAGCGCAGCAGCCGAGTTTTTAAAATGGGATATGGCAGGTGGTCACGTCATGGCTGGGTTACTTAGGAGAAGGCAAGCGGAGGCAGCGTTGTTTTTATCAGACATAGCAAAATGAATGATCTTGCAGATGACGCTCACTTTACCGAGGAGTTGCACCGAGAATCTGCACTTAATCAGATTAGAAAACGAACAAAACCTAAATATACTGGCTTTTGTTTAACCTGTAATGATGTTAGTAAACCCAACTCACAGTTTTGCTCTAAAGACTGCCAGGAAGATCAAGAACTGATTATTCGGATTGGACGAATAAAAGGTAATTAATGATTCTTTTTCTTTAATTTAGCTTCTATTGCTTGTGCTAACAAAATTGGAAAACCTGCGTTTTTTATTGTTAAATCAACAAGCTCATTATTAGTCAACCCTACCCATTCTTTAGTTGGTGTATTAGCCTTTAACCATTCATTCATCATCTCACCAACTTGATTCCAGTTTTCTGCTTGACGTTCAATTAAATGCCAAGCAATAGCCCCATCTAAGCCCTTCCAATCTTGTTTAGTATCCATCCAATCTTTTTTAATATCCATTCTTATCCTTTAATTTAGCTTCTATTGCTTTGACAAAGTTATAAATATTGGGCACAGGGAAACCAATAAATTCTTTTTCTAGTTTATCTATTTGAGTTTCAGTCAACCCTAACCATTCTTTAGTTTGTGGTGTGGTGTAGAGAGGTTTACAAGATTCATTTATTTTTGTGCAAATCATGTTTCCTTTACTGTCTATCCATCCCACAGGCTCATCTTTTGTTTTTAATGTCTCTTTAATTTCATAAATAGTGTCCAACACTTTCATTTCTGAATAAAGCCTTTCACTATTTTTCAAGAGTCGAAAGGCTTCATCTCCGACCTCATTTAATGTATAAAGTGCTAGTCTTAACGCTTCTTCTTTAGTCATCATAAGCCCCTGCTAAATACAAGATAAACAGGAACGCACCAGTTATTACTCCTCCAGCTAACATCATCACAGTTGCAAAAATACAAGCATTAATAAGTGCGTCCATGTCGTTTTCTCCAAAGTTTAGAATGGTATGTCCGAGTCCAAGTCATCAAAACCCGATCTATTAACGGCAGGTTTTGAATTAGTTTGGGCAGGTTTATTATTGTCGGTTTTCTCCCCTCCGAGCAAGCGGATCGT
>Ga0208250_1000092_pt1 | contig 32528 bp, 55 predicted proteins | sample CryBogCBE18Aug09_FD_184557 | JGI IMG/M metagenome (GOLD analysis project Ga0208250, IMG submission 184557) | Freshwater microbial communities from Crystal Bog, Wisconsin, USA - CBE18Aug09 (SPAdes) (version 2) | ecosystem: Environmental > Aquatic > Freshwater > Lake | place: Crystal Bog... | reverse complement strand
CAGTCAGGACAGGGAAATCCAGACAAACAAGCGCAACGTGCCAGCGAGGGCGTGAGTATCAACCAAGCCCATCACCAAATCGCAGGACAGGGCAAGACACGACCCACCGACGACCGACAGGCGATGCGTGAGGCTGGACTCAAGCCCAAAGACCTCATAGGCATCCCCTGGCGAGTAGCGTTCGCACTTCAGGCAGACGGCTGGTATCTGCGCTCCGACATCATCTGGCACAAGCCGAACCCAATGCCCGAGAGCGTGACTGACCGCCCTACCAAGAGCCACGAGTACCTGTTCCTACTGACCAAGAAGCCCAAGTATTTTTATGACTACGAGGCAGTAAAAGAGCCATTAGCGGATAGTACGTGGGGTAGGGCGGCGAGAGCAGAGTCGGCAAAGGTGAAATACGGCTCACCGGCTCGTCCAGATAGCAAACAGGTTATTGGCGGCATTGACCAAAGCCACGCCTACGCAGGGTTAGCAACGGGTCGCTCAAACGGATATGACACCGAAACGGGCAAGCGCAACAAGCGAGATGTGTGGACAATCAACACCAAGCCATTCAAGGGCGCTCACTTCGCCGTAATGCCCGAGGCTCTCGTCGAGCCTTGTGTCTTGGCAGGAAGTGCTGAAGGTGACACCGTTCTAGACCCGTTCACTGGCTCAGGGACAGTGGCAGTCGTGGCAAACCGACACGGGCGCAACTTCGTGGGAACTGAACTCAATGCCGAGTATGCCCAGATTGCTTATCAACGCATTACAAACGATGCGCCAATGTTGAATGAGGTGGAGACACGATGACCCCCGAACAAGCGTCTACAGATAAGGCTGAGTGTATGCAGGTACTCCGATGACTAAAGACGAACTGAAGTCCCTACGGGAGAAGCATGCCGAATGTTCCTGTGGGCATTGCACCTCTAACGAGTGTTCCGCCGGTTGTGTTGGCGACTACCCCTGCGACGTAATAAAGGTACTGGACGAAGTAGACCGAGTGATGAGCGCCGCCGAGGTCTACGGTCTGTACGTCAAGTACGCCACCGAAATAAATACACTAGCCAACCACTTTTGCGCCAGCCACAATGAAGTCGAACCACTAGACAACCCGTTCATTGTCTGCCCCGAATGTTGGCACGTCTACGAAACGGAAGAAGCATTGGTTATGGCGGCAAACGTCGAATACCCAAGGCAAACGCCGTACAAATTAGGCGACACAATCCACGCTTGCCCATTTTGCAACCACGATTTCTAATAGGCTAGTGAAATGACCGAATACCCCCTTGTTCTTGTTCATGTATTAGCAAGGAACAAGGAAGGTACGTTGCCGTTGTACCTAGAAACAATGTACGAATGGGATTACCCCAAAGACCGCATTGTCCTGTACGTCCGTACTAACAACAATTCAGACCGTACTGGTGAAATGTTGGCGGATTACATAGCCAAGTACGGCGACGAATACTTTGCCATCATTTACGAGGGTCGCAACATTGACCGCCCCATCAACACGCAACAAGTCCACGAGTGGGACGGGGAACGCCTAACCATTATGCGAGCGTTACGCACTAAGGGGTTCTGCGTCGCTACGGAATGGAACTGCGAATACTATTTCACCGCCGACGTTGATAACTTTGTCCTGCCCCACACGCTACGGACGCTAGTAGAAGCAAACCAGCCCGTTATCGCACCACTACTGCGCTACGCCGAAGACCCCACTGAAGAACAAGCACTAGTAGAACTAAAGGCTGTTGAAGGGTCGGCAAACTGGATGTATTCCAATTTCGATACCGTAGTCACCCATTATGGCGATACCCACCACGGTGCCGGATACCAAGACTTCGACCAACGGTATTTTGACATTTTGGAACGTCGCATCACGGGTATCCACCAAGTGGACTTAGTTCACGCCACATACTTAGTCAGACGTGACGTTTTCACCACAATCGGCTACTTCAACGGGGTGGCTGGCTTTGAGTACATCATTTTTGCCTTCAACCTACGCATCGCCGGAATACCACAATTCCTTGACAACAGGGAAATCTATGGGTGTATCACTTTGGCGGAAAACGGGGAAGCAAGTCGCCGGTATCTAGATGCACTAACGTCCACCACGGCGTAGTGAAATAAGGGTAGATTATCTACTATGGCACGAAATCGCATTCCAATGTTTCGCTTCCTTATCGAGCATGATGCCCACATTGAGGGGGCATTTGACCGCCACATTGTTGAAGCAACAAACGAAGACCACGCCCTAGCAATGGTGGTAGACACCGAACCAGAAATGGATTGGGGCAGTGGGCGATTTGAACTACGTATCACCTACTTAGGCAAGGCATAATGTCCGACCACAAGGTGTTCGACAAAGACACCTACGACCAAGACGACAACGCCAAAGACCAATTCATTACATACCTAGCCAACTATGGTTTCACCAACCCCCACGTCAATCCCGACCAATACGGCATTGACGTATTAGCGGAACGTGACGGGGAAAAGTACGCTTTCGAGGTGGAAGTCAAGCACAACTGGGATAGTGACTACTTTCCGTTCAAAACCGTCCACTTTTCGTATCGCAAAATCAAGTTCACGAAAATCCCCGACATTTCACTACGCAATACGTTCTTTGTAATGATGAACGACGCACGAACCGTTGCTTTACGGGTAGATGGGGTCACTTTCGCTGCCGCCAAGGTAGTGACAAAGAAAACTATCCACACGGCTAGTGAAAAGTTTGCCGAACTGCCCACCGAGCAAGTCATCTTCTTTCGCCTATGAACCAAGCAATCCGCCAAGCAATAAACGAAGTCAAGAATGAAGTGATTTCACCACCAAAGGTCACGTATCACGGCAAAGTTTCGTCCTACACTGTAGGCAAATGTCGGTGCCAACTGTGTTTAGAAGCCATACGGAACTACAAGAAGATGTATCGCCAACGACTAGGTATTCCACCTAAGCCTCGAGCCAACCACGGAACATTGACGAAATGGGAAAGTGGTTGTACCTGTACACCGTGTAAGAACGCCCACCTAAAGTACGAAAAGGCACGAAAGAACAATGAACGAGTTACTGCGTCAAGTAATAGCGGAAGTGGCAAAGAAGCCAGACCGTACTCACCCAAAGACACCACGCCCCAAAAACGCCCCAAAACCGCCAACGCCAAAGAAAAAACCAACGCCTGAACAACGGGAACGGGCAAAGCAACGCAAAAAGGAACGCTACGCCGAAAAGCGTAAGGGGATACCACTAAAGATAAACCCCGACAACGTACAAATCCACGGAACTACCAATTCCTACCAACGGTGGAAGTGTCGTTGTGAAATGTGTAAGAAAGTGTATTCCGAATCAACTAAACGCCGACGTTTGGAACGATTTGCCGAATACAAGGAAAACAACTACGCTGGCGTAACCCACGGAACAGTATTTGGCTATAACCAAGCCGGTTGCCGGTGCGAACCATGCACAAAGGCTGTAGTAGCCAATAGAACCGAACGGTATCGTAAAACACCCATTGAGGTAAAAAGGGCAAGGCGTAAGCCGCAAACAAGGGAACAAAAAGACCGCAGGAATGAACTAGCACGGGAAAGGCGCAGAAAAAGGAACAATGGTAAGTAAGCAAGAACTACTACAAGCAATCGAAGATGTACGCAAAAACCTACCCGTTGTAGTGAAATCCCCCTATGGAACAGTCACCCACGGGATGAGGACTATGTACTTCGCCTACAACTGTCGTTGCGCCCCTTGTAGGGAAGCCGGTACACGATACGCAAGGGAACGTCGCCAAAGCGCCTACGCCAACCTAGACCCCGACAAAATCGTCCACGGCAAAAGGTACTCGTACACCAACCTAGGGTGTCGGTGCGACCTATGTAGACGTGCCACATTGGACTACCAAGGGAAGTACGAAAAGACCCCAACGGGTAGGGCAAAGATAAACGCACGTCGTCGAGCAAAACGGGCAGTAGTAAGGGCAAATCGCACACCGGAACAAGTCGAAGCAGATAGGGCGAAAGAACGGGAACGTTCTAAGCGTCGCAGGGCTAAGGCAAAGGAACAAACGCTAGTAGAATAGGGTTATGGCAAAGCAAGGGCGCAAAACAATCCTGAACCAAGAAATGGCAGATGCCATAGTCAATGGACTAAAACTAGGCAACTACATGACTACGGTGGCAGATTACGTAGGGGTACACCCAACGTCCATAGCGAACTGGTTGCGCCATGGGGAAGAATTGTCCAAGGTTGAGGACAGGGAACTAGACGAAACCGAACAACTGTTTGTTATGTTCTTCTTGGAGTGTAAAAAAGCAAGGGCATTGTCCGAAATGAAAGCCCTGAACGTCATTAGGGAAGCCAGTCAATCGTCGTGGCAGGCTGCTGCGTGGTATTTGGAACGTACAGCAAGCGATAGATGGGGGCGTGTTGTACGTACTGAGGTCACAGGGGCAGACGGTGGGGCAATAGAAATCAACGCCGACGCAGTAAATCGCAAGTTGGAAGCCTTATTGGATAAGAACGCCATAGATGTAGGGCAAGACGTAGTGAAATCTATTACCCAAAGTGTTGCTACACGGGTAGATGACGAAGAAACTACGTCAGTGGGCGACGTTACGGACGCAGACGGTACAGATACGGCGCAGTAAGGGCATTATTTCACAATGCATGTGTTTTATGCGGGGGGTATTGGAACAGGGCGGGTGTGTGATTGGGACTGCCCCCTCGCCCACGTCATCAAACTAATCTAGGCAACTAAACGACAGTCAAGTATCAACGATACGTAGGAACGACACGCAGTTTGGAACGCCTACCCCCCGTGCTTAGTGAAATAATTTCCGTCCCCGTCGAAATCCCCCAGAATCTTGGCAACTTTGCGCCAAATGTGGCGACCCTGTTCCCCCACACGCCCCAATAAACCTTTCCCCATACGCACCCCCGTTTAGTCACGGTCACGCCGGAAGTGATTATGTAATAGGACGAACGTGTTGATGATTGCGCATAGGGCGTTGATGTAGTTCATACGTCGTAGTGTGTCTTTTCACTACACGGGTGCATACGCCACTATGCCTTTAGTGGAATTAGTGCATACTGTGATTTGCCCCCCTTTATCATTCCACTTTGGGAACAATAAAAATCCAAACATTGGGACACAAACCCTGTTATAGTGAAATAACTATGGTTGATTTCCCTAATTGGTTCACAATGACTGCGGAAGCGAACTTTGTTTCTCACCTACGCCCAAATGTAGACCGCACGGAACCCCTACACGCTTTGCAACTAGGCGTTTTCACTGGCGACGCATCCCTGTGGCTAATGGAAAACATCTTGACCCACCCTGAATCAACCTTGACCGACGTAGATACGTGGCAAGGTAGTGACGAACCCCAACACGCCGGAATGAACTTTGCTCGTGCCGAAAATGTGTACGACGAAAAGTTGGCGACGTGGTTGTCAAATGCCGAAAATGGCGAGGGTCCGTGTATCTACAAGGAAAAGATGGACACACGGGCGTTCTTTGTTGTATCAGGGGAAATGACGTATGACTTTATCTACGTGGACGCTTCCCACAAGGCGATAGACGTACTACGTGATGCCATCTTTGCCGACGCTTCACTAATCGTGGGCGGTATCTTGGCGTTTGACGACTACATCTGGGGCGAAGGGTACGAACTAATGGATACCCCTAAGCCAGCCATTGACACGTTCATGCGTTTTTACGCCGATAAGTACCAAGTGTTGGGCATCAACAATCAAGTGTGGTTGCGCAAAACAGCCTAATAAAACACTAATGGGTACTAAACTGTGCTATAGTAGTAATGTAGAAAGGAACCAGACCATGAAAGCACTAAAGATTTCCACCCAAGGGGTTCGGGAAGTCGTAGATTTCGACAACGAAACTGCGTATTCCGTTATCCGTACAGCAGTAGGCGGTTGGATTGAATGTATCCGCATCCCGTCTATGGGCGTAGAAATGTGGGTCAACGAAGAAGGCAAGTTGGCAGACAACCCGATTATCAACCCTATTGCCACCGCATTGTGGGTAGATAACTACGGCAAGACTGACGTGACGGTTGGCGACGTGATTATCACGGGTACGGCAAATGACGAAGGCGACTCGCAGGGTCTTACTGAAGAACAACTAGCCACCCTCCTTGCTTACGACAAGACCGTAAACCTTGATGGTGTGTAGGAGTTTCCGACAACGCAGTGCGGAAACACGTGGAAAAAATAAAGCACCCGTGAGGGGTGGCGGAATTGGTAGACGCACCAGACTTTGAATCTGGTTTTTTGGGGGTTCGATGCCCTCCCCCTCAGCAAACAAATACAAATAACTTGATTTATGAACCATAACAAGGGTATAGTGAAATCATTATGATGCGAAACGGAATCCCCTTTAGACCAAATCCCGAACGGGAACGGGAACGGGTACTAAATCGTGAATGGCAAATGCGTCGTCGCTTGGCGTGGATTGCCGAACAGGGCGGTAAGTGTAATTACTGCGGTTCTACTGAAAAGTTGGAAGTAGACCACGTAGACCCAATGAAAAAATCCCCACGCCTTACCGCTAAGGGAAATGGTATGCAAGCCAATACCGTGTGGTCGTGGTCAAAAGAACGTGCGGCGGAAGAACTAGCCCTATGCCAAGTCCTTTGTCACAATTGCCACAAGAACAAGTCACGGCGTGAAAGGCAAGACCCACAGTTGCGCTGGTGGCGTAAGGGGAAGAAACTTCGTGAACTGCAACGTAGTGAACTCCACCCCACATTATTTGACCTGTGAAACGTGACCTCCCCTTTGGCGAACGCCAAGAACTAGAGTCTTTATACCTACCGTCAATCGTTGATTTGTTGTACAGCCGTTCTGACACTACATCAGTAGAAGAAGCCACCCCTAAACAACAAATAGAAAAAGACATTGACTTGTTGTGGTCACGGATAGTCAAGGGTCGTGAAATAACGTCGTCTATCGAAGTAAAAATAGATTCGCAAGGGCATAAGACACGAAACTTTGCCTTTGAAACGATTAGCAACGAAATAACTGCGACCCGTGGGTGCTTTATGCGTACCGAGTCTGACTATTTGTTCTACCTGTTTGCCGGTTCGGGGGAACTATGGCGTATGTCTACTGAAATAGTTAGAAATTGGTTTGTTGGCGAACTTTCCAAACGCCCGAAGCGATTTCCCCGTGTGACACCATTTACCCCAGCCAGTAATGGCAGAAAAGGCTATCCGTCAGTGTGCGCCCTTGTATCAGTTGCGGAACTGCAAAATGGATTGGGCAAAGACCTACTGATGATAAAAATACCCGTTCCACCACTGCCGGATAAGTTCCAATAAAGCACTAAGCCCCCACAATGGCAGACTTGTGGGGGCTTCAGTGTCAGCAGAACCAACCCTTTGGCGAAAGGAGGGATGCCAAGGGTCAATTGGGGTTCCGCTTTGGTCGGTCAAGGGGGGAAACAATAAAAACCCTCGCACCGACTTGTATCTACAGTGTATCTAGTTAGCCCCTGACATTTCAACCAATGGGAAGCCATCTTCATCAAGAAGTTCGTAGGGCGACGTTAGTTTTTCAGCCCCGACAAATCGTTCCTTATCGTCTTTGTGTGACCTTATCTTGGGCGATTCGTACCAAAGTTCTTTGTACGCCTCAACACCACCTAATAACCTTGCCCGTGTTTCGGGGCGTGGTTCAGCGTCGTCGCACATAAAGCACTGACAGTCCTTTAGGCGTACTTCACCCCACAGCACTAGACGTTCCTGTAAAGCGTCCGAAATGTGAACGTAGACCCCTTGGGGGCCATCTGGTAGCCGTAGGCACACCTTTACCTGTGTGTCGAACAGAAAAGCAATAACGTGGTCGGTGGTTAGTCCCAAATCCTTACGTTCACGCCATTGGTGTCTGGGCAAATACTCAATGTCCAAAAGTTCGCAAATAGCGATTTCGCAGGCAATCTGGTGGGTCATAAGGTTGGTTTCGATAGCCGTAGGCGGTGTCCATTCCTTATTAGGGTCTTTGGTCACTGCATAAAAACGGGCTTCTTCGTTGGCGTAGTAGTTGCCAACGTACCTTTCCACCACTAGTTCTTCTGTTTCGGTCAGCGTCATCCGTGGGGCGGAATTGGCTAACGACACTGCTGCTTTTTTGGACATAAGGACATTTGATTTTGCCATTACAACATCTTTCTTACTACATAGGTCAGGTACATACACTAAACGTGTGACATACAGTACCACAGTTTAGAACTTATACAAAGGTTTTTTTATATGGGGTGTAATCTACATAATAGAAAAGGGAGCAAAATGCCAAACGTATTCTCAACCAAAGAACTAGTGAAATCCATCAGTAACTATCCCGTTTCCAAGGGCGCACAACCAGGACATCCCTTTGAGGGCAACCAATACACTTCGGGTCAAGGTCAGGCTTTATCGGACAAAGCAAATGATTTGGTTGATGCTTCTAAACCCCCCGTTCACGGGGAGTTGTCGTATGCTCCTTATAAAGAATTACCAAGTCACGCCACTCTCCGTGACGGTCACACGGAGTTGTCACACGCTCACGCAATTCTTGCCAGGAACCTGTACGATGATGCCTCAAGAGCAGGGGGACAGGACGCTACCCTTGCTAGGAACCTAACCAAACTTGCTGAGTTACACAGTAGAGCCTCCCAAACTCACGCACTTGCTGCTCTGGCTCACAATGTTGCCGCCCGTAGTGGGCGTTCTGACGGAAGTGGCGACCTCGCTGACCTTATGAGCACCGTCGCCGCTGGTGCCAGTGACGACGCTCGCCACGCTGAAGCCGAACTGTCGAAGCCAACCCCTGCCTCGGGGTACAACCCCATTACAGGACACGTTCTAGCCCTGTAATGGGGTTGAGTAAGGGCGATTTCTATATAACTTTTTTGCTTACGCCTCCCTTGAGTGCAGTTTTGGAACATTGGGATACAATGGTTTAGTGAAAACATTTATTGCGTATGCAGAAGGGTTTGCCGTCGGCATCTTTGCGATGCTGGTTGTTTCTTTCCTTCGTAAGTAGGTTGTTGTGAATCCAATTATCCAACGGCTTCTTCGTGCCACCCCTGAAGAACGTATAAGTATTCTGGGCGCATTAGCACCAGAAGAACTAGCGGTTGTGTATCGCCAACTAGATATATTGGAAAAATCACCCCAACGTCGGTGGTATTGCCAACGTGAAATGTGTAATGGCAACCCCCACGCTGGATTTCACTGGTGCGAACACCCTATTGACGGGGCGCACAAGCCTTTCTGCAAACACGCTCGTACACCGCAACGCCCACCAGCCACCGACCCTGAAAACCCGTGGATGGTGTGGATGTTTATGGGCGGCCGTGGAACCGGGAAAACGAGAAGTGGTGCTGAATGGGTCTTGGACTTGGTGTGGAACCAAGGGTACAAGCGCATTGCCTTGATTGGACGAACACCTGCCGACGTGCGTGACGTAATGATTCATGGGGATAGTGGAATAATGAACTGTAGCGACCCCCACCCCAAGCCACTGCACGAGCCTACCAAGCGACGGTTGCTATTTGCTAACGGGGCGGAGTGTTTCACCTATTCAGCCGCCGCCCCTGACCAACTTCGTGGCCCACAGCACGATGCGGCATGGGGTGACGAAATCGCTGCGTGGACGGACGCTAATAAGGGTGACGCATTGGACACCGCCTATAACAACCTGATGCTGGGTATGCGTCTGGGCGAACGACCTATGGCACTTTTCACTACAACACCTAAGCGTGTCCGTATTGTCAAGGAGATTTTGGAACGCCGTACCACCACCATCACCAACGGTACGACGTATGACAACCTCGATAACCTTGCCGGTTCGTTCCGTGAAAGCGTTTTGCAGGCGTATGAAGGCACCCGAATTGGTCAGCAGGAACTTATGGGGTTGATGATGACGGACGTGGAGGGTGCAATGTGGACGCTGGACATGATTGACCAATACCGTGGACGCTACGCCACCGAAGAAGCGGTTGTTGCATGATTTCAGTAGACCCCGCCGATTTTTCCAAAATCGTTATTGGCGTTGACCCGTCCGTCACCTCCGGCGAGGATGCCGACGAAACGGGGATTATCGTCGCAGCCAAAGGGCCGCACCAGCCAGACACGTGCGTCGCCCCAGCGTGTGTAGCGCACGGGTACGTTTTGGAAGATGCCACCTTGCCAAAATCGAACAAGAACTCCGTAGACAAATGGGTAAAAAAAGTTATCCAAGTGTTTGACGAATGGAACGCCAACTTGATTGTGATTGAAAGTAATCAGGGTCACGAAATGTTAGACCTAGCGTTGCGCACCGAACGCCCAAATATTCCGGTCAGCAGACCGAACGCCCGTTATTCCAAAAAAGCCCGTGCCGAGCCAATCGTAGCGTTATATGAACAGGGACGTATTCACCACATAGGCGACCCGTCGCACTTCGCCATGCTCGAGGAACAGATGACAACGTGGATACCACCCGTCGAGGGAAAGCGAGCCAGCAAATCACCAGACCGTGTAGACGCTTTGGTATGGGCATTGACGGAACTAAACCTACAGGGGCGACGACCACGTGGCACTATGGGTGGTATCGCCCCCGTAGGGTTCAGCCAATCAAACGAGTGGCGTATCTAGTTCGGCGTTAGCCAAGATGTTGTGAACGACGGAAATGCGTTCACCATCTTCTTCCAAACCTTCACGGTTGGTGTACACGTCAAGGGCAAAGGCTCGAGCCGTGCGGATTACCTCGAGCAACCTGTCCACCTCGTTCAACGCCGTGATGGTGTCGCAGGGGTAGTTTTCGTGCAAGCAGTAGGCGCACTGACCGTTTTCATCTTTGCCGTGCTTATCCCGTAAGCGTCCACCCTCGAACGCTGGCTCAACGTTTTCCTCTTCACGGCAACCACAGTAGAAAGCGTCATACGCCTGTACGCCGTTAGCGACGTACTCGTGGTCTACGTTATTCGGTTCACCTGTCAATGGGTGCCAAGGCAGGTGGGCTAGGTGGGTCTTACCGCAGACACGGCAAGACAGCGAGTAGTCGGACTGCAAGCCACGATACTCAAGGTGGGCTAGTTGGGTGGGTTCCGACGTGCGCACAGTGCCACAGAAGCACTTGGCATTACGCCCATCCCATAGTGAACTATCAAAGGCAGGTCGCATTATTCAATCCCTTCAAACGCTTCAGCACCGTCGCTGAGGCTTCCGTCAAACCATTCAGGGTGCAACACTTGGTCAGACATTTCGACCATTGCTTCCCTCATTGCAAAAGCGGCAAAGGTAAGGCAGTCACCAACACTGACCTCGCATTCGCTAGCGATTTCTGTTCCGTCCATCTTGCTTACCGCCCAACGGAATTCACCGTTAGGCAGTTGCTCAACAAAAACCTTGACCTCCGCCAAGTTCGTGTACTTCATTGTTGCCATCGTGACTACCCTTTCTAATCAGTTTCTTAGTGCTATAGCATCTTACAGTGTGCCTGTGACAAATGCAAGTCAAAGGGGGTAGGAATGTTCCCCTACCCCCAACGACTTAGTTCGCTTTAGTAACAGCCTGAGCGTCAGCCATAGCCTTAGCCTGTGCTTCAGCGTCACGGTGCATCTTCAGGTAGCGGTGCGCCGTAGCGTATGACACCTTTAGTGCGTCAGCCACGTTCACAATGCTTTCGCCGTTGCGAACACGCTCCACGAGGTTCATCACCTGTGCCTTGTTCAAGGCTGGCTTAGGTCCACGCTGGTTGTTGCTGGTCTTTGACTTCTTGGTAGTCGTCTTAGCGACAGCCTTAGCCACGTGTGCCACGGCATCCGTAGCGCCATTGGTCAGCAAGTGCAATGCTCGAGCCGTAGCCTTAGTCGCCGTTGCGTCATCACCAGACATGACTGCCGTGATAGCGGTAGACAGTTCAGATACGATTTGATTGGTTTTGTTTTTCATCTCACCTCCCCTCAACCTATTTAGTTCCGCCGTGCCAAGCGACGGAAAAGTTGACGGCTTCTTGTAGCAAGTCATTGGGCTTCTTGCCCTTGACGCTTAGTTCGATAATGCCGAATTCAGCCAAGCGCATTAGGAAATCCTCGTCGCTTAGTTCTTCGTCAATGATGATGCGGTACTGAACGAACACACGATAGGCGATACCACGCTTCGGGTATTTGTGGTCGGACGGAATGTACGAACGACTACCTATGTCCATCAGCACGTCGAACGCTGAGGGGGCTTGGATAGTTTCCTTATCCCACTTCACCGTCCACGTACTTTCGAGGGGGGCGTAGTAAAGGGTGTCACCCATTAGTCAATGTCCTTTACGCTTGTACCGATTTTCTCAAGTTCCATGATTTCCCCGTTGCGAATACGCAGGTACGTCATTGGCTCGATTTCTTCAGCCCACTTCAGGTCTACGTGCGCCTTAGCGCAAGCAGCAACCAACAAGGGCATTGTGCTGGCGAAGAAGAACGACCCAGCCTCGGTAGTACCGATAGCCAACGGGCTACCGTCAATACGTGCAAGGTGCAGGTCACGCTTATCACGTGCGTCGAGCCACGCCAGTGCAGCACGTCCCTTGATGGACGCAAGAACCTCTGGTGGCGTGTAGACGCTACGGTTCAGCAAGGCAAACGCCGCTTCACTGTCTACCTGAGCCTTACGTGTCTCACGGAAGTAATCGAAGATGGCATCGTCGTTGGTCAGCACACCATTGTGTACGCCGACAATCTTGCCCGACACAATCGGGTGATTGTTGAGGTTGTTCTGCGGTGAGCCTTTGGTAGCCCAGCGTGTGTGAAGAATGACACGCCGTGCGCCCGTAGGCATCGTCTTGATGTAGGGGTCGAACACACGTCCGGGCACTGGTGCCTTGCTTACGGCAATCGTCGCTTTCTTGGTAGCCTTGTCAGACTGCACCCAAGCAGCACCCGTAGCGTCAGCACCACGGCTAACGATTTGTCCAAGCAACGCCATGCTTACCTGACGTGCGTTGATGTGTTCGTCTTTGTTGAGACAAAATCCTGCGATACCACACATAGTTAGTTTCCTTATCTAATCAGTTTGTAAATCGTTGGTACATTATCTTCCCACATAGCCACCACCCATGTCAAATCGAGTGGTGGCTATGTGTCAGATACTGTCTTATGCCAACTGCGTCGCTCGACGGTTGAAGTAGTTGGCGGTGTTTTCGTCCACGCCTACGAACTGCGTGAACTCGGTCATCGTTGCGAACGACGGCACGGCTTCGGCTTCGGACATCGAAGAAGCCTTGTCCATGATGCCCAGCATCAGGCGTACCCAAGCGGTCAACTTCTGACCGTTCAGCGTACCTTGGTGCTGGCGGAACTCGAGGGTGCCGTGACGTGCGTAAGCAGTGACGTTCACCGTGCGATAGCGTTCCGTACCGACCCAAGCGGTGATGTTGTTGCGACCCGTGACACCCGTGAGGCTACGACGCAGGTAGTCGAGGGTGTGGTTAGTCCACGTCCTTGCCCAGCGACCATCACGCCTAGCCCGTGACACCACCGAGTTGATGTTGTCTTGGTTGTTCGTGTACAGGTCAACGACACGGATGATGTCTGTGCCGTTCATACCGTCAGCACCGACGTGGACGTGCAAGCCACAGGTACGGTCTACCTTGGCACCAGCAGCACGAATGGTCTTGACCACCAGTGCCGCCTCGGTCAAGCCAATCTCGCCACGGAGGATTGGCGACACCAGTTCCAAGCCACGACCCTCACCAGTGCCGGTGCCGGTGACTGAACCGTCAGTGACAATCTTCCAGTGTGGGCGCAACGTGTGGTTGTAGCCTTCCCATACAGCCGTGATACCGACTGATGCAAGTGCCTGCACCGCAACGAAAGGGGTGATGTTGAAGAACTCAACCTCGACACCGAACGTGCGACCTTGGTGGCGACGTGCGACACTGGCAACAGCAGTGTTGGCTTGGACAGTACCCTGACGACGCTCGGCGGCACGAACAGCCTCAGCAGCAGACTGTGGGCGTGGCACACCATTGGGCGTGAAGCCCAACTGACGGGCAATGTCAATGTACGCCATACCTGACCGACGCAGGCGAAGTGCCTCGTCCTGACGGGCTTGGGTGGCGATGCGGTTCCGTTGGATGGAACTGCGGTTGTACTGCGAAGGACGGTTGCTTGGCATATCGTCATTCCTTTCTGGTTTCTAATCAGTTGTTATTTGCTACCTAAGCATCTTGCCATACGGGTGTATAGCGTGTCAAGTTTATTTTGGAAGTTTTTTGGAAATTTCCAAAAGCCTTTATTTACTTGACACAATCATCTTTGCATCACCCTGTGACACGGCATCAAAATAAACTTGACACAGTAATACTGTATGTGGCAGACTCAGTGGGCAACACTAAACCAACTGACTAAGGATAGGAAAACAAAATGGCAAAGTATCAACCGAAGCACAAAGCGCCTCGCAAGCGTCGAGGCAATGAACACACCGCCGATGTATGGGCAATCGCTTTTGTTCTGGCAGGGCTGTCAATCGTTCCCATTGTAAAGTTCAACGGCGTGTTCGGACTAATCACCCTGTCACTGTGGTCAACGTTGTTCAACGTCATCGGAACTTTTGGTGTCCTGTGGGTGGTGTTCGCTGTAGCCGTCGCCATGTTTGCGATTTGGAACATTGACCGTGAGAACAAGAACGCTCGGACGCACCACTAATGATGTGGGAAGTGTCGGCTAAATACGGAAAGCGGAAACGCACCGTCATGTTTGAAGGGGGCAACACTGCCGCCTCAATTCGTGATGACGTACTTCACCTAGTTCGGAATTGGTATCAGCGTCATTCCGGCACACTTGGAAATGAAGTGTGGGCGAAAGGTGTCATCACCGTTCAATCGTTGATGCATGAATCTGTGGTCATCTACGACCCCAACCAAGAAATAAGTTTGGAAGCAAACGATAATGGTGATGGCGAACTAGCACCAATTATTTCTTTGCGACCTTAGACGGCTTCATCTGGTCTTTGATTTGCTTGATGATGTTCTTGTAGTGGTCGGGCTTGTTGCTTCGCTTCTGCGCCTCAAATAAATTAGCAATCGCTTCTTTAGGGTTGCCCATTGCCAAGTAGCAAAATCCAATCGCTTCGTAAGGGGCGGCACCATACATAGCCTCGTTCGTCGGCGCACCGTCGAACACCTTGGTCATCCCGATGCAAGCACGATAGAACGGTAACGCCTTTTCAAATTCTTGCGACTCGTAGTACAACGTGCCAACACCAAACCAAGCGTCGGGCTTGCGTGGCTCGTGTAGTGCTGCTTGCATCCAAACACCAGCAGCGTTCGTTTTGTCTTTCTTCGATTCATCGTTTCGGTTGTAGTAGCACTTGCCGATGTTGATTAGCGAATCATAGTACTCCCACGTCTGGGGATTTAGATTTAGAAATTCGACGTAGGAGTCAATGGCTTCTTGCAAGCGTTGTAGGTCACGAAGTTCTTGGCTCCGGTAATACAGCAGTCGTGGGTTAGGGTCACCGCTGGCAATCAGCCGTTCCAAAATGGCAAGGTTGCGCTTAGCCCCACCCTCCAAATCTGAATACGGGTCTTCCACCGCAGCACCCTCGAGAAGGAACCCCGGCTTGGTGTCTGTCGTATCTACCCGAATGTTCTCGTGGATAGCACCTACCCAAATCGGGTTGGCAGACATACGCATAATGCGTGGCACCACAAACGAAAACATTGGTGACCCGTCGGGGTTTAGTTTGCGGTTGATGGTCATCCAGATGGCATCAGCAGTCGTAGGGTCGCTACTTTGGAAAATGGGGTTCCGCTTCAGGTCGTTGATTATCTTGATGGTCGTGGGCTTGATTTCGTCGCCGGTGTCCAACCACATAGCCCAATCACCTGTCACTTTGGAAAGGGCGTAATTTCGGGCAGCGGCAAAATCGTCAATCCACTCGAAGTCGTACACTTTCGCCCCGTATTTGGCGCACAGGTCTTTAGTGAAATCCGTACTACCCGTATCCACCACCACAATTTCGTCGCAGAACTGCGAAGCGGCTTGCAGGGTGCGTTCGATAACGTCAGCACTATTTCGGGCAATCATGTGCAGGGACAATGTTTTCACTAAAACCTCACTGTAGTTTCCAAAACAACTTAGCAAACCTGACTATTGTTCATCAGGTCTTTGACCATTCTTTGAATTACCCCATCGGGGGCGACCTGTAATGCCATAGTGAAATACTCCGCAGCCGAAGCATCGTCGCCTAACGCCCAATAACAAATGCCTAACTTTTCTAGCGGTTCATACGTCCAATACGGCAATTTTTTGACCCAATGGTGCGTGTCGGGTGAAATGTTTACAGCGTCACGGTAATGCTTCATAGCCAGCGACCACTGTTTGTTTGCCAACTCAAAATCACCAAGAAGAATGTGTCCGTCACGAAATGTTGGTTCATTTTCTATAGATTTCAGCAACATTTCCTTTGCTTTTTCCGTTTCCCCTAGTTTGATGAAGCAACGACCAACACACAAAAAGTATTCAGCACGTTGTTCCTTGCTCATAGGAAATGTCATCATTTCGTCAATGTCGGCAACTGCTTCTTCATAGCGTTCAAGGATTTCCAATTCACGAACACGTAAACAGCGAAAATACGGTATGTTTTCGTTTTTAGCAAGGTAGAAATCTATAATTTCTAGGTTTCTATCCGTCGAAGATGGCAACTGTCCTTCGGGGTCTTCCACCACCAATTCGTAATCTATGTAGACCAAAGGCTTTTCCGTTAGAAAAATACCTTCGTGAAGTTGCATACCCCACTGCGCCCCAGCCGACTTTTTCACCAATCGTGGGGTCAAATGGCAAACACTAACGTTTCCGTATTCGTCGTAGTAGCGGTTTAGGATGCCAATGATGTAGTTGGCATCATTATCACCAAGTTGCGCCTTGACTGTTTCAAAACGCTGTATGGCTTTTAGTGAAATAACATCGCCAGCGTCGAGCCACGTGACCCAATCGTTTGTTGTTTTGCTTAGGGCAAAGTTTCGGGCTGCCGAAAAGTCGTTTATCCATTCAAAGTCGTAGACTTTTGCCCCGTAACTTTCAGCAAGGGCTTTCGTTCCGTCCGTCGAACCCGTGTCTACAATCACCATTTCGTCCACAAATGATTTCACACATTCCAACGTGCGCCCCAATTTATGTTCAGCGTCACGAACAATCATGTGCAACGACAGTTTTTCACTAGTCATAACACCACTTTACACAGCCCAAAGTAGTAGGGTTATGTAAATGACCACCATTTGGGAAAAGATAGCGTCGTGTGGCGTTTGTACTGACGAATCACCTTGTTCGGAACACGAAGCCGAAGCATTGGAACTGTACGAGTCGGAAGTGAAAACCCCAACGTGGGAAAACCTTATGCAAGTGGCGTTCAGCATCGCCCTTATGTCGCCTGACCCATCAACGCAAAACAGTGCGTTTCTTGTTCACCCCGACAAAGCCCGTAGCCTCGTCCCCGAAACTATTTCAGTAAATGAATTCCCTCGAAATGTCAGGGTCACGGACGAACGCTGGGGGCGACCCGACAAATACCTGTACGTCGAACACGCTGAACGAAATGCGTTGTATAACGCTGCCCGTTATGGGATAGCGACACAGGGGCTAATCATGGTCAGCCTGTGGGCTAGTTGTGCCGACTGCGCCCGTGCGATTATCCAATGCGGTATCACCACCCTTGTTCGCTTCAAGATGCCCCCAATCCAATCGTGGCAAATGTCCACCGACGTAGGCGACACCATGTTCGCTGAAGCCGGTGTGAAAATTATTGAAGTCACCGATGTCGGTCAAGTAAAGCCCATTTTGCGGAACCAAGAAATGTGGATACCAAATAAAGATTTGCAATAAAGACTTGCGTATGTCACTAGAACCTGCTACAGTCATTTATGTAAGAAACTGACTAACAAGGAGACAATGATGACTACAAGCGGAATTTGGACTAGCGCAGAAATCGCCGCCAACGAACTGTTTGGCGAAGAAGAATCGCTATGGAACCTCAAGACAATTGAAGGTGGCTACATCATCACCCAAGTACGGGAGGAAACAAATGAATAACCACGAAGCAATTGTGTGGATTGACACCGAAACCACAGGGCTGGACTACAAGAAGGAAGCCCTGTTGGAAATCGCCGTAGTCATCACCGACAGCGACCTGAACCAAGTTTCGGGATACAGCACCATCATCAAGACCCCCAAGCGTAAGTTCCGTCGTATGGGCGACTATGTTCGCAAGATGCACACCACGTCAGGGTTGCTTGACGAACTGAAGCACTTTGGCGGTAAGGACGTGTACGAAGCAGAAACCGAAATCTTGGAAATGCTTGACCGTTATGGGCTGGAAAAGAAGTTGGTCTTGGGCGGAAACAGCGTCCACTTTGACCGCCGTATGTTGGAAACACGTATGCCACGCCTGATGGCTCGGTTCACCCACCAGAACCTTGACGTGTCATCTATCGGGATTGTGACGAAGCGTTGGACACCACACGTCTACGAACACATCAAGGGACTGAACGACAATGACAGCCCCCACCGTGCGTGGTTTGATATTCTGAACAGTATCGAACAGTTGCGCAACTACCGGCAGTTTGTGTTCACCACCGACGCTGAGGATTACCTGAACACCAGTAGGGGCGAACAGTGATTTTTGTACTGATTGTGTTTGTAATCCTTTTAGCACGAAAGAAATAATGGCAGACCAATTATTGTTTCAACAAAATCTGGGAAAAATGGGAAGCGTAAAAGTTTTCCAATCACCAGACAGCCTGTACAAGACGGTGCTGGAATTGCCAAAGGAAACTGTCATCTTTGCCCTGCACGACACTTACGAAAAGGCAGAACAGACAGCCACCCGAATCAGTAGGTCGCTACGTGTCTGACTTTCTAAGCGAATTCACCACGGCAGAACTTATGGAAGGCATAGACCTGTACTGCCAGATGAAACTAAATATGCCGACCCAAAAGTTTGTAGACCGTGTTCACGCCGGTGAAACTTTTGAGCCAGCGACACAGGAAATCGCAGACTTAGTGCGAATAGTAGACCAAAGGGTAGATAATGAAAAACGGATGGCAGAACAACAAGAAGTATCGCAAGCAACGGTGGCAACGCAAGACAACGGTTGAAAAGTTTGCCGCCATTTGGTTGTACGCCATATTTGGCACAATCCTCGCCGGTTTGACCGGACTTTTAGCAACGGCAATGGTTATTGCCTGTTGGACAGCGCCGTGGACGTTCACCCTGTACGTGGCAATTGGAACCATTGTGGTTTGCGTCACGTTCTGGGCGTTATCGCAAGGATAGACTAAACCCATGTCCGATTTTTCACCATCACGTGTGCTTCTTGAGTACATCAACCCCGACAATTCAGCCCGTGGGCTGGTAAACATTCTTGCCCTTGACGAAATCGGGGAAGTAGTAGATACCGTCGAAATCGGCTGGGCTGAAAACACCATTGAGGCGGAAAACCTTTGTGGAAAGTTTGGGTGGCGAACGAACCATGGTGAAGATGATTGGTTTGACGGAAACCACTGCAAGTTGATTGACGTTTTTCCAATGTACGCCAAAATCGGCATTGTGGGTAGTGAAATCACGAAGGATGCGGTAGGCAAAATACTGCACGATTCCAATATTGCGTTTAGTGAAATCATCAGCATCACGGCATCGCCAGAAGATGGAAAAACATACGTGGTTGCTGCTGTTGATAAACCATTGAATTGGTCGTGGCACGAGCCAACGACGGTGTAGTGTTTAGCCGTGAAAAGAATTGCCAATTGGCTACGACGACTAGGCAGTGACGATTTCACTACAAGCAACGAGCCATTGGAACCGGACGTACAGAACAAAGTCGCTACCGACGTGGCTTTGCTAAATTGCTTGAAACTTATTTGCCTACAGCGTGATATGTGGAACTCGCTGGTTGATTCCATAGAAGACACCACACCACTTGTCATTTCGGTAGACAAAGATACAAAGAACGTTTACTTGATGCTTATGGCGCAAATCCAAGCGTCAATGGTTGTCATCGGTGAAACCAACAACATTCCGCAAGAACTATTAGATGAAATAAGGAAATCACAATGAGCGAAATGCCCGAAACACCACTAACCGAAGAAGAAGCAGCATCCGTTGCTACGCAAGTCGGCATTGAAGCAATCCGTCGTATCCACGCTATTGAGCGTGAAATGCTGTCACGGGCTATCCAAGCGTTAGTCGCTTCCACGGGCAAGACCGCCCTCGAGGTCACCACCATTTTGTCGGAAGGACTTGATGAGGGTTATACCGAGGCTATGAAATCAGCGTATGCCTCAGCAGGCATTGTGACCGCCAATGAAGCAGGCGTTCCGCAATTTGGCAACAAGAAGTTGGACACTCCCAAAATCATCTTGCCGTAACGGGCGACCTACTTCACCAATTCAAAGTAGTGGGGTATCGCAGTACTTGGCTTGGCAGTGTGGGCGAAAACCGATGGGCGACTGTATTCGCTTGCTGGCTTTGTTTTGGTGGCTAGTGCCGTAGGCTTGCGCATTATTTCTTCCTCAATAAACGGTTCTATGTCGAACAGACTGTCTTGGTCAAAAGCAAAGTTGTCTGTGTCAAAATCATTTTCTAATTCTTGGTCGGCAAACACCGCACTGCTTTCATCAAACAAGTAGTACGAAAGTTCATCGGAACTGCACCCGAAGAACTGACACCACTCGTCATCGTTGAAACCACGAACGGTAGCCTTATCTAAATCGTAGGCATCAGCAAGATACGCCACGTCATCGTCGCCAAGGGCTTTGGCTAACTTACGCTTATCGTTCATTACTGCCACCAATCAGTTCGTTCTTTGGAACACCAGTCGTTGTTTTCTACAGGGTCGCCATACGTACCCTTCCACGAACAGACCACCACGTTCACCTCGTCGTCATCAGACGTAAGTGCCACTGTGTCGCTAACCGTGTAGCCAGCGTTCATTTCCATTTGGAACATCGAAATGATTTGGTCGTTGATTGGCACCTCAAACAATTCGCCAATGGCGTAGTCGCTTGGGTTGCCGGTGAACACCAAGTATGGGTATCCCTTGTGGTTCCTTGAGTAGAACAACTTGGCATAGCGAACACGGGCAACGCCCTTATTCTCAATGATTTCGTCCTTCACCCAATCGTGCAGCCGTTCACCTGTGCGGAGGGTTCCGTAGGCAAACAACGTAATTGTTTTCTGGTCAGTTTCTATTGTCATGTAAACGAGTATAGCACACGTCACTATACCCTGCTACACTAGTTGTATGAATAAAGACACTGACATCGTGGAAGTATCTTTCCTGCATAACGGAAAGGTGTTCGAGACACAGACCACCCAGCGTAAGTTTGCTACGGCTATAGGCGAACGCCTAGTGGCTTCCTACGCCCCACTGATAAGCGGTACGTACATGGTAAAGGAAACGAAGCGCACCACCGCCAGCGTCGTGCCACTGCACAGCCCAAAGGCTAAGCAGACAAAAAAATCTGCGCCAATCAAAAGGGTCAGTCACCACTTTGAAATTGTTATCTAAATGATTTGCAAGTGTCACTAGAACCTGCTATAGTTCATTACAACGCAGTACCAACTGATTAGAAAGAGGAAATGATGTTCACCACCAAGAAGCAACTGAAGCGACAGATTGCCGAACTTCAGTCTGACCTTGCCAGTGCCAACCGCAAGGTATCGGTTGCCGAGTACACCAACGCTCGCTACCGTCGCACCATCGAAAACTTGACGGGCAAGAAGTTCGTGTTCGGCTTCAACCCCAATGACCGTTCGATGCTCGAGGGAATGGAAAGCACCTACGGCTGGTTTATCCCAATGGACGCAAACTACGGCACTTACACAAAGGCTGGCAACTAATGGCAAACACCATCACCATCGCCGTCGAAAAGACTTTCGACGCTAACGACCTTTGGACTGCTATCACAGGTTCGGGCTGGGAACAGTCTTCATGGTGGCGCAAGGTTCGCTACAACGACGAAGCAAAAGCCGATTGGCACGAAAAGGGCGACCCCACTACGTTCAGTGTCGTGGTGTCGGTAGACGACCCGAAAGACATGAACAAAGCCCTTACCAAGACCATCACCTTTGCCGATGTGGTCGAAGCCTGCAAGAAAGTATGGGCGGCCAAGTTGTACCACTGCTTCGGACACCGCATTGACGATAACATTAACAATTACGACAGTTGCGCTGGTGATGCCATTATGCAGATGGCAGTCCTTGGGGAAGTGGTGTACGGATAATGCCACAACTAATGACCAAAAACGTGACCGAGGTGTTCGTCACCCATTACAGGGGAATGGACGGCAACCTGAAGCGTCGCCCTGTACGCATCAGCGACGTGGCTTTGGCTTCGTTGCGCCAGTTTGGGAACTTGTTGTGGGAAAACTACGACGAGTATTCCCTCAAGTGCCTTGCCAACCAAAACGGTTGGACACTAAGGCTGTACGCTGACGACGACCAGTTGGAAGCCGATTGGCGTTCGTTCCGGTACGTGGTAAATCAAGCCATCACCATGCTTGACGAAACCATTGGCAAGATTGACACAGAAAAGTTTTGGGAATGAAAACCAACCTAGTAGCCGTCTACACCGACGACCCATACCACGAACCGTATCGCCTGTATGTTGGTCCGGACAAATCACTTATCAGTGACTTGACCCTCATTCATAACTTTGGCGAATACACCGAATTCGACCCAGAACTAGTTGTCACGATTGAGGACATACTGCTTCGGCACGGATACGTTGTCACATCCAAATGGTACGACGAAACCGAATGTTGGTTTGCATACGTTCAGCACACGAACTAGTGTGAACGTCAATGGCTAATGAAGTTGTAAAGCGACGGTACTTTTTCTGTTCGCAACGAGATAACACCAAACACAAAGGCAAGCACAGTGCTTACCTAGTCGAAGAACTTACGGGTAGCAACGTCGTAGCACGTATCACCCCTGTAGGTTTAGTGCCTACCATCACCGAAATCCATGAAGTTTCCATCTACGCTATTGCGCATGGTATGTCGTTATCCGGTGAATGGAAAAACGCCAAACGCCACATCAAGGTTCGTGCAATCCTTGGTCATTTTGAAAACGAATAAAAGGGGCTTTTGTCAATGGCGGAAATGGTAAAAATCAAAAGTAGGGACGCTTGGATTAGCAAAGCCGCCTGTAAGGGCATGACTGATTTGTATTTTCCACCAGAAGGCAATAATTACGACCCCGTTGTTCAAAAAACGTGCGATGCGTGTCCCGTGCTGGAACCGTGCCAAGAATGGGCTGTTTACCACGAAGGACACGGTTTTCAGGGCGGTCTTACCCCGAGGCAACGGGAAAAAGTACGTTCAAAACTAGGTATTTACCTACGGGAACCTACATCAAACATTCTTGCAATAGTACGATACGGGTAAAACGCAAGCAAGGTTTTTCCAAAAGTCGGGGTACGATTTTCGTATGCGCACCCTAGTGAAATCCGTAATCACCTTCTTTCTGCTTGTTGGATTCGTAGCCACTTTCTTGGTGGTGGATTTCATCACGGCTGATGCTAAGACTCCCACCACTTCCACGGGAAATGTATGCCAAACGTGGGTTCACCTCGTTGATGTTTCCTCCAACAACCCCCACCCCATCAACTTTTCACTAGCCGCTAAGGCTGGTTTGGCTGGTGTGTATGTAAAGGCAACGGAAGGCACGTGGTACGCCAACCCTTACTTTGGTACTGACACCAAGCAAGCGGTGAAAAACGGACTTCCTTACGGTGCGTATGACTTTGCCCGTCCGACTGACAACGCTATTGCTGACGCAAAGTTCTTTGTGAAATCCGGTGGCACGGCTGGGCAGTTGCCCCCCGCCCTTGATTTGGAAACGTATGGAAAGACCGTTGCATCTACTGAAAAGTGGGCGATTGCGTGGCTTGACGAGGTGTATTTACTGACGGGTAAGGTTCCAATCCTTTACACGGGGTCGTTCTACAAGTGGTCTGCCGATATTTCACTAGGTAAGTGGTCTTTGTGGCTTGCTGCTTACCCTCACGGGTATCAGCCCACGCAATCTGCCTGTGGACTGAAATTGCCCGTTGTTTCAGCACCTTGGGCGAAGCAAGGGTGGACAATTTGGCAGTTCACCAGCCGTGGGCTTATCAAGGGGATTGGTGGCTACGTAGATGCCGACGTAGCCAGCCCCATCTGGTGGGCAAATGTCACGGGTGCCGGTGTCTTGCCCCCGTCGAAGCACCACAATCCTATTCCTGTTCCAATTTACGCCCCAGGCGCACACGGTGTCACCGTTATTTACATTCAGAAGATTTTGGTCAAGGAACACCTGTTGCGCCCCAAGCAAGTGACGGGATACTACGACATCACCACAAAACACGCTGTCGAACGCTACCAATCCCTTATGGGTGTCTACCCCGACGGGCTGTGGTCATACGCCACCGTCCAAGCCAATGCGTGGTATCAAAAGTTTCAGCAACCCGTACAAACCCTTGCCAATTACCCAATGATGCGGATTGGGACGGCATTTCACACCCAAGTTCGTTGGTTGCAAAGCAAGTTGAATTGGGCTGGATACCACAATCCCGTTGATGGCATCTTTGCCACACGAACAAACAAGTCGCTTATTTCGTTCCAAAAGTCACACCACATCGCCAAAGTTTGGTGGGGTATCACTGACCTTTCCACCTACCGTGCGCTTTGGAACGTGCAACCGCACAAAAAGTAAGGGTATTTCACTATGACTGTCGCTGCGCTTACGATTTCGCTGGGAGCCTTTGCCACGTGGCAAGCCATACTTGTTGTGTTGTCAATAGTTTCGACCAGCCTCAACATTTGGCGTATGACCAAGGGGGCGCAACAAAATGATGCCACCACCTTGGCTGTCAAGGAAGAACTAAAGACCGCCATCAAGTCCCTAAGCGACGATGTAGCCCAAGTACGCCAAGATGTGGAAACCACCACCGAGCGCTTGGAAAAGCGGTTAGACACGCATTTAGACCGTGTGGTGAACACTGAGGTCAAGGCAGTACGTACACGTCGCAAGAAGGTGGAAGATGAGTGACAATCAGCCCGTCGAAGCCCACGTCCAAAAAGTCACGCATAATTATGCAGTTCGCTTTCCCGACCACCAAGCCCGTGAAGACGACCCCAACTACGTAGACTTCAACCACGTCAAGCGACAGTGGATGAAAGACCCCGAAAAGTGGCAATGCACCATCGGCAAGCACCGTGGCGATTTCACTGAATGTTCGTTGGACAAACCTTTGGAACTTCACCACGCCCACATTGAGTTCGCCCTAATGAACAGCGTGAACCTCGAGTGGCTGGAACGTGATTACCCCGGTGTTAGTGACCCAGCCAAGTTGGGGGCGTGGGTCGAAAGCGCCGACAATCTTTTAGTGCTGTGCGAGTTTCACCATCGAGGTCACGGCGGTGTCCATGTCGCCAGCGCCAGCGACTACGAAGGGCTGAAGTACATCAAGGGGTTCATCGTCTGATGGCATTAGTACTAGTCACCTTTGTCTGTTTCGTCATTGCCAACGTTGCATCAACGATTATGGTGCAGGCAGAAAGTCGCAACCGTCCGGTGTTGGCTGGAATCTTTGAAGCCATCTACGCCCTGTTTTGGATTTATGCCGCCAAGTATTCGTTGTCCACATCACCTAAAGAAATTGTTGCCCTAGTCATTGGCAACTTTCTTGGCGCATGGATTGGAACCAAGTGGGGCGAAAAGTGGATACATGACCACGGCGACGTAGCAACCCAATCACGCATCGAAGAAGTCGAGGCGGAATTAGCAATGGCAGAACAAACCCTGCGTGAACTACACCACGAAAACGAACTACACCACAACGGCGAACACGACCACTAAAAACTTTACTATTTTACTCAAATGCAATTTTTGCACTTTTTTGCACTTTGAGTAAAGTCACCTTTACATCGAGCCATCCAACGCTCCTTGTATTAGGTATGAGGACAATCCAACTAACAGCACCGCAGTACCTAATGGTCGAAAGTGCCATCACGTCATCCATCAACCAAACCGTAAAATCAGTCGATGCATACAAGACGGAACGGAAAAACAGCGACGACCCCGAGGTCATCGACGAGTGTGAATTTCTGATTGCATGGGGCAACCGTTCCATCAAACTTCAGCGTGATGCCCTCGAGGCATTTCGCAACGCCACGAGCGATGGTGTCGAAGAAGTGATAGACGAATGAAACCCAACCGATTTGCCACCTATCGAACTAACGCCCAACATTTCATAGATGCAATTGACCGCTACGATACCGTTCGGGACCAAACAAACTTTCTAAATGTAATCAAGTGTGGTTTTGCATTAGGTCTATGGAAAGGTGTGTCAAGAAAATAAACTTGCGCCATGTCACAATGACGTGCAACAATGTATCTATGAGCAAAAAGCAAACCATCACCACACCAGCAGGGGTACGCCGTGAGCGTCACTTTGCTAATGGCGGTAGTCTTCACGAATGGCGTGGTGGCTTGGCTGTGCGCATACCTGATAAGAAAAAGGAAGCCAGCCGAAAGGCTTGCAGAAAGTTTTTTGTAGATTGACTTGACACACGTATCACCCGTGTGTAAAGATAGGTGTACCGCAGTACCAACTGATTTATTTAGAACCTGACACAGAAAGTAGAACCAGATGATTATCAGCCCCACCCACGTTGCCACTGATGCCCGTGGCAACATAACCGGCGTTACCTTTGTGACGCACCTCGGCACCCTGCACCTTGTTGGGCGTGACCCAATGCTTCAGTACGGAAACATCTACGACCAGAACGACTACTTGGCTCGCCCACGTATGTTCGTATCGTCTACCGATGTCACCGAAGACACCCCACAGTTGCAAGCCAACAAGGTTTATCGCAAGGGTGCGCTGGGCTTAGTGAACGCCCTTGGTTTGCCGATGCGTGGCTTCGAGATGAACTTCAGCACCACTGCCGCAAGCCGTGACGGTTCTTACGCCCCAGCCTTTGTGTTGAAAGTTGATGGCTACAACAAGCACCGTCGTAGTTCCATCAACATCAACTTCACCTTGCCCGATGGTCGCCGTGTTTCGTTTGACCGCTACGACCTTTACATTGACCTCGGCTACCAAGCCGAAACGGAGGTTGCCGCCTAATGACCGCTACCCACATCACCACCGAGGTCGGCGTTCCCGACGCTTGGATTTGTGTCTGCAACAACACGCCAGACACGGGCGGTTTCTATTTCTCGGACGAGGTAGGCAACGAAGCCGACCCCGACTTGAGTGGTAATTGGAACGGTGTGAACTACACCTGTCACGATTGCCTGACCGTCATCAACGGTGACACACTGGAAGTCGTGTCACAGCCACCTGCAAGACTGATTACAACCAATTAGAAAGGTACACAAAATGGACTACTACTACGACAACGACAACTACTACGAGATGATGCAAGACGCTCGTGCTGACGCTGCTCAGGAAAAATGGGACACCGACTACGCCGAAATCAAGTGGCAGTGCCTCGAGGAATGGTGGGCTGAAGCCCTTGCCAAGTTTGCCGAGGAACAGCCTGTGCCGTTCGGTATGGAACACATCAAGGAAGAACTTATCGTGGGCTGGGTCACCGACCCCGAAACGAAAGTGAACACAGGCGTATGGAACCCCACGTTTGAGGCGGCTAAGAACTACGAGCCGTTCACCGATTGGTTCTTTGAGAAGTACGCCGACGACATTGAGGAAGCGCTCAAGGAAGAATATTACAATTCTGCCGACTAGCGGAAAATAAATCTGCCAATAATCTTGACAGATGTATCAACCGTAGTGTAGTATCGTTTACGTAGTAAAGATTTAGTAACTGACTAGACAAAGGAAAAGGTATGACCACCAGCACCACCGCAGTTGCAACCGAAAAGCAGGTTGCTTTCATCAACAGCCTTCTCGCTCAGCGAGTTGTGCCATCATCCACCTTGGCTCAGGCTGAGGAAGCAATCACCAACAAGGCAACTGCGTCGCAGTTCATCAGCCTGTTGCTTGACTTGCCACGCAAGGTTGGTTCGGGTCGCCCCGACTTCCAGCCCAGCACCACCACTGTCGTTAGCGCACCAGCGCCAATGCGTGAATTGGCTGAGGGGTTCTACACCGTTCAGGACGGTGAGGGTCACGTCACCTACCGCATCAGCAAGGCACGTTGGGCAGACGGCAAGTTGGTCATCGGCTACCTTGCCGGTTCGGACAACGAGCGTTCGTACAAGGACTTTGCGTTCGTCACCCCGACGGGCTTCAAGGTGTTCCGTGCGCACCAGCACCGTGACCGCATCATCGCCGGTGCCGAGTTCTTGCTTACGGGTTCCATCAACGAAGCACGTGAGGCGTTCATGAACTTGGCGGAAGCCAACGCTATGGCATCGAACACCTGCCTGTGCTGCTTGCGCACCCTGACCAACCCTGCGTCAGTCGTTCGTGGTCTTGGTCCCATCTGCGCACGTCAGTACGGATACAACGTCTGATGTCGCAACTTACCCCTGAACAGATTGCCCTGTTGCTGGGTGACCGCCAAGCCAAGTGTTTCTGTGGCGCAACGGCACCCAGCCACAAAAGTCGTTTAGCGTTCTTCCAATACTTAGGTGAAGGCTCGAGAAACGCTACGGAACGTTGCGCCTGTGGCTACTCCGAGGTCGTACACCATCCCATCAACGCCGTAACAGGTCGTGCCGGAATTACCGACCACGCCTTTGAACCAGTTGGCGCAGAGGAATACGATAGTTTCTATTGCGGTTGCCGAGGCTGGGACTAATGCTTACGCCATTTGAAATACAAGAAGCCATAGAAGCGGAAATGACCCGAATGGTTGGGCTAGTCGAAGAACTACGTTCAGCGTCGGTTGATTGCGCTAGGGCGGAAGCAGAATTCAAAGTCGGCTTTGCTAAGGCACGTCTAATCGCCCGAAGCGAGGGGCTTATGTCTGGCAACAAGGTCACGCAAGATATGGCGGAAGATTCAGCAACGGTGGCGACGGAAGAATCACGCTACGCCTACCTACTAGCGTCTAACAACATCGTCAGCCTACGTGAAGCCATCAGGGTATCCCAATCACACCTCGACGGTCTACGTACCCTTGCAGCGTCGCACAGGTACACACCGTGACCGACAGCGACAGCCTTGGAATAAGCATCAACGTAAAAAGGGCAATGATTGAATTGCGCATTATGAAAGACAGCGCAAAAAACAAAAAGCCCGAACTTCCAAAACTGAACATCACCACTAAGTTCTTGGAAGAACTAGGTAGGCGTTGCCCGACTTGTTCCCTGTTGTTTGCCGACCCCCACCTAATGACCTCGTGCGCCGAGCAAGGTGTCACCTGTTGGGATAAGTGTCCGGTATGTTTCCCCGAGCAATACGAAAGGAGTGAATAGTCACTACCGTTTATTGACCCGTGTTCGTACAAAATCAGCGTGTATGGTTAGACCAGACCACGAGGTTTGGAACGTATGGACACAGCCCCAATCACAGAAAACGAAATGCGTCTTATCGCACTAGAAGAAGGCTGGAGTTCAGCAATCTCCCTAGACAAACTGCGCCTAAAGATGTTGCACGAAGCCGTAGATTGGATTTGCGAACTAACCGACTTGCCCCTAATGGAAGTCCGTCAGCAAATCGCAACGGGGTGCGGTCAAAAGGTCAAAAACAACCTCACCGTCATAAATGCAGTAAATACGCTTATTCAAGCGAACAGCGCAAAAAAGTAGTAGGATACTACAGTAGTACCAAACCTGTCAGAAATTAGTAACTGACCACAAACAGAAAGTAGGCATTTTATATGTCAGCATCATCCACCCTTATTGGCAACATCACCAAGCAACCTGAAGTCCACTTCGCCAATTCTGGCGTAGCAATGTGTACGTTCAGCATTGCCGTGAACAAGTCCAAGAAGAACAAGGACACCGGCGAATGGGAAAAGGAAGCGCACTTCTTTGACGTGGTGTGTTTCGGCAATATCGCCCAGAACGTCGCAGACACCTTCACCACCGGCAACCGTATCGTTGTCGTAGGCGAACTGCAACAGCGCAAGTATCAGGGTCAGGACGGAACGGAAAAGACCAAGATTGAGGTTGTTGCGGAAGAAATCGCCGCTTCGGTCAATTGGGCTACCGCTTCCATCACACGCAACGAGCGTACCGATGACGGTGGCAACAGCAACTACCGTGGCAACCAGTACACCGCCGCACCTGCCCCACGTACCGCACCAGCCCCTGCCACCACGCAGACCGAGTACGAAGAATTGCCGTTCTAATTCAGCATTGACCCGTAAGGGCAGTGACCAGAACAGAAACCGTCAGTCCGTAAAAAGGCTGGCGGTTTTTGCGTTTCAATGCAGTAAATAACACCATAATTACACGTTTGTAATTTCCATAGTAGGGTTTATAAACGTGCCAGATAATGCGGAAACACCAGACTTTGGAAAAGACGAATTCGATAAAGACATCACTTCCGAAAACGTCCTAGACGAGGGTGATTTCTTACGTCTGGCACTTGCCGAAATACATGAAACCTTTTTGGCAATGCGTGATGTGGGCTTCACCGAAGCGCAAGCCTTACGCTATCTAGCGTTTTGTTCTATTCATCGGGGCGACCATGACCACGACGAATAGCGACGACAGTTTTCAAAACTCAAAAGACGTTCATTATCTAGAACTAGATTTACTGAAAGCCATCAAGCGACCTTGGTGGCACGACCAATCCCTTTGCATCACCGAAAACGCATCACTTTTGGAACTGTTTTTCCCCGAGTCGGGAACCCACGGCGGAAATCACCTAGCCCCAGCCAGAAAGATTTGTATGAACTGCAACGTTCGATACGAATGCCTTGGTTATGGTTTGGACGAACAGTGGGGCGTATGGGGTGGTCATTCACCTAGCCAGCGCCGGAAAATCAGTGCTTTAGTGAAAAAGGGTAGTAGCCTTATTGAGGCAAGCGAAGCAATAGACGCACGGAGCCGAGATGCCAGATAACGAAAAAGTACCGCTTCCGCAACTGGATAACTTCAGCGAACTTGGTGCTACGGGTCTTTGGCGCACGGGTGGTTTCGTCATTGACGATATCCTTCCCCAACTACGGGGTAGGCAATCACTAACCGCATACCGTGACATGGCGGAAAATGACCCTGTTATCGGGGCAATTATCTTTGCTATCGAACGTGTCATTCTTCAGGTGGACTGGCGTGTAGACCCCCACAGCGACCCGACTGGTGAAACACCCAACAACCGTGACCAAGAAGCCGCCGACTTCGTACAGGAATGTATGGACGACATGAGCCACAGTTGGCACGAACTTATGATTGCCATCACCTCGTTTCTGGTGTACGGGTGGTCGTATTTCGAGATTGTTTACAAGCAACGCCAAGGAACTGAACAAAAAGACCCAGCACGTCGTTCCAAATTCAACGACAACAAGATTGGCTGGCGCAAGATTGTTATGCGAGCGCAAGACAGCCTGTGGCAGTGGCAGTTTGACGAATCTGGTGGTGTAAAGGCTATGGTTCAGCGTGACCCTACGACGGGTCGCCTGAACGTTATTCCTATTGAAAAGTCGTTGCTTTTCCGCACCACGTCTGCTCGAGGGAACCCCGAAGGTCGTTCTGTCCTACGTTCAGCATTCAAGGCGTGGTATTACAAGCGTCGTATCGAAGAATTTGAAGCCGTAGGTGTCGAGCGTGACCTTGCCGGTTTGCCTGTTGGCTACGTACCAGCCGAATGGCTTGCTGCAGATGCTACCCCTGCTGAAAAGTCGTCACTTCGGGCTATGGAAGCCATTGTTCGTGGTGTAAAGCGTAATGAAACCGAAGGCATTGTTCTTCCAATGTTCTTTGACGAAAACGGCAAGCAATTAGTGGACTTTAAGTTGCTAAATAGCGGTGGCGCACGTCAATTCAATGCACAACCACTTGACGCAAAGGTTCTTACGCCTAGTGGTTGGAAGCGCATGGGCGACATTGCCGTTGGTGATGTTGTCGTAGACCCACTTGGATTGCCCTCACACGTCACGGGCGTATTCCCAAAGGGTGTTCGCCCTGTTTACCGTGTCACCACGGCAGATGGACGCTCAACACTTGCAGACGCAGAACACAACTGGGTGGTCACTAATAGCAAATGGCGTAATAGTGAAAACATAAACGACGCACACCCCCTGCTCCCCAACTACAAGGTTCGCAAGACGCAAGACCTTTTGGCAAACATCGAAAAGCACGGAAACAGCCGTCGCTTCCACCTTCCCCTTATCAAGCCTGTCGAATACGTTTATGGCGACCCATTGCCCATTGAGCCGTATGTGCTTGGTGTCCTTTTGGGCGACGGACATATTCAGGAAAATGGTGGTGTTCGCTTCTACTCCGCCGACGCACAAATCGCACAAGAGGTAGAAAGCCATTTGCCAGCAGGCGACGTTGTGACAATGTGGCACGACAAAGACGGCGGTAGTGGCAAGGCTGAGATGTACCACATTACGGGAACATCGGGTCGTCGCACGTCTGCGGTCAAGACTGCGCTTAGTGAAATGTCCTTGC
>Ga0208250_1000084_pt1 | contig 33730 bp, 57 predicted proteins | sample CryBogCBE18Aug09_FD_184557 | JGI IMG/M metagenome (GOLD analysis project Ga0208250, IMG submission 184557) | Freshwater microbial communities from Crystal Bog, Wisconsin, USA - CBE18Aug09 (SPAdes) (version 2) | ecosystem: Environmental > Aquatic > Freshwater > Lake | place: Crystal Bog... | reverse complement strand
TTAACTAGAGAGCATCTTAATAATATGGAATTAACAGAAGATGCTGCGCCTTTATATCCATTACTTAAAGATGCAAAAGCAACAGCAAAAGAAAGATTTGATGTAATTGATTCTAATCCAGCCTATGCTAAAGCAATAGGAGAAGGTAAAGATTTAGAAGGTGGTACATCACAAGGTGAAAGTTTAAATGCGGCAAAATTTCATAGACAATATGTTTCTACTGCTACACCTGAAGCAATTAGACGTTTAAAAGCTGAATTACCAGAAGATCATATTGCTCATGAAGCAATTACTTATGGTGAATTAGATAGAGCTAAAAAAGTATTAACTAATGCAAATGAATCAAGAGTTAAATCAGATCAATTTGGCGATTTTTTAAGAAATAATAAACCTATTTTAAAAGAAGCATTATCACCAGAAGCTATGCAAGATGTAACTGAAATAGGGCTTTTAAACAGCAAAATTGGTAAACCTGATGCTGGTACATTTAGTCATTCAAATACTTACAGTGCAATGTTAGGTGATTTTGCTGCAAATGGTTTATTAACTTTAGGCGAAAAAGCATTATCTGCAAAAACTGGTGGTTTATCTGCATATCCTGTATCAATGGCTAAAAAGTTTAAAGAAAAATTTGATAAAAATTCTTTTGCAAATGAACAAAGAAATAAATTAGGTGGACTTACTAAGGAACAACCATGAGTACAGAATCACCAATTGACCTTGTCAAATATGGAGTACTTTGGCAAAAAGTAGAAGATTATGAAAAAAAGTTTGATTCTATGGAAAGAAAAATAGACAAACTTGAGTTATCTATTGAAAAACTTGTTTCTATGGCTGATAAGTCTAGGGGTGGGTTTTGGGTAGGCATGATGGTTGTTTCAGGACTATCTAGCTTTATTGGTTTCATTTCTCACTATGTGAATTTGAAATAACATGCCTTTCATGCTTGCCATCTCTGCTGTGAGTGCCATCAAGCAAGGGGTGGCAATCTACAAAGATGCTAAAAATGTTGGAAAAGAAGTTTATGGCATTTATGCAGAGCTAAGTGAGGGAGTTGGCAATTTCTTTGACCATCAAGAAAATGCCCACAAAGAATTAAAAGAAAAAGAAAAGAATCCTCCAAAAGGCAAAAGCATAAAAGCCCAGGCTCTTGAGAATGTCATCAAGAAAAAGCAACTCCAGCAGGCTGAGTATGATTTAAGGCAACTCTTAACTTATGAAGCTCCTCCAGAACTAGGTGCTTTGTGGACAGATTTCCAAGAGGAAAGAGCAAGACTTGAGAAAGACAAGTCTAAATATGAACAGGCTCAAAAAAAAAGGATGAGCAAGAGTCTTACAGAAAAAAAAGAAACAGAGAGAAATGGAATTTTAGAGTTGCAATATGTATTGCAATCTTGGTGGTCATCATCACAGTTGCAGGCTTGATGTATTACATACACTGGGATTATCAAAGAAGTAAAGTAGAGGAGCAGTGGCATATTGAGTTTCAAAAGAAATTTAAGCCAGATAGCAAAGAATATGAGTGTTATAAAATTTTTCAGGAAACAGGGTATTCACCAAGATACTGTAACTAGGAGTTAATATGGATTGGTTAAAAACTATTGCACCTACTATTGCCACAGCTATTGGAGGACCTCTTGGGGGTCTAGCCTATGAAGCAGTCTCTAAAGTTCTTGGTATATCCCAAGATGATGCCAAAAAAATGCTTGATGATGGCAAACTAACTGCTGACCAGATAGCAAGTGTCCAGCAAGCAGAGATAGCTCTTAAGGCAAAGGCACAAGAATTGGGTTTAGATTTCGAACAACTGGCAGTCCAAGACAGAAAGTCAGCCAGGGACATGCAAACAAATACTCACTCATTTATTCCTCCAGCCTTGGCTATTATGGTCACATTAGGGTTTTTTGGTATCTTGGTAGGATTGATGATGGAGACATTCAAGACATCAGATGCATTACTACTTATGTTAGGTAGTCTTGGCACAGCCTGGACTGCTATCATGAGTTTCTATTTTGGGTCTAGTGCAGGCTCACAAGCCAAGGATGCAATGCTACATAAATCAACACCTATGGAGGAAAAATGATTAATTCAAGGAATTTAGATGAGTTACTACCTGAAGTTAAAGCAAAGGTTGAAGATTTTATTAAGGCTTGCCAACATTCTGGCATTGACTTGTTGGTTACATCTACATATAGGGATAATGAAAGCCAGGATGCACTATATGCTCAAGGTAGAACCACAGAAGGAAGAATTGTTACAAATGCTAAAGGGGGTGAGTCTTTCCATAACTATAGGTGTGCTGTTGATGTTGTGCCTCTTGTTAATGGAAAAGCTGATTGGGATGGAAGTCACCCAGTTTGGGCAACAATAGGTGAATTAGGTGAACAAGCTGGTCTAGAGTGGGCAGGCAAATGGATTCACTTTAAAGAGATGGCACATTTCCAATACACTGGTGGACTATCATTAGCTGAACTTCAAGAAGGAAAGAAAATAGCATGAAAAACTTTAAAATTACAGGCAAAACTTATGAGTCTCCCAAATCACATTATGTGGTTTTGAGAGAGCATGAAAAGAAGACTGAGCATGAGTTGCATAGGCTAGAAGACAAGCTCAAAAAGCATGAGCATCTGCCTATGGAAAAGGCACATCCAGAAAAGAGCTAATTTAGCTTGTTTTGGTAGTCTAGGTAGGTTTGGGGCAGGGGAACAGAGGACGGCCAGAGGTCAGCCTTTATCAGGCTAAACACAGTCCTCAAATGGGCATCCATCCAAAACTGTTCCTTTTCCTCTTTATTTAGATAATGTCCTTGGTCTAAGGCATGGTGGCAGTCCCAGCACAGTGCAGCAACCATATTGTCATCAGCCTTTATTCCCCTGCCCTTTCCATGTGCAAAGCTATTGGAGTGAGCACCCACTATTGTCTGGTCATCAGCACCACAGGCATGGCAGTGTAAGTATCTAATATTGTTTAAAAGTTTGGTACTTCTAACATATTGCCTTTTAGGGTTTGCTTTCAAGTTCAATTCCTTTCTGAGCACACCAAGCCTCTAACCAGTCCACAAATTGACTGGCTTGGTCTTTGGTAAAAGAACGGCTCTGAAGCCCCAATTGCACAATCCTATACCCATCTAAGGATGGAGCTACCTTGAAAGCTCTCAGCCCTGTTTCTGAGGCAAATTGGTCTATTAAAAATCTTTTCCAGCTCTCCACATCCCACTTAGCTCCATAATGCTCTGCCTGCTTTGCAATGTCAGCAATAATTGCATGGAATTTGGCATTTTGGTCATGTGTCCTGGTTTCCTCCTGGACATTAAGAACTAGGGTTTTCCCTAATTCCAATGCTGTTTTCATTTTTGCCCACAAGGTTTTCATTAGAGCTGAACCTTGCTGGGGATTAACAAGTTTGTATTGCATATTAATCAACCATTATGTTTAACATTCTGAGAGCTGATTCAATGCTATCTACAAGGCAAAAAGCTCCTCCTTTCCAATTTTCAGCAAAATGCTTTTGGTTTGCATTAAATCCTTTTTTGCCATAAGAATTGTCTAAGTTTTTGACCTCCATAAGCAAGGTCTGACCATGATAGCCAACTAAAAGGTCACAAGGCTCTTTTATATGGTAAACAGTAGCTCCAACAGCTCTGAGAGCCTCCACAATAGCTTTTTGGTTATTATCAATCCTGCTTGCTGTTCTCATTTTGTAATTCCTTAATCTTTTGAGCCACATCTTTTGCCAAGTTTTTTAACAAGGGTTCTGTTTCTTGTTTCTGTTTAACTGAATATCTAACATATTCAATCCATCCATCTCTTAAAGCAAGTTCAGCATAAAATTTGATTATTTTTTGATATTCAGCATCCCAATCAAACATTTTCTATAATCCATTTCCTCATTTCATTTGAATATTTTGATCCCAAATTATTGTAAATTCTAGGAAAGTGATTAACCAAAGGCAAACTTTTAGAAACTTTAATAGCTTTCTTATTTGGGCATTTTGAACAAGTTTTGTCTGATGGACTACATACACCTAACTTTTCGCATTTAAATAGCTCCTTAGTCTTTCTGGTTGATTTTGGCAACCTTTCTGCTATAGGGAATTTTGTGGTTAATCTATCTTTTACCATATTGTCCCAAGATGGAACTGGTTGCCAAATAGTTTTAAATTCACTCATATTAATTTCATCCCATAGTTATTAATGCCAGGTTTTACTACTAATCCCTCTTTTCTAATTAACTGGTTTGCTTTGAACTTTCTGTAGTTCACTTCATGATGGTGTCTGTTGAATTTCCAGACCACTTTAGCCACATCTGGGTGCATATCCACAAGCATTTGGCTCTTGGGTAAAGTTCCCTCTTTGGCATAGAAAGCATCAGTATTGCCTCCTTTTAGGGTCTGAGTTGTAGCTTTTTGCTGGAGAAAAGCATTAAATTGGATGGTGCAGAATCCATCCTTGAGCACTCTGAGGCTTAAATCTGTATCTTCATTGTATCTACCTCTCCATCTGTAGGGTATGTCATTCTGGATTAGCAAGCAGGAATAAATCCTGGTGTTCATGACAAAAGGTGGATGTAATGCTTTAGCCAAGACAAAAAAATCATAGTTAAATCCTGAAATATAAACATTAGTGTATCTATCAACAAAATCCTCAGCACATCTAAAAATTGTTGGGCAGTGGCATCTCACCATTCTGTTTCTGTTTAGCCTGCAAAAGTTTTCAATATTGTCATCCATGACCCAGTGCCTGTGAGCACCAAGACTAATGGAATGTTCCCAGGCAAAGTTTCTTGCAGCTCCTGGTCCTTTGCTCTTGGTACTGCCAAGATTATCAAAAATGTCATACTCATCCAAATACTTTTGTGGCAAGATAAGGATTTTGGCTGGGTCTATGACCTTGGCATAAATGTCAAATTCTTGTTCCTCAACCACAATGTAATAAAGACAATTCATTTTCTCTAATGCTTTGCTAGTCAATCTGGAATCAGCTCTGCCTTTAGAAACAATGTAAATTGGATATTTAGGATTCATCCACATACCTCAAATGAGCTACAGCTCTAGGTTCTGCATAGGGAAACCAGATTGTTTTGAGTTTGGGGGTAATCTTTTGACCCATCAACTCAGCAAACTTTTGGACATCTTGCTCATTTCTGAACCTGACATTAAGGACTCTATAAGGGGTAAGGTCTTCCTGTACAAATTCTGGCATATCTTGCCATTCAGCCTGAGCTGTAATAATTTCACCAAATAAATCATATTTCATAATTAAATCCTAAATTTAAATTGTTTAATTAGGGCATCAATTTGTTCTTTAATTTCAGGTGGTGGGGGGACACCAGCAGGAGGTGGAAGATAAGCCTGTACTTCAGGTCTTAGTTTTGGACATTCCATCAATAATTTTTTAAACTGAATTAAATTTGGAGGTCTTTCAGGCAAATTTTCAAAAGCCCATTTAAAACATTCCCATCTACCATCAAAATGATAGAGTTGTTCAGCCCATAATTCTTTGACTTCATGGATATCATTTAATGCCCACATAGAATCCCAACTTGATCCATAGGTGTTGGAAAGTCTTAAAAAAACCTTGTTAATAACTTCTATGGGTAGGCTCATTTCAGCTCCAATATGTCATTTGGGGTTATGTCAATAGTTGGTCTTCTGGTTTTCCCTACCATTTCATCATGTCTAGCTTTTTTAATTTCTAAATCACTTTGGTAAAAGGATTTTTGCTTGTTTTTAGAAATGTCCTGTCTTCTAACCCAATTTCTCCAAGTTGCTGACCAGTCAGTTTTGCTTGCATCTTTAGATTTTGAAATCCAATAGTCTTTGAAAAATTCAGCTATTTTTTGTGGATCAAGGTCTGGTCTTTCTGATTTGCAAAAATTGTAATCAGACTCAGATAATTTCCAGTTTGGGGAAAGCCTTGAGGCTTTTGTCTTTACCTCTGTCTCTTTCTCTTTCTCTAACTCTGTCTCTGTCTCTGTCTCTGTCTCTGTCTCTGTCTCTAGACCATCATGTTGATATCCTTTTGATATCACATTGATATCATCATGTATCAGCCAGTGATTTAATTTGGATAAGCAATCTTTAGTAGTCTTTAATGGCAATCTAAGTCTAAAACTAAGTGTTTTTAGTTCAGGTATATTTCCATCATCTTCAGAGGCAATAAGCCAAAGCATACAAAGAACTTTTGCTGACAAAGGGTCAAGTTCATGCCAGTCTATGTCATCCAAAAGGTCACGATACAGTTTGACCCAGGGTGGTTTCCTGTCCTTGAAATGCTGAAATTTAGTCCAATTCTTTATTCTCATAAATGCTCCGCGTTACTCCCAGAAAAGAAACTAAGGCAGGAGGGGAGTACTCTTTTCGAAAGGGGGATCAATCCCTATCTAGCCCAGTTTCAAAATATTCTACATCAAAATCTTAATAGCTCATCAAACCATTCAGGCTTTAAAACTCTTAACTGCCATAGCCTGCCTTTGGGTATCTCATCCCAATTGTTCACAGCCTGCCTAGTAACTCCTAAAAGTTTGGCTAGTTTGGCTGGTGTTCCTGCAAGTAATATGGCTCTTTCTTTTGTCATGTTGCTTATTGTACACATTTATTGACAAATTTAACTATTTTTGTGGTGTTAGGGATACTACCAACAAAATAATGTAAATTTTCATTTACCATAAGGGCTATCAGGACAGCAACTGATATTTTTAAATTAAGACTAAATTAAGGAAACATTATGAGCAATAGATCATTTTATGAACCAGATGGTGACTATGATGAAGACCCTGAAGTTGCAGAATTAAGGGCTAGGGACTTTTTTGAGAAGCAGTATAGAAGTCATTATTTTGCACATCCACACTGTCAAGACCCTGACCATCCAGGATGCCCAAATTGCGAACCAGAGGACTTTGAAGATGACAATTAAATTCAGAAAAGGGAATATTAATCCCACAACAAAAACATTTCCAAGAACACTAGCTGAGGCATTTCCTGAGCATCCAGAGCCAAACTTTGAGCAAGAAGGCTTTGATAAGGAAGACAAAATGGTAATCATAGCCTGCTTTGTTATTGCATTTATTTTATTTATTTTATTTACATGGGGAACATTATGACTAATCAAGGTGGAAAGTTAATAGCAACAGCATTTGTAAAGGCACAGAAAGAGTTTGGACCAGCTCTGAAGTCCAGCACTAATCCACATTTCAAATCCAAATATGCAGACCTTTCAGCCTGTGTGGAGGCTGTAATTGATGCCTTAAATAACAATGGCATAGGAATGATGCAAAAGCTATATGAAAATGCAACTGGAGTAAGTGTAGAAACCATATTTCTGCATGAATCTGGGGAGACTTTGGAGTGTGGTGTTTTGCATGTACCAGCAAGCAAACAAGACCCACAGGGTTATGGTTCTGCTTTGACCTATGCAAGGCGCTATTCCCTGATGAGTGCCTGTGGCATAGCCCCAGAAGATGATGATGGCAACATGGCATCCAGAAAGCCAGAGCCAAAATCAAATGTAAATGAGTCTGAAATGGTTGATTGGCTAGAGGCAATAGCTCAGAGCCAAGATTTAGCTGAGTTGCAAAAAAACTTTGTAAAAGCAATTGCAGCCACTGATGGTGACAAACAATGGCAACTTAAGGTAATTGCTGTAAAAGACAAAATGAAGAAAAAACTGGAGGCTAAATAATGGAAACAAGGGTTGTTTGTTTGATATAATAATTAAATGGAAAATTTAACTAAAGATCAACTTACAAATTTGTTTTATATTTATCCTGAAAACGGAAAAGTTTTTTGGAAAAATGTTTCTAAACACCATAAAAGATTAAATGGCATTGAAGCTGGATGTGCTCAAAATTCAAAAAATAAAGATTATTGGGTAATAAAAATAAACAATAAAAAATATAAACGAGGAAGATTAATATTTTTTTATGTTTATGGAAAATTACCTAAACCTTGTATAGATCATATAAATGGTAATTCTCTTGATGACAGAATTGAAAATTTAAGAGAAGCAACAGTTATTGAAAATGCTTGGAATCATAAAAAAAGAAAACGCAAGATTAATTTGCCAATGGGTGTAAGAAATACTCCAAATGGAAAATTTCAAGCAAGAATTAGTTATTACGGAAAGCAACTTCATTTGGGAGTATTTGATACATCAATTGAAGCTGAAAATGTTTATAAATTAAAAAGGAAAGAACTTTATGGAAAATTTGCATGATATGGAGCAAGGGGGAGAAGCATGGTTTCAGGCTAGACTTGGAAAGGTCACAGCATCTAGAGTTGCAGACATAGTAGCAAAGACCAAATCAGGCTATTCCACAAGCAGAGATAACTATATGGCTCAATTGCTATGTGAAAGGCTTACAGGCAAGCCTGGTGAGTCTTTTAGCAACTCTGCTATGCAGTGGGGGACTGAGACTGAGCCATTGGCTAGGGCAAGCTATGAGGTCAAGTACAACTGCATGGTTAACCAAGTAGGATTTGTCCAGCATCCCAGAATTGAAATGTCTGGTGCAAGTCCAGATGGCTTGGTTGATGGGGGATTGTTGGAGATTAAATGCCCAAACACAGCCACACACGTTGATACTTTGTTATCTGGCAAAGTGCCCAGCAAGTACATTACCCAAATGACATGGCAAATGGGTTGCACACAGACTAACTGGTGTGACTTTGTGAGCTATGACCCCAGGATGCCTGAGAATCTTCAACTTTTTTGCAAAAGAGTTGACTTGGATCAAGCATATTTGGCTGAATTAGAGACTGAAGTAATCCAGTTTTTAAAAGAGCTAGAAGATAAAGTAAATAAATTAAGGAACTTAAATGTCTAAAGTAATCTCAGAACTTAGCACCATTGTTGGCACATACACAGATAAGGATGGCAACAAAAAGAACAAATATCATAGGCTTGGGTCTATTATTGACACACCACAAGGACACATGCTTAAGATAGACTCAATCCCAGTTTGTGACCCTCCTTGGTCTGGCTGGGCATGGATTAATCCTCCAAAGGAGAGAACAATTAGCTTTGACAAAAAGGATGATGACATAGGATTTTAAGGTTTTGGGAGGTGGTAAGGGTTAGCGCCTTGCTTGGATTTAGAGAATGAAACTTGTACAAACACTGCTTTATGTGAGCCTCCCAATTTATATTTACATTAAGGAAAAATTATGAAACAAATTACGATTTTTGACCAAATAAATGAAATGTTTAACAGCTCTGGTTTATTAAGCAGGCACTTTGGCACTGAGTCCAAGATGTTAGCCAGAAAAACTGACCCAGAGACATCCAAAGCATCAGCTCAGACTGTGGACACAACTAAACTGGAGGAAATTGTCTATGAGGCTATTAAGTCTTTTGGGGAAAGAGGATGTATTTCTGATGAAGTGCTAGATATGTTCCCAAAGCATAGATATAGCTCAATCACTGCTAGATATGCACCACTTCTCAGAAAAGGCTTTATAGAGGCTACTGGCGAGACTAGGAAAGGTAATTCTGGCAAACAACAAAGAGTGATGAGGGCTATATGATTAAAGATACAGCGGTACAAATACTTTTAGAACACTTTAGTGAAGGCATGGTACGCACAATAGTTGATGCTATTGCTGAAGACGAACGTGAGGAATGTGCAAAGATATGTGAAGAACTGCGTGATGACTGGTTTCGTGGACTTGGTCGATACGAATTTATGGGCGAAGGTGCTGATTATTGTGTCGACGCAATTAGAGCAAGGGGACAAGAATGATTAAGCTAACTTACGAACACATTTGTGACGTGTGTAATAAAACGCTTGATACAGAAGTTTATGAGTGTAGTGATTATCCAGGAATGGAATTTCCAAAAACACACAGAATGTTTTCATTTCATTGGCAAGGATTAAATGCTCAACTATGCAAAGATTGTGCAAAGCCTTTGTATGAAGCACAAGAGCAAACTATGAAAATAATTATTGCTAACAGAGGATAATAATGACTAAAGAAGAAATAATTTTTACTGACTACTCTGTCGAAACCATTTGTATGTATATCTACAACGCCATCTTGGTAATCACGATAGGTCTGTGTATGTACTACATATCTCCTTGGTGTTGCTTTATGTGCATGTTTGGAGCTACGAGGGATAAAGGGGACAAGAATGAAGATTAGGGTATGGCGTAGACAGATGACCAGAAGGGACAAAGGTTTTGTAAAGTCAGTTGGTAGATTGATGGATTTAATGGCATATCATTCAAATAAACTCCTAAAAGCAATTGAAAGATATTTATGAAAATTCCATAAAAATAAAGAAACAAGAATGAATGAAATACTAATTGAACTCACAATCAATGTAGTGGCACTATTTGTTATATTTATTTGTGCATATTTAATAATTAAGGAACTTAAGGAATTGACCACATGAAAACAGAAGAACAATGGGAAGAGGAAGCACTAAAGCAAGAGCAGGATGAGCCTGTATCTCATTTATGGGAATGTATTGGTAGATGGTCTGCATATCTTGCAAATAATGGAATGTCAGCAGAATTAGCTCCACCTTCATGGCTTGTTGATGCAATAAATAAAGCAATTACACTACAAACTAAAGAATGGGTAGGGTTAACTAATGAGCAAATTGTTGATTTGGTAATAAAAAACGCAGGTTTTCCAACTAAATTAGCAAAAGCAATAGAAGCTAAATTGAAGGAAAAAAACACATGAAACATAAACACTCAGAATTGATTAAAAAATGGGCAGATGGGGCTGAAATTCAATGGAAAGACAAAAACGGACAATGGGAAGATATGGGTGAGCCATTGTGGTATGAAAAACATGAATATAGGCTAAAACCCGAAGAAAAGACTGATTTTGCAGTTTCAGCTAATGTGGTGTTTAAATTAGGAGTTGCTGGAGACTATTTGGAGTTTTCCAAGACTGGGAAACATAATATTGAATTTGTATTTGATGGCACAACCCAGAAACTGAAAGCAACCAGACCCTATAAAAATGATTGAACTATTAACCCAAAGAAAGCTGCAACTCCAGGCACTTTACAAAAAATGTCCAGACATTCAAATTGTTTACAGGCTTAGAGAAATTGAGCTAATGACCAAAAGATACAAAAAATTGTTGGAAATTGAAGTAGATGCCAGTGGTTTTAGACCTGAGCTGGAGAAATTGGCAAAGGATTTAAATGGCTGATTCACTCATAATATCTGCACTTTTATTCATTGGGGCATCTATTTTTGCCACTGTTGTTTGGTGTTTTTTGATGTATATAATCTGGGAGGAGGAAGATCAAAAGCTCAAAAAAGCTATCCAAAACAACAAAATTCACTTGACAAGAGATAGTGATTTGGGATAATTGAGACTCCAATTTTTAACTTGCAAGGAACAAAAAATGGGATATTATGGAATGGAAAAAGAGCCTAAAGGGGCTAAGTCATCAGATTCAACTGGTGAAAAGAAGATGGGACCAAAGTCTTTTGACAAGATGACTGGACCAAACAGCATGAAAGGCACAAAAGGCATGTCTGGAGAAAAGATGCCCAAGGGTGCTGACTCTGCTGATACCACTGGTGAAATCAAAAGACCTCTAAATGGTGGCATTGCTATGGGCAAGGCTGACAGCATTGGTTCTAGAGACATGAGCCACATGGGCAAGGTAGATGGCAGAACTGGTGAATTTAACACTGGCTCAAGAGAGTCTGAGTGCTATGTTCATGAGAGAACACCACATATCCAAGACAGCATGTAAAAAGCGAAATACCCCAAAGATTAGTGGTCTAAGGGGTATTTCTAATCAACCCAAATAATAAGGATTTGAATTGACTGCTCAACATTGTAAGACTTGTAAGTATTTTTCCCAAGAGGGATTTAGGGACATGGGTGTTTGTAAAAGATACCCTACTTTCCAAAACAGAAATAGCACAGATTGGTGTGGTGAACACAATCCTATATTGCCAAGCACAATAACATTGCCCAAAGTCAATTTAGAGCTGGGTGTTGTCATGAACCCAGCAGTAACTGACCAGGCAGAAAAGAAAAAGCCTGGCAGACCAAAATTAAGTGGGAGGCAAATCCCATGAAACCCATAAAAGACAAGATTATTGTTAGACCTATTCCTAGAATACAGTCCACTTTATATGTCCAGACTGCTGAGGCAGATACAGTTGGGCATGTAGTAGCAGTTGGTGATGAAGCTGAGGCTGAGGGTCTAAAAGTAGGGGATAAGGTCTGGTTTGGGACTTTAGCCAAAGACTACAAGGACGAATACCTGAAATATCACAATTTTAAGGACGGGGATGAGAAATTCCTTGTCATGTCGTGGCAAGATGTCTGTTTCGTTGAGGAGGTCGAATGAGTTGGGAACGTATTGAAGAAGAAATAGAGCTTAATTCTGAAGTTAAATACGTAGAACAAATTATTCAATCTCAGGAAAAAATATTAAATTATTTAAAAGGCAAAAAGTATGAAATTGAAAAGCGCCTTAGACATATAGAGTACAGAAGATCAATTGATGAAAGATCAAAAAAAGTAAAAGTTGAAACTAGAGGAGAAATAGATGCCATTAATTAAATCAAAACTACAAAAAAATGTAGGTAAAAACATAGAAAAAGAGATTCAAGCTGGTAAACCACAAAAACAAGCTGTTGCGATTGCCTTGAATGTTAAACGTGAAGCAGAAAAGAAAGCCAAAAAGAAATGAAAGCTAGTCTAGCAGTCCATCTCTTAATAGCACTTGGATTTGATGAGCATTTGTTCATGAAATGGCAAGTAGGCAAAAACCCAAGCTATACCAAAAAAGGTCCAGGTAGAACACATAAACAAGGAAAGAAAAATGATATTTGAACATGAAATACAAGACGTAAACTTAATAATTACTAGCCTTGAGCACAAAATCAGGGATATGCAAATATTGGTGCAGAAATTAATGCACAAAGCTAATGAGCAAATGCCTGCTCCAGCTCAAATAAATCCAGTAGCTGAGAAATCAGCAGAGCCTGCTCCTGAGACTCCTACAAATAACTAAAAGTTATATTAAAATCAATTATTTATACAAAAAAACAATATGGGTGCTCCATTAGGTAATATTAACTCATCTAAAGGCAGACTTTTCCAAGAAAAGCTGAGGATGATTCTTTCCCAAGAGCCTCATAGAGCTAGAGCAATTGCTGAGGTCTTGATTAGCAAAGCTGAGGAAGGAGAGCCTTGGGCTATTAGAGAGCTAATGGATAGGATTGATGGGAAGGCAGTTCAGGCAACAACTCTTGAAGATGCAAGTGGAAATGTCATCATGCCTCATCTTCAGGTCACATTTGTAAAGCCAGATGGAGCAGAGTGAACTTAACCAAGCTATTAAAAAGGCTGAGTTTCCAGTCAAGCTCCAGTGCCTGTTCCAACCATCAAGGTATAAATGCATCTTTGGGGGCAGGGGTTCAGCAAAGTCATGGTCTGTTGCTAGAGCACTGCTCATCCTGGGTGCAAAGCAAGTCCACAGGATTTTGTGTGCCAGGGAATTTCAGAACTCCATATCTCAATCAGTTCATAAGCTATTAAGTGACCAGATCATAGAACTGGGTTTGATTGGGTTCTATGAAATTACCCAGAATTCCATCAGGGGGGCAAATGGGACTGAGTTTGCCTTTGTGGGGCTGAAAAACAATCCACATAATATTAAGAGCTACGAGGGTTGCACTATTGTCTGGGTAGAGGAAGCTCAGGCAGTCTCAGCAAGAAGCTGGGATATTCTTATTCCTACTATTAGAGCCAAGGATTCAGAAATCTGGATAACCATGAACCCAGAACTAGAGTCTGATGCCACATACCAAAGATTTATTCTGCATAAGCCTGATAATTGCATTACCCAAAAAGTTAACTGGAGTGATAACCCGTGGTTTCCTGAAGTTTTGGACCATGAGAGGAGAACTCTACAATCTAGAGACCCAGAGGCTTACAACACAGTTTGGGAAGGACTTTGCAGGCAGACTGTGGATGGAGCTGTATTTGCCAGGGAAATGCAGATGGCAGAGCTGGAGGAAAGAATCACTAAAGTTAGATATGACCCTACCAAGCCAGTCCATGCTGTGTTTGATCTTGGCTGGGCAGATTCCACATCTATTTGGTTTGTCCAGTTCATAGCTCAGGAAATCAGATTTATTAGGTACATAGAGGATAGTCAGCAGACTATGAGTCATTACCTGGCACTTATGCAGACCTTTGGTTATGTCTATGACACACTCTGGCTACCACATGATGCACAGAATAAAACATTGGCAGCACAGGGCAGAACCATAGAGGAAATTGTCAGAAATGCTGGGTTCAAGACCAAAATAATCCCAAGAACTAGCATTGTGGACTCTATCAATGCTTCCAGAACCATGTTTAGGAATTGCTTTTTTGATAGGGACAATTGCTATGATGGTTTGCAATGTCTCAGGCATTACAAGTATGAAGTTGACCCAGAGACAAAGGCTTTTAGTAAAAACCCACTCCATGACCAGTATTCACATGGAGCTGATGCTTTCCGCATGGTTGCTTTAGGTGTTCAAGAGACTAGACCAAGAAGACCAAAGCAAGTAAACTATGCACCACCACAATCATGGATGGCACTATAACATGGCACTTGACCCACTAGAAACAGATTATGACCCCATCATAGATGAGGCAAAGCAGTTCCTGAAGTTTGCTAATGATGCAGACACAATGAATAGGCAGGAGGCTTTAGAGGACCTGAAGTTTGCAAGTGGGGGCGATCAGTGGCCGGTGGACCTACAAAATAGCAGAAACCTTGAGTCCAGACCAGTCTTAACCATCAACAAGCTAGATGGCTATTGCAGGCAAGTCACTAACCAGCAAAGACAGCAAAGACCCAGAATCAGGGTTCATGCCACAAATACTGTGGAGGATGCTGCAGATGCCAAAGTTATTCAAGGCATGGTTAGGCACATAGAGGTTAACTCCAATGCTGATAATGCTTATGACAATGCTTATAACTATGCAGTCAGAATGGGCTGGGGATATTTAAGGGTTGACCACAGATATGTGAGAGAGGACTCTTTTGACCAAGAACTATTTATTGACCCTATTGATAATCCATTTACAGTCTATTTAGACCCAAATTCAATTGCAGTGGATGGTTCAGACCAAGAAAGATGCCTGATTACATCCATGATGCCAAAATCTGTGTTCAAGGAAATGTACCCAGATGCACAAGACACTTCATTTACATCCAGAGGCACTGGAGATACCCAAAGTGAGTGGATTACTAGGGAAGATATTAGAGTTGCTGAGTACTTTTACACAGTTAGGGAGAAAGCCAAGCTCTATTTATTAAGTGATGGCTCTGCCAAATTTGCTGATTCCAAGGACTTTTTTGAAAGAATCAAGAGAGCTGGGTTAGAGATTGTGGATGAAAGACCTAGTGTAAAGAAGACAATCAAGTGGAAAAAGCTAACAGCAATTGAAGTGCTGGAGGAAAAAGATTGGCCGGGGTACTACATCCCAATTGTCCCTGTGTATGGCAGGCATGTAGTGATTGGGGATAAGAGAAAGAAATTTGGCATGGTTAGACATGCTAAGGATGCCCAGAGGATGTACAACTTCTGGGTCACATCCATGACTGAATCTGTGGCATTAGCTCCCAAGGCTAAATGGATCATGGCTGAGGGTCAGGATGAAGGTCATGAGTTGGACTGGGCAAGTGCCAACATCAAGTCAATGGCTACTTTAAGATACAAGCAGACAGATATTGATGGCAACCCAGCTCCTCCTCCAATAAGGATGCAACCAGAGCCTCCTCCTACTGGCATTTTGACTGCTGCCCAAGAGATCAATCAGGACATGGCAACCATTATTGGCATCTATGACCCATCACAGCAACTCCCAGGCAATATGTCTGGCAAGGCTTTGAATGGTCAGCAAATGCAAGTGGATTTGACCAATTTTGACCTTTATGACAATCTAACCAAGTCAATTTCCCATGTTGGCAAAATACTTTTAGACTTAATTCCCAAGATTTATGACACTGAAAGGGTTATGAGGATTATTGGGGATGATGGAAAGCCAGACCTTTTGACCATTAATGAGCAAAGTGCTGTGGGCAGAGTGCTTAATGATGTAACTGTAGGGCAATATGATGTGGTGATGGAAACTGGTCCAGGCTACAACAGTAAGAGACAAGAGGCAGTAGATGCCATGATGCCTTTACTTGCCAAACCTGAGCTATTTAATGTGGCTGGGGACTTAGTATTCAGGAATATGGACTTCCCAGGGGCTGAGACTATTGCTGATAGGTTGGCGGCTCTGAACCCACTGAGCCAGATTGATGAGCACTCTGATATTCCTCCACAGGCTCAACTAATGATTAAGCAAGGTCAGGCTCAAGTCCAGCAACTCACACAGCAGTTGCAGGCTTTACAGATGGCTATGAAGCAAAGACAGGATATTGAGCAAGTTAAGCAACAGGCTGAGACTCAGCGAGAGTTGATGAGGCAGACAACCAAAGCTCACAATACAGAATCTATGCTTCAAGCTAGAGTCCATGATGTAAATACCAAGGCTATAACTAGCCAGAACAGGGTAGAAATTGAGGCAATTTCAGATATGTTATTGCATCACATGGATACTGCCAGACTGGAGAGAGAAATCCAGATGAGAAATCAGGAGCAGTATCAAGCAATTGCACAGGCTGACCAGTCCATTATGCCCAATCAGCAACAATAATTGACAGCCTTATGATTTTGGGTTATATTGCCCACAAACCTTACTGGTGAGGCACACCAGGCAAAATACTTGAGGAAACTCATGAGTGATAGACAAGCAAGTAATGTAATTACTTCAGAAAATTCAGGTGATTTTTATGCTAACAAACTTGGTTTAGCTGATTCCCCTAGTCCTGACCCTGCAGAGACTCCCTCACCAGAGGTTGAGCAACCTGAGCTGACAGAGACAAAAGAGGAACAGAGTTTACCAGAGGCAAAAGAAGAAACCAAACCAGCAGAGGAAGGTGCTAGAAAGCCCAAACTTGAAAAGAGGTTTGATAAAGTCATCAAAGAAAGGGAACTTGCCAGAGCTGAGGCTCAAAAGGAAAGGGAACAAAGAGAGGCTTTAGAAAACAGGCTAAAGGAACTGGAGCAGGCATCCAAGCCACAAGTGGCAGAAAATCCTGATAAAGAACCACAGCCTAGTGACTTTACTGATGCATTTGAATATGCAAAGGCATTAGCAAAGTATTCTACTGAAAAGGCATTAAAAGATAGAGATGTAGCTGAAAAGCAAAAGCAAGTTCAAGCTGAGAGAGAAAAGATGATGACATCTTGGCAATCTAAGTTAGAACAAGCAAAAGCAGAGTTACCAGACTATGATGATATGGTTGCATCTTCAGATGTAGTTGTATCAGACCAAGTTAGGGATGCAATTCTGGAAAGTGATGTAGGACCAAAGATTCTTTATCATCTTGCAGAAAACCCAGAGGTAGCTGAAAAAATCAGTGGCATGTCTTTGATTAGTGCCTTGAGAGAGATTGGGAAGTTGGAGGCTAGATTTGACAAGCCTGCTGAAGCACAAAAGCCTGCTGTGAGAAAGAGCAATGCACCAGCACCTATTAATCCTATTAGAGGGGGTTCTAATGTTGAAGTGCCAATAGATTCAAATGGGAATTTTAATGGTACACCTCAGCAATGGAAAGAACTCAGGAAAGCAGGAAAGATTAGGTAAACAATTTTTTAATCTTAAAAGGAAATCAAAATGGCAAATAATTTGCTAACAATATCCAAGATCACCAATGAAGCGTTGATGGTCCTGGAAAACGAGTTGACATTTTCGTCAGAAGTGGATCGTAACTATGATGACCAGTTTGCTGTGGTCGGGGGCAAGATTGGTAACACAGTCAATGTCCGTAGACCTGGTAGGTTCATTGGTACAACTGGTCCAGCACTGAATGTTGAAGACTTCAATGAAACTTCAGTTCCAGTAACACTTTCCACTCAATTCCATGTGGACACACAGTTTACTACGCAAGACCTTGCACTATCACTGGATATGTTCAGTGACCGCGTGCTGAAGCCTGCAGTGGCCGCAGTGGCTAACAAGATTGACAGGGATGGTTTAACAATGGCAGCTCTCCAAACAGCTAACATTGTTGGAACTGCTGGTACTCCTCCAACAGGCTTAATCACCTACCTAACTGCTGGTGCTTACTTGGATGCTGAGGGTGCTCCTAGGGATGGCCGTAGAGCCTGTATTGTTGAACCCTTTACATCAGCAACTATTGTTGATAGCTTGAAGGGTCTGTTCATGCCGCAAGAGGCTATTGCAGAGCAGTATCGCAAGGGGCTGATGGGCAGGGACAGCGCGGGCACAAATTGGAAATTGGACCAAAACGTTGTAAGCCAGACCTTTGGCTCTTACTCTGGCAACACACTCTCTGCTGACACTACAGCTCAAGTTGGTTACCTCTCAACTGGTTGGTCACAATACTCCACAATTCAGATCAAAGCATCATCTTCAAGCACATTAAATGCTGGTGATGTGATCCAAATTGCTGGTGTATATGCAACTAACCCACAAAACAGACAGGCTTATGGCTCTGGCAAGTTGCGTAACTTTGTAGTTCAGTCCACAACAACAGTTGGAACTGGTGCTACAAACATCACAGTTGCTCCAGCAGTTATCATTGGTGGTCAGTTCCAGAACTCAATCATCATTGGTTCTACTTCTACTACAGCTACTGTTACTCCTTTCAATAACACTGGTGTTTTGTCTCCACAGAACATGCTTTTCCATCGCAATGCCTTTACCCTAGCGGTAGCGGATTTGGAGCTGCCAGAGGGAGTCCATTTTGCAGGCAGAGCATCTGATAAGGAAGTTGGTTTGAGCATGCGTGTTGTCCGCCAATACACCATCAACAATGATTCCATCCCAACAAGGCTGGATGTGTTGTATGGCTGGGCACCCCTGTACCAAGAACTTGCTTGCAGAATCGCGGCTTAACCCATTAATTTAAAGGAAACTAAAAAATGAGTAATCCCGGACCAGCAACCACAGTCTCAGCACACCCAAGTAATGTCACAACAAACCAGGCTCTGCGCCTGATTGCTGTGGCTAAAGGAGTGAACCTTAATGCTGTAGCTTTTACACCTGTGCAAGTTAATAACTCCACAGCTTATTTGCCAAAAGAAATGATTGTTACCAATGTAAACAATGCAGGCTCTGTAGTTTCATTGTCAACATCAACAGCTCTTGGCATCACAACCACAAATGCTGGATCACCATCTAGCTTGTTTGGTGCTTTGACAACTGCACAAATTTCTGCATTGTCAACAGCAGTTTTAGGCACAGCTTATTTGGACTCTAGTTCAACTAGCTTGGCTTATAACAACCAAACTTTATATGTTGATGTAACAGTTGCCTCTGGTGCTACTGGTACAGGAGATGTATATGTTTATGGTTATGACTTTAGCTAAAAAAAGCTAAATAAATTGAAAGGGCTACTCCCAAAAGGGGTAGCTTTTTCTTTTTTAAACAGTACAATTTAATAATCTTAAAGGAAAAATCATGCCCTCAACCACAATATTGCGTGGAAATGTAAATGCATATTTCTTAGCAAATCCCTCACTCACCCCATCAGCAGTAACTGGTACATCAGCATCACAAAGTTTCACAGTACCTGGTCTTTTGACAACTGATATTACCAATGTTTCATACAATGGTGGTGCTCAAACAGCAGGCATTGCAATTGCAAATGACTATGTTTCTGCTGCAAACACTTTGACAATTCAATTTGTGAACACATCTGGGTCTTCAGCAACTCCAGCATCAGGTTCATATCTAGTTGAAGTGCTCAGAAGTGATGGTCCAATTCCTGTTAATGCAGTCTAATCATGGCAAATACCAGTGTATACAGACCCATAGGGCAAACCTATGCTGTGGCAGTAACAACAACTGCAAGTAGTTCTTTGAGCATTGTCCCAGTTGGCAATGACCAAATTAACTATTGTGCATTTTTGAATACTGGCTCTACACCTATTGCTATTTCAATTGCTCCTTTAAATCCTACTAGCATCACTCCAACTCCAGCAGTATTGCCTACAGCAGGAAACACTAGCACATCATTTGTGCTTGGTATTTCCATGTCTCAGCCTACTGTTATTGCAGTTCCTGCTAATGGATTTAATCTGAGTGCAGTTGGAACAGCAAATACTTTATATGTAATGCCTGTGGCAGATCAATCATGACAAACCAAGTAGCTTTTACAAATACAACTAACACAGTTCCTGTTAATACTTTTTCTACTCAACCAGTTATAGCAAGTGGATTTGGCACTTCACCCACAATTAAGGGTGTTAGTCCAAATTGTTTTGCTGTGACTGTGGGGTCAGGGGGAGCGGCATCTGGGACATTAACACTACCTCCAGCTCCAAATGGCTGGATGTGTATAGCTAATGATGTTACCAGTGGTTCAAGTTTATTTTTGCAACAGACTTTAAGCACTACAACATCAGTAACTGTAACTGGCTATGGAATTACCACTGGACTTGCATCAAATATGTCTGCTGGTGATGTCATTGTCATGACTTGCATTGCATATTAATTATGAGTGCTCCTGCCCTAACATCTGACCAAAATATCCTGCCAGTTCAGGCATATTTCAATTTAGATGGTAGTTTTAATACTTTTATAGGGCAAGGACAGCCTTTTTATGCTACTTTGAATCCAGTTCAGAGTGGTCTGACAATCACAAATAGCACAATAAATAGCTCATCTATTGGGCTAGTTACACCATCTTCAGGTGCTTTTACTAATATTAGCACCACAACAGGCTCAATTAGTACAACTCCAAGTAATCCCACAGACCTGGTTAATAAAAACTATGTGGATATGTTTGTGCAAGGCTATGCAATTAAGGCTGAATGTGCAGTTGCAACCACAGCTAACATCACATTATCTGGATTGCAGACCATAGATGGCTATACCACTTTGGCTAATGACAGGGTTTTAGTCAAAAACCAGAGCACATTATCACAAAATGGAATTTATGTAGCATCTTCAGGTGCTTGGGCTAGATCAAGTGATGCAAATACTTGGAATAGCTTAATTTCAGCTTTTACATTTATCCAAAATGGATCAACTCAGCAAAACTCTGGCTGGGTTTGTACTATTACAAGTGGTGGCACATTAGGAACAAATCCTGTTACTTGGAGTCAACTTGCAAGTGCAGCAAGTTACTTTGCAGGCACAGGATTAACTCTTAGCTCATACACTTTTAGCATTACCCCAGTTGGCACAGCAGGCACTTATGGCTCTGCCTCAAGTGTTCCAGTATTTGTTACAAATGCATCTGGTCAAGTTTCATCTGTAACCAATACCACAATCAGTATTGCACCAAGCCAAATTAATGCAACCATTCCTAATTCTGGACTTACAAACTCCACAATTTCAGGAATTTCACTTGGTTCTAATTTAGCTAATTTAACTGCTGGAACTAATATTACATTTAGCTCTGGCACTACTTATAATGGCTCAAGTGCAATCACAATAAATGCTTCTAGCACAATGGTCTATCCAGGTGCAGGCATACCTAATTCCACTGGAAGTGCTTGGGGTACAAGTTACTCAACAACAGGCTCTGGGACAGTTGTAGCACTAGCTACATCACCTACTTTTGTGACCCCAATACTAGGAACTCCTCAGTCTGGTAATTTCTCAACAGGGACATTTACCTGGCCGACATTCAACCAAAACACCACAGGCAATGCCAATACAGCCACAACAGCTAGTAACTTGGCTGGAACAACTCAATATTCCCTACCTTACCAGTCTGGGTCAGCCACTACAGCCTATTTAAGTCCTGGCACTTCTGGCTCATTACTGATGACTTTGGGTGCAGTTTCTGCTCCTATTTGGGTTGCAACTTCTAGCCTCACAGTTGGAACTACAACAAATATTGCTAATGGCACAGCAGGAGCAATTCCTTATCAAACTGGTTCAGGAGCTACTAGCTTTTTAAGTCTTGGAACTTCAGGCTATGTTTTAACTGCTGGTGCATCTGCTCCTCAATACACAGCTCAGTCTAGTCTGGCAGTTGGAACTGCTACTAATTTGGCTGGAGGAGTGGCAAGCAATATTGTTTATCAAAGTGGTGCTGGAGCAACTGCTTTCTTGGCAAATGGTACAACTGGACAGGTTTTGACAAGCAATGGAGCATCTGCACCTAGCTGGACAACTCCAACTGCCTATGCCACTGTAACTGATGACACAACCACAGCAGGCACAAGATACTTGCTTTTTGCTAACCAAACCAGTGGAAATTTAACAACTGAATACACCAGTTCAACCAAATTAACCTATTACCCTAGCACTGGATGTATTACAAATGGACTTAATGGAGGTGCTTTCTAATGGAAATCACATGGAAAATATCAGAAATTTCTGCTGAAAATGGGCTAATTACCCATGCTAAATACTTTTTAACTGCTACTGAAGATGAAAAAAAGGTAGAAACTGAAGGCAATTGGTGGTTTCAAAATCCTGAAATTAAAGTACTTTTTGAGCAAGTCACAGAGCAAATGGTAGCTCAATGGATTGAGGCTGAAACCATGAAAGATGGGGTAAATATTATTACCTCTAGACTGCAAGAACAGTTAAAATCATTGGAAAAGCAAGCTGTAATTCCTCCTTGGATGCCTCAAGTTTTTACACCTAATATCTAAAAATGGCACAAACCAATTACACTCCAATAATACTGTATAACAGTGGTACTACCACTAATGTCCCATCTGCTAGTAATTTGGCAAGTGGTGAGTTAGCTATTAACTATACTGATGGGAAACTATTTTATAAAGATAATAGCTCTGCAATACAAGTAATTGGTTGGAAGACAACTCCCACAACTGCTGGAGGCACAGGCTTAACTAGCTATACAGCAGGAGATTTGCCTTATTATTCCTCTGGCTCTGCACTATCAAAGCTAGGAATTGGCACAAGTGGCTATGTATTAGAATCAAATGGATCTGCTCCTACTTGGGTTGCACAATCTACTTTATCTGTTGGAACAGCAACAAATGCAAATAATGTAGCCACAACTGACAATACTTCTAGTTCTTCTACTTATTATCCAACTTTAGTTAGTGCAACAAGTGGCAATAACCCAATTACTACATCAAGCACTAAATTAAGTTTTGTGCCAAGTACAGGAGTTTTAACAACTACTGGACATAATTTAACAGGCTTAACTGCTTCAAGTGCAGTAGCTACTGATGCAAGTAAGAATCTTGTAAGTGTTACAAATACTGGTACAGGCAATAATGTTTTAGCAACAAGCCCAACAATTACAACACCTACAATTTCAGGTAATTTAACATTTACTGGAACAAATCCAGGTATTATTTTTAATAATAGTAATTCTTTAACTAACAGCAATTTAAATGATTATGAAATAGGTTCTTGGACACCAGCAGATAATAGCGGTTCTGGTTTATCTTTGACTATTAATTCTGCTACTTACACAAAAATAGGAAATTTAGTTACAGTTTTTGCATATATAACTTATCCAACAACTTCAAGTACAAATAATGCAAGTTTTTCAGGTTTACCTTTTACTGTTGCTACTAATAATTATGGAATTGGATCATTAAATACTACTGCACTTACAACATCATTGGTAAGAGCATTGTCTGGAGGTACAACTGTTGATATTAGAACAATAAACGGTAATGCTCAAGTTTTAAATTCTGTATTTTCTACTGCTTCTGTACTTTTTACTTTGCAATATCATGCAACATTTTAAGGATTAATATGACAATATCAACTAAAACAATAATTGACAAAATTGAAATTTTAGAAAATTGTCAATTACAAGTTCGTCAAGCAGAAATTGTATTAAATGACAATGTTGAAATAAGCAGATCATTTCTTCGTTGGGTATGTAATCCTGGGCAAGATATTTCTAATCAAGACAAAAAAATTCAAGATATTGCAAATTTACTATGGACTACTGATGTAGTAAATTCTTTTCAAGAAAATTCCAAAAATATAATGGTTTAAAAAAATGACAACAGTTAATCTATCTGCTTTTGCAGGCGCAGGATTTCAATTTTTTGATAATAATGGTGTTCCCTTGGCTGGAGGATTGCTTTATAGTTATTCTGCAGGAACTACCACACAATTAGCTACATATACAAGTAGTTCAGGTAGTGTTGCAAATGCAAATCCAATAGTTTTAGATGCAAGTGGAAGAACCACAAATGAAATTTGGTTAATAGCTGGTTCTACTTATAAGTTTGTATTACAAACATCATCTGCTGTGCAAGTTGGAAGCTATGATAATATTCCAGCAATTAATGATGCAACTGCATTTAATACTTTTAAAACAACTTTAGCTGGTTCTACTGGTTCTTCATTAGTTGGATATAACGAAGGTGGAACAAATGCAGTTACTAGAACTGTACAATCTAAATTACAAGAAGTTATTAGTGTTTTAGATTTTGGAGCTGATCCAACTGGTAGCACTGATAGCACAACATTTATACAATCAGCTTTAACTGCCGCATATAATGCGGCTTTAGCTATACCCACTTATGGAGCAACAGTTTTTTTCCCAAAAGGAAATTATTTAATTTCGTCTACTTTAACAATTCCAATTTATGTTAATTTACTTGGCGAAACAATGGAAGGCTCTATTATTTCTGCACAGTTTAATGGAGATGCTTTTCAAGACACACTAACAAGTACAGCATCTAATCTTTATTGCACAAGAATAGAAGAACTTACTATTTTAAAATCCAAAACTGATGGAACTAGCAATACAACTGGAAATTGTTTTACTGTTAGGCATAATGCAGAATTTTGTTCTTTTAGAAGATTACGTTTATATGGTGGAAATTATGCTTTTGCATTATCATACGACAATTTAGCTGGTTCTTATTGGAATACTTTTGATCAATTAATGTGTTATTACCAACAATCTGCGAATATTTATGTTGGTCAAGGAAGTAATGCAACTAGATTTAATAATTGTGAGTTTGCAAATGCTCCAATAGGCATTAATTTTCTTGGTCAAAGTTTTGCAATTAACATAAATAATTGTTCTTTTGAAGGTTATACAACTAATGCAGTACAAACCAGTTCTTCTCAAGTATTCATATCTGGTGGCTATTTTGAACAATATGGTACTGGGGCAGTTTTTTACACATCAAGTGTTGGAACAATTGATGTAATTGGTGCTTATATAGCAACTGATAACGCTTCAGGTTATTTAGGACAAGTAGATTCGAGTTCTGGAAAAATAAGATTTAGAAATTGTATGCTTAATAACATACCAACAACTTATTATGCTGGAACTTATGGTCAACTTAATATTGAATTTTCAGACAATAATGCAATTGGTACAACTTCATCATCATTAGAAGGGTATAACCAATCTAGCACATTTACTCCAATAGTACAAAACACTGGTGGAACTTCACAAAATGGTTCTTATACAAAACAATTTGGTTATTACACAAGAATTAACAATACAGTTAATTTCCAAATTGATGTTACTTGGACTGGAAATTCTACAACTGGAAACATACAAATTGGAGGATTACCATACACTGCTAATTCAAATTTAGATTATCCTGTTGCAAATATTATTGCATCTAATTTTACTTATACCAATCAAATAGTTGCTTATGTTTCTGCTGGATCAAAAATTATTAGTATTTATGGAATGGCATCTGCATCAAGTCTTTCTGCACAAAGTTTAACTTCTTCAGGAAGTTTATTATTGACAGGTTCTTATAATGTTTAGAGATTAAAAATGACTACTCCACTTGATATAGTTAGCAGAGCATTAAAAGATATTGGCGCATTAGAAGCGGGCGAAACTCCAACTGCTGATGCGTCTCAAGATGCTTTTGATATGTTGCAAGATATGTTAGACCAATGGTCTAATGAAGATATGATGGTGTTTTATAAAAATGAAATTATATTTCCTGTTATTTCTGGGCAGACTCAATACACCATTGGTCCAGGTGGTCAAATTGGTGCTATCTTTACTGGAAGTATTACTGGTAATGTTCTTACTATTACTTCTATCCAGTCTGGTGGTATTTCTCTTGGTCAAACTCTTAGTGGAACTGGCATTACATCAGGTACAACAATTGTACAAATGCTTACAGGAGCAGGAAACAATGTAAATGAGGCAGGAACTTATTTGCTAAATAAGACTTATACAAGTCCTATAACAAGTGAAACCATTAATTCATATTATCAAAGACCTTTGAGGCTTAATTCTTGTTTTGTCAGGATTAATACTTATTCCAATGGTCAACCCATTACAAATGGTGGATTAGATTATCCTGTTTCTGTGCTCAATATTGAGCAGTATGAGATGATTGGATTGAAGACTCTGAATGGTCCGTGGCCGAAGGCAATTTACTATGAACCAACAGAGACTTTGGGGAATATCTATGTGTGGCCGAACCCCAGCCAAGGGGAAATGCACATCTTTGTAGACCAAATTTTCCAAAGGTTTACCACACAATTTGATAACATCAATCTGCCTCAAGGCTACAACATGGCTTTGAGATGGTGTTTGGCTGAAAGACTAATGCCTATGTATGGCAAAGCAAGCCAAACTCAAATTTCCATGATTATGAAGTATGCTGCCCAGAGCAAGTCCACAATCAAGAGGACAAACATGAACCCAGCAATTGTTTCAACTTATGCAGACTCACTTTTGGTTGGAAGACAAAAGGATGCTGGGTGGATTTTGTCAGGCGGTTTCTTTAGATAAAGGGAAAGATATGATTTATTTATTTATTATTTTTTGTTTGCTCCAATGTGCTGATATTTATACAACTTGGAAAGCCTTGTCCACAAATGTTGGACATGAAGCTAATCCAATTATGGCTTGGTTGTTTTCTGAAGTTGGATTAAAAGCAGGATTAGTGATTGCCAAAATTATGATTTGTGCAGTTATTTATTATTTTGTCACTCAAGATTGGTTATTAGCAATATTAGATATTGCTTATGCTGAGATTATTTGGAACAACTTTAAAGTACTAAAAAATGGCTGATTTTGGCTTTGTTGGACCTAGCTATGAAGCGGCCTCCATTTACCAGGAAGCCCAAGAGTGCATCAATTTCTACCCTGAGATTGATCCTTTAAAGCCTCCTGGAAGTAGAGGTGTAGTTGCTTTATACCCAACTCCAGGACTAACTTCAATACTTCAGCTAAATAATGCCCAAGTTAGAGGAATGAGAACACTCTCTGGTGGTAAATATTTAATTATTGTTGTTGGTGCAATTGTTTATTCAGTTATTTATTCAAATGGATATATTTCTACCAAAATAGGTACTTTATCAACTAGCTCAGGTCAAGTATCAATCACAGACAATATTATGAGCAATACAGGTTTAAATGCTTATATTGTTGATGGTGTTAATAGATATTATTGGGTTGCAAGCAAAAATTCATTTAATACTTTGCCTAGCACAGATGGTCCTTGGCAGGGTGCAAATGTCTGTGATGTTGTGGATAACTACATTATTTATAACCAGCCTGGTACACAAAATTGGGCTGCCACTGATCTAGGTCTAGTCACATCATCTAATGCTTATTATGGCTCTAAAGATGGTGCTCCTGATCCACTTGTTTCACTTATAGTAGATCATAGGCAAGTATTTTTGCTTGGTGAATTTACTGCTGAAATGTGGACAGATGTTGGAAATGTAATACCTGGCATTATTAGTTTTCCATTTCAAAGGGTTACAGGAACATCTGTACAGCATGGTATTGCAGCACCTTTTTCAGTTGCTAGATTTGGTGAACAATTTGCTTTTGTTAGCCAAGACTACAGAGGTCAGAATATTATTGGAGTCATGCAAGGCTATTCTTTTAAAAGAATCAGTACCCATGCTGTAGAACAGACTTTAATGAACCAATACATAGCTGATGCAGTTGCATATACTTATCAGCTAGATGGTCATGAGTTTTATGTAGTCACATTTCCAACTATCAATATTACCTGGGTATTTGATTTAACTACAGAAATGTGGCATAAATGGCTTTCTTGGGATGGTCAACAATTCAATAGACATAGGTCAAATTGTGGGGCAATATTTAATAATGTTTATTTGGTTGGAGACTATCAAAATGGTCAAATCTACCAATTAGACAATGCTGTATATACAGAAGCAGGGAATACCATTAGAAGGCTTAGAAGATGTCCACATCTGGTCACTGATTTGCAGAGGCAGTATTTTGCTGAATTGCAGATACAGTTTCAGCCTGGAGTTGGTTTAGAAAATGGTCAAGGTCAAAATCCACAAGCTATGCTTAGATGGTCAAATGATGGTGGTTCTACCTATTCCAATGAACATTGGTGCACAATTGGAGCTGTAGGAAAGTACAGAAACAGAGCAATTTGGAGAAGACTAGGTACTGCTAGGGACAGAATCTATGAAGTTAGTATTAGTGATCCAGTAAAAGCTGTGATTGTTTCTGCTAATTTGAAAGCTGAGGAAGGTGAAAACTAATGGCTACTTCAAGCTCTAGTGGAAATATACTCTGGCCGAGAGTTCCATTTCTAGATCAATCATCTGGTCAGCCTGCTTTGCCTTGGCTACTTTGGTTGCAAAGTCCTAATTTTGTTAGTATGAAGACTGGACAACAGACAATTCAAGGTAGTCAAGAAATTACTGGAAACTCAGTAATTGATGGAAATGAGATAGTAAAAGGCACTTTGACTGCTTTAGGTGGTATTTCAGGGGGTACATTTTGAATTTAGCTGATATTTTGAAAGCCAATGAAGGTTTGATGGAGTTTGATCCTCAAATTGTTCATCATTTTTCTGATGGTTTGTATGCCAAGCAATTTGTTTTGCCAAAAGACCATGTAATTGTCCAACATGCTCACAAATACAGCCATTTGAGCCTTTTGGCTAAGGGAAAAGTGATAGTAAGGACTGACAATACAGAAGAAATGTATAGTGCTCCTTACTGTTTTGAAATAAAATCAGGGATAAACCATTCTATTCAGTCCTTGGAGGATTGTGTATGGTTTTGTATTCATGCAACAGATGAAAAAGACCCATCCAAAGTGGATGAAGTTTTAATTCAAAGGGGATAAAAATGCCTATAGGAATTGGACCAGGATTAGCAATTGCAGGAGGATTGGGACTTATAGGGTCTATGAATCAAGCAAACGCGGCACAAAGCGCGGCACAAACACAGGCAAATGCTTCATTAGCAGGGCAACAACAGTTGCAACAAAACTATCAGAATTTATCTCCTCAATTTACTCCATATACTCAAGCAGGAGCACAAGGTTTAGCTCAATTACAGTCACAACTACCTAGTTTGACACAAAGTTTTGGTCCTGCTCAACTTCAAAGTAATCTTGCTCCTAATTACCAATTTATGCTCCAACAAGGTTTGGGTGCTCAAAACCAGGCTTTAAATGCTGGAGGTGGTGGTTCTAATATAAATACAGCAGGAACTAAATTTGCAGAGGATTATGCATCTAATGCATATCAGCAGGCTTTCAATAATTATCAAGCACAGCAAACTAATATTTATAACAAATTAGCAGGCATTGCAGGCATAGGTCAACAAAGCCTGGCTAACCTTTCTAATCTTTCTACTGGAAATGCCACAAATATATCTAATTTGGGTGTGGGTGCAGCTAATGCACAAGCAGCAGGCACAGTAGGAAGTGCTAGTGCCTTGGCTGGAGGTCTTGGTAGTGTAGGTTCTAATTTGACTTTGGCATCTTTGTTAAATCCTGCTAACCAGGCTGGAGCTAGTTCTGTCACTCCTGCTAACATGACAGGATTCCAAACTCCTTATCAAGCCCCAAGTTATCAAGTAACAGCACCACAGCCATATAACCCAAATTATTAAGGATAAATATGGGTATTCAATCTTTTCAAATAGCAACACCAACTCCTATTCAAACAAATCCTGTGCAGGGTAATTCAATTGCACAGATGGTTAATGCTGCCAATGGCATCCAATACTATCAACAAAATCAACAATTAAATCCATTACAGCTCAAACAAGCTCAAATGGCTATTGAGCAAGCACAACAATTAAATCCATTAGCTGTTAAAGAAGCTGAAGCCAGAACAGAAACTGCTCAGACTGGAGCACAACAAGCAAAACAAAATTATCTTGTTTCTGGTGAAGATTATGCAAGAAAAATGATTAATGCTTTGCCTCCAATTGATGATTATGTAGATAAAAATGGTGAAGTAAATCAAAAAGCATTAACTAGGTCTTTAGATATTATCAGAAAAGGCACTGAAGCTGTAGGCTTGCCAAAACATCCATCTAATTTGCTTGGTCAGTTAGAAGATGCAGTAACCAAAAAAGATTACAACAGATATGAGGAACTAAGAAATAGAGTTGCTGGAAGTTCTGCATCACCATCTGAGCAGTTTGCATCTAAGTTTCCTAATGTCCAATTTCAGAATCTTGGTGGAACTGTTCAGCCAGTTGCTACTGGCAATCCTAATCTTGCTGAAACAAGACCAGGAACTCCTGTTGGTGGAGGATTAACTGTAAGTCCATCACCATTAAGTTATGGTCAAAGATATGAAGCTACAGGCAGAGTTGATGCAAGCAATAATCCAACTGCTTATGTTAAGGATGCACAAGGCAATATTCTTGGTGAAGTTACTATTCCTGCTGGAGTTAATCAAAATCAAATTACTCAACCTGGTGGAGTACAAAAAGGAAATATGCAACCAGGGGCAATACAGCCTCAAGTAAATCAACCTCCATCTAATGCACCAAATAGATTAGCTCCTTATGAGACTCCTGAAACAGTTAAATTAGAAAGACAAAGACAACTTGATACTATTGACCAAAGAAAAACAGTTGCACAAAGCACATACAACTATAACCAAATTATTAATTTGGCTGATAAGTCTATTACTGGTGTGGGTGCTCAAGCAATTGCAAAACTTGGGGGTGGGTACTCAGCAATTCCTTGGAAAGCTGATGAGGCAAGCAATCTTCAACAACTTGGTCATTACATGGCTTTACAGACTGGCAATCTTGCACAACAAGCTGGTCTAGGCACAGACCAAGGTAGATCAATTGCTCAAGAGCAAATTGGGACTACTAATTGGACTTCAGATGCAATTAAAGCTACAGCTAGAACTAATAGAGCATTAGTAACTGGAATAGATTTGTATGGAATAGGAATGAATAATGCCATTAAAAAAGCAGGAAACAATCCATTAGCAGGCAGAGATTACACAGAAAAATGGTCTTCAGTTGCTGATATTGATGCACTCAAGTATTATGATGCTATCAAAAATAAAGATAAAGTAGAGTTGAGAAAAGTGATTGATGCAGTGGGTGGTCCAGAATCCAAGGGCTATGCTGACTTAATCACAAGATATAACAAAATTTATTCACTTGTAACTGGTGGTCAATAATGGCTATTCTAAGTTTAGATGAGATGAACAATGCAGTTGATGAGGTTTATGGGAAAAAACCTAAGACTTCACAAGACATAATTGCACCAAAGAAAAGTAGCATGACTACTTTTAATCCTACACAGCCAATGGCTGATGCTATAACCCAAGCTAGTTCTACTCCAGAAATATATCATCCAGTTGATTTGCACAAGGCTGTTTTAGATGTTTATTCTGAGCCTCCTCCTGCAGAGCCAAAGGGCAGAGTTACAGGATTTTTAAGTGATGTAGGCAAAGGCTTGGCATCTCTTGCTGATGTTGCTTATTCTCCTGTTCCTACAGTTTTAGGAAATATGGCATATGTTGGGGCAAAAATTAATCAAATGCCTCCTCAAAAAGCTGAAGAATTAAGTCAAAAAGTTAGTTCTTTGTTTGAAAAGCCAGTTGGTAAGTTTTTTGGTGTTACAGAAGATCCTGCATATAAGCAAGAATTATCTAACAAAATTACACAAGTAATTGGTGAATATGGCAATAAAGGAGCAGATTTTATTGCTCAAAAAACTGGTTTGCCTGTTCAAGATGTTAGAGCTATGCTTACTACAGCAAGTTTTGCTGTTCCTGAAGCTGGAGCAGAATTAAAGCCTGTTGCTAAAGCAGTAACAAAGCCTATTGTTGAGGAGGCTAAACTAATATCTGGTGCTATAGGTCAAAAAGTACCTAAAGTCAGAATTGAACTTCAAAAGCAATTAGAGCAAAAACAAGTTCCTGAAATTACTCAAAATCTTCAACAATTAGAGCAAGATTTTCAACAGAAAAAAGCTAATCCAACTGGTGCAGAAACAACTCAACAAGTTGTACAAGAAGATAATGCTCCAGCAGTTGTACAAGATTTGGGGACTGCCAAACCTACAACTCCAGAGGCAGAGTTTAAAGAAGTTCATTATGGTGAGGCTGGTCTGCCATTGGATGAGCAATATGCTAGAGCTAAAACAGCTCAAAAAGTATTGGGTGAAGATCATCAGGCTGATTTATCTGCTATTGAAGGTAAAGGAAAAGAAAGAGCCACAAATTACCAGACATCTAAAACTGATACAGCTCTAGGTAACTACTTGTCTGAAAGATTTGCTGATGAGCAAAATAGAATTAATGCTTATCAACAAAAATTAGTTAAAGATACTGGTGGAACATTAGGTCTTGATGAATCTTCAATATATAAAAGAGGAAATACTATTATTCAACCTCTAAAAGATTTAGAAAACTATTTTGATAAAAAGACAAGTGAGATTTACAATGCTAGAGATGAACAAGGAAAATCTGTTCCTGTTTTTACTAGCCATATAAATCAAGTATTAAATGATCCAACATTATTGCCATTAGGTGAAAATTCAAAATTAGCTGAAGCATCAAAAGCAAAACTTCAAGAACTTAAAATGCTTGATGAAGATGGTAATTTATTGCCTACTAATGCTCATATTTCTGAACAATTTAGAAAATGGCTAAATGGTAAAAATGTTTGGTCACCAGGAAATGCTGGTATTCATAGGGCATTAAAAGAAGCTGTTGATGCTGATGTATTAGACACTATTGGTGGAGATACACCACTTTATAAAGATGCTAGAGCATTGGTTGAACTAAGAAAAAATACATTAGATAATCCAAAAGGAATATCTAATATATTGGAATCTAGTGGACCAAATGGCATAAATAGAAAAGTACAAATTGAGAAAATACCTCAAAACATTACTAGCATGCCTGTGGATCAATTTACTCATGTAATTGATACTTTAAAAAGTATGCCTGATGAATTGCAACCTAAAGCCCAAAAAGCTATTGGTGAAATTAAATCTCATTTTTTAAATCAGATGTCTGACAAAACACCTGAAAAATTGACTACATTTTTGAATGACAATAAAGAAGTGATGAATAGATTATTTTCTCCAGAGGAAATGGAGAATATAAGAGATTATCATAATGCTGTACATATTTTCAAAACCAATACTGGTTATCCTGGTGCAGCGGTTCAGAAATTGAATGTAGAAAAGAAACTTGGGCAAAAAGTAGGTGAATTTATTGTTAATAAAGGATTGCCAGTGGTTGCTGAAACAGTAACTGCTGGTCATGGAATGGGATTGCCTGCTCTTGCAACAAGCCATTATCTTGAAAAAAGAACAGCTAAGAAAACTATTGAAACTCAGGCTCAAGCAGAAAAACAAGCCTTTGAAAATGCTCAAAGCAGATTTATTCCAATTAAAGACCTATTGAAACCATGAGCACAGAATCACCAATTGACCTTGTCAAGTATGGCGTACTTTGGCAAAAAGTAGAAGATTATGAGAAAAAGTTTGACTCTATG
>Ga0208250_1000062_pt1 | contig 37843 bp, 58 predicted proteins | sample CryBogCBE18Aug09_FD_184557 | JGI IMG/M metagenome (GOLD analysis project Ga0208250, IMG submission 184557) | Freshwater microbial communities from Crystal Bog, Wisconsin, USA - CBE18Aug09 (SPAdes) (version 2) | ecosystem: Environmental > Aquatic > Freshwater > Lake | place: Crystal Bog... | reverse complement strand
TCTTGACGTCGGCTATAACATCATTAAACTCCTGTTGGACTTTCTCCAACATCTCTCTGGTTATTCTTAAAGAGAACGGTGACTTAGTTGTCTGCTTTTCGGATTTTATTGCAACAAACACAGTTGCGAGTCCGTTCTTTTCCATCAGCTTCTTTGCAGCTTTGATGTGACCGAGAGTAACTGGCTGGAATCCTCCAATAAGAATATTCACCTTTTTTGGTTCTACCTTTTTGCTCATGTGTTCAGCGGCTTCCTTTTCGCTAAGTATCGAGTCTTCTGACACGCTGCCGATGAACTCACTAAAGCTTGGAAACAGGCTTTCGTATATTTCGTCGCCCATTATCACGTTCTTTATCTTCTTAATTATGAGATTGAGCTGAGTGAGCAGATCTGCATTAAAGAAGCCAGCCGTCGATTTTTTACGAGGCTTTCTAAAGAAGTTAAGCAATATCTTGTACACTTCAGCATAAGTTGGATTTGCTTGCACAAGTCGCTTTACTTCAGGATCCTTTATAAGATCCGTGTCGAGGTTAAACTCTGGGCGATTTAGGTACTCTGGTACTTCTAACTGGAGACCCTCATATTTTTTAGAGTATTCCTTTACAAAATCCTTGAACACGCCGTTTATTAGGGAAAGATACTTTTCTTCAAAGCTAGCCGATTCGCCACACATCTCAGTAAGTCGGTCTATAGAGTACACCTCAAACTGGTTCATCAAGTCAATGAGGATGAGCCAAATATAATCCTGTGACTTGTTTTCTCTAGGCTGGTCTTCTCCCTCTTTCTTAAAGATCGGATCAACCATCTTTGCTAGAAATACTTTAGCCTCTGGCTTTTCTTGCTTCTCATCATAGAACCTAAACACAATAGCATCAATACCAGAATCCTTCGTGTCCTTCAGAAATGCTGTTTCCTGGCCTTCGTTTAGGATCGATATAATATATTTTGTGAAAGAGGTCGTTTTAAATTTCTTAAAGAGCTCAGAAGGTTGAGCATAAACGAATTCAAGGATCGCAGTCTTTTGTTCATCGTCCAGCTTTCCTTCAAAAATAATCGGCGGTCTCTCTACTCCAAGATAATCAGCCCAGCGGTCAAGCACTACTTTTGACTGTATGGTAGAGACGACTTTGCCCGAATCATCGAGCTTGTGAATGTAGGAAAGGACAAGGTTATTCTTGGGAAGCTTGTCGTATTTGCTTGAAACCGAGTCCTTTTTGGTAAGGTACTCAAATCCAAAGTATACGTGTGACGGTATTCTCTGTCTCTTTTCAAGCGGCATGTTTTCAAAATAAGAGATCACTGGATTGTAGTACTTCATGAGCACTCTATCCACATAACTTATTTCACCGGACTTTTTAAAGTACTTAAATTCGTCCGATGTAGTTTTCTTTACTCCAAAAAACGCGCCGTCTATCACCTCATTAATAATCACGAAATTATTAAGAAGACTGGTGAGAAAAGCGTCGCCCTTTTTCTCGTAAACTTCCCTTAAATTGTTTATTCCTGCCATATTTATTTAGCCTCAGCGTCTGTGCCCGATTTAGTCTCAGTAGATTCAGCCTTAGCTGCTTCAGGTTTAGGGGATTCAGCAGCTTCCTCTTTTCTCATGGCCTTGCGAATGCTTTCTGAATCCATGCTTATTGATATGCTCGCTACGTTATCCGAATCCTCAGAGTTTTCTGTAAAATACTCTATAACTTTCTTCAAGTTTAGATTTTGTTTGTCTTCGCCAAATCCGCCAGCCGACTCAATTTTTGTTCTTAGCGTTTTAGATGCCTTCCAGCTTCCGCTATAGCTTATTGACCAGCAATAGAAACGAACTTCTTCGTTTTTGCTAGCATAATAGTGCTGCATGTCCTTTATCTTCTGGATCGCGCCATTCGCATCGCGATAGGTAGTAGCTCTACCCAAAGTATCAGAAGGAACGCCAAATCTTACTGAATCTGCAAGAACGTCCATTAGGTCGTTTATTCTGCCTATGATTTGATCTGCTGTGTAGCCTTTGAGTGGACGTGAGTCTTCTACTTCTGCTTGCTCGTTAACGAACTGAGTGAATGACCTAATATTTTTTGCCATCTCTAAAATGTTTTTTATTATTTATTATAGAGAGTTAGACACGGTTCGCTAAGCCGTTGATCAGATTACAAAAGCTCTCAACGCTTGCTTCATCGAAGTTGTTTTTAAAAGTCAGTGATCGATTATTTCGACTTGGCTCTTCTGACTGTTTGCTAAATCGTGTGAGAACTTCTTCAAAGATGGCCCTTTCAGCTTCGTAATTTTCAAAATTATCAAAATAGTCCTTGCCTCTCTTTTCTGGAGCCGGCATCTCTTTGCGAGTGAGATATACTAGTGCGCAGTCATGATATAGATCGCTAGTAAGCAACCTTTCGAACTCGGTAAGCAATCTCCACTTTTCCATTCTTTCGCGATAGATCGACCAAACGTAGGCCGAATAGATCGAGCGATCAAATATAATAATCTTATCCTTAAAGACTGTCTCATTTAGCTCGAGGATAGTCATCACGTTTGCGATGCTAAAGTAGTGCACTCCTGGACCTGAGTCCTGATCCCTCATTCCCAAGTCATCGATGTACTTTGCAAACTTAAATTTATAGTACATCACGTTTGGATTCGTGTTTTGCTTAAAGAATGAGTCGATGAGGTGAGTTTTGCCACTTGTTCGTGGACCCTCTATAAAAATTATCATAGTAAAGTGATTCTTTTAAATTCCAAAACTCCAATGCTTGTGAGTCTAAATATCTTGGACTTGTCTACTATCCATACTTCAACGTCTATTTCAGGATTTGAGTCGATGATCTGGTCTATCGCGTTAGAATAGTCGACCAGCTGTTCGACTGAGTCGTCAAAGATCCTTATCTTTGAGGCTTTTGGAAATTCTTTCATCAATTCAAGAAGAATTTCGTGCTTTTTGCGCTTTCTGCTTAGAAAATAGTAGCGATCCATCTCGACTTCTCTTCTATTAAGCACTCCTTTCACAACCGATTCCAATTCCTCGACCCTTTGAGTAACTAGAGCTGAGAAAGAATTGGGATTTTCGCTAGAATCCTTCCAGACATCATAGACTGGCTCGATTAATTGTATGTTATGCGTGTCTTCGCAAAGCGAAGTCGGATGATCGTAATACTCGTATGGGTAATTGAAGCTAAGTTCTGGATTTGCGAGCTCAATCGTCTTTTTGCTAGTGTAACCTGGAGCTCGGATCAGGGTTTCGTCAAGATCAAATAGGTTGAGTTCAGTGATTTGTTGCATGATTAAAATTTTTACACTATTTTATATTGATAAATAATAAAAAGTTTTGACCGGTGGCCCAAAGATTGCTAAAACTATTTGAAGAATACGTAAATGACATAAAAACAGGATCCTCTGAGACGACTCACACATGGAGCGAAATCCGTGATGCCATCCAGATGAAAAGACCCTTTGTGATTATCGTATTTAGGACCAAACAAGGTTACTTGGACTACCTGGAATCCTCATTCAAACCGCAAGACTATATTAAGCAGTCGGCATTCATGGATCTTGACGGCAAGAGAGTGAGGTACCCTTCAGTCTTTTACACATTAGAGGAAGACCGCGACACTGAGTCAGACGTTCGTAAGCTATACGAGAAATTTCCAATAAAAGCGATTATAATTGGTGAATCCAATAGGGATTCTGCGACACTATACTCACAAGACGGCAGCTCTAGTGAGTTCGGTAACGAGATCATCTCAACGATTGAGGAAAGAGACTTTGTAACTGAGGACTATTTTAAGATAGGTTCGACCTTTTATCGCTTTATCGAATTCAACGACTAATCAATAAACTCTTTGTCTTTCTGGAGTATAAAATGTAAACTGTTAAAGCTTTATGGTGGAAGAAAACAAAGAAATTAGTCCAGAATCAGCAAAGGATAAGATAGCAAAAAAGTTTGCAGTGAAACGCACTGAGGTTTCACGAGAGATCTATTCAAACGTTGAGAAGCTGTCTAATTTAAAGACCCTCAAAGAAGCCCAGGTGAACATGCTTTCGCTTAGACAGAGGCTATTGGAGGACAATCACACTCTGCTTGAACACATAACCAATCTTAGACGCAAATATCGAGAAGGCCGTGCCTTTGAGATGGAAAAACTCTCAAATAACTTACAGCTTCGCTATCAAGCGAATGAAAAGACTGTTGTGATTGACGGTAGAACGTCTGAGACTAAGGAATACCTTGAAATATTCGAAAATCAGGTTTCATTTTTTACCGAATCGATCAAAACTATCGATAACATCATATTTGGCATAAAAACTCGTCTGGATATTGAAAAAACGTTGGGACTCTAAAATAATCCTCAATGATTGCTAAAGTTTAAACTCTCAAAGGACCAGAAATCCATACTTTTAACTGACTACGACCTCAATTCAGAAAGAATTGAGCTTTTTTCGTTTTTCAAGCGTAAGTCAAAGAAAGCAAAGTTCAATGTGCTAGTAGACCGAGGAGTATGGGACGGTAAAGATCCATTTATCACCAAAGAAGGTGTCATTGCAGTCGGACTATGGAAGGAGATCTACAACTTTGCGGCTACTCACGGACATGACTGTGAAATTGAAGGCTTAGACTCAATCTTAAATCTGGGACTCAATCGTGAAGCCTACCTAAAATACGTAAACTCACTACTGAGTGGAGTAGTCGACGAACACGGAAAGCCGATCACTCCTAGGGACTATCAAGTTGAGGGCGCGTACCGTGCCATTCAGTATAAGTTCTCAACCCAGGAACTTGCTACCTCTGCCGGTAAGACTCTCATCTTCTACATATTCAATTCTTTTCTAAGGGACGGTCGTAAGATAAATTCAAAGGCAAAATCACTGATAATCGTGCCTAACGTATCACTAGTAGGTCAGACTGCCGAAAAATTTGAACTTTATTCAGTCGGCAAGACTCCATGGAAGGTGTGCTCAATCGGAGGAGATAATAAATTCAATCAAAAGACTTTTGATGAGAGCGAAGTCGTCATCTCTACCTATCAAAGCCTGCAGAACATGGATAAGGGCTTCTTTAAGCAGTTTAGCGTCGTCTGTGTGGACGAAGTGCACAAATCTCGAGGCAATGTGATTAGGGAGATATTAATCAACAGCTCAAACTGGCAGTATCGCTTGGGACTTTCTGGAACTGCAAAAATTGACGAAGAATACTCTGACTTTTTTAGAATCCAGGAAAACGTCGGCCCCCTGGTCATGACTCTTTCGGCGAAGCACTTAATAGATCATGGCTATTCGCCAAACGTCCTAATAAAGATACTAAACTTACACTATGACAGGAGCGATCCATACCTTCAGCAGTATTGGAAGCTAAAGAAGGAAGGCATTGAGATGTATAACAGCGCAAAGGACTATGGCCGTGAGATGCTCTCAATTGAGCGTAATTATTTGTTCGAAAGCAAGGAGAGACTTGAATTCATCAATACCCTCGTAAAGGGGCTTGGTAAAAATACCCTGATCCTATTTTCCGATGTTAAAAACGGATACGGTCGTAAGATACAGGAGAGACTCCTTAAGTGGAATCTAAACACTTTTTACATAGACGGCGAAGTTGAATCTGAGATCAGGGACCAGTATAAAGCCATAATGGAAGAATTAAATTATAATATTGAATTTACGTTTAATGAAACTAAAGTATCAGTTTTGTCTAGTGATATGATTCCATTGACTAACGGTACGCTAAAGAAAGCAAAAGATGTAACTCATGAAGATGATATATTAGATTCCTGGATTTTAGAACATAAAATAAATAATTAAAATGTATACCTATTCAATATGTGTTCTCAAATTCAAATAATTTTTAATTTATTTATAGAAAAGTGCGGGAAACCTCAATCCGATGATGCACTATCTAATTATATTTCATTTGTTTTTGAAAAAGTTTCACAGTTTGACTCTACTGAATATTGCGAAAAGCACCATATTTTACCTCGAGCAGCATTTAGTGAATTTATTAATTGCGAGTGGAATATTGTAAACTTAACATACTCAAACCATATAATAGCTCATGAGTTATTATTTAAAGCATATCCGACTAGACAAAATCAGAGAACTTTAAATTTCATGAAAAGTCCACTAAATAAAAATACTGAGCTAATATCATCTGCTTCAATTTTTGGTTGGAAAAAATTGAAATCGAATACTGAAAAATTTGAAAAATTTAAAGAAGCTAGACGCAATCATATGATTAATGCATCAACTGATGAACATAAGAAGCGCGGCCAAGCTGCTTGGAAATCAATTAAATCAAATACCTCACAATATTTGAATTTCTGTAATTCTGCTAAAAACTCATGGACAGATGATCGCAAATTGCACCAGTCAAAGAAAATATCAGAATGGATAAAAAATAATCCAGGTAAACTGTCAATTAGGTCTAAAAAGTATTGGGATAATAAATCAATTGAAGATAGAGAAAAATTTAAAGCAAAAATAACGGAAACATTAAGTTCTCCCGAAATTAGGAAAAAAATAAGCTTAAAATTAAAAAATAAGTGGGAAGATAATAACTTTAAAGAAAAAATGAAGTCCAGAAAAAAGTATCTACAAAAGCTTGAAATAATTTCACCTACTGGAGAAACATATTATCGAGATGGACTAATTGAAATGATACGGGAGTTTGATTTTTCTCCGTCATTGGTTAGAAAATTTACAAATTCTGGAAAACCGGTTTCTTCAAACTATTTAAAAAATAAACAAGTTCAGAACACAATAGGCTGGACATTTAAAAAAATAAATTGAATATGGCAAAACCAACATCAATAAAGGAGGGCAAAGAGGAGGCAACGATTATCGTTGCCTCCTATTGAGGACGGCACCTTCAGTACAGGGATCGATCTTAAAAATGTGCATCACATCATTTTTGCAGAATCGACTAAAGCCGAGATCACGATCAGACAGTCGATTGGCCGAGGCATGCGTAAGCTTGCTGAAAAGTTTAAGGTGGTGATTTGGGATCTTGTAGATCAGCTTGACGGTTACATGGTAAAGCACTCAAAGGAAAGGGAAGAGATCTATGTGGAGCAAAACTTTGAGATCTCAAAACGTGACATAAATTTGACTAAGCTTAAAGACCGAGCCAGTGATGAAGAGGCGACCTCAACCTCCTCTTAATTGAGACGATCTTGTCAATCTGTCTCCTTGTCCAAGACTTGGAATAGTCGCGGTTATCGTATCCAAATATCGCAGTCTCCCTACCGTTCCAGTTCTTACCCATTTCAGCTACTCCAAGTCCTTCTGAATCGAGGTGAATTGTCACTATTTCAGGTAGGAGCTCTCTTCTTTCTCTAGGAAACCTCTTTATATGTAACACGTCGGTTCGATCGGCGTATCCGTGCTCGTCTGGATAATCAAATACTCCAGATCCTTCTGGATTCCACAATTGAAAGAAGCCTATCGGCTCGTAGCCTGCATGCAGGTTTGCATATTCGGCAATTCTGACTCCTATCGGAAAAGCCGTCAAGTGTATGTAGATCCAGGCTTCCTGGATCTTTGGAGGTGAGTCCATAAATTTCATCCACTCAGAATATGAAGGACACATGAGACGATCTGCTCCATACACCTTGTCTTTTTGTAAAGGCAAGTTATTAAGTATTGATCTAGTGAGCGGTGGTAAGTACATGTCTGCATCGAGGTGTAACACCCAGTCTCTTTTAGAAAGAGCTGCAAGGCCAACATTTATGCCGGCACCCTTGTTAAATCGATTGCCTCCTCGGTAGAATTCATCAGTTTGTATGCACTCAACGTGATAATATTCGCAAAGCTTCTTAGTCCTAACGTCTTTAGTGTCAGTGACTATGACTAACCTATCAAAATGTATTTTGTTATGGGGAAGAGTGTGTGCAAGAAAGTCTGAATAGTTGACACAGATGATTACTCCTTCTAGGTACATGACGGGTTAGATTTTTATTAGTTAGATCGAGTTGCCGTCAGTTTCTTAGATTATCGGTAAAGAGTCACAACATCACCAAACTCTTCGTCAAACACCTTAATTAGATTTTCATAATCGCCGGACGTCATTCTATCTATAAATACTTCTTGTGGACTTGGCAGTTTCACAGAAGGATCAATTTTATTTAGCGCGAGCCTAGATGTCGTAAATCCTTCTACTTGATCGGGGTACTTTTTTGCGTATAGCCTTTTAGCAAGAGCGATTAGGGCAAAGGCATTGCCGTCCGGTCCATTTAAGTCTATTTCTATTTTTTCAGGGCGGTGCATTTCCTTTCTTGGGCGAATTGCCATCTCATTAAGAGAAAATTGATTAAAGCTGTGTACGAAGGTTTTCATAAGTTTATTTATTGCCAGTCGAACTTTAGAAAGTCGGCAAGATTATTAGGATAGTTTTTGTGATTTTTAGCCTCTCGCCTCACATCAGAGTCCGGATCCTTTGCCAACTGGAGTAGAGTCTCGATAGGCGCTTTGGGGTTCCCGGCGACGTCCCATCGCACGTCCGAATCAGGGTCCTCTGCTAGCTTCTGTAGAGTCTCCTTTGGAGTGCTAGGATTTCGGGCGACTCCTTCTCTCACTTCAACTTCAGGGTCCTCTGCTAGCTTTTGTAGAGCGTCGACTGGCGTGTTAGGATTCTCAGCGACGTACCATCTTACACCAGGGTCCAGGTCTTCCGCTAGCTTCTGTAGAGCTTTGGCTGGCGTGTTCGGATTCTCAGCAAGGTTTCTTCGGTACCCTAATGAACGGTTAGCCGATTCTAATATGAAGTCTGAATATGACTTGACTTGTATCATAGGATTATTTATTCAGCTTCTCCTCCTCTTCTATCTTCTCAAATATCGCCTCTATTCTCTTTATAATTGGGTGACGCACAATGTCGTCTGCCGTGAGAGCAGCGATGCCAATACCCTCTTCTCCAGCAAAGTGTTTTATCAGGATCTCAAGCGCACTCTTTTGGCCCTTATTTACCGACTTTTGTTTGATGTCTCCCAGAAATATAAGCTTGGAGTTTTCTCCAATTCTGGAGATTAGCGTGTGCAGATCGTCCTTTGCTATTTGCTGAGCCTCGTCAATGAGGACTATTGAGTTTTTTAGAGTCACACCAAGCGCAAACTTGATCGGGAGAATGTCTATCGTCTTGCTCATTCGAAGCTCTTCAGTTGCCTGATTACCAATTATCTCATTAAAGTTATGGATAAATGGATACATGTACATCTCCATCTTTTCTTCCATCGTGCCCTTTAAGTACCCTATCTCCTCATTCTTTGGCACGTTAACTGATTTTATAAGGATGATGTTGCGATATGTACCGCCCTCATCCTTTATGTATTTTAGGGCTCTGGCACAAGAAAGGTAGGTTTTACCCGTTCCCGGAGGACCGGTGATGATTGAGATGTAGTTATTCTCAATTGTCTCAATCACGTCCTTCTGGGCCTTGGACTTACATTTTATTTCTATCTTCTTCTGCATCGTCGCCTTCGTCTTAAGGCTCTTTCTCTCCTGGTTCCAATCTTCCAGGTCCATCTGTTCCTCTTTTGTAAGTCTGTTCTTTGTTTTTGCCATGGTGTTAGTGTATTTTTGCTGCAATTACTATTCCTAATATGATCTTAGAGTAATGCAGTTGAAAGTTAAGGTAAAGGTCGATTACTTCCTTTGACCTTGCGGTAAATTCCTTTTGTAAAGCTTTGTTGTATTTAAGAGTCTGTAACGCAAGTATCGCGTCTGAAGGTAGTGCTGTGTCCTTTATGCTGCACAGGTCCTGGATAACTCCCTCAAAGACTGGCGAGTTTAGGATCTTTGAGTCGAGCAGCTTGTTAAATGAGTTTCCGACCCTTATCTTCTTGATCTTGACGCCAAAGTCTGGGCTTGCTAGTCCTGCATCAAGGTCTTCCCTGACTGAGTCCAGCTTTTCAATCTTTCCCTGGTTTTCGTAAATGTATTTAAGATCTTCCACAAAGAAGCTGACCATCATTTTCGATCCTTTCTCAGCATAGAGAAAGTGGACTCTTTTTTCCAGCTCTAGTTTTCCAAGTGCAGTGATGAGTATTGGCGTGATTCCAAGGTCGGCAGTACGAGTCTCGTCTTGATCTTCGACCACGATCTCATATTCATCGAATGGGAAGGATTCCATGAAGGGAAGTACCTCCGACACCTCTGAAGTTTCATCTAGTGAATCTTCTTCACTCATTCCAAACTCCTTTTTATTATTTATCCTGTAATGGTTTGACACGTTTTCACCGTTTCTCTTAGAAAATAAAATTCAAACTTAAATTTGCCCAAATATTGTGTATTATTAGTAAAAGTGGATCACTCTGTCCCAAGGGATCTCTCATATAATTTTTAAATTTAATTGAATTAAAATCAGTCCTAAATATGAAGATATATAGGAACTCTCGCCAATCTTTAAAGTATAACCATTCATGGAAGATAAGTCAAAACAGATAAAAAAGCTAGACCTCAAGCAAAATGCGATTAAGATCCTTATTAACTCTATTTATGGAGCTTTTGGAAACAAGTGGTTCTACTTTTACAACCCAGACATAGCCCAGTCGATCACTCTACAGGGCCAAGATCTCATCAAATTCAGCATACGAGCAGTAAACCACTACTTTCAAGAAAAGTGGCACCTTGACACTGAACTGCACGCTCTTTTGGGAATCGACCAGTATAAAATATCCAAGATCGAGGCAGAAGCTGCGATCTATACTGACACTGACTCTATTTATGTGCAGTTCGATTCGGCAATAAGCTCTATCCAAGGTGCCGAGTTTACCCGAGAAGAGGCTTTAAAGATGTGTGTTGCGATCGATAACTTTAGGCTTTCCAAGTACTTTGACCAGTGCTTTGAAAAGTACGGCAAGATCTTTAATACGAAAAATCGACTCAAGTTTAAGCTTGAGAACCTTTCCGAATACGGTATTTGGCTAAAGAAGAAGAACTATGCCATCCAGGTTGCATATGAGCCCAATCCTAACATGGAACTCATTCCAAAAGAGAAGCGGTTTCTCATAATCAAGGGACTTGAGCCCGTGAAATCGTCCTATCCTGACTGGGCTCGAGAAAACCTAAAGAAGCTAACTAGTTTCATGCTAGAAATAGGAAAGACTCTAAACCTCGAAGAGGACCTAATTCCAAAAATAAAGAAGCTTCGTGAAGATTTTGAGAAGCTAAGCATAAACGAGGTAGCTTTCAACTTTAAGGTGACTGTCTACAATAAATATGTTGAAGACGAAGAGACCCTAAAACTAAAGAAGGGTATTCCAATCTACGGTCGAGCTGCTTCCTACTACAACCACCTCTTACTAAAGACTGGACTCAATAAAAAGTACACCCCGATCCGGGAGAAGGAAAAGATCAAGTTCTACCACTGTGCTCCTGAAAACGAGTATGGTTTTGACGTATTCGCATACGCCCCAGAAAACTTTCCGACTGAAGTCGCGCCACCGATCGATAAGAACTACCAGTTCTTTGTTTTGATCGTCGAACCAATCAACCGAATTCTTACAGCAATGAAGATCAGCTCAATCGACATAACTCTTAAGAGAAATGTCGAGGTCGTCAAGGTCAAATCCAAGAAAGAACTGACTGACGACCAGTTGTTTCCGCTCTATGTCGTGGACGAAGATACTCTTGAATACATTGAGACTCCTCAAAAATTCTGGAAGATTATTGGAAATCCTGACGCCGACATCAGTGAGACTGACTTTCCGGAATATCTCGCGACTATTACAAAATACGGGCTAAACTCTGTAATCGTTCCCAAGTTTGAGCTAGAAAAGTATCTTAAACAGAAGAACAAGAAGAAAGAGAAACTAGCACTACAAATGGAGGAAGAAGATGATGACTCTGACGATGAGTAATTTTAACCTAGACACAGACGAATCGGTGCTTAAGTTTTGTAAGTCTGTGTTAACTAAGAGGTTTCCAAACGATCCGCTCAAGCAGGAGATATATGAGTCGGACTCCGACAAGATAAATTTTGCCTGCCCATACTGTGGAGACTCGGCCAGGGATCCAAACAAAAAGAGAGGTAACCTTTACCTCAAGACCCAGACATACAAGTGCTACAATGACGGCTGCATGGTGTGGGTCAGGCTCGATAAATTCGTCGCCTACTTTGCCGAAAAGTACAATCTCACAGTACCGTCGATTGCTCCCAAAAGGGTAGAGTTCAAGCCCGAAGTATCCGTAAAAAAGAAGGGCTTCCTTATTGAGTTCCTAATAAATCGAGAGGTCGGACGAAGCCTCTTGCTACTAAAGGATATCGTTTCACGATTTTCTCTGGTCCCATGCTCGGAAGCTGAACCAGAAAGTCCAATCGGTCGATTTGTCGAAAAGCGCAAGATCAATCGGTTACCGATATTTGAAAAGTGTTGTTACTACGATTCTAGGCAAGACAAAGTCTACATATTCAACCTCGACATAAGATCGGGCCGAGTATTGGGTTTTGCGATACGAAAAATAGACGACTCTGCGCCCGGTCCAAAATACAATATCAAGGGTTATTCTGAGCTCAAGCGAAACGGGCTAGCTCGGGAACTATTAGACGAATTTATTGCAGAAGTCGACCAGATCAACAACTACTTCAACATACTTAACGTTGATTTTTCCAAGCCCATTATTATAGTCGAGGGTCAGATCGATTCAATGTTCCTCAGCAATTCTATCGCGACCACTGGGGTAACCAAGAGCAAGGCTCTAATGGAGAACCTCATATCCAAGGAAAAGGCCCTAATCTTCTTTGATAACGACAAGGCCGGCCGTGAGCAGTCAATCGCATTTCTGACCAAAGGCTATCGTGTATTTTTATGGGGCACAGTTTTACAGGATCTAAAGAACAAATATCCAAGTTCAAGCAAAGAGATCAAATCAATAAAGGACGTTAATGATCTTTTTAGATTCCTGATCTTGCGTGATCCTGCCCTCTCCTTTAGTAAATTCAATGACTTTGTAAATCAATACTTTTCAGTCTCAGCTTTTGATATTTTATCCGTGTGATAAATAAAATCATATGCTACACGTCAAGTCATATCCTCTATTCCTACTAGAGTCGACTGAACTTTCAGTCCGTGATAGAATTGACCTTGCTGAGAACCCAAACTCTCCAGCTGAGACTCTACAAGAGTTAGCGTCAGACCCTGACTGGACGGTACGATCAGGAGTCGCCGGGAACCCAAACACGCCAGCTGAAACTCTAGTCCAGCTTGCAGGGGATGAAGACGATGAAGTGAGACAGGGCGTAGCCAATAACCCGAACACTCCAAAGGAGATCCTAGTCCAGTTGGCAAGCGATCCGGACTCAATCGTCCGTGAAGCAGCGGAAGAAAATCCAAACTTTCCAGAAGATATTACAGACTGGGCGCTCGGTGACTGGTGATAAATAATAAAAACTAAATTGAAATGATCAAGCTGATGACGATAAACGAATACGGTCACACCTATTCAATGGGCACAAATCCTACTGAACCTGAACTAAACTTTGATGAGGCTGCACTCGACAAACTCGTTGAACTTGTTGGATCTGAAGAAGAGGTTGAAGCTGCTGCTAAAGAATCATATGAAGACCTGCTCAAGTCCTTTGAAAACAACGACATTGAGATGGACGAAGAGACCGTTCCAGAAAAGCTTGCATTTGCAGCTCTCATACTAAAGCTAGTCGAGTCTGGTAAACTAGGACCAGAAGAGGCTGACCAGTTTATAGAAGAGCATATCGGATAATAGAGTATCATCCTAACTATAGAAGGAGCCCAGCGGGCTCCTTTTTTATTTTGGATATATAATAATATGAAGAAGGAACGTAACATCCACGATTTTTTAAAACCTCAGAACGGCCGAGTTCAGCAGGGTTACTTTACTCCTAAGAATCCGGAAAAGTATCGAGGCGATCTTGCCAAGATCATATACAGATCAAGTTGGGAATTTAAGTTCTTAAACTCGTGCGATGGTGATCCCAGAATAGTAGAGTACTCGTCAGAACCCGTCGGAATCAAATACTACAATCCCATCCTAAAGAAGGAAAGCACTTACTGGATTGACTGTTACATCAAGACCCTAAACCAGGACGGCACTGCCACCAAATGGCTTATTGAAATAAAACCAAACAAGTATTTGACTCCGCCTGAATCCCCAAAGCGACTGACCGAGAAGCAGACCCTAAACTACGCTCGACACGCAAAGGCATTTATAGTAAACAGTGCCAAGTTTGACGCAGCAAAAGCTTACGCTGCAAAAAATGATATGCGATTTGGCATCATTACAGAGAACTTTCTCTTTAAGAATGTGTAAAATAGCTAAAGACTAAATATTAGTGCTAACCTTTGATAAAATAGAAAAGAATAACGGTACCTCTACACTATACCAAGTAGCGATGGACAAGGGTATCGTTCAGACCCGGCCACAAGTCTTGCCCGGTAGATTTTATCAGTTAAAAGCGGTGAGTCCAGTCGTAGACCTTAATGAGAGGGTCGTGCCGATAATCAGCGATGGTAAACCCTATTACGATCTCTATCCTTTGGGACTCATGCTATACCACGACAACTGGAAGGAGACTGCTCTAATTCTTAACCTTAAGGTGATCCCACCGCAAGCTGCAGCCAAGATACTTGAAGCCTATTACGCTTTTGCGATGTCAAGCGGGCTCACTAATCTCTACCGCGACGGCAAGCTCATTCCACTCGAAGAGCGCAGGACTCTTGATTTGAGGTTCTACATGATTCCTCCTGGCTTACTTGCCAGACTTGTTGGAGCTAATAACTTTAACTACGCGATAAATAAATATAACATGGACCTAATTGCTGAAGCCCGTTTGATAGACTGGGATAACTTTGGCAAGCTAATAAAACCCAGGTTTACTAGTATGGGTCTCTTTCCTGAAACTATCAACTTGCAAGAGATCTACGAAGACTTTATAACAAATACATTTACATAACTATGGCAGGATTTTTGGACGTAAAAAAAGGCAGAGCTGGAAGCGCTCTTGAAGGATTAAGTAAGTTCGGTACCAAGTACGAGGACTTGCTCCTTAAAAATTCGCAAGCGATTGGTTTTATCGAAAGCCAGCTAATGACCAGGTCTAATAAGATCAGCAGTGATAACGATCTGCTTCGTTTTTCGATGGCGATCGCCGACACTACCTCTCAGTTGAGAACTAAAGCCATTGCTTTCTTCCAGTTAGATTACGCAGTAAAGAGGGAGAGGCTAAGGGACGTTGCCGCAAACGGTGAGATCGAGTTTATCTTGGAGACGATCGTTGACGACATGATCGTGTACGACGAGGAAAACCGATTTTGCTACTCTAGGGATCTTACCGGTAAGATAATGTATCGCGGAAGCACGAAGGACGAGCGTTTGAACTTTCAAGATAGAGTAGTTTCCAAGTACCACGACAACTTTGAAAAGATCTACAATGCTTGGGGATTCGGCGAGGGTATTTCCGCTTGGCAGTATGCCTTTCAGTTCCTGATAGAGGGTCACCTTGCCTTTGAGATCATCTACGACAATTTGGAAAAACCAACCGAGATCATCGGCTTCAAGGAGATGGACCCAGCAAGCGTTGCTCCACAACTTCAAAAGGACGCAAAGGGCAAGCTGTTCCTCCAGTGGTTGCAGTTCGATCCAACGACCGGCGGCACTAGAATACTTAACGACTCACAGGTGATCTACATCTCATATGCAAATCACTTTAAGACCAAGAGGGTATCTTTCGTAGAACGTCTCATTCGTTCTTTCAACCTGATGCGAATCATCGAGCACAGTAAAGTTATTTGGCACGTAATGAATGCGCCTATTCGACTTACGACAACAGTTCCTACCGGAACCAAGAGCATGCAGAAAGCACAGGAGGACGTTCGCGAGTTTCTCAACTTGCTGAAGGAGGACATCTACTTCAATGGAGACACCGGCGAGCTTTCTGTTCAGGGTAATCCTAACATGATGTTCTATAAGAACTATGTTGTTCCGGTGAACGATCAGAATCAGGCCGTTAAGATCGAACCTATGCAGATCCCTGGACCAAACCTTTCTGGTTCTGAGTTGCTTAACTACTTCTATAAGAAGCTGAAAATGGACTCCAAGATACCTTATTCCCGTTGGGAAGGACAAAGTGGTATGGGTGCATTTACCCTAAACGCTGAAGGTATTAGCCGAGAGGAGATTCGTTACCAGAAATTTATAAAGCGTCTTCGTTCTGCATTCTCAGAACTCATCAATAAACCAGTAAGGTTACAAATGTATCTTGATTTTCCAGAGATCTCTGATGACTACAAGTTTAAAAATGCTGTGGGTATAAACTACAACAACGATAACGTGTTTGAAGAGATGAAAGAAAACGAGCTTGAAGCTAAGCGTATCGCTGCATTTACTGCTAAGAAAGGCATTATGAATGATGACGGAACCCCTTACTACTCTACTGAATACCTTGTAAGAAAAACTCTAAAACTCAATGAGGACGAGATTGAGTCTAACAAGAAATGGTTGGAATTTAAAGACGAGCCAGTTGAACACGGTGATGCTGGTGCGGCAGCTCCTCCTCCAGGTGGAGGCGGCGCGCCAGCAGCTAGACCTGCAGAAACTCCAGCTGCGGGTGAAGAAACCCTAGCTGGCGGAGAAGTAAAAGGCGCAGGTCAACTTTAATCGTAAAAAATAGAAAGGGGAGAGGTCAATTCAGGGATGTCTATCAATAGGACAAATATCTCCCTGTTTGATTTGGAATCTGCATAACTTGCAGGATTTACGGTGATCGCTCTTTTTCTAGCGCTACCTACGTATTTATTGATTTGTCCGCTTGCCTCCTTTGAAAGGGAGAACGGATCTATAGTAAATTCAAAAAGGTACTTTTCTACCTGTAATCCAAAATCATATTCTCCAAGAACTTCGCCTTTATTGGTGAAAAGCGTCATCTTGGTCTGTTGCAAGGTCTCCTCAAGATCATCGTAAACTTCAAGTCTATTTGGATCGTATCCTGGATCTGCGGTATTGCCTAGGTAGAAATCACGTAATTGTGCCATATACTTTATTTATTACGATTTTTCTCTTTCTATTTTTTGTATGATCTCGTGTAAAAGTTCCTCCTGTCGATCCGCTTTCTGGTTTAGCTCTTCAATAAGTCCTTCAGTCAGCACGCTCACTCGGTAATCGGCTTCGGCAGTAGTCTCAGCATGGGCTGACTGCACGTTCTGACCGATCATGATGAGAGGCATAAGAAAGATCTGGATCATGTTTGAAATAAAGAGCCATAAGATAAATCCTGGATAGGTATCAAATCTTAAGTTAATTGGAGCAAAGGTGTTCCAGCTTAACCAGCAGACGGTCCAGGTAAAAATAATAAGAAAAAATCCCATGGATCCAACATGATTGGTGATCCACACTGCGATCTTGTCCAATCGATTGAGTTTCTGGCGGTGTATCTTATTTGCACTGCCTAGGGTCGATATTTTGTTTCTCTTCGGTGACATGTGATTAATAATGCGCCAAGTAAAGCCAATCTGTCGTATTTTCTCCCTTCATCATCGTGACAACATCTGCCATTTCCTTTTCAGCAGTTGTTACCATGTTGGTATAGTTTATTGTGACGTCTCCTGGGAGAGTAAATCCAAACGACTGCAACATGTGTGCAAGTCTTACTTTTGCGTGAGCACGGACGTATCTCTGAAACATTTCGTCATCATACAGACTTTCCGGTTCGAGCCTCTTCCAGATACGAACGACTGCTGCGGTAGCTGGAGTACGACCTATTACTCCAAGTCGCTTTGAGTTTTTATTGAAATCGTATGCTATCGTATCGATCATCATGCTTTTAGTAAGATCAAGAAACGAGAAAATAACCGTTCTATACATAATACTTTCTCCAACAAAGGGTGTAAGATAGATCTCAGAACCAATAAACTTTTGCTCTGCAAAGTCCCTATCCAGCGTAGCAAAAAGAGATCCTCCCTTTGCTTCTTTAAAATCTACTACAAACTGAACACAGTCCGGCAGCTGGATCTGACGCATCTTCTTAAAATACTGGCTCTGAAAAAGTTCAAGAGGTAGTAACAAATACTTGCTCTCTACTGCGTGTCTCCAGTTATCCCAAAAGAATCTAGTGTCGTTTGTAAGTATACGCTGTAATTCCTTTTGCGGTAGTGAGTACGGTAGTGCACCTGAGAACGTAATCTCGTTATTTATGTCTTCTATTAATTCTATCTCGCTCATATTAAATTTATTGATTTGATCCTGGCCCTCCTCCTAATCGGTCATCGCTAAATCTTACGCTAGACTTATCAACGTCAAGATTAAACTCCTTGTCTCCGGACATTCTGCCTAGCGCTCTTTGATTCTTCTTTGCGACTACTGTGTCCTGTTTTTCAGCTCTTTCCATAGATCCGTGCAACATCTGACCTAACGCTTTTTTCTTTAGCTTCTTTTTCCAGTCGCTGTGAAACACAAGATTCATTGCTCTGGTGACGTCAACATCTGAAATGGTTCCATCATACCTATTTGGATTTCTTGCTGCCTTTTCATTAGCAAGTTCCTGCGCAATCGCCATTACCGAAGTGTAAATGCTAGAAAGAGTGCTCTGTACCATTCCCTTAAAGTTGGTAGGGTACACAACTTCCTTTGTCGCCTCGTTTACAAATTGCTGATATGACTTTATGATTTTCATGCTGTAGGTTGCGCTGGTGTTTTTGCGGCGTCAGCTATCGCTTTATTGAGGTCTGACACTTTTGTGTTGACGAGCGTGTTTTGATCAGCCTTTAGCTTATCAAGCTCTGCCTGTTTTGCAGCAATTACTTTATCGCGATTTTCTGTTGCTTGTGCAACTGCCTGTCTTGCTGAAATTACTGCAGGGTTGCTCTCGACGCTCGTGTTTTGCGGAGTCGGAGTAGCCGTCTGATTTTGACCTGCAGCTGGTGCTCCTACATCTTGTGAATTAGCATCAGTCGTTTGAGCAGGATCTGCCTGTTCTTCAATAGAAGGATTGGCACCTGCTTCTAGCTTCTTTTTTTCTTCGCCTTTTATGAACTTATTAAATGTTGAAACGTATCCCATTTATTTAGAGAATTTTTTACTTGATTTTACAAACTCGTGATACGACAATACCTTCTTTTTCTTCTGCTTTGGGTTTAATCCAAATGCGCTGGTTAATCTACCTCCGCTTAGGAATGGTGAATTATTCCACTGGGTTGGAATCGTCCCAGAAGTTCCTGCATTAAACATTAGAGCGCTAGATCGCTGAATATCCGGATGCAGAACAAGGTCTGCCGGATCCCTTTCCATCGAGTCTGCCCCAATGGTTTCATTAAGATATTTATCGAATCCCAATACCATTACGCTGGAAAATTTAAGTCTGCATTAGTTTGGTTTACTGCAACTGGTTGAACGTGAGCCGGTGGCTGTGAGTGTCCTATTGCATTAGAAAAGGTAATGTCGGTGTCTCCGTGAATCTGGTCGATTCCAAAAGATCCTTCGTTTCTCTGTATGAATGTCTCAATTCCCATACAAACAAGTGGATCGATTTCTTTACACTTCTCTAAGAAGTCTTTTACTGTCATTACCATTGGGTCCACTGGAACGTGTGATTCTCCCTCTGCTGGAAGAGCAGGCTGTGCTGGTTCTTGTCCTGGAAAAGGTGCGATTGGCGCAGGCGGAGCAACTTGTGCTGCTGGCATTGCATCCTGTGGCTCAGCGGGTTGAGGTGCTGCAGGCATCATGTCTTGCTCATTGAGTCTTCTTACTACGGTATAGTCTTTCATTTTAAATAAACGGTTTTTTGTCTTTATTATTTATCTAAAACCCTCCAAGCTTTTGTGATATAAAAGATCATGAAAAATGAAGTTAGAGCGACACTCGAAGAGGTAATATTAAAGAAGCTAGAGTCTATTAAAAACAAGACGCTAAATGCAGTGAATGAAGATCCAAAGGCAGACCTTCAAACCCTAATAATGGTAAGCGAAGAATTAGATGACGTTTTACTTAATTGGGAATCAGATGCGATACCTCTAGTTTATGGCAGTCCTGACATCGATTTTGACGATGACGATTTTGATGACGACGATGAGTAAGCTCGACAAAGGTCTGCGTACCTTTTAAGCATTTGCTTATTTGACCTGGTCATCTTTACCGGATTCGCACCATATCGATTGGCAATGTCCGGTAACTGACTTAATTCAGCTGATTGTATGAATTGTAAAAAGTTTTCTACTATCATTTTTGAGATAATTGAGTCATTAAGATGGTTCCGATCTTTGCCGCTTCAAGTCTAAGTTTAATAATCTCGTCAGCGTTAAGATTGCGAGTTCCTGCAGTGTATTCAAGAGCAAGGACGCCAATCATTTTATCGTCCATTGATCTTAGTGCAAAGATATAAGAGCTCTTAGTTAAGTTTTCTTGAGCGATATACTTTAATCCATATGTTGCGATCTTTTCATCAGTGTAATCAGAGATGCAGATGAACTGGTCCTTTAAGAGACCTGCAAAAAATCGGCTAAATAGGTTTACTGGTATGTTCTGGAATGAGTTTCTAATTGAATCCTTAGTCTGTCTTACTAATTCAAATAGGAGACTAAACTTTTGTATTGACTTTCCAGTAGGATAGAAGTGTCCACCATTATGAAATTGGGCGATCCATATTCGATCTGCTTCAAAATCTTCCATAATAACTTCAAGTTCTGATGATATAATATCGGCATTGTTTACTGCCTCTTTTAGTGGGTCCTTTGTTTTCTTTCTTGATTCAAGGTAGTGCTTGATTAACAACACGACGATCGGACCCAACACACCTGTAAAGAAAGAGATAATAATGTTTTGCATTAATTCTTTGGTTTTTACATGTTGCAACCGCAGGTCGCATTAGACTCTTCATCGAATCTTATCGGTTCGCCGCAGTTTGGGCAAACTTCTTCCTCTGTGTCCTCATCATCTTCGTCGAATGGATTAAGTCCAAGAAGGTGCTCGTCACGGTCATTGTCAAAATCGTTATCGAAATCGCTATATTCACCAGAGTCGTCCATGTCTTCTTCAAAGTCTTCGTGGTGGTATTCATTTATAAATTCGCCAAATCCCATAACTAGGGCTTCAGCTAACTTTTCTTTCTTGGGATTAGCTCCAGCTTCTGGTTCAGGAGTATCGTCTTCGTCCTCCTCTTTTTTCTCCTCTTTCTCTTCTTTCTTAGGTTCAGGAGATTCTTTATCTTTTTCTTCCTTTGGTTCTTCTGGTGCTTCTAAATCTGCATCGATCTCTGCACTAAATGCGGGAGCACCTTCTTCTCCAGGTTGAGGAGGCGCAACTTCAGTTGATCCTGCGATCTGACGATTAGGTCCGATTGGTTTTTGATCATATGTTTGATCGTCAAACCCTTTTTCAAAATTTGAAGCGGCAGTCTCGATACTATCAAGCTTTGCGGCCCCGTCCTGTCCCTCTTTTGAATACTTGGTAAAGAATTCAGAAAAATTTAAAACTCTATCAGACATAGCTGTTGCTTTTTTAGTTATTTATTCTTCAATTTGGTTACAAATTTAAAACGAAGTACTGAAGCGTAGTATAATCTTCATTATGAAGCATAAAATATATTTAGACGACGTTCGAACTCCACTTGATCCTGACTGGATCGTGGTGCGAAGCTACGACGAGTTCGTAGAAAAGGTAAAGCAATTGGGAATAGAGAATATAGAAACAGTTTCGCTGGATCACGATCTGGGAGACTCTGCGATGCAAGAGTACTACACAAATGTGTCTCCTAACTACGCTCTCAATTACGCTAACATAAAGGAAAAGACCGGGTATGATTGTGCAAAGTGGCTTATAGATTTCTGGCTAGACTCGCATGACCTTGAGTCAGCCTACATAAGAAAGGCGCCAGACATTGGCTTTCCGACTGTCTACACTCACTCGGCAAATCCAATAGGGTCTGCCAACATCATGGGTTACATCAATAACTTTCTGATGAACTTGCACAGGCCTCAGACTTGCGTCAGAGTGAGAATTGACCACACAGTTTAATAGCAGAAGATTCTATAGTATCATAATAATACGATGGAGACCTCTTTGCTGGCCAATTCGGTAAGTACAATCGAAATCTTTATGACTATTTGTTAACCAAAAGAAAAATTGTCCCATGTATAAAAAATAGAGTGGTGCATCGCACAACACAAGGCAACAAATCACTACTACTATAAATAATTGAAATTCATAAATTAAGAAAATGGCAAATCTCAAAAATATTGAATGGATAATATCTCGACATGAAATGACAAAGCATTATTATGACGAATATCTTCCTTATAGCTTTCATCTTAGAATGGTAGCAAACGTCGCTGAAGATTTTAAGCACCTCCTGGATGACGAAGTCGACTATTTTACCGGCAAAAAGGAATATGACCGTGGATATGAAACGACGGTGACTCTTAGAAGTGCCTGCATAACCGCTGCATGGGGACACGATCTAATAGAGGACACCCGAACTTCATATAACGATGTCTCGACTTACCTTGGAATGGAAGCTGCCGACATCATCTATGCAGTCACCAATGAAAAGGGCAAGAATCGCAAAGAACGCGCAAATGAAAAGTACTACCAAGGGATCCGAAACACTCCAGGCGCAGTATTTGTTAAGCTTTGCGACCGTATCGCAAACGTGCAGTACGGAAAAATGACAAAGTCTCGAATGTTTGAAGTCTACCTAAAAGAAAACGAGAATTTCATCAACTCACTTGGCTACCGGGAAAATCATAAACTCAAGCCTTTATTTGACTACCTAATCGACCTCTTTACGTCACCTATAAAAGAAAAATAATAAAATGAAACCGCAGGGACTTATTATTCTACTGATCTTATACTTCACGGCTGCTTTTTGTGGACTGTATTACTTTATAACTCGACCTGAGCCCGAAGTCAAGCACCAGCTTAACGTAAAGATACGGCACATTTCGGAAGAGGTTAAGTTGGGTCTCAATTACGTCACAGTCGACGACACGGTTCACTTAATGGTGTACCGAGGTTCCTCTAGTTGTTCAATCATACAAGTAAAATAACATGCCATATCCATATAAAACCTGGAAAAGACCTAGCGATGGTTTAACTGCAATACAGGCATTGAAGAATCATCACACAGTTGTCATATACAATTCAAGTTGGTTTGAAGCGGATCCTGAACCAATCGAAGTTTTAAAAGAAGAAAGCGAAGTTCTAGTAGAAAGTAGAGTCACAACTGAGCCTGAGTTTGACCCATTTGAGACGCACGTCGGCTTCATGTTACTGCAAATCGACGAGTTTTTGGAAGAGCAACATCCGATCAGGCACTCTAACCATTACCTTTTTCTAAAGAAACACTTTAAAAACCACGGAATCTGATGAAGAGAGTCCAAACACAAGTCCGCGAGGACCATATAAAGAAATTGGAGGAGATCTCCTTTGAGTTCCACTCGCTAAACAACGTTTACTGGGACGAGTCTGCCTACTATGAGTTTCAGCTGAAGGAGATCTATAAACTGGAAGATGCAACTAATAGTTTATTTAATCTTTGCCTCAAAGCAGTTCAGCACGTCATTGATAATAAGCTATACGACAGACTGCACATTGACCCAAACCTCATCCCATTGATTGAGAGATCCTGGAACGAGGAGGAACCGTCCTTCTACGGTCGATTTGACCTCGTCTACACCGGGTCCGGCGAACCCAAGATGCTCGAATTCAATGCCGACACTCCAACTTCGCTATACGAGGCTGCCGTCGTGCAGTGGTACTGGTTACAGGAAGTAGCTAAAGACCAGGACCAATTCAATTCCATTCATGAAAAGCTAATAGACTACTGGAACGGTTGTATAGAGTACTTTGGCGGAGAGACTGTCTATTTTACTTGCGTTCGTGAATCGATAGAAGACTACACAACAGTCGAATACCTAAGAGACACTGCTCACCAGGCCGGCCTGACCACTAAATTCATCTATATCGATGAAATTGGCTGGGACGATGCTGGAAAATTCTTTGTCGACCTGGACAACACCGAGATAAAGAATATTTTTAAGCTCTATCCTTGGGAATGGCTTATGGGAGAAGCTTTTGGTCCAAACATCGCGAACGACTCTCTTAAATCAAAGTGGATAGAGCCTGCCTGGAAGGCGATCCTTTCCAACAAGGGTATCCTACCGATCCTTTGGGAACTTGATCCCGACCATCCTAACCTGCTCGAGTGCTACTTTGACTCTCCAAACGGAATGACTGATTATGTGAAAAAACCAATCTACTCTAGGGAAGGTGCGAACATCACAATATATCGAAATTCAGTAGAGACTGAAGTCTCTGATGGAGAGTACGGCGAAGAGGGATATGTCTACCAAAAGCTGCAAGATATCCCTAACTTTGACGGAAACTACCCGATCATTGGCAGCTGGGTGATCGGCGGAGAAAGCGCTGGAATGGGAATACGCGAGAGCCGAACCCTAATCACCGATAACCTATCAAGATTCATACCACATCAAATAACTCAATACTAATAAAATGAAAAAAGTCCTAATTTGTGCTGCACTATTTGCATGCACCCTGCTATCATCATGTGATGATTCTGAACCTGAAAATCCCAATGCCACGATCCAGGTGAGTCACAACAGTGCCTGTGTAATCAACCTCGGCCAAGTCAACTGCGACTGTCCCTATTCGCTAGTCTACCTAGTAGATTCCGTCTTTGACAACTCGGGAAATCTTGTAAAGGTGATCACTCACCTCGATTCAATACCTTCTCTCGGCATGACCCGTGACACCCTTGAAACGGATAAAACTGCCGAGAATACCTACAAATACATCGATGATGACGGCGACGAACAGACTAAGACTGAAACCTACTACCTAGACACAGTTATCACTCATCCGAAACACTATCAGCTATTCATAACAGTATCAAAGAACTAATATGCGCAAAAGCACAAAATACATCACACTAAGCCTCCTTGCCGTATCGATCGCTTCGTGCAGAAGGGAACCTGCACATCGCTATCCGATCTACAACAGTGGCCCTGGACAAGACGGAGTTTACATGGACTACGGTTACGGGTACACTCCAATTCTCTACCGTTACCCAATTGGCTACTATCCAAGTTACGGATACTATGGAGGTCACATTTCAAATAACACTGCAGTCGTGTATCGCACTCCTTCCGGTTACAAAGCAACGTCCGGCGGCCGAGTAAGCCGTGCCGACGTTTCTGGATCGGGTAGAGTCTCAATATCAAGAGACGGATTTGGTAGCAGCGGTCACTCATCAATCGGAGGATAATTATGCAAACACTCAACGTACAAGACGCACACAGGATAAATGGGCTTAGCCTCATTCCAGGAGGACATAAAGTAAGGGTCATCTATAAGCACGGACCGGCTAGGGAATACGATAAGGTGAAAAATCCCACCAACTACATTCGTAAGATTCTAAAGGCTGATGCTTCTTCCCTGATCACTGAGATCCTAGTCGATGGGCTCCAGGTTTGGAATGTAAATTCGGTCAAGAAATAAGTATCTTATTACTAACCAAAAATTTCAACCATGTTTAAAACACTATTCGGTAGATCCAAAGTCACAAGCGGCAGCAATTCAATCGAGTTTGTCAGAGCGGAAGAGGACGGCAATCTAATCCTAAAAGTAGCCATCGGTAGTACTGTTATTGGTAAAATCGAAAGAGGAAAGGGCTACTCATACTTTCATTTTTTCCCAAATCGTGAATTGGGTTTCGGCAAATTGACTAATGAAGGTAAAATGCTAACTAATGAAATAGACGGCTCTAAACAGCTTGTTAGAGAATACCTTAAGGACATGGTAAAGATCGCAGAAGTTCTTAAACCTGCATACTAAAGGGATTTATAGAGATCACTACTCACAGGTTACTTAAAACCTTTTCTCCTAGTAGAGTTAAATATTAATAGAGCCTGACACTCTAGTTGGCGTCGAGTCTAACTGACTTTAAGTTGTTTATTGCAACAAAGACGTTTGCTTAATTAAAAAAATCAGGTAAAACCATGATACACACCTACTCGACAAGCGGAGCTTGTCCGACTGCTCATATTGCAGTCAATCGAAACCGTCTTAAACACTACGGCGGAACTACTGTTTATCTCAAAAACGGAACTCACTTTGAGATCGAACTATTTAACCCAAAATCAGTTAAGATCCTTGCAAAGATCCACGTGAACGGGCAGCCCATTTCAAATTCAGGAATAGTGCTTAAGCCTGGTGAACGCATCTTTTTAGAAAGGTGGATCGACGCGGCCAAAAAGTTTAAGTTTGAGACCTATGAAGTAGAGAACTCAAACGAGGCCGCATCTGCAATCGCCAACAACGGATCCGTAACTGTCCACTTTCACGACGAGTCCGTCTCTCAGCCTGGGTTCATATACTACCCAAGCTACCCGACGTATCCTAGCAATCCAGTCTGGGCCGATTCGCCGATAATCACTTGTAATTCGTATTACAACTCAACTGGTCCAGTCTACTCTGCCAAGACTACCGTGACCTCTACCGCATCATCTGTGCGAGGAATAGAGACGGGCCGAGCTGAACAGGGCAACTCATCTAATCAAACTCTAATATCGGATAGTTCTTCCTTCAGTTCACAGTGGTCGGCTGTTGCATCTCTAAAGATTCTTCCAGAATCCCACCGACTTGCAGAGAACTACTCAGCAATCCGTAACTATTGCGGAAGCTGCGGAGCTAGAATGAAAAATCAAAATTGGAAGTTCTGCCCAACTTGCGGAACGAAAGTATAAACCATAACTTAATGTCAGGCTTAAAAGGGATCCTTGCAAGGATCCCTTTTTAATTTTATCAGGATTCTTAGTACAATAAAATCATAAGTATTTTATCACTAAACCAAATTGCATGGATTACTTACAAAGGCTCAAAGCCGAGACCGCTGCTAGAGAACAGTTTGAAGAAGAGAACATGAGACTTAAAGTCCTGTTCATAAAGATCAATGAGTATCACTCAGCATACGACGGAGACTTTATCAATGCGCTGGAACAGTTTATGAAATCCTACACTCCGCCGAAGAAGAACTCTATTTCTCAACACTAAATTAATCTAACTCCACCTTTACAAAAATGAAAAAACTAACGCTAACACTACTCTTTATCGCGACCTTCCTAACCGGATTCGCGAATTTTCCAAATCATTTTAAGATCTCAGAAGACATAATCTCAATCGGGACCTGCTTCACTCTCAGTGATAACCTGGGAACAGTCGACGAGGAATTGCTCAGTGCCTCTACCGTATTCATCTACTACAACTCAGCAAAAGTCAAGACTGCTGTCGCAAAGGAGGCGATCTTCTCCTTTGGAACCCAGATCGCAGTGTATGACGGTAACTCAAACCTAATAGGCTACATCAAGGAAGAGGTGTTAAGCTCGACGTTCTCAGTCTACGCGATCTACACCATTCGAGACAAGAACGATCGAATACTTGCAGTGTCCAAAAAGCTCGACCTCTTTGGTACCAGGATCGACCTCTATGACAATTCCGGAAATAAGATAATAGAACTCATTCGACCCCTATTCAATCCCTTCTCAGATACCTGGGATGTGAATGTTTTAAAGAAGGGAATCGTTGACGACAGGATCTTGCTCTTTATTCCTTGCTACAAAACTGCAGCCGACAAAGAACGTAAAAAACACAGTCACTAATGAAAGTAATATTCCTAGACTTTGACGGAGTCCTAAATTCAGAAAAATGGATGAAAGAACGTCAAGATACAGTCGACCCTCACGCAGTCGCAGCACAATATCCTTTTTACGAGATAGACCCGGCTTCTGTTTGTGAACTAAATCGAATTATCGATGCGACAGGTGCAAAGGTCGTCGTGTCTTCCACTTGGAGACACGGAAGGTCTTGCGAGGAGCTCACCTCAATCCTAAAGTTTCATGGATTTGAAGGTGAGATCATCGACGCCACACCAAGCATAGGCTATTTTAAAGAGTATCACATACCTCGAGGCTGTGAGATTGAGTGGTGGGTAGAAAACAAGGGAAAGTTCAAGCGGATCAACTGGTCGATCGCAAAGCAGAGAGAATACATTGCCGAGGCAATCGTAAAGAACTATGTGATACTCGATGATGATTCTGACATGCTTTTAAGTCAAAGGGAGCACTTTGTAAAAACTAGCTGGAAGGACGGTCTTACTCCGGAACTTGCAAATAAAGCCATCGAAATACTTAACACTCCGGTAGAAAAATTGTATTATGACATAGACTGGAAAAATTATGACGAAAACTTATCATGACTTTAAGGCAGAGGTAGCTCAAAAATATCGATTGGGCTCAAAGCTGGTAATCGGACATCGTCCTACTTATTATGATGAAGCAGCCGAGCTCTATGCTGAATACAGGGTTAAGCTTGCGCTAGAAGAAAGTAAAAAACTAAAACCGCAAATGAAAGATCAAATAGAATTCTCAGAGTTTCTTGAAATACAGAAGCGACTTGAAATAACCATCGGACTCGTCACTGATGCCGAAAGGGTGCCAAAGTCAGATAAGCTACTGAAGCTTACAGTAGATTTTGGAAACTCTGACGTGAGAATTGTCGTCACTAATATCGGATCACACGTTAGGCTTTTAAGTGAGCTAACCGGACACAAAATGCTTTTTGTGACCAATCTAAAACCTACCAAGATCATGGGAATTGAGTCCACTGCAATGATCATGCCTGGAGAAATCGAAAGGTTCCAGACAGTTACAGTGGTCGGCCAAATAGGAAACACAATACTATGAAAGTAATATTTCTGGATCACGACGGGGTGATCTGCCTGGTAGACGAGTGGGGAAGTCGAAATAAAAAGCGCCAGACTTGGACTGCAGAGACTGGCATCACTCGATATGAAGAGACTCCATTTAAGTTTAGGGTGGATAACTTTAATCAAAAGGCAATAAGGGTCCTAAACTCTATCCTTGAGGAGACTGGTGCAGAGATCGTAGTGTCTTCAGACTGGAGGTGTCATGGAACCCTTACCGAAATGGGTGAATATTACCTCGAGCAGGGTATTGCTAAGCGACCAATCGATTTTACACCAACTGCCCTGTCCAGAAACCTGAGGTTTTGGGATCCTCGGACCGACCTCGAAGAGACCAGATCATATGAAATATTAGAGTGGCTAAAGGCTCACCCAGAAGTCACCAATTGGGTTGCAGTAGACGACCTCGATATGCATGCCAGGATAAATCCAGAGACCGGCATCACCCGATGGGGTCTCTCTAACTTTGTATGGACGCCCCTATCGACCGAGGGCATTAAGCAGAGCGGAATAAAAGATAAAATACTTAAATTTTTACAATAATATGGAAAAAAACGGCAAAATGACATTGTCTGAAGACGTAGAAGTCGACATTACAGTTACAGTAAGCGATGTTGAGACCTTCATCAAGAATCACGCTACCCCAACTGACATTTCAATCCTGCGTAGGACGATGCGAGACCTGGGCTACGATGAAAAGACTCCGATGGCAGAAGGCAGTCTTGTAAGATCGATGAAAGCTGAACTTTTGAACCTGGCAGCAAACACATACACATTAGAGGAACTCGAAAGGAGACTCGGAACGCAATTTGATCTAATATGAGAAGAGCATTCGGCGGAGCAATACTAAGAGACGATTCACTGAGGATAATATCAGTAAATCTGGGAGCAGATTTTTGTGCAGAGCACGAACACGGCTTTTCTGGAATAAAGGAAAGGTTTGGCATAGGAGAAAAGAAGGGACTCATCAATCGACTTATTGGATCTGAAAAGCTTGGCATCGATGCTAGACGGATAACCAACAAGGTCGACTCGCTGCTCAAGTTTGACATTGAGATTGACGCTCGACTCAACGGTGAGGCGCGCAAGACCAAAATGCACGGCTTGGGAATGACGAATCCCTACTTTCCAGCCACTAGAAATTCGGTCGATCAGTTTACCTATCATACCAGTTCTACCTGGTTTGACAGGTCTCGAGAAGAAGTTCTTGCTTACTGGTCAGACAGCAGGTTTCTTCTTTTGCTTGAGTCTGAACTGGACATTTCTGATCTTGCTGAAGCATTTTCAAATCTTGACATTGCGATGTGGATGGGAGGATCGGGTGCATTTAAGAACGCCGGTCTAACTATCGCAATAGCATCAAGGCTTCCCAAGGAGTTCACTGATGAGTTGCTAAAACTTGATCTTGATCGTATTGAACTCATAAAAGCAGCAGAAGCTACAGGCATCTATGATACGTTAAAGAAGGCCGGCAAAGGATATTACGCTCTTTCACCAAGATGGAAGGACGAGACCAAAAAGGAAATTATATTTTGGCTCAATCCTTGGGATCAACACATCTATAACTATGGCTGGTATGGAATAGCTGACCTTACTGCATGGGCGAAAGGCGAAGGTCCAATCATAAAAGCTGCAGAATCTGTTTAATTGATTTTAGTTTTGTAGTATCATAATTCTAACAAAAACCGAGTTATGAAAAAATTTGCAGCTCTCATCCTAGTCATCTTTACCCTTACTGCATTTTCAATGTGCAAAGAAGAGAGAGACTACTTAGCTATTTGTAAGACACAGATTGCCAAGTATAATCCTCCAAGAAAGGATTATGTGATCGTGATCGATTATACGAAGAGCATTTCAGCTAAGAGACTCTATGTGATTGAAGTAAAGACTGGTAAAGTAGTGATAAATGACTTTGTTTCCCACAGTCTAATGAGCGGGATCCTGCATCCTAACGATACAAGCAGTGTTGTTGGCTCTAATAAAACAGTGACTGGCACTTTTCTTACACAGGAGAAATTTACAGGCGAGCTTGGTCTTGGAATGAGAATTAAAGGGTTAGACTCATTCAATAAGAACACCAGGGATCGTAACATCGTCTTTCACAAGATGATCTATATTCCATATAGTCTGGGTTGCTTTGCTACCCCTGATGAAACTAATACTAAACTGATAAACTTAACTAATGGTGGCTGTTTGGTCGTGGTGATCAAGTAGTTACTCCCGGAAAAAGCTCGTTCTTATTTAGGATGAGCTTTATTTCTGGACCAGCAGCTTCTCCGACCGGAGCATTTCTGTGTTGCAACTCTCTAAATGCTTGATACGCAGAAAGCTCAGGCTTAGAGTGAGTTTTTAAGTAATACCACTTTTCAAAATCATTCATTCCCTGCAATTCAGAGTCCTTAATGTCCTTTGCTGCGACATATCGGGCTTCTCCCTCCTTTGTTTTATTCCAATTATATCTATCTGTGTAGATTATCGTGGTAGGGTCGGCTGGATTTGGATCATTTGGATCTACTTCCCAATTTCCGCGACCGACTGTTGTTGCCATTGCAAACTTAGGATCTGTTGTAGATAATTGGATTAGTTTTTTCCAATCTAGCTCTTCTGCCTTGTTTTGAACAAACCACTTGTCGTAATCTGGACCAAAATCGATATACTCAGTATCGCCTTTAGTCTTACCTACGTATTTTGGTCTCTTTCTTGCATTCTGTATAGCATTCCACAAGGCAACGAGTTGGTCCTTTGTAAAATCAGCATTGGTTAGCTCCTTGGGATGGATCATCTGCTTTAAGTTAGGCGGAATCACCTGAAACATTGAAGTAGTTACAGCCGCTTCTTTCTTAGGAGTAAACTTTACGGGCTCCTTTTTAGCATACTGTGAAAAAGAATCTACTGTGCTAGGCTTTGGCGCTACTGTGTCTAGCGCTATCGGTTTATTGGGATCAAAATACTTTGTGCTTGCAGCTTGAGTGGAAGTTGAGGTATCGCTCATCAACTTAGGATAGGTCTTGGCACCAATAACTCCATCTGGATCTAATCCGTTCTTCTTTTGAAATTCGACTACTGCAGCTTTAGTCTTTTCACCAAACGTGCCAGTCGGCTTATCAAGTTTCAATAAGCCCAGTGAAATAAGCTTGGTCTGTATTGCCTTTACTGCATCTCCTTTAGATCCGACTTGATAGGTAGCGGACTGTGCCTGTTCATTTATAAATCCTTCAAAAGTAAGTAGCATTTCTTTATCTTTATTTTGTGATTGCTCCGTGAGAGTTAAACATATTGAGATTGATCTTCTTCTCTTTACCGTTTTCTCCCTCACAAGTAATAGCGTACTCGTCAGCTTCCTTTACTTTATACTTCATTCCTGAATAGACAATAGTTTTGCCTTTAAGCTTTGCAAACTCTTCCTTTGTTATAGGATCGCCGTATTCTTTTTTCATCGATTCGCTCACAAAGCTTTCGAAAGTGTGCACAAAAGGCATCTTGATTCCGATCATTTTTCCGTGAGCTGCTGGGTGAGACTTGGTCATACCCATCTTATTCATTAGGAAGTCTGCAACCTCTTCAATATCGTCCTTTGCTGAAGATATGTGGTCCTCTGCCCAATCGTGTCCGTTGTGGATTATTTCATCGACTGCCTTTGGATCCATCTCTTCGATTATTTCGATGAGACGCTTGATTGTCTGGACGTTTCCAGCAAACATATAATTTTCAGTCATTTCTTCTTTGCCGTTCATGTGGTTAGAATCACCACAGCCGCAACTGCATTCGTTAGTTTTCATCTTTTGTCAGCTATTATTTTTTAGCAGAAGTCTGCTTGATCATTTTTTGAACGACTTGGTGGATCTCTACGAGTTTGTTCTTCACGTCAGCGATCTCGTTCTTCTTTGCCTCATCAATTGCACCAGAAGCTTTCATCAGGTTCTTAGCAAGGACGATTCTCTTGCGTTTCTTAGCGTCTTTTGCATCAAGCTGAAGACCGGGTTTCTTTTTGTCCTTGTCCTTCTTCTCTAGCTTTTTCTCCTCCTTGTTTAAAGTAGCCATGTCGATCTCTTTTTTACCAAGAGACTTTTTTAGGGCATCTTTTTGCATGTCGATCTTACCGATCCACTTTTCTTTCTTTGCCTCATTAACGAATTCGTCGAATTTCTTTATTTGATTGCTCATTGTCAGTACTTTTTTTTATTTATTTACTCTGAATACATCTTTTTGTATGCCTCGCTAATTGCATCGATCAGACCCTCAATGTCGCCCTTTCTTCTAAGCTCTTTGAATACAAGATTCTCGATTGAAAATTCTCCGCCAGATGCAAGCCCTTCTTTGCGGTCGTTCATTATCTTTTTCTTGATCCTTTCAAGATAATCGAACAGCTCTTTTGCTTCCCCAGGAGAAGCGCTTCTAAGCTTCTTGGTCATCTCTTTTATTTCGGATTTTAGGACTCTAACCTTTTCGTTAACGTCCTTCTCGTCGACCATTGGAGGGGTGTAGCTTGGCACGGTGATCCACTTGTCCTTTAGTATAGAATAGAGACCCGATGAAACGTGCTGTTCGTTCTTGTCCTGAACGTAGCACTCAACATCGTGACCTCTAAGAACCACCTGGTGTCTTTGATTCCAGATAAATCTCTGACCGTCTAACGCTTTTCTTACGAGCTCGACATTTTTATCAACTTGTGAAAAGTCTATAATGATGTGAGTGTCAAGGTCAGAAGAGTCCGTCCAGTTGTAATTCGCAAGGGAGCCAGTCAATTGTATGTCAACTATCTGTACGTTAAGTTTTAGCGATTCCCAAAAGTCCCTAGAGATTTCAAGCAGTTTCGTCCTTATTTCCGGATCCATTCGGTTCTCCTTCCATATCTTTGGACACAGCTCTTTGTGGTATTCTACTTTCTCGTTGATCCATTCATTAAAACCCTTGACCATCTTTTAAAATCAGTTTATGTTATTTATCTGAACTGGAGAATCAATAAATAATTTAATAGGGGTCAAGATCTTAGTATAATAAACTTCCTATATTACAAAAAATAAAAAGAAAGGAGAATATCATGAAACGAATGTGAAAAAAATAACAGTTTTATGAAAAGAGACAAGTATTTCGAAGCAGAGCTTGAGTGGTTTGCTTTGAACGAAAGATACGATCGCAACGATGCCGCACAGCGCGCATTGGGTTGGATCGATCTCGAGATTCCCCGTTTTATTGGGTACAAAAAGAGTCTGACTCTTAGATCAGACATTGAAAATCGCGAAGACGCATGGGTCTTCCAAGAAATCATTAAGAAGTTCGGTACCTCACCAACTTCACGTAAAAAGGACTTTCTTTTTTACGATCCAACTCTGCGCAAAAAGGTAACACTTCGTGCAGGAATTCGTGACATTCGTCCGACTGAGTACGAACAGCTTGCGCCACAGGTCAAAAAGTGGTTTAGCCTTAACCTGCACAAGGTTTCCACATGGAACGCTTCTTACTGGTGCACAGTACCCAGATTCTTCTTTGACGAAAAGGTAGAGAAGAACTACTGTACTAAAGTACGAGTGCACGACGAGCTCCTTGCTCAGGAAAAAGCTGAGATTGAGAAGGCAATGCGCAGCAATCCGCTATTCAATAAGGTTGACGACTATTGGTACGGCGACAATTGGAACGCACCAAAATGGTACCGTCGTCATCGCAATCGCAGTGAGAAGATGAAGGCAAAGGCGGCTCTCACTCGCTTCATTAAGGAAGGAGACGATCCAGACATCTCGCCTAATTATAAAGACGCAAGCAATTACTGGTGATATGGGAAAGAACAAATCACATAAGGCAAGAAAGAGAAAGATCCGATTGAGTCACCCATGTGGCTGTTACTTCTGTTGTGGAGATCCCAGTGCAGAGCACAGAAAGCTAAAGCTGAAGATACCAAAACACAGAAAAAAGAATTGGATGGATCCAGAAAATTAGCGCATTTCCTAGGTGATTAAATAAATAACCCTATATGATAATGATATTTGAACACTGGTTAACAGAGAGCAAAAAACCCAAGGGAGCTCCCGACTGGCACGACAGTTCTGCGCCAGACGCAAAAGGTAAATTTAAAGAGCTTGGAGTCACGGCACTGGCCGATTGGCTAATTAAGACTAGGGGTAGAAACCTACAAAAGATCTCTGGCAGCCTAAACCAGCAGATCGTCTTTAATCGTAAAAAGAATCCATCGTATGCTAAAAAGATGGAGAGCGTGCGTAAGGCAGTAAAGAGAAAACTCAAAAAATAATTTGGTTTTACCGGAAATTTAATCGTACTGGAATTTTTAGTATTCTAATATTAAATGACCCGCAGCATTGACGGTTGATCGCCTGGCCTCTAAAACCACGGCAACGGAGTTCGATTCTCCGGTGGGTCACACGGTTCTGATCGAAGACAAATAGTGATAGGAAACTGGACTCAACCAGATTCATAAACGGTAAACCGCTATTGCAGGCTATTCCAGTTAGCCGCCATTTGTTGCAGATGTGTAGTGAAACGTCAGTGGATAGCATTAGAGCTCACACTTACATTCCAACTGGAAATTGGACAGAACCTAATTATTGCTAGTGTAATAAAATGCTTCAGAAGAAGGCGCATTTCCACAAATTGGTTATCAGAGTATCAACCTATAAAAACCATAGAAGATGAAAGAAAAGAAAGAAAAGTCTGGAACAAGTGTTACTTATTTTAAAAATGGAATAGTTCTTAGAAAAAAGAACAGAAGATTTGAAATATACGATCTTCCTGATCATTTTCAAGGTCATGCTATCGAACTAAGAGCTTTTACTACAATAGATCCTAAAGATGCTGAACAGTATCGTAAACAAGGAGCTCAAGTTTTTAGAGATAGAGTAGCAGTTACAAGGCTTACTTTTAAAGAAGAAACCTTCTACGAAGTTTGTCACTCAAGTCTGGAGTTTCTTAAAATGAAACGAACAGGCAAAATATAATCTTAAGAGCACCGGATACTCACCTTAATAGGTCAAGTCCGGTGCTTATCTACTTTTTTTCTTAACCGAATAAAAATAGTGATACTCTGTTCTTTGAAGACAAATGATAGGTGCATGGCGAAATTGGTAGACGCAGTACAGCTTACACAGGTTGCAAATTAAAGTATCCTCCCTGTTGAAAGAAGCAATGTATGGTGGAAGTAAGGCATTAATAAGGGCACACTTTACAGGTTCGAATCCTGTTGCACCTGCTATTAAAATATTGATACTCTGTTCTTTGAAGACAAATAGTGACAGTGCTAGGTTGAAACCCCTACTAATGCAAAAATGGGTCACAAGCTTTACCAGAAGCTGTTATTTGTTAGAGAAGTAGTGAAAAGGTTGGCTAATAGAGAAATCTTGTGAGTCAATTGAAATCGGGAATTGAGTGGTTTGGAACTCAATCTACTATCCAACTGGTTATTGGAAACAGAGTATCATCTTATTAATCATAACAAAAATTAAGTGAAACTCTCAAAAATATTTTAGTATAAATAATCATATAAACAACAAGTCATGAAACACTAGATCAAAGACAAATTAGTAGTCATCGTAAGAGAGGATCTACTACTTGGACAACAAGCAGTGCAGGCCGGTCATGCTGCTATCGATTTTCAACACCGGTTTCCAGAAATATCTAAAAAATGGTGGACTCAATCCAATTATCTAGTCTACCTTGCTGTAAAGACTGAATCTGAACTCAGTCAATATCTACAAAAGGCTCAATCCAAAGGCATAGCCAGTACAGCATTCACCGAACCAGACATACAAAACAGCTTAACTGCAATTGCTTTAGAACCGTGCGATGCAACTCGCAGATTGGTTAGTAATTTGCCATTGGCATTCAAAAAGAAGATGTGCCATGCAAACTAACTTAATTCTTCAATCCAATAGCAGTGAGCGTGTGGTCTTTCACTACAATAAGGCACACAACACGGATCACAATATCCCATGCTGGATCATTAAGCACAAGGGCAAGACTCACTACGTCGATCATCTTGATTCAAAGGTCGGTTTCTCTACGAAAGAGACTCCGGATAATCCACACACAAAAGGTTCCCTGCAATTTAAGGGAAGACTCAGCATCTTCAAAGAGGAAAATGAAATAATCGCAAAGATAGAGTGATATTATGCTCCTGTGACCGAGAGGCAAGGTATTAGTCCGCAAGACTAGGTAGGTAGGTTCGAGTACTGCCAGGAGCTCTACAAAAAAATAAAAAGAAAGTATGAATAAGTACGAAAGGCTCAAGACGGAGCTGGAAGAAAAAGGAACGGGCAAGATGACCTGCTTTGGCCATTCGATGGAGCCAATATTACAAACGGGTGCAACCCTCACCTTCATTAAAAGGGAAAGCTATGAAGTCGGTGATGTCGTCTTTAGTAAAGTAAGGGGACGCTACATCGATGCACACAAAATAACTAAAAAGGCAGAAGACGGCCGTTGCCTGATCTCAAACAACAAAGGTCACGACAACGGTTGGACCAAAACAATTTACGGCAAGGCAGTACTTGCTGAATATTCAAATAAAAAACCAACAGCATTATGAAGCACTAGATCCACATTCGCAGCCCAGTTTCCAGATTTGACCCTGCACTCAAATCAAAAAATTAAAACTAAAAAACAAAAATTAAAAATGGAAACTAAACAAATAGCTGCTACAAAAGAAAACGTTGAGATTGCAATCAACAACATTAAGAAATTCGCAGAAGCCAAAGGCTACCAGATCAGGGGCGAGTTTAAAAAAGAAGGGATCCTCTCCTCTATTTTCGGATCCAATCTCAAGTTTAAGAGCTGGTCTCAGCAGAAGGTTCTTAAAAATTACCTATGGAGGTTAGACAAGAGGGTGACGATGGACCAAGCAAATAAATTCTTGCACTTTCTATACAAGAAAGTCTACGACCTTGAAACTGCACCAAATGTCGACTATTCTGAAAAGGAACTGAAGATCAAGGCTGCAAGAAAAGCTTGGAAGAAAGTACAAGCCGAGGCAGATCGACTCCATGCCGAATACAGGACAGAAAAAGGAGATTTCTATAAGAAGTAATCGAAAAGGGCCAGCCTAAGCTGGCCCTTTTACTTTTTAAAGCTGGCACCATCAAGATAGAGAACTCTAATCTGCTGGTTCTGTGCCGTCCAACCAAT
>Ga0208250_1000059_pt1 | contig 39104 bp, 39 predicted proteins | sample CryBogCBE18Aug09_FD_184557 | JGI IMG/M metagenome (GOLD analysis project Ga0208250, IMG submission 184557) | Freshwater microbial communities from Crystal Bog, Wisconsin, USA - CBE18Aug09 (SPAdes) (version 2) | ecosystem: Environmental > Aquatic > Freshwater > Lake | place: Crystal Bog... | reverse complement strand
ATCCAGGCGGAGCATCTTATGCTACATCCACTAGTGCCGTAACTGGTGCAATAAAGATTACATTACCTCAAGGTTTTACAAATACCATGATGCGTATGACCGTTCGTGTTTATACCTTCGACGGCTTAAGTTTTGATATCATTTGTGGTGGTTATAACTATGCTCCTAATAACACTTGGTATAATACATTTGCATATATTAATACTCAATCAAGAGGAAGTCTAAATGTAAGATTTGGCTATGATGGTACATATACTTGTATATACATTGGCGAAACCGGTACAACTTGGGCTTATCCACAGGTATACGTTACAGATTTCCAAGCAGGTTATAGTAACTATGCAGCTTCACAATGGAATACTGGTTGGTCAGTTTCTTTTGCAACAACACTTTTGAATGTAACTTCATCAGTCAATACTGCATCAATGGTATTGTATGCTAATGGTTCTGGGTTAACTAGCTTAACAGGGTCTAATGTCACCGGCCAAGTAGGTTATGCCGCAGTTGCCAACTCAGTAGCAGGTGCAAATGTATCAGGTGCAGTTGCATACGCGACTACTGCCAATGCAGTTGCTGGCGGTAACGTAAGTGGTGCAGTTGGATTGGCTACATATGCAACCACAGCTAACTCAGTTGCTGGTGCGAATGTGTCAGGTGCGGTTTCATATGCATCTACAGCTAACTCAGTGGCAGGTGCAAATGTGTCAGGTGCAGTTGCATACGCGACTACTGCCAACGCAGTTGCCGGTGCAAATGTCAGTGGTACTGTAGCAAACGCAACATATGCCACTAGTGCAGGTAGTGCCACGGTGGCAAGTTCAGCAAATTCAGTAGCAGGTGCTAATGTTAGTGGTCAAGTATCTTATGCCGCAACCGCAAATGCTGTAGCAGGAGCAAACGTTAGCGGTCAAGTAGGATATGCTGCGGTAGCTAATAGTGTAGCAGGAAGCAACGTGACCGGCACAGTATCGCAAGCAACTACTGTAATGGGGAACACTCAAAATAATATTAATACATTAAACAATATTACTATTATAAACGCAGGTGCAAACACAACAGCAGGCACAATTACTGGTAACTGGGCACTTAGCGCAGGAAGTAAGCTAACAGCTACATACGCTGACTTGGGTGAATATTATAGTAGTGATAGCAATTATGAACCGGGTACTGTATTAATGTTTGGTGGCATAAATGAAGTAACTATGGCTGAAGATGGCACAAACAGAATTGCCGGTGTAGTAAGTACAAATCCTGCTTATGTTATGAACAGTGGCATAAATGCTGAATACCCAGTAGTATTAGCACTTCAAGGTCGTGTGCCTTGTAAAGTAAGAGGCAAAATTACCAAAGGTGATATGCTAATATCAGGTGGCAATGGATACGCAAGACCAAGTAGTAGTCCACTAATCGGTACTGTAATAGGCAAAGCACTAGCTGATTATAACGGCAATGACGGCATTATTGAAATTGCTGTTGGCAGATTATAAGACTGTATTAATCCCATAATGTGATAAATAGTATTGTTCATTGCATGGTTGCAATGACTTACGCGGATACCACCGCGTAGTGGCTAGAACCCACATATAAGGAGAAAAAAAATGGGACGTCCGATTAAAATAGCAAAGTCGCAAGCAGTATTGACACTTACTGCTACAACAGCGGCAGGTCACGTAGTGACCGTGTCACAAAATATTAGACAACCAGCTAGTGGTTATACAAGCACTGCAGGTGAAGGTCTTGTTCCAAACATGCCATTCACTGTAGCATCAACTGTTGGCGGCTTAGTTGCTGGCACAACATATTATGTTGAAAACATTTTAAGTAATAATACATTCAGTGTTTCAGCAACAGAATTAAGTGTTCAACCAAGAACATACCCATCAATTACTAACACATCAGCCCAATCAGTAGCTTTAACAGTTGGTTTAATTGATTATGGATTTAGTAATCCAGACGGTTCAAATACAGCAACAAATATGACATCATATGGTGCTGTAGGTGGTAACACAGCACAGTTTGGTAAACAAACATTAGTAAACGTAGCATTCGGTGCCAACTTAGTTGGTACAGTTTTTGCAAGTAATGCTAGTGCTACAATTGTTGGTTTAGGTACTGACTTTGCTAACGTAGCAAATGGTACACATCTTTATGCTTATCAAGGCACACCAAATAATTACAGCTTAAATTTATTAGGTGTAGTATCAAACAATGTAGGTAATGTAACAGTTGCAGTTGCTAATAGTACTGCTACCGGTAACGTTATTGGTACTTCTGGCAATGCTCAAACTCTTGTAGCAGGTGATCCAGTTATATTTGATACATCATTTGGTAACTTAGTAGCTAACAGTACATATTTCGTAAGAAATATTCCAAACGCTGCTGCATTTACAGTTGCTGCATATCCAGGTGGTCCAAACGTTGCTTTAGCATCAAACGCAAGCGTAACAGCAAATGCTATCCAAAACCAAGCAGTATTGAGTGCTAACTCAAATTACAATGCTGCAGGATTCAATGGTTACGGTGATCCTTTATTAGGTGCACTTCCAGAAGCAGGATATATTGTTCGTCAAAAAGGCAAATCAAAATATCTTGTACACGGTACAGTAACTGGTATTACAGCTCCTGCTTATACAGCAAACGTAGCAAACGCATCATTGGGACCAAACACAATGTCAATTATTGCTACAACAGCAACTCCATCAACTGAGTATGTATATTCATTAAGTGATTATCAAAGTGAAGTGTTCCCAGCAACAGTTGCAGATGGTTCATTAACACCTGGTTCAGTATACACAATTTACTACTCAGGTAATACTAACTGGACAGCAATTGGATCAGCTAGTAACATGACTGGTGTAACATTCACAGCAGCTAGCGCAGGTGGTTCAGGTACAGGTTTAGCTGTATTGTCTAATGTATATCCAGATGTCATCGCTACATTTGGTACAGCATACGCAGGCAACACATACGGTGGACAACCTCAGCCTATCGTAACTATTAACAACACTTAATAGTCATGCCAGCAGCAGCACGTATCAACAAAATGAAAACAGAAACAGATATTGCTGTACTTCAGGTCCAGGTGTCAAACCTGGACCAGAAGTTTGTTGATTTAAAAGATTGTGTTGACAATCTTGATGATAAAGTAGAACATAATTTCGATAAAATACACGACACACTACGTAATTTCCAAGAAGAAAATCAAAGACAACATAAAGAAGTCAACGGTAAAATTAACAGTTTAGAAAAATGGCGTTGGATGATAATGGGCGGTGCTGCTACAGCAGGCGCGTTAGGATTTCACGTTATTGCTAAGATACTCGGTATGTAATCATATTCACAAGAGATTTTAATTTTTCTTGTACCACATCTATATTGACTGTGCTAAACAATCCACTATGTAATGGTTTAGGATATTGATTTTCGCCTACCCATGCATAACCACAATGTTCATCATTTAATATGGGTATAAATTCGTTTTCAACAGCACAAAAGAAAGTATGATATGTAAACGTATTGTTTACAAACTTTTGTATTGGAATTAATTTTGTTATATCAGAGAATTGCATTTCTTCAAAGCATTCTCTTTTAAGACCATCTAACAGTGTTTCGTCTTTTTCAATTTTACCGCCAGGTATACTCCAGTTATAATTTTTATCATTACGCATCAAATACAAAAAACGATTTGTACTTTTGCAGTAAAAGAATATACCGGCGGCTACATTAGACATTATTACTCGTTAATGTTTTCTTCGATGATTGTTTTATTTGGTTTACTATTAGGATTAAATGTATCGGTTTTCATTCCCATCATAGTAGCGAATGAACCTACAAATGCACCAACAACCATACTAAATGCTGGACCTAAAATCTTAAAGATTTCAGCGTTATCAACTACAGTGTTAGGTACAAATAAACCTACTAACATTACTAATACAGTAGATACTAATACGCTACCTAAAACGATAGCCATCAATCTTAATACCCAAATCTGTGTTCTAACTTTTTCTTCTTCAATACTCATATTAATCTCCGTGTGATGTACTATTTAAGAATTAAATTACGATGCTATAATTTCCTTGATCATACCAGCCCTCGTATGATTTCATCCACACTTGTTCTTCTTGAACATATCTATATTGAATATTAGTAGCTAAATTAGTAACAAACTGCGGCGTAGTATCTGTTTGACTATCAAATGCTACAAACCATTCATTTGTAGTACCGTCATATTGTATGATATCATTAGCGTTTGCTACAAAGCCTGGTCCCCATGAAACAGTAGGGCTATCAACTGCACCAATTGGTTCTACAATCAAATATCTGATACCTGGAACAGGTCCGGGTAATCCTGCATTGGGACCTGTGACTTGTGGATTGATTACAGCATTGATAGGATCTAATGTATTTTGAGGTAATGTGTCAGGATCAATATTATAAATTAAGAATCTATCATCTAATGGATTTGAAACAATTGTACCTACAATGTCTGTATCCATATAAGGATTCTCTAGCCATATTTGACTGATACCAGGACGTATTGTTCCGTATACATTAAGTAACGCACTCCAATACAAATCTGTATCAGGAGGTGTTACATTATTAAGATCAGTGTTTGCAGGGTAGAAAGGTTCGTTAGCAGGAAGTAATTGTAACATATTGCCTTGCAACAATAACTTATATCCATATGGTGTAACTTTTAATCTAGTGCCTAATAACAAGTCATCATTTTGTATATCTTGTAATGCATTACCTTGATAGATAGACATAATGATTTTTTCAATAACACCCATTTTAAGAAGTTTAGCAGGTGTGCTTAACCATATAGGCATGTAAAACTTCCAAGTCATAATATCAATAGGATTATTATTGCCAATTGGAATAGTTCTACTTGTAAATGTTAATCCATCTTGGAATACTGAACTTAATGAAGTCCAGTCAATAAAGTTATCAGTGCTTTGTATTTCTAGTGCAGGATTAAACAATGTTCCTAATTGTTCAATCAATTGTAATTTTTGATTATAGTTTGTAGTCCAAAAGTCTACATTTATTTTTAATGTATATGGTACTGGCATTAAACGTTGAATTGAAAATGCTTGACCTTGTGTGGTTTCGTATTGTTGAGTTTCATCATTATAATGGCGTTGTCTCACTTGCAGTTGATCTACAAATGTAGGATCAGTTGTCCATTTTTGATTATATTCTAAACCACTGATATAATAAGTAATCATTGGCGCGGTTGGCAATGTACTTGCACTGTTATTATTAATTACAGTAGCTGCTTGACGACTTTGATCGCCATACATAATAGGTACACGAACATAGATAGGGTTACCAGCTGGATCATTGCCAAATGTAACTTGCCAATTGCTAAAGATTTTTGCAAATTGAATTAAGAATCTGCGTATCTGATTATCGTAAAAAAATTGTGCCATATGTTAATCTACTACTGGTGGTAATGTAGGAGGACTTTGTGTAAGTATTCCTGATAACGGCTGTGCTTGCGTAGTTGTTGTACCGTTTGTAAGCACAGTTGTGTTTGAGTTATTTATGAAGCCTGAAAGTTGTGAAGTATTTGTGTTATCAGCAAAGCCAGTTTGTGTTCTCACGTTTTCGCTGATTCTTACCCAAAGTTTACCGTCCCAACGATACAATATTTGCGGCATATAATCTATACGTAAGTAATAGTCGCCAACTGCTGGGTTTGGTGGGAAAGCTATACCTGCATTAACAGGGAATCCATTTGGAGCATTAGCAGAACCAGTTAAGTAACCTGCACTGTAACCAAACGATTGTGGTGAATAACGTGCAATATATTGGAATCGAGGATCGCAGTCTGCACGATAGTCCATTTGTTGTGTGATATTGCCTGTAAAACCAGGAGCAACTGGGTTCTGATCAGCAGTTGCATAAGTGTTATCGGCAGTACCATATGGGCCTGTGATAGTAGTAAATGTTGTTTCAAATACTAATACTTTATCGCCGCTTACAAATTGTGAATTGTTGCCTAACTTTTCAGGGGCAAGTGTTTCCATTTGCAAATGTGCTTGTACAAATTTATTAATAGAAGGAGCAGTTTTTCTTAGATTATCTAATGCTAACTTACTAATTCTAATAACAGGACTAGAAAATTTATAGTTAGGATTGTTTACAAATTCTATAGTACCAAGAGTTGCTGAAGGATTAGTTCCATCGTAAACTAATACATCTATAGGAGGTGCAGGCTGTCCATCTTCATATGTTAGATATGTATTGCCTTGCGCATCAGTTTCATATGCGCCATATGTTGGAACAACATAAAGGTTACTATTGTTATAGCCTGATTCAGGAACTTCTCTTTCTGCTTCTTGTAATGCAGCATCGTTAATAGCAATATTTGTATTGTATGTACTTAATATTGTGTTTAGTGTAGGATTAGTATCTACTGCCCAATATGTACTATTCGGTGGAGTAATACCTGCTGGTACAGGTTGTAATGATTTATAATTTACACCACCATATGTAATTACATAACCTTGTGGATAAGTTTTTGCTGGATCAAATATACCAAGATAGTTGTCTGTGTTTGTTGGTGCAGTAAGTACCTGCGAAAATTCTTCACTGCTAACAAGTGGTTCACATTTAATACGCCACAAATGCGGATACCATGTAGGACTAAATCCTTCACTAGCCCAGTTAGCATCTGTAATTTGCATAAAGCGTTTTAATGGTACAGGCACTGTAGCACTATCTAATGGGTCATAATCTAATAAGTGTGGCAATTCAATTACATCACCTACCATTAACTTTCTACCTACTTGTTCAATCATATCATTGTAATGAACAGTAATAAAAATAATATTGTTGTTTAAGAATAAACCAAATTGACTTAAATCAAAATCTAAATTCTGTACGTTGTAGTGTCCGCGTAATCTATAAATGCTAGTATCGTATGTACGATCACGGTTTTCCAAAAACAATAGGTCTTGAATGTTTTTAGGGTTTAGTGTATCATATTGGGGTTGCGTGTAGTCTGTACTAGGACCCTGATTGCTAGGACCCAAATACTTATGAATATATAAGTCAGTGCCGCCAGTAGTAAGCTGCTCTGATATATTCCTGTCAAAGAAGTCATAATCTGAGGTTTTCTGCGGGCGGTATAGGCTGAGCCTAGGCACGTTAAACTCCTACGGCTAGTTTTTTAGCCAATTTATTTGCCTTTAACGTAGCAGTTCTTTTTGCAATTGTTTCAGGACTTAATTTTTTACCATACATATGATTCTCTTCTCCTGACCTAGAACGTTTGTTTATATGCTCTATAGTTTGTTTGCGCCCTTTGGTCTTTTCAGATTGTTTTTTTCTAGATTCTATTGTTCTTGTTTGTCCCAAATGAGAAATACTAGCATTTACTCTATGCTCCTCTGTCCATTTCTTTCCAAAATTTGGATTTAACGATCCTCGTTTCCCAAACATTGGATTATTCTCACCCTTGAATTTTTCACTTTTTATTTTAGCGCCGGCAATTTTAATACATTCAAAAATCTTACCTGATACTTTATATCTATCTTGGCCCGGTCTTTCTCTGTACAGCATACAACTAAATGCATTCCATAGCTGATATTTTGATTTGGTTTCGGTGACCATTTTTGTTAATAACCAATGGCATATAAAATGTTCTCTAGCTGTGAGATTTACTAAATTATCATCGGTGTCTTTTCCACCTAAACATTTAGGCAAAATATGATGGCGCTCGGTGTAACCAACCACAGGTCTATTTTTTGCATTCTCGATAATAGAGAAGTACCATTTTTTATATTTAGAATCAGTAAACATATAGTTATTTATCGTATATTTACTTGTAAAATAATGCTTGACAAATGCCCAAAAATCGTATATAATATTATATAGTGTGATAGCCCTGTACGGAGAAGTATAATGAAGTCTGACATTAAAGAACTTAAGGTATCTCAAAACGATGCCAAATATTTGGGTACTGAACCCAAATTTGACAAACAGCCCAGTGAGAGCGAATACCAATTTGCAGTGATCAAGGCATTAAATTGGTACAATTACTTTTTTACAAACAAAGAAAGTAAGGAATTGTTATTGCAATATTTGGAACATAACGGGCGTGACAAAGACGCTAAACGTTTTCGTAAAGTAAGTGACAGTATTGTGTACCCAACTACAGGCTTTATGGCTCGTATGTCATTGCGTGGGCTTACATTAAGTGAGCAGCACAAATCAGGGCTTGATGTTGAAATCAATCGACTAATGGATACTGTTGCTGTTGACACTACTGATGAAGAAAAACCAAATCGACCCAATGTACAAGAGATTATGCGTGATCGTACATTGGAAGCAGGTGGCGAACTTGAAGGTTACTTTGACGAATTTTTCACTAACGGCTATCCAAAAGATTTTGAAAGTAAAGTCGTTGAAGAATTATCTAAACGTAACATACTTCCACAACATGTGCCAATGTTAGTTAAAGCATGGCAAGATCGTTTAGATGAATACAATGAATTACTTAAAGGTAAAGACAAAGATTTAGTTGAAGGTTACAATAATTTGGGCAAGACCCAAATTAAAAACGCAATTAAGTATTGCGAACAAATCATTAGTGACCTTAACGCTTATGTCAGTGTTAAGAAAACTAACAAAGCCCCACGTGCTAAAAAGGCAGTACCGCCCGAAAAGCGTGTGAGTAAGTTAAAGTATCTTAAAACATACAAAGATACTAAAACCAAACTTGAACTTAATAGTGTCAATCCAGTAAAACTAATTGGTGCAAGTGAGGCTTGGGTTTATGACACTGCTAAACGCAAACTACATCACTTTATCGCTGATAGCTATAGTAAAGAGTTTACCGTTAAAGGTAATCTATTGCTTGGCTTTGACACAAAAGAAAGTGAAACTAAAACACTACGTAAACCCGAAACACAAATCAAAGAGATTATGGGTAGCAAGCCTGCTGCACGTAAATTCTTTAAAGATATTAAAGCACTTGCGACTACACCAAAAGGTCGCTTTAATGAAAATATGATTATATTAAAGGCATTTTAATGGCAAAAGAAAAATCACAAGCATATCTAGAGGGTTATAATTGGGCTAAAAGAACTGCATCTTTTATTCCCTATAACCCTTATGATAAAGCAAGACCAAGTAAAGAAGATACACAAAATTCTAAAGATTGGTATGAAGGTTTTCATGATTACAAAAACACAAAAAGGAAAAAGAAATGAAAGATATTGATTTACAAAAGTACGAAGATTTTGTTGGAGCCGTAACTAGTGAGACTAGTAATGACTTAACAGAGTTTATGACTCGTTTAGACAGACTAGATGCTAATTGGGAAGGCTTTGGCGCCAATGGCGAATACATGCATGGTCCACAATTAAACGTGCCACTGTTTATAACAGGCGCAATGGGCTTGTGCAGCGAAAGCGGCGAGTTTATGGAAATCTGTAAAAAGATATTATTTCAAGGTAAGATGCTTGATGAGCATACACTTGTACATTTAAAACGTGAACTAGGCGATGTGATTTGGTATTGGATTAATTGCTGTCGCAGTTTAAATCTTGACCCTCAAGAAGTTATTGCTGAGAATGTTCGTAAACTTGAAAGCCGTTATCCCGGTGGCAGTTTTGACGTATATCATAGTGAGAATCGTAAAGAGAATGATCTTTGATTTATGCGGCCCAAGGATCCATAATTACAAAGGTTCCGTCATCTCTCTTCATTACGTTGGTATAATAATCGCCTGCAATATCAGTAACGACACCTAGTTTATTTGCGCCGGCGATTAATTTCTCCATAGCTTTGTATAATGATTGAAATTTAGTTTTAAAATAATTATAATCTTTAATATATTTCATAACTGAAATATCATCATCGGGGTGTAATTGTCTAAGTATGTGATTATATATTTGTTCAAGACTATAACCATAATCTGCTAACTGGCCCATATAACCTATAACATAATCTTCTATTGGGCTGAGTTTTTTTAACCTTTCCATTTCATACATTTTGAAATGTTGTCCTGCTATATTTCCCGCTTTAGTTTGATAGAATTTTGGATAATGAATATTAGGATTTTTAATTATAAATTTTAAAAATTTGTCTTGTAAACTTTCTGCTGCCGATTGAATAGAATCGTTATTGTATTTTGATACTAATATTTTAACCACCATGTTATGATCTTTTTTGCCGTAAACTACCCCATAATTTCCAGAACCAAGTTTAGTCCAACCCAAATCTTTCATATACTTGGATATATCTTTTCTGGTTAGTTCTTCTTCTATGTCTTTTATTAACATGATTTAGTATTTATTGTAATAAATAGTATTACAAAATTGGAATTCACTATGGCAATTAACGTACTTAACAATCCTTTAGATACCCCAAACGGGTATAATTTAGAACAAATGAAACAGGCTTTATTTCAAAATATAGCCTTACGTTTGGGTCAGGGAATTGTAGATGTTGAATTAGATCCTGAACATTATGAGGCTGCATATCTATATGCTATTAAAATATATAGACAACGTGCACAAAATGCCACTGTAGAAAGTTATACGTTAATGACTGCTATTGAAAATGTTGACACTTATACGTTGCCTAGTGAGTTTATTAACGTAAGATCAGTATTCAGAAGAACAATAGGTTTAGAAACAGGTCCAAGTTCAAGCAGTTTTGACCCATTCAGTAGTGCGATTCTTAACACATACTTGTTAAACTACAACTATACAGGCGGTATGGCAACATATGACTTTTATGCAGGTTATGTAGAATTAGCAGCACGTATGTTCGGTGGCTATCTTGTTTATACATTTAACCCTGTAACAAAAGTACTTAGAGTAGTCCGTGACTTTAAAGGTACCGGCGAACGTATATTAATTTGGGCTGACGTACAAAGACCTGAATTAGAATTATTACAAGACCCGGGTGCTGGCGTATGGATCGGCGACTTTATACTTGCTACTTGCCAAATCATATTAGGTGAAGCACGTGAGAAGTTTCAAAGTATCGCAGGTCCAGGTGGCGGTACAACATTAAACGGTACTGCTATGAAACAACAAGGTATGGACTTTCAAAATAGATTACTTGATGATCTACGCAAGTATCAAGATTACAGTCAACCATTAACTTGGATTCAAGGTTAAAATGAAGATCAAAGAATTGATTAGAGAAAATCAACAAATTGTTGATGCTAGTCATATCTATTCGATTGTCAAAAAGATCCATCGCAACTTTAATGACTTTGATGAGGGCGATATTACAGATCGTATCTATTGGTTTGATCAATATAAACTTGTGAACTTCCCTTTATCTAAGTTGAATCTCAATGAATGGGATGTTGATGAAGATTTAGTAGCAGATAATATTGCTAAGATTATGAAATCTCAGCATACTATGCCACCAGTAGTAATTGACCCATTTACTAATTCTATCATCGACGGAACTCATCGTGCGAATGCATATGCTAAATTGGGATACGATACCATCCCTGCTTATATAGGGTCAATTAAGTCTAGTAGTTATGGTGAACATGAATCACCGGACGATGAGTATTGAACCTAAACGCTTTATTTTGTCACGCTCCTGTAATACAATAATTACTACGGGAGTTTTTTCTTTTATGATCAGTGGAACAAAACCAGCAGCATTAATTGGTTCTGAAAGCATCGACAAAGAAAAAGAACCGAAAAACTTTTATCCCCTAAAATAAAATGTTATAATTGTAGCAAAGAAATTGACAGCATGAACTATGCTAGATGGCATGGGGATAAATGTAAAAATAAAAAGGAAAATATATGATTGTCGGTGTGTGTGGTTTCATCGGTAGTGGCAAAGATACAGCCGCAGATTATCTTTGTACGGTTCATGGCTTTAAACGACTTAGTTTCGCAGCAAGTTTAAAAGACGCAATTAGTATTATATTTGGTTGGGACCGTGAGTTATTAGAAGGTTCAACTAAACACAGTCGTGAATGGCGAGAGCAAGTTGACACTTGGTGGGCTAATAGATTAAACATGCCAAATCTTACCCCAAGATGGATATTACAATACTGGGGCACCGAAGTCTGTCGTCAAGGATTTCATCAAGATATTTGGATCGCTAGTTTAGAAAATAAACTACGCAGTCTTAATGAAGATATTGTAATTACTGATTGTCGTTTTCCAAATGAACTTAATGCCATTAAAAACATAGGTGGCATAACTATGCGTACACATCGTGGCACAGAACCTGAATGGGTGACTTACGCTGAGAAACTTAACAACGGCAGTGAATATCCACAACAAATGATTCAAGCACTTGAAGAAGTCTTTAAAGTGCATCCTAGTGAGTACAGCAGTGTTGGATTAGATTATGATTATCACTTAGACAATACAGGTACTATTGATTATCTACATAAACAATTAGAATCAGTAATCAATAGTCAAGTCTCCACGCTTCCACGTTAATTCTTTACGCTTAACTACTTCTACACAATTTAAGCAAATAGTTCTTAAATTACTCAATGATATATTTTTTAAATTTCCATCTATATGGAATATCGTCATTTGTGATGGATATAAACTTCTAAATCCGCAACTGTCACACACAGTTTTCTTTTTATAGCCGCTTTTCTCCCAGTTGGCTACTCTATTTTTGTTTTTAGCTTTCTTACTGCCACACTCATCACAAACGCTGCGATAATGAGTTATACCGTCTTTTTTATAATTTATGGCACTATAATTTTTATTACATTTTTTGCAAATAGGTCTGAAATAAATTACTCTATCAGGTATGGGTTCGTTTAAAGAAATTCCTAATTCTATTTTTTTGTTCAACTCTAATTTTTCTTTTAATTTTTTACAAAAAATAATATCGTCAGGGGTAGGTTTTCCTTCCTCAATCCTACGTTGCCTTTCTTCATCTTGTTTTCTTTTTGCTTCTCTACGAGCCTCGATTTTTTCTCTATTTTTGGGTACACCAAATTTGGGTCCTGCCCCCATTTTACCACCTTCAGCAATATTCCATCCTAAATTCTTAACTGGTCTATACTCATGTTCTAAAGTATAACAATAATCCTCAGAACCATATACTAAAACTTCGCATATTAATTTTTTTTTACCAAAAGTTTTAATTGCTTCAATTAGATTAATATTGTGATGTCTATTTTCTGATGCGCGTCTTAAATGGGTAGACATTCTTCCTTCAGGATATTTAGAAACTCCTATGTAACCCTGTGTCATAGGGTCAGTATGTGCAGCTAGATGTATCCAATATAATCCTGCTTCTCTATAATTCATAAATTTATTTATTACAATTACAATTAAATAACAAAGGTTTCCATATACCGACTTTTTTCAATAATTTCATAAATAATATTAAGCAATCAGGTTGTAAACCTCAAAATATTACACAAGGAATTTTAACATGGCATTAGTATCACCCGGCGTACAAGTTACTATCGTAGACGAATCGCAGTATCTTTCAGGCGCAGTAAATTCGGTTCCATTCATTTTATTGGCAACCGCAGCGAATAAAACAAATCCAAATAACCCTGGAACAGTTGCAGTAGGCACTATTCCTGCAAACGCAAATAAATTAACTTTAGTTACAAGTCAACAAGATTTGATATCAACATTTGGTAACCCATTTTTCTATAACACAACAAATGGTACACCAATCAATGGTTACGAATTAAATGAATACGGTTTGTTAGCAGCTTATTATGCACTTGGATTAACCAACTCAGCATATATTTTAAGAGCAGACATTGACTTAACTTCATTAATCGGTTCAGTAGGTCGCCCAGAAGGCAACCCTGCTAATGGCGCATGGTGGTTAAACACAACATCATCAACTTGGGGTTTATATGAATTCGACCAAGTTACAGGCACATTTAATTTACAATCACCAATCGTAATTAATTCAGATGATTATTCATCTTACGTAACAGCAGGCGTACCAAATGCAAGTTTAGGTACAGTAGGTGATTATGCTGTGATTGCCACAGATATTAATGGTACTCCAACAGCTTCAAATGGTCAGCAGTTCTTCTATAAGAACTTATCTAACCAATGGGTAGCATTAGGTTCAAAACAATGGTTACAATCTGTACCAGCAGTAACAGGAACAGAATCTAATCCAACATTAACAGCAGGTAATAGTTTTTACATTAACTTAAACAGTGTAACACCTTCAACTGCTGGTCAACAATTAATTACTGTCCCAAGTTCTCCAAACAATACTGTGTATGGTTTAGCGAATGCTATTAATACATTAGGTTGGGGTGGATTATCAGCACAAGTAATCAATGGTAAATTAAACTTATTCTCAACACAACCAAATGAGCCAAATAGCGGTTATTGGTTAACAGTTGCTGCACATACAGGAACAGTATTGTCAGATATCGGCATTGATGCTGGATCTTACTTTCAACCTTCTTTTGTATACGGTACATCAGCACAACAACCATTGTGGCAAGCAAGTCAAGCAAGTCCTGCCCCATCAGGTTCTGTATGGCTTAAAGTAGGTAGTGCAGGTAACGGTTTATTACCAACAGTAAGTCAATGGAGCAGTGCTAGTTTGAAATGGATCAATAAACCAGTTACATTAGCAACCAGTGACTGGGTAGCTGATTCTTTATTAGATTCAACAGGTGGTTCTGCAATTCCACTTAATACAGTTTATGCTCAATATGGTTACGACGGTGAAACAAATTTAGGCCCTGTTTACTTATGGTCAAAATCAGCAACAGGGGCAACTGTAGCAACAGGTAGTGCTACAGATCCTACTTTCTCATTCACATCAGGTGAAACAGCAAACATTTATGTTTCTGTACCATCATCACAATCATTGGATGGTCCATACACAATGAATTTAGCGGCTGTTACAAATGCTACAAGCTTTGCAACACAATGGTATGCTTCTGGCGTACCTTACACATCAGTGTCAGTAAATTCATCAGGTGCTATTGTTCTTTCACATACACAAGGTGGTGTAATTATTGTAGACGATACAAATTACACAACAGGTTATTCTTTAGGATTAATGACAACAGCTGGCTTTGTTGCAGGAACTACAACTAATGTTAAATATGGTCCAGCAGCATTACCTGCATTCTATCCTGCACAGTCATCAACAACTGGTAGCGGTACAGGATTTGTTGGTGAAGTACAAAACTATTATGGACAATACGTAGTAAATCCATTAAGCTTCCGTAATGCAGGGTCTGGTTATGCAGTAGGTGATACTATTACATTTAACGGTACTGAATTGGGTGGCGCTCACACAGCAAACGATTTAGTTGTTAAAGTAACATCAGTAGGTTCTGGTGTAGTAGAATCAATCCAATATGTATCAGGTACTCCTGCTACAATATATACTACACAAATCAGTAACTGGGTAGCATTAACACCTACTTATACAGCAAGTTTAGGAGCACCAAACGTAGCTCCTGCTGATGGTCAGTTATGGTATTACAGTGATCCAACTCAAGTTGACATCATGGTAAACACATCAACAGGTTGGAAGGGTTATGGTAATAGTAACTATGACAGCAACGGCTTCCCAACAAGTGGTTCAAATAATACTGATCCAAATGGTCCAATTATTAGTGCTACAGCACCAACTACACAAAGTACAGGTGATGCATTAGTATACGGTGATATTTGGATTGACACATCAGACTTAGTAAATTATCCATTGGTAAATCGTTGGCAGAGTTACAACGGTATGGATCAATGGGTATTGTTAAGTAATACTGATAGCATTAATTCAAGCGGTATTATTTTTGAAGATGCACGTTGGGCAACTAACGGTGACACAAACCCAGCAACTGATCCAATTCCAACAATTAAGAGTTTGCTAACAAGTAACTACTTAGATTTAGATGCTCCTAAAGCAAGCTTATATCCAGTAGGTATGTTGTTATGGAATACAAGACGTTCAGGGTTTAACGTAAAAGCATATGAAGTTAATTACTTTAATGCTAATAGTTTCCCAGATCAAGATTTACCAACACAAACAGATGCATGGGTAACACAAAGTGGTAATCAAGAAAATGGTGCTCCATACATGGGTGCATATGCTCAACGTGCAATGGTTGTAAAATCATTACGTGCAGCAATTGAAACCAATCAGGACATCAGAGATGAAGATAACTACTTCAACTTACAAGCTTGCCCTAACTACTGTGAGTTACAACCAGACATGGTAACACTCAACACTGATCGCGGTGATACAAGTTATATCTTAGGTGATACACCAATGACATTACCTAACGATGCAACAGCAATTCAAGCATGGGCAACTAATGCTGCTAATGCACCGTCAACAAGTATTCAAGGTTGTGTCACACGTGATACATATCTTGGCTTGTTCTATCCATCGGGCTTATCAGTAGACTTAAGCGGCAACCAAGTTGCAGTTCCACCAAGTCATATGATGTTAAGTACATTCTTGTACAATGACCAAGTTGCTTATCCTTGGTTAGCGGCAGCAGGTACACGCAGAGGTATTATTACTAATGCATCATCAATTGGTTACGTAAATGCTCAAACAGGTGCTTATGTATCAATTAAGACAAGTCAAGGTATTCGTGATGTTCTTTACACAAACAACATTAACCCATTAGTGTTCTTCACAGGTCAAGGTTTGTTAAACTATGGCAATATTACAAGTTTTGAATCAAATAGTTCTTTAGATAGAACAAACGTTGCAAGATTAGTAGCATATATTCGCCGTCAATTAACATTAGCAGCAAGACCGTTCGTGTTTGAACCTAATGATAGTGTTACACAAAAAGCAATTGCTGGTGTAATTCAATCATTGTTTGTTGATTTAGTAGCTAAACGCGGTATCTATGACTACTTGGTAGTTTGCGATAAATCAAACAACACACCTGCGAGAATTGATGCTAACGAGTTATGGGTAGACTGCGCAATTGAGCCTGTCAAGGCTGCTGAGTTTATCTATATCCCAGTTCGCATCTTGGCAACAGGTACATTAGGTAACAACGCAGGGTAAGAGATAAAAGTCTAGACACTATGAACAGTGGTGTCTAGACTAAATATAGTATATTAGGAGAATTAATATGGCAATTGCCTCACAATCATTGTTCAACATGACAGTCGCAGGAGACAACTCAGGCGGAAACCAAGGCTTGTTAATGCCTAAACTTCAGTTTAGATTTAGAGTAAACTTTATCAATCTTGGTTTAGGCAATGACGGTTTATCATTAACAAAACAAGTAATGGAATGTCAGCGTCCAAACTTATCGTTTGACGAAATTACATTAAACGTGTATAACTCACGCATCTATCTTGCTGGTAAACACACATGGCAAGAATTGACCATGACAATTCGTGATGACGCATCAGGTACTGTAGGTCAAGCAATTGGCGATCAACTACAAAAACAAATGAACTTTGTAGAACAAGCGTCAGCAGCAGCAGGTCAAGATTACAAGTTTGAAACAAACATTCAAATCTTAGACGGTGGTAACGGTGCATATGCTCCAGTAGTATTAGAAGAATGGCAATTGTATGGTTGCTTCTTAAAATCAGCTAACTACCAAACATTAAACTATGCTACAAGTGAAGCAGTAACAATTCAATTAGCTATGCGTTATGACAACGCAGTTCAATTGCTCAATGGTTCGCTTCAAGGATTGGGTAATCCAGCTGTTGCTAGAAATTCTGCAATCGCTCAGGATTCAGCTACAGGTATCGGTACTTCTGGCCGTTAATAAAATACAAATCCTATTCACGCCAATCGTGAATAGGATTATAAAAACATGGCACTAGGATATAATGGTCAGTCATTAGAGGCAGCTTCAAGCCCTTCTCTATTATCTAGTGTAATAGGGTTAGTAGGCGCCAATGGTCTTGCATCTGCATTAGGCATCAATACTCTTAAAGAAGTATTAGCAGATTTTGGTCACGCTGACAAAATATTTAATAGCAATTCATTTGCTAATGCGCCTAAACAAAAATTCTTATTTCACGTATCATTTGATATAAATCCACAAGCATACACACCTAATACTCCTGATCAAACAAATATGATTGGAATATTAGTTAGAGATATTAAATTGCCTAGTTATACAATTGCCACTCATCAATTAAATCAATATAATAGAAAAAGAATTGTACAAACTAAAATAAAATATGATCCAGTAAACATTTCATTTCACGATGATATGAATAATACAATAGCCAAGATGTGGGCTGCATATTATACATATTATTATGCTGATGGTTCTCTACCAGGCGTTGCATTTAGTGGTAACACAGGCACAGCAGCACAAGCAGAATTTGCTCCTCCGGCTGGCGGCGCCACTACTGTAGCTACAATGAATAATTATGATTTAAGAACACAATATCTTCCTAACAGTGCATTGCCTAATACAAGCAACTGGGGGTATATAGGTGAAACTAATGTACCATCAGCTAGTTCATCTGCTAAAGTTCCTTTCTTTAAAAAGATAACAATATTTGGTTTAATGAGACATAACTTTTTAGCATACACATTAATTAATCCTATTATTACAAATTTTCAACACGATACTTATAGTTATGATGATGGTGCTGGTGTTATGAGAAACACTATGAATATAGATTATGAAACAGTAGTTTATAATGAAGGATCGTTAGACGGTACACAACCTAGTAATATTGTTACTGGATTTGGCATGCCAGATTCATATGATCTTACACCAAGTCCGATTACTAGAACTCCAACACAAGGTTATGTTATTAGTAATAACGGTGTTGTTCCAGGACCAAGTGGGGGTCAAGTACAATCATTAAGAAGACCATCAATACTTAATCCGTCACCTAATTCAACACCGCCTGCATCAACTACAACACCTCCACCAAATCAACCATCGTCAGCAGGTGCAAATTCAGGAGCAATAAACAGTCAAGTACAAAATGCTGCCACAAATAATAACAACGGAACTAGAAATGCTCCGTTTACACTACCAGGAGCATCAACAAGTCCTGGACCAGCTGGTTTAGCTTCGTCACCTGGCATTGCACCTAATGGTGGAGCATTATCAGCTAATCCACCAAATATACTTGCTAATGTAAATCCATTGACAGGTCAAGTTCAAGGACCTAGCCCAACACAAGTTGTATTTGGTTCAAGTCAAGCAGGTGCACCTTCAACTGCTGGAACACAAGTCACTGGTGTAGATCCTATATTACCTGCAGCCGATCTTAGTTCAATAACTAACGCTCCTCCTCCTACTCCTGACTTTGGTCCTTAACTAAAAATAGATGTATAAATAGTTATACAGGTAAATAACTATGGCAGTAACAGTTAATAATAGTACGTTATCATTAGATCAAACAGTACAAATATTTGATAATTTTTATAATAATCAATTAGTAGTACCATTTTCTGAATTTGATATGGTTAATGGATATTTTAATTCTGTTTGTACATCTTCACAAGTTGCGCAAAATTTTACATACTTAATTTTTTTAATATCACAAGAAACTAATATACCAGCTGTTACTTTGTTAAAATCAATAAGTTCAGGTAGCACACCCGCACAACAAGGCTTGTTACAAATGCAAGGTCTTATTTGTTATTATTTAAATTCATTTAAATCAAAAGTGTCATTGTATGGAATAAGTGTTATTCCTCATCCAAATCAAAACGCTGCTAGAAACGTAGTACAATAAAATGGCTAGATATGCTCAAAGTTTTTTCACTCCAAAAAACCCACACAAATACGTAGGTAATCACAAGCCTTATTATCGTAGTGGTTGGGAATTAAGTTTTATGATTTTTTGCGATAGCCATGATAAAGTTATTCAATGGGCTAGTGAAGCTATAAAAATTCCATATCGTAATCCATTTACAGGCAAAGGCACAGTTTATGTGCCTGATTTTTTTGTATTATATGAAACAGTTGGCGGTAAACAAGTAGCCGAAATAATAGAGATTAAACCTAAAAAACAAAGTATTATCGAAAGTAAAGTTACAAATGCTAGAAACAGAGCAGTAGTAGCATTAAATCATGTTAAATGGGCAGCAGCAAAAGCATATTGTAAACAACAGGGTTTAGTTTTTCGTGTTATAACTGAAGACGATTTGTTTTATAAATCAAGAAGTAAATGATAATACAATCTGTTGATACTCCTATATATAAAAAATATACTTGGTTAAAAGATAATCATGATTGGGGCGGGTGTTTAACACATAACTCATTGAATTACGCATATGTAGCAATTCCAAAAAATGCATCAAGGTGGATATTACAATGGTTGCATAGTAAAAATTTCTCTGCTGTAATAGATGTGCCCAATGATCAAAAGTTTTGGGGACCAGTAGATGATGTAGGATTTCGCTATAGCAATTATAATTTTATTAAACAGGGGCAATCAAATTATAAGTTTATAGTTATATTAAGAGACCCGTATAAAAGATGGATATCTGGTATAATAGAAATGTTTCATAGAAAATTTCCTGGCGCTACAATAGACAATCCTGTTACTATAAACAAAATATTTACAGATGTTAGATTAGACGAACATACTGATTATCAGGTTAATTATTTAAGCACACTAAACACAGATAGTTGTATATTTTTTAATCTTGAGGATCCTAACTTTAAAACATCATTTATTAATTATATGTCAAATACATTCTCTATTTCATATGATGTGGAGATAAAAGAATATTCGCATGGTGAAACTTCGATATTAAACATTAACAAAATGAAAGCGCAACTACAGGAGATAATAGACAAAAATCCTGATTATATTACACGTGTTAAAGACTTTTATAAGCCCGATTATGATTTAATTAACCAAGTTCAATTTTACCAATAAATACTTTATGAACCGAAAATTAGAAGAATTATTTAACCTAGAACCCCAATCTGAGAACTCGGAAACCCCCGTTCTTGATCCTGGTCAAGAAATTACCCCAGAGGTCCTAACTAATATAGAAAAAATTGAGCAAGCATTACCTCAAGTTCGGGGCTTAGAAATGTCCGACATAGAGATGGATGAACTAGCTAATATTGCCACAGCAAGTTACAAAGACCTAATGGATTTGGGTATGCAAACTGATAGCAGATACAGCAGTGAAATATTTGGGGTAGCTAGCAATTTATTGGGTCATGCTATCACAGCTAAAACAGCTAAAATCAACAAAAAGCTTAAAACCATTGAATTACAGCTTAAAAAAGCAGCATTAGATCAAAAAGCTGCCGCTAAGAATGATGAAGTTGAAATTACCACAGTAGGTGAAGGCAAGAAATTAGATCGCAATGAATTACTTAAAATTCTGAATAATAAAAATCAGGATCAATGATAAATATAGTATAGGGAATCCAATATGAAAAGTTTAAAACATTATATAGCAGAAAGTGTACATACCTATGATTACACTATAAAAATCGCAGGGGACGTTACCGATAACTTCCTAGAATTATTCACATATAATCTTACTAGCAAGTTTGATCCTAAAGAAATTAGCAAACCAACTTACACACCAATACAAAAGTCTCCATATGGTTTCCCTGATTTAGAAAATCAACGTGTATGTATTATTAAAGCTAAATTTCGTTATCCTGCAAACGAACCAATGATTCAGCAAATGGCACAATTATTAGGTCATAACTTGAACATGGTACGTGTTATAGATACAAAATATGATGATAGCGTTGACCATGAGTCAGAATTATACGCTAATCAAATGAAACATAGTCCAGTTCTTACACACGAAGAAATGGAAGACAACGGCAAAAAAGCAAGTAAAGAATATGCAGGTTCATATTTGAACAGCATTAAAGATCAGGCTAAGGATGATAAAATTAACATGCCTTACGCAGCAAAAGAAACTAAGGATGCGTTTGATCCATTCAAGCCATATTTGGATGACAAAAAATTAGGTGATCAAAGCCCAATGTCAAAAATTACTAGACCAGCTAAACCGCCAATTGGCACAAGATCAAGAGCATAAAGGATTATTAAAATGGATATGAAAAAAATGTTAGAAAAGTTTTCTGAAGTGCAAAATAAGCCTATCAAGGAAACCAACACAACACCTAAAGCAGGTAAAAAAGTTCTTAAAGAATCAGTCGATGTAGCACCTGCTAGTAGATTATCTCTTAAAGATGTTTTTCATCAAATTAAAAAACAAAGATTATCAGAAGATGCTCCAATTCCTGTTCCTGTACAGCAACAAGGTAGCAATAAACCAGCAAGTGCAGGTGTAGTAACTATTAATGATCCTAAATTACAAAAAACTTTAGGTCCGGCAATCAAACAATTATCACAAGATAAAAAGATTACAGTTGTAACTCCTCAACAGCAACAGCAACAGAGTACAACTCAACCTGCTAATGCTTCAACAACACAACCTGTATCTGAAGAATCAATGGATGAAGATAAATGGATTCAAAAAGCAATTAAACATCCTGGTGCATTTAGTGCTAAAGCAAAAAAAGCAGGTATGTCAACAGCAGCATTTGCAGCAAAACACAAACATGATTCAGGCAAGTTAGGTAAACAAGCACGTTTAGCACAAACATTAAGCAAATTACATAAAGAAGGTATTGAAGAAGCAGACATTCCTCATACCGGTGGCATGGATGTTGACGGTGCAGGATTAGGCGCCGGTCGTAGTCAAACAACACTAGAAGATTACAAATTGCCAAACGGCGTTAAAGTTGTACAACCAGAAACACATAAAATGCCAAAAGCACCTAAAGGAAGTGCCCCAAGAAATCCTTTAGACGAACCTGAAAAGAAAAGTCTTGGTCAAAAAGTTAAGTCACTCTTTACAAAAAAGGGTATCGAAGAAGCAGAAACATTACAACAAGCCGGAGTAGACGGCACAAGTAGAGGTGGATTAGGTATGGGAAGAAGCACAACAACACTTGAAAGCCGCACAAAGGCTGATAATAAAGCCGAAAAAGCTGGTAAAAAAGTAACTAAAGATTTAGAGTACGATATGAAACATAAAGGTAAGGACGACAAGAAAGCTGAAAAAGCTGGAAAGAAAGTTACCAAAGACATTGAGTACGATGAAAAGAAAAAAGCAAAGAAAAAGAAATTAAAAGAAAGCCATGAAAACAAAATGAAGGCAGCACACCACTTTGGTAGAGCCCATGCTTTAGCTAAACATGGTTATAATTGTCCTTTTGAAGAAGGTTCACAAGAACATAGAATGTACCACGAAGGTTACAAACAAGGTCTTGATGAATGTTATGGCACAATGAGTCCAATTCATGGTTTAAATCATGGAGTAATGGATGAAACATCATCAACAGTAGATGACATGGCAAGCTTTGGTGCACATACACCTGAACTTGAAGAAACAATGCCAGTAGATGAGATGGATAAAACATCATGGATGAAGCATAAAGCACAAACAACACCAGGTGATACATTTAAGGCATTTGGTCAAACATTCAAAGATAAAGATGTTTTAGAAACAGATATGAGCGTTTTTGAATCATGGGATGCACAATTAAACAATTTATTAACTGAATACACTGAAATTAATGAAGGTTTAAGTGTAGCAATGAGTGATCAAGAAGGTCAACCTAAATCAGTAACTGTAACTGCTACAGATCAAGCTGCTGACGAATTAATGAGCATTGTAAAGCAAGCGGGTTTAGGCATGTTTAGTCATGACGGACCTAGTGCAGACGGTGAAAAAGAAGTTGAAGTTGTCAAAGCAATGAATGCTCCTAAAATTGACGTAGTTGATGATCATGACGGTATGATGTCGTTAATTAAAAAAATGACAGGTCATAGCACTGATCATGGTGATTACGAAGATGAAAAACATGACCATGAACACGAAGAAGGTTGCAATGAATGTGGCATGATGGAATGTGCTTGTTCAGGCAGAATGGATGAAGTAGAAACTGAAGATCAAATGACATATCAAGTTGCTGAAGATGGTATGGAAGAAGATCAATCTCAAAATCCTCCAGACAGTGGTAAAGACAATGCCATGAACGCTACATTAGGTAATGCTGCTCAAAACATGGTAGCTAGTAAATCAGGTGGCGCAACTAATGAAGAAGAATTAGAAGAAGCTAAAGAAGAAGATTTAGAAGAAGCCAAAGACGAAGAAGAAACAGACGAATCTGAAAAATTAGATGAATGGGCTAACCAAGCAGGTTCAGACAGAACAGGCAAAGGTACAGATGCTCAATTCACACAAGATATGGACTTCATGACTAAAGTAATCAGTGGTGGTTTGAATAAGCCAAAACGTGATCAAACAACATTACCTCACACAAGTGTAAAACCAAGTGTAGCTGATGATTCAATGATGAGCGTATTAAGAAAACTACACGCAATTGAAAAGTAATTTATAATTACTTTTGAAAAATACCCGTCTAGCACGGGTATTTTTTTGTCTGGACTGTTTAATTAAAAAACGATAAATACAGAATAAGGTAATTAGATATGTCACAACAGAATATAGACTTTGGTTCATTCCCCAACGATCCTAGCGCAGATGCTATTAGAATTGCATTCCAAAAAACACAAAACAACTTTAATACTTTATTTGCTGGGTTAGAAGCACAAGCAGTTTTATCTGTAAACCAAACCCCTGGTGCAGGTATTAGCGTAAGTTCGCCTACAGGAAATGTTGTAGTTAGTGCCAATCTTGCGCAAGTTCAAGTTCAATCAAGTACATTAGGATTAGGTATTGGGTCAAATGCAGGCAACTTTGCTGTAATGACTACCTCTTCGCAAGTTTTACAAATAGACATTCCTAGTAATCTTTCTAACATTGGTAATATTACTATATCAGGTAATATTACATCAAATAATGTTATAGTCAACAATTCTATAACAACATCGGTTTTAACTGCTAGTAACAATATAAATGGTGGTAATTTAATATCAGCTAATTATGTTACTGGCACATTGACAACAAACGCGCAACCAAATATCACAAGCGTTGGCACATTGACTTCATTAAATGTTACTGGTACTTCTACAACTGGTAATCTTTATGCCAATTCAGGAATTATTCAAGGAGAATACTTAAAAGGTGATGGCAGTAACATCACTAATGTTATTACAGCAGCTAACTACCTTATTCAAAACAGCACAACAACAAGCAATGTAATTGCATCTACTAGCAATGTAAAAATAGGTGTAGGCGGTAGTAATATTGCTATTTTTACCAACAATAGTGCAAACATTAACGGCACTGCAAATATTACAGGTAATTTATTAGCAACTAATGCTAACTTGGGCAATGCTGTAAACGCAAACTACTTTATTGGTAGTGGTAATAATTTAAGTAATATTCAAGGTGCTAATGTATCAGGAGCTGTTTCATATGCATCTACAGCCAACAGTGTTGCCGGTGCTAATGTCAGTGGAGCAGTCGCATACGCAACTACAGCCAATAGTGTAGCCGGTGCCAATGTCAGTGGAACCGTAGCAAACGCAAACTACAGTACATATTCAGGAACTGTATTAACAAACGCACAACCTAATATCACAAGTGTAGGCACATTAAGTTCATTAGCAGTAACAGCAAATATTAATTCTGGCAACGTTTATGCTAACAGTGGTATAATTGGCGCTGCTCACTTTGTAGGTGAAGCCGGTAATTTAAGCAATGTTCAAGGTGCTAATGTCAATGGACAAGTAAACTATGCCAATGTAGCAAATAATGTAGCAGGGGCTAACGTCAGTGGTCAAGTAACATATGCCGGTATTGCTAACAGTGTAGCTGGTGCTAATGTAACGGGTCAAGTAAATTACGCAGCTACTGCTAACTCAGTAGCAGGTGCTAACGTAAGTGGTGCGGTTGCTTACGCAACTACCGCTAACGCAGTAGCAGGTGCTAACGTAAGTGGTCAAGTAAACTTTGCTAACGTGGCAAATAATGTAGCAGGTGCTAATGTATCAGGCCAAGTAAACTTTGCTAACGTGGCAAATAATGTAGCAGGCGCTAACGTAAGTGGTCAAGTAAACTTTGCTAACGTGGCAAATAATGTAGCAGGTGCTAATGTATCAGGTCAAGTTGGTAATGCATTAATTGCTGGTACAGTTTATACAAACGCACAACCTAATATCACAAGTGTTGGCACATTGAGTTCTTTAGTGGTTACAGGCAACATCACGTCTGGTAACTTATATGCTAACGCAGGAAAAATACAAGCACAATATCTATCAGGTGATGGTAGTAATATTACTAATATTTCTGTTGGTGCAGGTTCCTATATCGTAAACGGAACAAGTAACGCATCATTAGATGTAAATGGTAACTTTAATGTATCAGTCGGTGGAACAGCAAACGTATTACAAGTTACTTCTACTAACATTATTTCAAGTAATATTACAGGTACATTAACAACATCTGCACAACCTAATATTACAAGTCTTGGTACATTAACAGGATTAAATGTTAATGGTTTATCTAATTTAGGTCCTGTAAGTAACTTAACAATCACAGGCGGTGGTGCAAATTACTTCTTAATGACAAACGGTTCAGGTGGACTGTCATGGAACAATGCATCATTAATTCCATCACCAATTGGTGGTAGTAATACACAAATACAATTTAATAGTAACGGTGTATTTGCTGGTAGTTCAGCGTTTACATTTAACAACTCATCGAATTTATTAACATTATCAGGTAATGCTTCAATATCAGGTAATATTACTTCTGGTAACGTCTATGCAAATAGCGGTACTATTGGTGCCGCGCAGTTTAAAGGTGATGGAGGAAATTTAAGTAATATTGCAGGTGGCAATGTAAGTGGTGCTGTAACATACGCAACTACAGCAAATAACGTTGCAGGTGCAAACGTGTTAGGTTATGTTGCTAATGCTAACGTAGCTAATACAGCATATGCGGTAGCAGGTGCTAACGTTACTGGTACAGTTGCAAACGCAACATATGCCACTTCTGCTGGAAATGCAAACGCATTACAAACAAACACATCATCATCAACTACAGCATATCCTACATTTGTAACATCATCATCAAATGGTAATTCACAAAATTATATTAATACAGCATTTAGTGCTAACTTAGCAAATGGTTATTTTTCTGCTACAACATTTGGTGGTAACGCAAATAGTTTATCAAATATACCAGGTGCTAACGTAACAGGTGCTGTTACATACGCTACAACAGCTAACGCAGTTGCAGGTGCAAACGTCAGTGGTCAAGTAGGCAACGCATTAGTAGCAGGTACTGTTTATACTAATGCACAACCAAATATCACAAGTGTTGGTACACTAAGTTCATTAGGTGTTACTGGTAATATAACTACAGCAAATTCATTTGTATCTACTGTGGCTAATGGAACTGCTCCTTTTGTAATCAGTTCACAAACACGTATTGCTAATTTAAATGCTGACTATGTAGATAATTATCAAACAGCGTTAAATGCTACCGCAAGTACATTGGCTGTACGTGACACCAACGCAAGCTTAACAGCTAACGTGTTTATTGGTAATATTGCAGGCGCAAATGTTACAGGAGCCGTTACATACGCTACAACAGCAAACGCTGTAGCAGCAGGTAACCTTACAGGTAGTACACTATCTTCAAACGTAACAAATTCAAGTCTAACAAGTCTTGGTACATTAAGTGCGTTGAATGTAACAGGTAACGCTAATGTTGGTAACATTGGTGCTGGTACAGGGGTGTTTACTGCTGGCATAACAGACATTTCTGGTACTGGTTATGCATTGCGTGTTGTCAATCCAGGCGGAGCATCTTATGCTACATCCCAACCTACTAGTGCCGTAACTGGTGCAATAAAGATTACATTACCTCAAGGCTATACAAATACTATGATGCATATGACCGTTACAGTTTATACGTATGATGGTCAAGCGTTTGAAATTAATCTAGGTGGATATAACTATTTACCATCCCCGCCGGGATGGTATAGTACTTTTGCTGATATTACTACGAATTCTCGTCCCGCCTTGAATGTAAGATTTGGATTTGATGGCACATATTGCTGCATTTATATCGGTGAAACAAGCACAGTATGGAGTTACCCTCAAGTATTCGTAACTGAATTCCAAGCAGGTTATAGTAACTATGCAGCTTCACAATGGAATACTGGTTGGTCAGTTTCTTTTGCAACAACACTTTTGAATGTAACTTCAACAGTCAATACTGCATCAATGGTATTGTATGCTAATGGTTCTGGGTTAACTAGCTTAACAGGGTCTAATGTCACTGGTACAGTAGCATACGCAACTACAGCAAACGCAGTAGCAGGTGCTAATGTAAGTGGACAAGTGTCATACGCAGCAGTTGCTAACTCAGTGGCAGGCGGTAATGTGAGTGGAGCTGTTGGTCTTGCTACGTACGCAACTACAGCAAACGCAGTAGCAGGTGCTAATGTAAGTGGTCAAGTAGGCAACGCATTAGTAGCAGGTACTGTTTATACTAATGCACAGCCAAATATCACAAGTGTTGGCACATTAACAAGTTTAACTGTAACAGGCAATATCGGTACAGGCAATTTAAACACATCATCAGGTACAGTAGGTGGTGCATCTGCTACATTATATGGCACAACATTAACAACTGGTGCAAACACTACAGCAGGATCAATAACTGGTAACTGGACATTAAGTGCAGGTAGTAAATTAACAGCTACATACGCTGACTTAGGTGAGTATTATGCAGCAGATGGTTTATATGAACCAGGCACAGTATTGATGTTTGGCGGTAGTCAAGAAGTAACTATAGCTGATGAAGATACTAATGCTGTAGCAGGCGTAGTATCAACAAACCCAGCTTATGTAATGAATGGAAATATACAGGTAACTTACCCAGTCGTTATCGCACTTCAGGGTCGTGTACCTGTCAAAGTAAAAGGTGTTGTTCGTAAAGGCAACATTATGGTATCAGCCGGCAATGGTTATGCTAAGGCTAGTAGTAATCCATTAATGGGCACAGCAATTGGTAAAGCACTTGCTGACTTTGATGGATCAGAAGGCGTGATTGAAATCGCCGTTGGTAGATTATAAGGAATTAAGAAATGATTACAGTAGATTTATTACAAAAATTGTGTCCAAAAACAAAGCACGACACATTAGCAAAGTTTGTTGACGCATTAAACACAGAATGCGCAAACTATAGTATCAACACACCACAACGCATGGCAGGTTTCTTAGCACAAGTAGCACACGAAAGTGGCGACTTTAACTTTGTTAAAGAAAATTTAAACTATAGTGCTGATGGTTTACAAAAGATATTCCACAAGTATTTCCCAGATGCTGACACAGCAAATGCTTATGCTCGTAATCCACAAAAGATTGCTAACAAAGTATACGCAAGTCGTATGGGCAATGGCGATGAAGCAAGTGGCGACGGTTACAAATTTTGTGGTCGCGGATTAATTCAATTAACTGGTAAAGACAATTACAGTAAATTCGCAGCATCATTAGGCAAATCATTAGATGACACCGTAGCATTTTTAGAAACAACAGAAGGCGCTGTAGCCAGTGCTGCTTGGTTCTGGAATACACATGGTCTTAATGACATTGCTGATAAAGGTGATATCGTAACAATGACTAAGCGTATCAATGGTGGTACAATTGGTCTTGATGATAGAACAGCAAAGTATAACGCAGCTTTAGCTATTCTTCAAGGATAATAATGACTGCCCCAGTTTGGAATACAGCAGCAGGATCAATAGGCATATTTCCAAGTGCAACACCTATTGATTTTCAATTTTCAGCTACGCCTGTGAGTCCTGCTACTTCACTAACTTATAAGTTATTAAGTGGTGCACTTCCAAACGGATTAACTTTAAACAGTGCAGGATTTTTATTAGGGACTCCTGCACTAGTAAATGCACAAACTACTTACAATTTTGCTATTAGAGTTACTGATAACTTAAATCAAATACAAGATAGAACATTTACTATTACTATTAATGCAGCAGCATTGCCCGCATTGACTACCCCGTCTGGATTTATTTTAACAACCTACGATAGCACTTGGGTAGAATTACCAATACAATATAGCAATCCAATATCTACAAATCCAATATTAATCGAGTTAATTCAAGGTGAACTACCGCCTGGATTAGAAATAAATGAAAATGGATTAATCAGAGGTTATGCTGATGCACCAGTTACTGAAGTAACTTATGAAACAGTTGTGACCTATGCTACAATTACATCGGCTGTTGATTATACAATCACTGTTGTTAGTACATCTGGTTTTATAGTTGGCAGAGAGATTGTATTTACTGGTACAAGTTTTGGTGGCATCGAAGCAAGTAAAACATATTATATACAAAGCGTACCAAACCAAACTCAATTTACTATAAGCACAACACAGTTCGGCCCAGTATACACTTTATTAAATTCGGCTACAGGATTTTTAACAGCTACATTACCTAATAGTACTTTAGGTCAGCCAACTATTAGAACTTATTCATTTTCATTAGAATTATTAAGTCCTTTAGGTAATGATTTACAATCGTATTATATTACTGTAGTAAATCAAAATACTCCTCAAAGTCAAGGAGGTCCGGGGTTACCACCTAATACTAGAGTACCTACATTATTAAATACACGCCCTGCCAGTTACAATATAACTGATAATCCAGGATTATATAGTTACTATGTTTTACCACCAAATGGTAACGGTGTTACATATGCTCCAAATAATTCACCCGGCGCATTTATAGGACAAATTTTAAGCGGAGAGTTTTTTGCTTTTAAAATGTTAGGATATGATTTTGATGGCAATGCTATACGTTATAACTATGTTGGCTTGCCTTTAGGATTAACAGGTGATCCTAATACAGGATGGATTACTGGCACCCCTGTTGTATCTCCTGACACTATTAATGAGTTTTCATTTCAAGTGCAAATACAAAAAGCTAATGTTAATACTAACATAACTTCTGCCTTTTTTAACTTTTCATTTTTAATTGCTAACCAAATCATTGGCGATATAACTTGGATAACACCTAGCGATTTAGGACAAATTTCAAACGGTACTGTTAGCACATTAACATTATTAGCAATTTGTGACGTGCCTATAGAATATAGAATAACAAGTGGTTCTTTACCACCTAACTTAGTATTACAACCTACTGGTGATATTACGGGAACGGTTGCTTTTCAACCAGGTAATACATTTGCAGATCCAGGCTCTATAACTGAATATACATTTACTGTAAACGCATATGCACCTAATTATCCAATAGTACAAAGTTTGCAAACATTTACATTAAACGTATATCAAGAATTTGCACAACCAACAGATACACTTTATATAACTGCTGCACCACCTCTTTATCAGCATTATATATTAGATCAACTATTAACCAGCACAACTATTATTCCTCCTCAGGCTGTTTATAGACCAAATGATCCAAACTTTGGTGTAGCAACTAATGTAACCTATATGCACGCTTATGGAATATATGCTAGTGACTTTGACCAATATGTAGCAGCAGTTACACAAAATCATTATTGGCGTTATCTAACTTTAGGACAAATCAACACTGCTGTAGCAAAAGACAGCGATGGTAATGTGATTTATGAAGTCGTTTATAGTGAAGTCATTGATAACTTAGTAAACCCAGAAGGAGTAAGTGTTAGTGAGTCAATTGAATGGCCTAGACCAATCAATTTATTTTTAGGACCATGGTATGCTAGTGTTACAGACATATATGCTAGTTATATTTTCCCTGATAGTGACGGGCAACCTACTTATTACACAAGTTTAGATCCAGGTCACGTACAAGAATTATATCCAAACAGTTTACCAAATATGCGTGAAAGAGTAGGACAGGTATTGGGTCAAGTATATGATAGCAACGTCTTACCATTATGGATGACAAGTCAACAAAGCAATGGTAGCACATTAGGATTTACCCCAGCTTGGGTAATATGCTATACTAAGCCCGGTTACAGTCAACAAATTGCGCAAAATATACAGACACTTTGGGTCAACGAGTTAAATCAACCTTATGTATTAAATCAAATCAATTTTGAAATTGATAGATTTACCGTAGACAAAGCACTTACATATGATTATAACAACACATTGGTTCCTCCTGCGTTTACCGATTTACCAAGTGGAACCCCTGTACCTAATCCTCTTAATAGTAAAGATTTTTATGTATTGTTCCCAAGAAAAACTATACTCCCAAATCAATAATACTAAATACATTACGGAAACAAATAAATGAGTACAATTAACACAAACGGAATCAATGTAAATTATCCAGTACCGGGGCAGAATCAAAGTTCTCAGGGATTTAGAGACAACTTTAGTTCTATTGTAACTAATTTAAATACTGCTGCTACTGAGATTACTGATTTACAAAACAATGCTGTATTAAAATCAGCATTGGCTAATACTACTCTTAACAATAACATGGCTAATACACTTATTAGCAATGCAAGCACACGTAGTTTTAGAGCGACCACATACAATTTAGGCAATGCATTAGCAGGCACTGTATTAGTAAACGCAAGTTTAGGTGATGTTCAATACGGTACAGTATCGGCAAATACAACGCTTCAGTTTGGTAGCTGGGCTCCAACTGGCACACAACAATCAATTCAATTACAATTAGCAGTTAGCAATGCTAACGCAGTTATTTCATTCCCTGCGTCAGTAGTATCATCAAATAATAATTATGGTGTTACAATTTTAGAAAACTATGCTAATGTTGCCAACGTTGCAACTGTTACAGCTCCATATGGTGTATCGCAGTTAAACTATACAATTACTACAACAGATTGCGGTAACACACTTTATATTACCCCAACTAACAGACCATATCAAACAACTGAAATACAAGTACGTACCCCTCCCCCAACTGGTTTCCCGGGCGACACAGAAGGTACAGTAGCAGTTGACGCAAACTATCTTTATGTTTGCACAGGCAATTTTAATTCTACTACAGTAAGTAAAACAGTAAGTAATACATATTCATCAAACAATGAAATATTATTAAACAATTTAACAAGCTTGGTAGCTAATGCTCCTATTGTATTCACAGGAGATGTGATCGGTGGAATAGTAGCTAATACCATTTATTATATTAAATCTATAGTAAATGGAAATTCAACCGTTACAATCAGTAGCACCCGCTCAGGTGGCACAGCAGGTTCAACATTTGTCTTGACAACTGCCAATACAGGTAGTAATGTATGTACTGCTACTAGCTATAATGGGTCAAATATTTGGACTAGGACTTCACTTAGTTCTTGGTAATCACGATGCATCCTTTTATTGGTGATTTATCAGATAAAAGTTTAGAAGAACTTCAAAAAACTATTTCAAGTCTAACAAATAAGTTAACATTTGCGGGTAGAACAGGAAATCGTGCATTAATAAATCAAATACTTATGGCTCTTGATAATTATAAAGCAGCATATGCCGCAAAAATGGATGAAATGGTCAAAAAGCAAAACATAGATTCGCTTATCAACATTCAAAAACAAGTAAAATAATATGGACGTTAGAATATCTAAAACTTTCACGGTTGCAACAGGCCTGCATTTAGACAATAAATTTATGGTAAACATCTATAATTTTAATGTTTCTATGATAGTGTATACTGATAATATGCACGAACAAAATGTTGCAATAGCTAGAATGGACTATTTTATAGAACAATGTTTAGAAGATAGTGTTATAGTATCAAGTAATGATATTGAGGCTATTCAAAAATATCAAAATGCAGGTATTAAAATTTGCATGTCTCCTGAAGAACCATACGACCAGATCGTAGCAATGATATTATTACAAAAATTAAATGCTATTATGGAAGGGAAATTACACATCACCGATATTGATTTTGGTTCTGCTATTACATCAGGTATACGATTCCAATTAACTATCGAAATGGCTGAAGCATTAGTATCAGCAAAAGGCTGGTGGAATAAACCAGATATATCTACAGTGGATGTGCTTAAAAGTAAAGATAATATTGTTAAACTATTTGACCCTAAACCTTGGGAAAAAATGGAATTAGGTTGGAAAGAAAAAGTTGACAAAGACACAGAATAATATTATACTTGATCTATGAGAACAGATTCGTATGGTCAATTAATATTTAATGAAACAGATTTATTAAATCTTTATTATACTAATCCAGAAATTAAACTTAACAACGTATTAGTAGAAAAATCAATACAATTTAGTAATGACTTAGAATTGGTTGATATTCCCAAATGTATCGAATATCAATTAACTAATATTTCCAAAAATGAATTCGATAAACAATTACAAAATAATTGGTTTATCCCAAATGAATATTTAAATATGGATATTGCACAGTGGGTATTAGACCAATGTAGTGATGATAGTGAATTACAACGTGCTGGACAGGAATTGTTGATGTATCAGGAACGTAATATGTTTACACTATTAAAATATTTAAAATATCTAGTAGATACTATGCGCCAAAACAATATAGTTTGGGGTGTAGGCAGAGGTAGTTCTGTTGCTAGTTTTGTATTATTTCTCATAGGGATTCATAAAATAAATAGTTTATATTATGATCTTCCCATAGACGAGTTTTTAAAATAGGAGAATTTTATGGCGATTTATAGAAGCGCACAGGGTAAAAAAGTAGACATGGCTGCAATCATGGCTAAAAATGAGAAAACCAGAGCAGTTGGTTTACAAGCCAAAGGTGATGGTAAAAAAACTACTGGGGTTAAAATGAACGCCAGAGGTGATATCATTGACAGCAAAGGCAATGTAGTTAAATCTATGACACAAAAACGTGCAGAAGGATATGCAGCTACAGTAGGCAATCGTTCAGCACAACCAGGTCAACCATTAATGAAAAGACCCAAACCTGAAGAAAATTTTGCATTGACCCCACAAGAAAAAGAATTAGAAGCCATGCAAAATGATGATATTGAAGTTGAAGAAATTAAAGCAAAAAGCAAAGGTGTATAATGGCAACAGTAAATTACGCAACAATTAAATTTAAATCAATTAAACCAATTCACGATACAGTTGTAGTATGTGATATGGATTTTGAGGAACGTATTACTAGTTCAGGTATTGTTATTCCATATGATGATATGAAAAGTTCTGGAATTAGACCTCGTTGGGCAAGAGTATATGCTATTGGGCCCGCCCAAACAACTGTTAAAGTAGGGCAATATGTGTTAGTATCTCATGGTAGATGGACTAGAGGCTTACGTATTGAAGATGAAACTGGCGAAAAAGTAATTCGCAAAGTTGATCCAAACGATATTTTAGCTGTCAGTGATGAACGAGTAGAAGATTTAACAATGAGCGATAAGGTACTTTAATGAATAACAAACTTTGGGTAGAAGCGTACAGACCTAAAACTGTAGATGAATATGTTTTTGTAGACCAATCACAACGTGAAACAGTTGAGAATTGGCTTAAGAATGAAACTATTCCACACTTACTTTTATCAGGTGATCCCGGTACTGGTAAAACTACATTAGCCAAAGTTTTGATTCATGAGTTGGGCATTGAAGACTGGGATATCTTAGAAATCAATGCTAGTCGAGAAAATGGCATTGACAATCTTAGAACAAAGATTAATAGCTTTGTACAAACAATGCCTTTTGGTAAGTTTAAAATTGTGCTGTTAGATGAGGCTGACTACTTAACTCAACCAAGTCAAGCAGCACTTAGACATGATATGGAAGCATATCATAGCACTGTACGATATATATTAACTTGTAACTATCAACATAAAATTATTCCAGCAATTAAAAGTCGCTGTCACGAATTTCATATTGCTAAGACTAATCAAGTAGATTTTACTGCTAGGGCAGCAACAGTTCTTGTAACTGAAAATATTGACTTTGATTTAGATATCTTAGATACATATGTTCGTGCTACATATCCTGATCTACGTAAATGTTTGAATCGTTTACAACAAGCAAGTACAAGTGGCGTGTTACTTCCAATATCAAAAGAAGGTCAAAGCGAAGATGAGTTGTTACTTCAAGCAACTGATTTGTTTAAAAGTGGCGACATTATTGAAGGACGAAAACAACTAATGCAATATATTGCTTTATATCCAACACGCATTGAAGATGTGTATAAGTGGATGTATGACAATATTGATCTTTGGGGAGCAACAAACGAAAGGCGTGATGCAAGTATTATCTATATACGTAATGGTCTTGCAAATCTTCCATTGATCGGCATTCCCGAAATTGCTTTGGCGGCAACACTAGTGGAGTTAACATCGTGAGATATCTATTAATTACATTTTTACGTCAGCCCGGCGGGCAAATCAACGAAGAAGTTAGAATGGCTAAACGTGTTAAGCCTGCTGATGTATCTACCTGCAATATTATTGTAGATTACGCACTTAAAAAAATTGAAAAGTGTACTGTTGAAGGCACAAAAGTTGACACAGATTTTGACAAATTAAATGAATATTATAAAGCAGTCTATCCCTCTCTAATCGCACAACTAGAGAGGGAAGCACCTGTGTCATTAAAAGCCAAAGATGATCTAAAGCCTTAATCGTAAAGTTTTAATACTTTTTCAATTATTCTATGGCGTCTTATATCCTTGACAGAAAATTCGCTTAATCCAATTTCACTAACAGGATTTTGTGTTAAGCGATATGTCAAATCTAATAAGCCGTTATCTTTGGTTCTACGATCAGTCTGTTCAACGTCACCTGTAATTATAATTTTGCTACCAAAACTAATTCTGGTCATAAGCATTTTAATTTGACTTGGGGTAGCGTTTTGAGCCTCATCTAAGATTACCCAGGCATTTTTAAAGTTTCTTCCTCTACAAAAAGCTAATGGTGTAATCTCTATTATTTGTTCTTTGAGCATATATTCAACTTCCTTCATTGAATAGTATTCTTTAAGAATATCCAATAAAGGTCTTACCCAAGGTTCCATTTTACTATTAATATCTCCTGGTAAAAACCCATGTTTTTCATCATCTACTGCAACTGCCGGTCTGGTTAAAATAATCTTTTTACAATCTCCTTGTCTAAGTGCCTTTAAAGCAGCAAGCATACCTAAATAAGTTTTACCTGTACCTGCAGGGCCATAAACTACTACTATATCTTTGGAATTATCCATGAGATTTAATATATAATTTTCTTGGTTTACTGATTGGGGTACGAGTTCTATAGATTTTTTAATTTTATGCGTTTGGTTAAAATCTATAGTATTATTACTTTCGTTGTTATAATATGTTGTAATTTTATGCATTTTCTTGCTGTTTTGTTCTTTTCTTAAAGCTCCGGTTTTTCTTTTGCTCAATGTATATCTCCTTATAAACAATCGGCAATATTATTTACCTATGTAAGGTTATGTAATAATATAGCACTGTTCCTGCAGAAACTTAAGATAAATATAATGTTAGCCTCTGTAGTATTACTGAGATAGTGTAAAAAGAGATAAATATAAGTATGGTTCATAAAGTAGCAGATGATTGGTTCAACGATGTAGATTATACTAGTATAATCAGTACCGTTAAAGGTATTATGACAAGTGACGGATCTATGTCCATATTGTTGGACTTTGAGCGTGTGCTTGATGATAGTGATTTATATGCTTATAAAAATTGGTTATTAGGTGAATTAGTACAGGGTCCAAATATAGGTCGTTATGAGGTTACTTGTATTTTCATGTGGCCTTATAAGTTAATGCCTGACCCACGTGGTGTAAAACGTTTATTGGCATTAGGATGCAAAGTAATGTTTGCTAAATCAGACATTAAAGTTCCTATTGAAATTACTAATTATGATGACTTTGTTCCAGGTACCAAATATCCTAGAATGGAGCAACGAAAAATTTGGTTTGTTAAGATTACTATTCCATTAGAGTTAATGGATGATATTAAACAAGGTAGTATTGACATTGCCGGTGAAGTAATTGATCTAGAGGATATCGAAGACGCATACAACGAAGACCTTGATAAACAAAATATTCAAGGCGAAAATGAACAGCAAAGTAATGCTCAATCTTCACCAATGCAGGGTGCAGGGGCAATGCCAGGCGGGTCAGCAATAGCACAACCGGGGACATTGTAATCATGAATAGACAATTAAATGAAGGTTTAGATTATCATGATATGGTTGGTCAACTAGACCCTACAATAACAGTTGACGAATACGCTGCTAAAATGGGTAAAGATAGTGATGTAGTAACAATTACTTTTGTTACACACAGTAAAGCAGCAGCACAAGATTTAGTTCAATGGTTAGAAGTTGGTTATGATTGGATATTAGATGCTAGCGTAAGTCAAGGTGAAATTGAACCTGGTAAATGGTTAGTGTTTGCCGAAACAAATCGCAGAACATCAACACCTAATAGAATATGTGAAATTTTAGAAGATTTGAAAACATTAACTGATTTAAGTCTCAAAGATTGGACAGTACAAGTTGACGATGAAGATTATGATGCTGATCCAGAAGTATTAAAGCAAGTAATGACATTATCACCTACTGAATATAGAGCAAGAACAGAAAAAGAAGAAGAATTAAACGAATATCGTCATAGAGCAGGAATGTCTGTTAAAAAACTTTACGAAGAAGACGAATACATTAAAAACCTAAAAGCAATTGCGAGGATTTAATGAACGATATGATGAAGTCAATGTTAGCAGATAGTCATAATAAATCTATCTCAAGTAAAAGAGTTGTTACATTAATTTCATTTACACTTTGTTGTGTAGGCTTTGTTGCCAATTTATTTTTTAAACTTACAGTTGATCCAAATATGTTTAATAGTATGATGTATATTGTTATTGCAGGTTTGGGTTTTACAGCATCAGAAAAATTTGCTAGCCCACCCAATCCTCCACCACAACAATAATTGACAAAGCCTATTATATTTGATAGAATAGTGTATGGATTATTATTCAGTATTGGGCGTTAACAAAGACGCAACACAAGATCAAATTAAAAAAGCCTATCGTAAATTGGCTAGTCAACATCATCCTGACAAGGGTGGCGATACGCAAAAGTTTCAAGAAATACAAACTGCTTATGATACATTAAGCGACCCACAAAAACGTAACTTGTATGATAACCCAAGACCACAATTTCAAGGTGGTTTTAATGGACCGCATGGATTTGCATTTTCAACAGACGGTACTGATATCAGTGATTTGTTTTCTCAAATATTTGGTCA